>VOFI01002439.1_pt1 | contig 115264 bp, 135 predicted proteins | sample 5384131 | NCBI WGS metagenome assembly VOFI01 (sample SAMN12384728, study PRJNA508395) | human gut metagenome | isolation source: healthy gut H | host: Homo sapiens | reverse complement strand
GAAAGAAACCTACAAAGTGCCGTATGAGACACATCCGGCAGACCGGCTGCGGCAATGTGTATTCGGAGGGACGACCAACCGGCAGGACTTTTTACCCCGTGACCGCACCGGCAACCGGCGCTTTCTCCCCGTGACGGTGTACCCGGAACGGGCGGAGGTTCACATACTGGACGATGAAGCGGCGGCGAGGGCGTATATCGAACAGATGTGGGCGGAAGCCATGACGGTTGGTGGAAGAAAAAGTACCTACCCCCGGCTGGCTGAACTATGAAAGATATGGGACTTTCGCCAATATCTACGCCGGTGCGCCCGCAGAAAAAAGCCTATGCGTGGACGATTGCACAGGTCAAGAGCATTTTGAAAGAGGAAACCTACATCGGTCACAGCGTTCACAACAAGCAGAGCAACATTTCATTCAAGAACAAGAAAAAGGTGCGGAAGCCGCAGGAAGAATGGTATCGTGTGGAAAATACCCACGAAGCCATCATTTCCGAAGAAGTGTTCCAAAAGTTCAGGAGCTGATTGCAAGCAGACGCCGCAGCAGCACCGCCTGATGGACGGCATCATAGATCATGAAATCCTCCTCCGGGAAGCGTCCGCAGAAGTGTGGGCGCAGCAGGGGAGGATATAATTTTTGGGGTGGATGACCGCGCCCAGCATCCCGTCGTGCTCCTCAAACCGCACAAAGCCCTGAAACTTGTCCACTTCCCAGTCCAGACTTTTTTTCATGGCGTAGAGGGGCGCGACCACCGGATGCCCCTCCCGTTTGACTGTGCCCGGACCCAGCGCAAAGGCCAGATGCAGAAACCGGAGCAAAAGCAGCTCCTTGTCCTCCTGCCCGGAAAGAAAATCCCGGCTGACGAGGTACTCGGTCTCTGCGCCCAGTTTTTTGCCAAAGCTGGCGAACACCCGCCGGGCAACGGCGGGGTCGGTGGCAATGTCCTTGACCGGGTAGAGGGTGGCGGTTTCCCGCTGGGGCGTCCACACCGCAAAGGGAAGTTCGTGCTGGGCAAAGCTTTCGTACACGCAGCACAGAAAGCCCTCAAAGCTGCCGTCGTACAGGTAGACCACGTCGGCATCGTGCAGCTTGCGCGCCCCCTTGGGGCTTACAGTGCCTTGGCAAGACATTGCACTGCCTCCTCCCTTACCATGCGGACAGCCGTCCGGGGCGGCACGCCCTGCCCGATGAGGTTGTCCACGGCGGGCGGACTGAACAGGCTCAGCTGTTCGCAGCTGCCGCTGAATACGTTGGGGTCGATGAGCGCCCGGGTAATGCGCTCCCGCCCGGCACTGCCGCGCCCCGGGTGCGCCCCGGAAAAGCCCCGGCAGGTGATGAAGTACTGCGCCCGCTTGAGCACCACGCCCATGCGTTTCAGCTCGTCCAGACCCAGTGCCGCCTGCTTGCGGGCGCGCCAGATGCGCCGGGCGCTTTTGGGGCCGATGCCCGGCACCCGCAGCAGCATCTCGAAGGGGGCACGGTTCACGTCCACCGGGAACAGCCCGTAGTGCTGCACCGCCCAGTTGCATTTGGGGTCCAGGTAGGGATTGAAGTTGGGGTTGTCTTTATCTAAAATTTCGTCTGCCTCGAACTGGTAGAACCGCAGCAGCCAGTCGGCCTGATACAGCCGGTGCTCGCGCAGCAGCGGGGGTTTGGTGTCCAGCGCGGGCAGGCGGGTGTCCTCGGCTACCGGGATGTAGGCGGAGTAGAACACCCGTTTCAGACCGTACTTCTGGTACATGCCCTCGGTGAGCTTTAAAATGTGGTAGTCCGTCTCCGGCGAAGCACCTACGATCATCTGGGTGCTCTGCCCGGCGGGGGCGAACTTGGGCGCATGGCGGTAAAGGGTAAGCTCCTCCCGGCTGGCAGCGCCGGATACCGCGATCTGCTTCATGGGACGGAAGATGGAATGCCGCCCCTTGTCCGGGGCCAGCAGGTTCAGGCTCTGCTCACTGGGCAGCTCCACGTTCACGCTCAGACGGTCGGCCAGATATCCCAGCTGCTGCAAAAGTTCCGGGCTTGTGCCCGGGATGGCCTTGGCGTGGATGTAGCCCCCAAAGCGGTATTCGCCCCGCAGCAGCCGCAGGGCGGCCAGCATCCGCTCGGTGGTGTAGTCCGGGGTGCCCAGCACCGCGCTGGACAAAAACAGCCCCTCGATGTAATTGCGGCGGTAGAACTCCATGGTCAGCTCTGCCAGCTCCCGGGGTGCAAAGGTGGCGCGGGGGATATCGTTGGAGCGGCGGTTGACGCAGTAGCCGCAGTCGAAGGAGCAGCAATTGGTCATCAGCACCTTGAGCAGGCTGACGCAGCGGCCATCAGCGGTAAAGGCGTGGCAGCAGCCCTGGCATAGCAGCTGCCCACCGTGCCCGGGCGCGCGGTGCGGGACGCCCCGCTGGAAGTGCAGGCAACGTCATATTTGGCACTGTCCGCCAGAATGGTCAGCTTGTCCATCAGGGTCTGTTCCATGCAGAATACACCTCCAAAGGGGATAAAACCGGGGAAAAGGGTCAAAAAATAAAAGCCATGCGCAAAATTGCAGATGGCTTTATGAAAAACAGGGGGACGTCTTTGACAAAAAGCAAACTCTTACCGAAACAAAAAGCCTTCCCCGTCCGGGGAAGCCTTCAGCAGCGAAATTTTAAATCGCCCGGCTTACCACTTGGCCTTGGTTTCCACCACGCGGCCTGCAATGTGCAGGTGGTTCAGGTCCTCGCCCCTGATGACCATTTCATGATAGGCGGGGTTGAAGGGCTGCAGCACCACGCAGTTGCCGCGCTGGATGTAGCGCTTCAGGGTGCCCTCGCCCTCGTCGCCGTAGATCAGTACGCCCAGATCGCCGTTTTCCAGCGTGTCCTGCTTGTGCACCAGCGCAAGGTCGCCATCCTGAATGCGGGGTTCCATGCTGTCGCCTTTTACCAACAGATAAAAATAACTGCCGGGGTCTTTTACGCGGGCGTATTCCTCGCCGTAGTCCTCTTCAAAGGCCAGTGCGCCGTAACCGGCCTTCACCGTGCCAATGACCGGGATCAGGCTTTCGGTATAGCTGCCGAAAAAGCGCTCTTCCGGGGCAGAAACGTTGCTTACCGGGCGGTACAGGCCCAGCAGATAATCTGCTGTGGTGTTCAAAAGCTCGGCAATGCGGGCCACGGTGGAGGGGTCGGGGGAGGACTTGCCGCTTTCCCACTTGCCGACAGCCTGCTGGGTGACCCCCAGTCTGGAGGCAAGCTCCGCTTGGCTGACGCCCTGCTTTTTGCGGCACTGCTTCAATAGCTCTGAAAACGACATGATGATGCTCCTTTTCCCAATGGGTGGTTTATGTTGGTTTTATTATACAACAAAAAGGATGTTTCTGTAAAGAGAGATTCCAAAAAAACTTCGAATAAAGGTTGTGATAAATGCGCCTGCTGTGCAGCTATCGTACAGAAAAAAGAAAAATTTGCATAAGGGCTTGACAGAACGGCGCAAATCTGGTAAAGTAAATAGGCATTCGACACGGCGTAACGCGAGTGTCCACAAGGAGAGATGTCCGAGTGGTTTAAGGAAGCAGTCTTGAAAACTGCCGTACGGCAACGTACCGTGGGTTCGAATCCCACTCTCTCCGCCATTTTTTATTGAATAAGTGTAACACACTTTGCTCTGGAGTAGTACTCAAGAGGCCGAAGAGGCGCCCCTGCTAAGGGCGTAGGTCGTCTAAACAACGGCGCGAGGGTTCAAATCCCTCCTACTCCGCCAAGAAAATCCCTCGTAGTTTCGTGAAAACTGCGGGGGATTTTCCTTTTTGTAGCGTTTTTATCGTGAAAAAGGGGCTCTGAAAAGCCCGCGTTTGCGCAGCAATGAAAGCCCCAGTGGGGCTTTTAAGCGGCAGAGCGGTCTGCGCAAGCAGATGGAGGGGCTTTGCCCCGACAAGCTCCGCAGGCTTTTCAGAACCCCAAAATTATAAATAATCTTTCCGCTGAATATGCCCAGAGCAACGCGGAGGGCATTCCCAATCGTCTCGTCTTGCAGCGGTGAGCCAGCTGAACCGGAAAAGCTTTACAGCAGCAGGTTCGTGATGCCTGCCAGCACCAGCAGGTGCACCGGGTAGAACCAGTAAAAGGCCTTTTTCTGCAGCGGACTGCACGCGCCGCGCTGCCCGTTATAGAACCAGACCAGCACAAAGGCCAGCGGCGCAGTCAGCTCGAACATAAACAGCAGTGCGCCCGCAAGGCACTGCCACTTGCGGTTTGTGCGGGTCAGGTACAGGGCGCAGATGATGATCACGCCGATGGCGTTGTAGTCGGTATTGGCAGCCAGCGCCAGCGCGGCGCACCCGCCCGCCCACACAAGCCCCTGCCAGCCGGGCAGGCCGTTTTCCTTTTCAAAGCGCTTGAGCCCTGCCATAGCCAGCACGCCCAGCGCCAGCGTCCAGTAAACGTTCTGTGCACTGGGGTCAAAGGGGGTGCGGAAGAACGCAAGGTCAAAGGGTACCTCGCTCAGAAGGCCAAACAGCACCAGCCGCCCAAGGTAGCCTTTGACGTTGTGGGTGTGCACAAAGCCCTCCACCAGCAGAAAGCAGAACAGGGGAAAGGCCAGCCGCCCGGTGAAGCGCAGCACCATGTCCAGCCGGTACAGTGGGTAGGCGGAAAGGGTGTCCTGCGAGAGGGTGCCGGCGTCCAGCCCGGGCGTAAGGATGCCTGCCTCGATGCAGGACGCGCCGATGTGGTCCACCAGCATGGTGATGCAGGCAATGGTTTTAAGAGCAGTGCCGCTGAAAGTGCGGCGCGGGGATAGTGCGGTCATAAAAAATACCTCGTTCAGGTCGTTAAAAATCGTTACAGGAACTATAACGGAGGAAAGGCGGCATTTCCTGCAAAAATCGCGGCAAAATCTGCACAGAACGTGCAAAAATCGGGGCAAAATGCTTGACAGAAAAGGCGCGGGATAGTACAATCAAGAAGATAATTGAACTATCTCAAATGAAAGATGAAAAAGATTCACAGAGAATCGGGCGTCTCCGAACCAGGAAAGACGGAAGGAGGCTTTGGGCATGACGCTTTTTTCCTACGAAATTTTTGATGCCGTGGCCCGGCAGGGCAGCTTCAACAAGGCGGCACAGCAGCTGCACCTGACCCCCTCGGCCATCAGTCACGCCATTGCCGTAATGGAGGAGGAGCTGGGCTTTGCCCTGTTCAACCGCGGCAAAAACGGCGTATCCATGACCAGTTACGGCGCTTCCCTGTATCCTTCTATCCGCGATGTGCTCAACAGTGACGAGGCGCTGAAGCAGAGCATCGCCCGCCTGAACGGCTTGGAAAAGGGCAAGGTGAAGCTGGGTGTATTCAACTCGGTGTGTGCATCGCTGCTGCCCGGGCTGCTGAAAAGCTTTGCGGCGCATTATCCGCAGATCGAGATCGAAGTATATCAGGGCACCTACGATGATGTCAAGGAATGGCTGCGCACCGGTCAGGTGGATATCGCTTTCCTGTCCTCCACCTGCCGGGAAGAGTTCAACCTCACCGAGCTGTTCCGGGAGCCGCTGCTGTGCATCGTGCCGCAGGACTGGCCGGAGCCGCAGGACGGCGTGATGACCCCGGCGCTGATGAACGGCCAGAGCTTTGTGGTGCAGTGCGACGCCACCGACGCCGAGATGCGCCAGTTCCTCAAGAAATACAAGATCGGCACCGAGCGCCGCTGCCACGTCATCGACGACCAGTCCAATATCGCCATGGTGGAGGCCGGGCTTGGCATCTCCATCATGCCGCAGATGCTGCTGCGGGACTGCAAGGCCGCCGTCAAGGTGTACCCCATCGAGCCGGAGGAGTACCGCGTTGTGGGCTTGGCCGTGCAGCGCCCGGCCTCCATGGCTCCCGCCGTGGAGCAGATGTTCCACCACATCGTGGAGTACTGCCACGAACTGGATCTTTCGCTGTAATAAAGAATATTCTTGTATCTGTCAACCGGGAAGTTCTGCGGAGCTTGCCGGTTGATTTTTTATGGAGAAGTGTAAAGACAAACGGTAGTTACAGCGCTGCGGGGTAGGAGGTGGTAACCGAGGGATGTTCTCTGTTGGTGGCAAAAGAGAACCAGAAAACCACCAGCGATTTCGACGCGCTGGAGCCACGAAAAAGGGGCTGCTCGCCCCTTTTAACCCCAAAGAGGAGGGCTACACCGGAAAAAAACTGAAGATTCACGCCTGTTCGGCGTGAAGATCTTTTAACCGTTTTCCGGCTCCGCCGATTTATAGCTCCTCACTGTCGCTGCGCGACCTGCGGTGACATCCCCCCCGGGGGGGGGGAGCAAGCGCCCGCCCGCAGCGCCGCGCTTTCGCAGAAAGCGGCACTGCAAATGCCGTTTTCCTTTACGACCCCTCCCGTTTTCGAAAGTCCCCTTCCTGAAACCCGAAATTTATTCAGAAAAGCCCGCAGGCTTTTCTGAATCCCGAATAAAAATCCGCTCAATTCCGCTGATTATGCCCAGAGCGTAAGCGGAGGGCATTCTAAATCGTCCCGTCTGCCGCCGCAAGTAAAAATTGCATCCGGCGGCAAAAAGGATTATACTATAAAAAAGCGCTGCGGGGTACGATCTGCAGGGCAGGATGCGGGGGATGAAACCATGAAACGACGGGATTTTTGTAAGGGTCTTGCGGTGACCCTTGCAGCGGGGACGCTTGCACCCGCTGCGGCGCTGCCGCAGGCCGGGGCGGCTACAGCCTTGGTCGGCCGCGCCGTACCGGACGACTACTATACCCTGTGGTACCGCAGCGACCGCTGCGGTGCCGACCTGCGGCACGACTACTATTACAGCGACAGCCTGTTCGACCACCCTGCCACGGAGTACGACAATCAGCTGGCGCTGGCCACCTTGGGCATGGCGGCAGCCGCCGACTGTACATGGGAGAGCGACCAGCGCTATTGGATGGAGGGGGAGGTCGGCCGCGCCGACCATATCCGGGACGCCTTTGCAAAGCTGGGCTTTACCGAGGTGCAGCTGTTCAACTATACCCACAGCCTGAACGACACCCCGGACACTGTGGGTTGCGCCGTTGCCCGCAAAACGCTGGTGCGCGGCGGCAGGCAGGTGACCATTATCGGGGCGTTCCTGCGCGGCTCCGGCTACGGGGCCGAGTGGTCCGGCAACCTTCATGCAGGGCCGGGCAGCGCCCACGTCGGCTTTGTGACGGCGGCGCGGCAGCTGGTTGAAAAAATACGAGGATACGTTCAGACGTCGGCAAAGCGTCAGCCGCTGGCACCCTGAAGCTCTGGATGGGCGGTTACAGCCGGGGCGGCGGTGTGGCGAACCTTGTGGCGGCGCGTCTGCCCGCCGTGCTGCCGCAGCTGGAAAAGAAAAACACCTTTGTCTATACCTTTGCCGCCCCGGCGTCCCTGACGGCGGCAGACTGCCCCGATTTGCAGCAGGATTATGACAACAACCACGCGGCAGACGGCAGACTGAAAAAGGACTGGGGCATCAGCAATATCTTCAATATCGTTTCCAGCGGCGATGTCATCCCCCGCATCCTGCCCGCAGAGTGGGGCTTTTACCGCAACGGCAACGACCGCTTTCTGCCCTCCACGGTCATCCCGGAGGAGCTGCAGGCACTGAACGACCGCAGCGCAGGGATGGAAGGCACGCCGATAGATTTCGGGCGGCTGGCGGTCGCCGAGGAGACCGATGCCGTGCTGCGCTCCATGCTGGACCTGTTCTGCGACCGGCAGACCTACTACAAGGGCTATGAGGACGCCATGCGCTGTATGCTGCAATGCGCGACCACCCGCACGGAGGAAGAGGTGACCCGGGGCATCGTGCGTGACGATGCCGCCGTGGTGGCGCAGCTGCGCAGCATGGAACTGATGCAGCGCTTCCCGCAGGAAAAGGTGGAGCGCTGCGTACAGGCAGCCTCGGCGCTGAGCCGTCCGGTACTGGAAAAGCTGGGCAGCGCGGTGCCGCTGCAGGCGCAGCAGATCGTCATCCCTATGCTGGCGGTGGGCCTGTGCTTTGAGCTGCAGCCGGAGACGGTGCAGCTGGTGGCAGACTTTGTCCTGTCCACCATCACGGTAAAGGGACAGCTGAGCGGCATTTTAAAGACCGTGTTGTGCCACTTTCAGGAAAACTACATTACCGTGCTGGAAGCCTACGACCCCGCCGACCACGGCATGACGCCCTACACCCGCCGGGAAGAGCTATAAACAAAAGTCCGCTGCGCAGACACCGCGCAGCGGACTTTCTCGTTTTTGAAAAGAAGCGAGAACAGGTTCAGCCCGGTAACGGGGTCGTACTGGCGGTCTACCGTGCCGTCCAGAACATCCACCACCATCTCGCAGGTGGCGCTGACCACCGCCCGGTTCAGATGCCCGCCGAACACCTCGCCCTTGTCGTTTCCGGCGCTCATGTGCAGGTGTGTGTAGAATTCACCGTTCATGGTGTTGATGGTGCCGGTCAGGGACACGATCTCAAAGCTGCCGCTGAAGCTGTTGGCGTAGTATTGCTTCTCTGCTACATTATATACGCCTACCGTAAAGCTGTTGGTGGCGCCCAGCGCCTGCACGGCGGCAAGGCGGATGTTTTCTTTCAGGGCAAGTTTTTTGACCTGTTCTAGGATCTCCTCGTCCTTGTCGATGCGGACAATGATCTTATTGCCAAAACGTTTGTATTCCATGGGGAAGCATCTCCTTTATGTGGGTTTTTGTGCGCTGCTCTTTGCCGGGAACGAGTGCGGATTTATTGATCTTCTGAATCTAAGCCAAGTTCTTTCAGCTCTTTTTCGTTTTGGATATCTTCATTAGTTTTCTCTCCGTGATAGCACGATACGCTTCTTTGATGCCGTTTCTCACTGCCCATTTGATAACATAATACAGCGCAATCAAAATAACAATTGCGGTTCCTCCGCTGATACCTAATTCATTCCACATGATTCAACCCTCCAAATCCAGATTTGTTGAACTAAGCCGAGTATACCACACCTGCCAAGGAAAGAACACCCCCGATAGAGTGAAATTCCCGGTTTGCTGTTCCGGGCTGGCAAATGACACAAAAAAATCCCCAGACCAAATGGTCTGGGGATGTGGTGGAGCATTGTCCACAGCACTCGAACCCAACACTTCCTCACGGGTGACCGTTTTGGCATCGTCCGTGAAGTTGAAATTGAGCACGACCCGGTCGTCAAAGACGTAGACCGAGTTGACAAAGGTATCAATGATCTGCCGCTGGTGTTCCGTGCTGCCCACGTCACCCTTGCGGAATTTTAAGCCAGAACCGAATCCACTCACGGGTCAGGACTGGCTTTTTCAGCTCTTCTTCCAGAATGCTGGTGTTCAGGGCTTCTTTCCGGGCTTCCAGCTCGTCCAACCGCTGCTTGGTGGTCGGGGTCAGGATGCCCTGTTCAATGGCTTCCAGAAGGTTTGCGAGTCGTTTCTCCGTATCCCGGAGTTGCTCTTTCAGAACGGGCAGCCGGGTGTTCTCCTGCTGCTGGGCTTCCATGACCAAATCTATCAGCCGTTCGATGATTTCATCGCTGAAAATCACCTTAATGGCAGTGTCCACCACGAACCGTTCCAGCGGCTCCTTGCGGATGGCTTTCAGGTCGCAATGCGCCTTGCCGTGGCGTTTGGCGTTGCCGCACTTGTAGTAATAGTAGGTGTTTCCCATGTGGCTGGTGCCGCTTTCGCCACCCATCAGGGTGCCGCACTTGCCACAGAACAGCTTGGTGGTCAGCAGATATCTCACATCCTCTTTTGCAGGCCGACCATGGGCGATCCTGTTCTGCTCAAAACGCTGCTGCACCCGATCAAACAGGTCCTGGTCAACAATGGCCGGAATGCCGCCCGGCGTCACAATGTCCCTGTAGCGGTATTCGCCGATGTAGCGGCGGTTGCGGAAGATCTGGAAGAAGCTGTTCTTCACGAACGGCTTCCCGGTGCGGGTGCGCAGCCCTCGCTCGTTCAGGGATGCCGCAATCTTCTCAGCCGGTTCGCCGTCGGCATACCGGGTGAAGATTTCCTGCACGATGGGAGCCGTCTCCGGGTCGATATGGTACAGCCTGTCCTCCTTGCCAATGGTGAAGCCCAGCGGCACCACACCGCCGTTGTACTTGCACTGGAGGGCGTTTTCGCGCTCACCGCGCGCCACTTTCAGGGCGAGTTCGGCGGAATAGTATTCCGCCATGCCAATCAGCATACTCTCCACCATAATGCCTTCAGGCCCCTGCGAGATGGGTTCCATGACAGACACCAGATGGACACCGTTCTTTTCCAGCTGGTACTTGTAGTTCACGGCATCGAACCGATTCCGTGCAAAGCGGTCGAGCTTCCAGACCAGAACCACATCGAAGATTTTCTTCGCGCTGTCCTTTATCATCCGCTGGAAGTCCGGGCGGTCATCCGTCTTGGCAGAATAGGCACGGTCAATGTAGGTGCCGACCACGGTGATACCGTTCTTCTCGGCGTAGTCCTTGCAGTCGCGCAGCTGCCCTTCAATGGACGCTTCGCGCTGGCTGTCGGATGAATAGCGGGCGTAGATCACGGCGGTCATGGTTGCACCTCCTTGGCGTGTATTCGACTTGCCTTTATAGTATCGGGTCAAGCGCAGATTGAAATGTGAAAATTGCGAAACGCAGCGAAAAGGTGAGAGCAAGAATCGTCCCGTGGCCACAAATTTTCAATTCTTGAAAATTCTTGCCACTTTGGGACAGCTTCTTGTTGGGGCGTGCCTGCCCCAAACCCTGCTGGAACGAGTACGGCAAACTGGAAGTTGTGGATTAGTTTTTAAAAAGGAATTTAACTGGAGGCTGTTCATCCAAATGCTCTCCAATCATTTTCTCCATCCAAATCATGTTATACCAGCGACCAAATTTATACCCGCAACGATTAAACTCTCCAACTTTTGAAAAGCCTAAGTGAGCATGGAATTCTGCGCTGTTTTTTGTCAGATACTCATCCTCTGTGACAGGATATCCGATGCAAGCATAGAGATTCAAGATACCCATAGCCCGAAGCTCACATTCCAATGCTTCATACAATTTACGACCTAAGCCGCACTTTCGAGCAGTGTGACTTAGGTAGATAGTCAACTCACAAGACCAGTCATAGGCTGCTCGTCCTACAAAGGAGCCTGCATAGGCATATCCCTGAATTACTCCATCCTGTTCAATGACAAGGTAGGGGTATTTCTTTTTTTGTTTTCCATACGCCGTTGAAATTCGGTAAAGGATGGCACATCGTACTCAAATGTGATAGCTGTATGTTCAACATAGTAGGCATATATTTCTAAAAGACGTCTTACATCATCCAACCTTGCATTTCGAATTACTATAGCCATTTTTCATCTCCCCTTATCGCTTCAAATTCCGATTTACTGGGCTAAGCCGAGTATACCACACTCCACCATGAAAGAACACCCCGATATAGTGAAATTTTGCCATTTTTCTGCGTACGTGCGTACACGCTCCGCAGGGATTCCAAAGGGGCTATGCCCCTTGGCACATAGACTTTGGCAGAAAGTCTAGTGTGTTACACCTCGCCGGAGATGTACAGGCTCTCAGTACGCACGTACGCAGCGATTGCCCCCAATGCGAACTTGATTCCGCAAAACAAAGGCAGGATACCATCGCCACGATGATATCCTGCCTTTATTCGTTCTTGCTTACCGCTCTGCGTACTCTTTCCGCAAAACCTCCGATAAACAAAAAACGTACCCGAACCCTTTCTCATAGAGAATTGGGTTCGAGTACGAACTGTTTGGTGGACGGTACAGGACTCGAACCTGTGACCTCCTGCACGTCAAGCAGATGCTCTACCAGCTGAGCTAACCGTCCATATTCTGTTTTGCCGAAATCAGCTAGACTATAATACCATAGCCTGTGCCAAAAAGCAAGGACTTTTTTCAAAAATTGTAAAACTTTTTTTTTGAAAGCACCCCGAAAACCCGGCTTCTGTGCGGTGCAGCGCGGGTTTTGAGGCGGCGGGCGACAGCTTTCTTGTTGCCCCCAACCAGACGTTGTGCTATAATAGAAAACTATAATAGGAGTAGTGTCGGAAAGGGAACACAGCATGAGAGTTTTGGGCATCGACCCCGGTTACGCCATCGTGGGCTGGGGCGTGGTGGAGTATGCGGGCAACCGCTTTGCGCCGGTGGATTTCGGCGCGGTGTGCACGGACGCAGGCGTGCCGTTTGAGCGGCGGCTGGACGAGGTGTATACCGGCATCAAAGAGGTCATCGAGCGCACAAAGCCCGAGGTGCTGGCCATCGAAAAGCTGTTCTACCAGCACAACCAGACCACCGTCATCGGCGTGGCCGAGGCGCGCGGGGTCATTCTGCTGGCGGCGGCGCAGGCGGGTCTGCCCATCTACGAGTACACTCCCATGCAGGTCAAGCAGGCAGTCACCGGCTACGGCAAGGCCGTGAAAAAGCAGGTGCAGGAGATGACCCGGGTGCTGCTGCATCTGCCCGCCGTGCCAAAGCCGGACGATACCGCCGATGCGCTGGCCATGGCTATTACCTTCTGCCACACCAACGGCAACCAGCTCAACCGCTACACCCGCCGGGTGGCGGGCCCCATCTGACCGCATACCCCCTGACAGCCGCCCTGCGGGGCCGGGCGGGTCTTGACTGAGAGGATTCTATGATCTACTGTCTGACTGGAAAAATCGTGAAAAAAAGCCTGAACGCCGTGGTGCTCAGCTGCGGCGGTGTAGGCTACTATACCCAGTGCCCGGCCAGCGTGGCGGGGGCACTGCCCGGTGTGGGCCAGGAAACCACCCTGTACACCGTGATGAGCGTGACCGAGAACGATGTGAGCCTGTACGGCTTTGCCACCGAGGAGCAGCAGGCCTGTTTTGAGATGCTGACCGCCGTGTCCGGCGTGGGTCCCAAGGTGGGGCTTGCCATCCTCAGCGTCATGGAGCCGCAGCGGGTGGCGCTGGCCATCTCGGCGGGGGACCACAAGGCCTTTAAGGCTGCTTCCGGCGTGGGCCCGAAGCTGGCGCAGCGCATCGTGCTGGAACTGAAGGATAAGGTGTCCAAGGGCTTTGTGGACGGCATCTCGCTGGAGGATGTGGCGGGCACTGCCGCCGACACGCCCGCGACCCAAAGCAGTGCACAGGCCATTGCAGCGCTGGTGTCGCTGGGGTACAGCCAGAGCGAGGCGGCGCTGGCCATCGCAAAGATCGATGCCACGCTGCCGGTGGAAGAGATCATCAAGCTGGCCCTGCGCAGCATGGCAGGCAGGAGGTAAGCAATGCAGGACGATACCGCGCTGTACGGCGCAAAAATGATGCAGCCCGTCATGACCCCGGCGGACAATGAGGAAAATAACCTCCGCCCGCAGCATCTGGAGGACTACATCGGGCAGGAAAAGGCCAAGCAGAACCTTAAAATTTATCTGGAAGCCGCCAAGCGCCGGGGCGAGCCGGTAGATCACATTTTGCTCTACGGCCCGCCGGGTCTGGGCAAGACTACGCTGGCGGGCATCATTGCCAACGAAATGGGCGTACAGATCCGTATTACCAGCGGCCCGGCCATTGAAAAGCCCGGCGACCTTGCCGCCCTGCTCACCAATCTGCAGGAGGGCGATGTGCTGTTCATCGACGAGATTCACCGCCTGTCCCGGCAGGTGGAGGAGGTGCTGTACCCCGCGCTGGAGGACTACGCGCTGGATATCATGATCGGCAAGGGCCCCAGCGCCCAGAGCATCCGCATCAACCTGCCCCGGTTCACGCTGGTGGGCGCGACCACCCGCGCCGGACAGATCACCGGCCCGCTGCGCGACCGCTTTGGCGTGCTGCTCAAGCTGGAACTGTACAGCCCGGACGAGCTTTCCCGCATCATCATGCGGTCGGCGGGCATTCTGGATCAGCCCATCACCCCGGAGGGCGCTTATGAGCTGGCAAAGTGCAGCCGTGGCACCCCCCGCGTGGCAAACCGCTTTTTGAAGCGCATCCGCGACTTTGCCACCGTGCTGGGCGACGGCATCATCGATCAGGATGTGGCGCTGCTGGGTCTGAAGCGGATGGACGTGGACGCACTGGGTCTGGATGAGCTGGACCGCAGCCTGCTGCGCGCCATCATTGAGATGTACAACGGCGGCCCGGTAGGTCTGGAAACGCTGGCCGCCGCGCTGGGCGAGGAGGCCGTCACGCTGGAGGATCTGTGCGAGCCGTATCTGATGCAAATGGGCTTTTTGACCCGCACCCCGCGCGGACGCTGCGCCACCCGCCTTGCCTACGAGCATCTGGGCATGAAAGCCCCGGAGACCGGCAGCGCCGAGGAAAACGGCCAGCAGAGCCTGTTCTGACTTATATATAGGAATTTGAAGCAGTAAACGGAAGGAGGACGCTATGCGCCCTGCAGATACTTGGAAAGACTACGAACTGCTGGATGCCACCGACGGCAACCGGCTGGAACGCTGGGGAGAGACTCTGCTCATCCGCCCCGACCCGCAGGTGGTGTGGAAGACCCCCAAGCAAAGCCCCCTGTGGGCAAAGGCAGATGCCATCTACCACCGCTCCAATCAGGGCGGCGGCGAGTGGGAGTACCGCCGCCGTCTGCCGGAAAAGTGGAAGATCAGCTGCGGCGAGAGGGAGGATAAGCTGACCCTCATCGTCAGCCCCACCGGCTTCAAGCACACCGGCGTGTTCCCGGAACAGGCGGTCAACTGGGCTTGGTACCAGCAGAAGATCCGCGCCGCGAACCGCCCGGTGAAGGTGCTGAACCTCTTCGGCTACACCGGCGGCGCTACGCTGGCTTGCGCCGCTGCCGGTGCTACCGTCTGCCATGTGGATGCCTCCAAGGGCATCGTGGCATGGGGCAAGGACAACGCCGTGGCAAGCGGCCTGACCGACAAGCCCATCCGCTGGCTAGTGGACGACTGCGCCAAGTTTGTGGCGCGGGAAAAGCGCCGCGGCAACACCTACGACGGCATCATCATGGACCCGCCCAGCTACGGGCGCGGCCCCGGCGGTGAGATCTGGAAGCTGGAGGACTGCATCTACGACCTCATCAGCCAGTGCGAAGAGGTGCTGAGTGATACGCCGCTGTTTTTTGCAGTCAACAGCTACACCACCGGCCTGTCCCCGGCGGTCATGGAGTATATGCTCAAGACCACGCTGGTGCCCCGCTTTGGCGGCAAGACCAGCTGCGACGAGATCGGCCTGCCGGTGTCTGCCACCGGCGGCGTGGTGCCCTGCGGCGCCACCGCGATTTGGGAAGAATAAGGAAAGAACTCCCTCAGTCACGGCTGTCGCCGTGCCAGCTCCCTCGGGGAGGCTTTGGCAAAACCGAAAACTTATCCTCTTCGCCAGAGGCTCCCCCTTTGGGGGAGCTGGCAAATCTGTAAAGATTTGACTGAGAGGGCAAGGACGTTAAAAATAAGCAAGCAATTTCAATAGAATGGGGTACAGCCCCTTTCGGAGGGGCGCACCACCAGAAAGAGAAACAAAGCATGAGTGAAACGATTTTAACTGCTGAAAATTTGAAGTTCCGCTACGATGCCGAGCAGCCGGTCTATGCGCTGGACGGCGTATCCGTGCAGGTAAAGCGCGGGGAGTTCGTGGCGGTGCTGGGTGCAAACGGCTGTGGTAAATCCACGCTGGCCAAGCACTTCAACGCCATTCTGCTGCCGAGAGCGGCAAGGTGTATGTGGAGGGCATGGACACCGCAGACGAAGAGAAACTCTACGATATCCGCCAGACCGTGGGCATGGTGTTCCAGAACCCGGACAACCAGATCGTTGCCACCGTGGTGGAAGAGGACGTGGCCTTTGCGCTGGAAAACCTCGGCGTGCCGCAGGACGAGATGCGCCGCCGGGTGGACGACTCCATGAAGATGGCCGGCATCTACGAATACCGCGAGCGCGCACCCCACAACCTTTCCGGCGGTCAGAAGCAGCGGGTGGCGATCGCCGGTGTGGTTGCCATGCGCCCGGACTGCCTGATCCTGGACGAAGCCACCGCCATGCTGGACCCGCGCGGCCGCGAGCAGGTGATGCAGACCATCCACTACCTGAACAGGAACATGGGCATCACGGTGGTGTCTATCACCCACTATATGGAAGAAGCCGCACAGGCTGACCGTGTGCTGGTGATGAGCAAGGGTCATGTGGTGATGGAGGGCACCCCGAAAGAGGTGTTCAGCCAGACCGAAAAGGTGCGCAGTCTGCATCTGGACGTGCCGCAGGCTGCTGAGCTGCGGGACGAGCTGGTGAAGGCCGGCATCCCGATGCCGGAGGGCATCATCGACACCGGTGCCTGCGCACAGGCGCTATATGAGCTGCTGCAGTAAGGGGGGCGGACGAAATGGCAGATATCATTAAGGTAGAACATCTGAGCTACGTCTATAACCCCGGCCTGCCCACCGCAGTGACCGCGCTGGATGACGTGAGCTTTACTGTAGAAGAGGGCGATTTTGTGGGCATCATCGGGGCGACCGGCTCCGGCAAAAGCACCCTCATCACCCACATGAACGGCCTGAATAAGCCCACCAGCGGCAAAATTTACATTGACGGCCGCGATTTGTGGGCAGACCCGGAAAAGATCCGGGATTTCCGTTTCCTCACCGGGCTTGTGTTCCAGTACCCGGAATACCAGCTGTTTGAGGAGACCTGCTACAAAGACATCGCCTTTGGCCCCAAGAACATGGGCTTGGACGAAGCCGAGGTAGACCGCCGCGTCCACGAAGCCGCAGACTTTGTGGGCTTGGACCCGGCGCTTTTGGAGCGCAGCCCCTTTGAACTGTCCGGCGGTCAGAAGCGCCGGGTGGCGGTGGCCGGGCGTCATGGCCATGAAGCCCCGCATCCTTGTGCTGGACGAGCCCGCCGCCGGTCTTGACCCGGAGGGACGGGACGATATCCTTTCCGAGGTGAAGGAGTACCACAAAAAGACCGGCACCACCGTGCTGCTGGTGTCCCACAGCATGGAGGATATTGCCAAGTACGCCAACCGCGTGCTGGTGATGAGCAACAAGAAAATTGCCATGTATGACACGGTGGAAAAGGTCTTTGCCCGCGCTCCGGAGCTGCTGGAGCTGGGGCTGTCGGTGCCGCAGGTGACTAAAATTTTCCTCAAGCTGCGGGAGATGGGGGTGGACGTCCCGGCGGACGTGTACACCATTCCCTACGCGGTCAAGACCCTGCTGGAAGCCAAGCGCCGCCGCGATGCCGGGGAAAGCCTTGTGCTGCCCCGCAGTGCTGCCCAGAAAGGGGGTGCTGTCTGATGCTGCGAGATATCACCATCGGTCAGCACTTCCCGGGCAACAGTCTGGTGCACCGGTTCGACCCGCGCCTGAAACTGGTGCTGACCATCGCCTATATCGTGCTGCTGTTTGCAGCCTCCAATCCCTTTGGGGCTTACTTTGTCCATCCTCTTTTTGGGAGTCATGTACAAGATGGCAAAAATTCCGGTCAAGATGATCGGCAAAAGCCTGAAGCCCATTCTGCCCATCGTGCTGTTCACGGCGGTGCTGAACCTCTTCTTTGTCTCCGGCGAGGGCGACCCGCTGGTGCATTTCTGGTTTTTGAACATCTACGCCGAGGGCGTGCGCTATGCAGTGCTGATGGCGGTGCGCGTGATGGCGCTCATCGCGGGCACCAGCCTGCTTACCTACACCACCAGCCCCATCGTGCTGACCGATGCCATTGAGCAGCTGCTCAAGCCCTTGGGCAAGCTGCACTTCCCGGTGCACGAGCTGGCGATGATGATGAGCATTGCCCTGCGCTTTATCCCCACCCTCATCGAGGAGACGGATAAGATCATGAACGCGCAAAAAGCGCGCGGCGCGCAGCTGGACACCGGCAAGATGACCGACCGGGTCAAGGCGCTGGTGCCGGTGCTCATCCCGCTGTTCATTTCGGCCTTCCGCCGCGCGGACGAGCTGGCTATGGCCATGGAGTGCCGCTGCTACCGCGGCGGCACAGGCCGCACCCGCCTGAAGGTGCTGCGCTGCGAAAAGCAGGACTACATCGACCTTGCGGTCTGCATCGCCTGCTTTGCCGTCATCCTTGCCTCCCGGCTGGTGTTCCCGAATTATTAAAGAGGAGAACCCTCTCAGGCAATGCCTTGCGGCATTGCCAGCTCCCCCCGAAAGGGGGAGCTTTTGGTACGGAACTTTTCTGATGAGAGAAAATGCCGCTTCCCGCTGCGGCCCCTCCGGTGAAAGTGTGTCTGTCGCGGTCCGCAGACCGCGACAGACACGAAATAAAAAACGATTTTCCGCTGAATATGGCCACAGCGAAGCGGAGGCCATTTTAAATCAGAACTATGAACTTTTTACTTACCCTTGCCTACGACGGCACAAATTACTGCGGCTTTCAGGTGCAGCCCAACGGGCGCAGTGTGGCGGCCACCTTTCAGGATGCGCTGGAAGCGGTGCTGGGCTCACGGCCCGATATCAAGGGCTGCAGCCGCACCGATGCCGGGGTGCACGCGCTGGGCTTTCGGCTGAATTTTCACGCCGACACCCGCATCCCGCCCCAAAAGCTGCCGCTGGCGCTCAACCAGCATCTGCCGCCGGATATCCGGGTGCTTGCAGTGCAGACTGTGCCGGAGGATTTCCACGCCCGGTACGCCGCCCATACCAAGACCTACCTGTACCGCATCCATAACCACCCCATCGACTCGCCCTTTGATGCCGCCTACTACACCCGCGTGCCCCGGCGGCTGGACGAATCCGCCATGCAGGCGGCGGCGCAGCAGTTCGTGGGCACCCACGATTTTCTGGCCCTGTGCGCGGCGGGCAGTTCTGCTGCCGCCCACGGGGACACCGTGCGCCATCACGGACTGCCACGTTACCCGGCGCGGGGACGAGGTGGACATTGAAGTGACCGCCGACGGCTACCTGTACAATATGGTGCGCATTCTGGCGGGTACTTTGTGCGAGGTGGGCGCGGGGCGGCTGCGCGCTGCCGACATCCCCGCCATTCTGGCAAGCCGGGACCGCAGCCGGGCAGGCCCTACTCTGCCCGCAAAGGGCTTGTTCCTGAAGCGTGTGGAATACCCGGAAAGGAAGGAAGAGCAACTATGAAAAAGCTTCATCGCGGCGGCAGCAACCCGGACGGAGAACCGCTTTCTGCCGGACGGGTGGAATATCTGGAGGCAGCGCGCCAGCGGGTGCGCCGCCGCCGTTTGCGCCGTACTGTCATCATTCTGGCGGCGCTGATACTGGTCACCCTGTTTGCCACCGGCGCGGTGGGGGCATCCATCGCCCGGGTAAAGGATCTGGTGGATACGGTGCACATCGCCCTGTCCCCGGCGGTGGGCTGGCCGCAGCAGACCGGCCTTGGCGAGCTGACGGCCGTGCAGCCCATGTCCGGCAGCTTTGTGGCCATGGACGAGGATGCCTGTGCGGTGTACAGCTTAGGCGGCACCCGCCTTGCCAGCATCCAGAGCGGCTACGCCCGCCCGGCGCTGGCTGCGGGCAAGACCCGCTTTGTGCTGTACAACCGCTCTGGCAACGAGCTGCGGGTGGAAAGCCGCACCCAGAACCTGTACAGCAAAACGCTGGAAAACAGCATCTATCTGTGCGCCATGTCGGACACCGGCACGCTGGCAGTGGCCACCGATTCCGCCGACAGCACCGCCCGACTGACCGTGTACACCTCCACCATGACGGAGCAGCTGCACTGGGATATGACCAGCGCGCAGGGCACCCCGGTGCGGATGGCCTTTGCCGCCGACAGCCGCCGTCTGGCGGTGGCGGCGGTCACCTCCAGTGCCGGACAGTTACAGGCAAATCTCTTTGTGCTCAGCCTTGCGCAGGGCGACCCGGTGCAGCTGAGCAGCGGGGACAGCGTGCCCCAGTGGCTGGGCTGGCTGAACAACGACACCGTGCTGGCTGTGTATGAGAACTGTGCCGTGGTGTACGGTGCGGACGGCGGCGAGCGGGGGCGCTTTGACCTTGGTGGCGGCAGCCTTGTCAGCGTTTCGCAGGATGGCGCAAACGCCGCTCTGCTGCTGGAAAACGGGCAGGTGTGCACCGCCGTGCTGCTGGATAAAGATCTGAACGTGCAGTACAGCGGCAACGTGCCTGCGGCAAACCAGATCCTGCGCCGGGGTCAAAACTTTTATCTGCTTACCGACAGTGGTGTGGAATGTTTTGCCACAGATGGGGTGTATCAGTGGGGACAGGAACTTTCCGTCCGTCCGCAGGCACTCATCGCGGGCAAGCAGCTGCTGGTGCTGTGCGGCAACACGGTGCAGCAGATCGCTCCGCCGGAGCAAACGGCTTCCAGCGCCCGGTGAACGAGGGAAAAACCAGTATTTTTGCGGGGAAAGGATCTTTATAACAGGGAAAACAAGGTATGTTCAAGAATCCGTCATTTCTTTTTGATATCCTATGTACGGTGGTCTGGCTGGTGCTGATGGTGCGCTACGCCCGCAAGGGTTTTCTGGCGTCCATCGTGCAGCTGTCCGGCAACCTCATCAGCCTGCTGGGCGCACGGCAGCTTTCTGCCGCCTGTGCGGGCTGGGTGTTTGAAAATCTGCTGGCCGGGGGCTTCCGTACCCAAATCGCCGCCCACCTTTCGGAGGACGGCGTGGTGAACCTTTCCGGCATTGCGCAGCAGTACGCGGGCTTTCTGCCCGAAAGCTTCCGCGCTTCCATCGTGGCGGCGTGCGAGCGCAGCATCAACGCTGTGCTGGCAGATAACGCCGTGGTGCTGGCCGATACCATCGTGGAAAAAGTATTGCAGCCGCTGCTCACCCCGGTGATCATGCTGGTGCTGTTCTTTGTGTTCTACGCGGTGCTGCGGCTGCTGGTCAGTATGCTGGTCACCGTGCTGGGGCTGGTGAATAAGCTCCCGGTCATCGGCACCGTCAACCGTGGTCTGGGCTGGCTGACCGGCGGCATGACCGCTCTGCTGGACCTATACCTCGTGCTGTGCGTGGTGTGGGGACTTGTGGTCATCACCGGCGGCAACTTAAATGTGCTCAACGACACTGTGATGCACAGCAGTCTTTACTATAAAGCGTTTAATGTGTTCAACCCCTTTTTGTAACAGGGGCGACAAGGAGGAACTATGGTCTGTATTCGATGCCAGAAGCGTCCGGCGATCATCTTTATCCAGCGGATGGAGAATGGTCAGATGAAGCAGGAGGGGTACTGTCTGCACTGTGCCCGGGAACTGCACATCAAGCCCGTGGACGATCTGATGAAACAATTCGGGATGTCGGAGCAGGATCTGGATAACATGGAAAACCGCATGGAGAGCATGATGGAGGAGCTGGGCGACTCCAACCCTCTTTCCATGCTGATGAATATGTCCGGCAGCGGCGAGGATGCCGATGCGGAGAACATGGACGAAGATCTTGTACCCGGCAGCAATGCCACCTTCCCGCTGGGCTTTACCGGCACGGAAAAGCAGGACGGCGACAAAAAGGCCGACCGCAAAAACGGCAAAAAGCCGCCCAAGCGCAAGTTTTTGGATACCTACTGCGAAAACCTGACCCGCAAGGCGCGGGAGGGCAAGCTGGATGATATCATCGGCCGCGACCGCGAGATCTACCGCACCATCCAGATCTTGAGCCGCCGCCAGAAGAATAACCCCTGCCTTATCGGTGAAGCCGGTGTGGGCAAGACCGCCATTGCCGAGGGCATTGCCGAGCGCATTGCCAAGGGTCAGGTGCCCATCGGTCTGCGGGATAAGGAAATTTTTCTGCTGGACCTCACCAGCCTTGTGGCGGGCACCCAGTTCCGCGGTCAGTTCGAGCAGCGGGTCAAGGGCTTGCTGAGCGAGGTAAAGGCTGCGGGCAACGTCATCCTGTTCATTGACGAGATCCACACCATCACCTCTGCCGGTGAGAGCGAGGGCGCCATGAACGCGGGCAACATCTTAAAGCCCGCCCTCTCCCGCGGAGAAATTCAGGTCATCGGTGCCACCACCTTTACCGAGTACCGCAAGTACATTGAAAAAGATCAGGCGTTGGAACGCCGTTTCCAGCCTGTGCGGGTGGAAGAGCCCAGCGTAGCCGACACCCTTGCCGTGATGAACGGCATCAAGCGCTACTACGAGCAGTACCATCATGTGCAGGTGCCCGCCGAGGTGCTTTCGGCGGTGGTCACCCTGAGCGAGCGCTACATCACCGACCGCTTTTTGCCGGATAAGGCCATCGACCTGCTGGACGAAGCCTGCGCCTGCTGCAATCTGGCCCACCCGGTCATTTCCGAGTATCTTGGGATGCAGAAGGAGCTGGATGCCCTCAAGCAGGAAGAAGCCGAGATGGAGAATGCGGATGTGAACGAGCCAATCGACTACGAGCGCGTAGCCGAGCGCAAGACCCGCATCGCCAAGCTGGAATCCGAACTGCCCGCCAAGCAGGCCGCTGCCAGCGAAATTCAGGTGACCATGGACGATGTGGCAAAGGTCATCGAGCTGTGGACGGGCATCCCGGCGGTAAAGATTCGCGAGACCGAGTTCGTCAAGCTGGCAGGGCTGGAAAACGCTCTCAAGCAGAAGGTCATCGGGCAGGACGAAGCCGTGCATCTGGTGGCGCAGGCCATCAAGCGCAGCCGCGCCGACCTTTCCGGCCGCCGCCGTCCCGCAAGCTTCATCTTTGTGGGCCCCACCGGCGTGGGCAAGACCGAGCTGGTCAAGCAGCTGGCAGATCAGCTGTTCGACGGCCCCGACCCGCTTATCCGTCTGGATATGAGCGAGTACATGGAAAAATACGCGGTGTCCCGTATGATCGGCTCTCCTCCGGGCTATGTGGGCTACGAGGAAGCCGGTCAGCTGACCGAGAAGGTGCGCCGCCGCCCCTACAGTGTGGTGCTGTTCGACGAGATCGAAAAGGCCCACCCGGACGTGATGAACATTCTGCTGCAGATTCTGGACGAGGGCAAGATCAACGATGCGCAGGGCCGCACGGTGGACTTCTCCAACACGGTCATCTGCATGACCTCCAACGCCGGCAGCAGCGACCAGAGCGCGGGCAGCCTTGGCTTTAACAAGAGCGACGCCCAGCGCAGCGAGGAAAAGACCCGCAAGGCGCTGGCACAGTTCCTGCGCCCGGAGTTCCTTGGCCGCGTGGACGAAGTGATCGCCTTCAAGCCCCTGACCGAACAGACCCTGCAGGGCATCGCCGCCCTGATGCTGGACGAGTACAAGCCCGGCATGGAAGCCAAGGGTATCGCTTACAGCTACACCCCGGCAGCGCTCAAGGCGCTGGTGCAAAAGAGTCAGGGCGGGCGCTTCGGCGCGCGCGATTTGCGCCGCACCATCCGCAAGGCGGTGGAGGACCCCGCCGCCGAGCGCCTGATCGACGGCACCCTGGCATCCGGCGGCACCCTTGTGGTGGATGCCGATGAAAACGGCGAAGTCGTGCTGAAATAATCATAACCGCAAAGCACCCCGGCTGAAAACAGCTGGGGTGCTTTTTGTCTGCTCATAAAAACTTTTTGTAATATATACTTGACATTTAGAATAGTAAATGCTACTATATGTCCAGAGGATAAAACAAATGCCGACCCGGCAGGAAAGGAGCGTATCAATGCCGAAGAACCTGAAATTAAAGGCCGCCCGTGCGGAAAAAAGGATATGACGCAAGGCGCGCTTGCCGAAGCGGCAGGCGTTTCGCGCCAGACTATCAACGCCATTGAAAAAGGAGAGTACAACCCCACCATCAACCTTTGCCGCAGTATCTGTAAAATTCTGGATAAGACACTGGATGAACTGTTCTGGGAGGAATGAACTATGAAATTTTCACTATACAGCAAGAAAAACCAGTTGGACGAGATGCAGGAGCAGACCATGCGCAAAATTGAAAGCCATGGCTTCTGGCTGCTGTGGGGCAGCCTTCTGGCGGCGTGGATCGTGCAGATGATGTTCGGGGCTGCGGACAAGGCTGCCGGAGAGTGGGTCGTATTCATGATCGGCTGTATCTATATGGTTGTCGCGTGTCTGCGCAATGGTCTGTGGGATCGCCACCTTTCGGATACGGCCCCGGCCAATGCCGTGTATTCTCTGGTGGCTGCGGTGGCGGTTACGCTGATCTGCGGTTTTTCCTATGGATACTGGGTCGGTGCTGTTTTTGCCGGTGTTTTTACCGGCATCCTGTGCTTTGCATTGCTGCAACTGTGCGCCGCATTGACACGCAAACGGCGCGAGCATCTGGATGACCCGAAGGACGGAGAATAATATTACGCAAAAGGGCTGCTGCACATCGTTTGATGCAGCAGCCCCTTTTTGCATGGGTGCATGGTATTATCCCGCATTGACAAAACTGCGCAGAATAAGTACAATAAAACATAGCTATCCGCAAATTTTTTGCATGAGAATAAAGAGCGTTTTTCTATGCCGAGCAATAAAGTCCGCACCCGTTTTGCACCCTCGCCCACGGGTTATATGCACGTTGGCAACCTGCGTACTGCCCTGTACACCTACCTGATGGCAAAGCACGAGGACGGCACCTTCATCCTGCGCATCGAGGATACCGATCAGGGCCGCTATGTGGAGGGCGCTGTGGATGTCATCTACAACACCCTGCGGGAGACCGGCCTTCTGTGGGACGAGGGCCCGGATATCGGCGGCCCCGTGGGCCCCTATGTGCAGAGCGAGCGCATGGGCATGTTCAAGCAGTATGCCGAGCAGCTGGTGGCAGAGGGCAAAGCCTATTACTGCTTCTGCACCGAGGAGCGGCTGGAGGCTCTGCACGCCGAGCAGCGCGCTGCCGGTGAGATGACCCACTACGACGGCTGCTGCCGAGAGCTGCCCAAGGAGGAAGTGGAAAAGCGCCTTGCCGCAGGCGAGCCTTACGTCATCCGCCAGAAGATCCCCCGCGAGGGCGTGACCGGCTTTGACGATGTGGTGTACGGCCACATCGAGGTGAACAACAGCGAGATGGACGACCAGATCCTCATCAAGACCGACGGGATGCCCACCTACAACTTTGCCAACGTTGTGGACGACCACCTGATGGGCATTACCCACGTCATCCGCGGCAGCGAGTACCTGTCCTCCACCCCCAAGTATAACCTGCTGTATCAGGCCTTTGGCTGGGACATCCCCACCTATATCCACTGCCCGCCGGTGATGAAGGACGCCCAGAACAAGCTGTCCAAGCGCAACGGCGATGCCAGCTATCAGGATCTGGTGGCAAAGGGCTACCTGACCGAGGCGGTGCTGAACTATATCTGCCTGCTGGGCTGGAGCCCCCGCGGCGAGTACGCCGAGCAGGAGATCTTCTCCCTGCCGGAACTGGTCAAGATCTGGTCCCCGGAGGGCATCTCCAAGTCTCCCGCCATCTTCGACCCCCTCAAGCTGCGCGCCATCAATGCGGAGTATATCCGCCGCCTCAGCCCCGAGGAATTCCAGAAAAAGGCCGAGCCGTGGATCGACAGCGCCGTGCACAGCGCCATCGACAAAAAGCTGCTGTGCGCAAACCTGCAGCCCCGCTGCGAAGTGCTGGGCGAGATCCCGGAGCAGCTGGATTTCTTTGACGCCATGCCGGAGTACGACGTGAGCCTGTACGCCAACAAAAAGCAAAAGACCACCCCGGAGACTGCAAAAGAAGCACTGGAAGCCCTGCTGCCGGTGCTGAGCGACGAGGCTCTGGATTTTGCAAACCGCGATGCCGTGTTCGATGCCTGCAAGGCCAAGGCAGAGGAGCTGGGCAAAAAGAACGGCTGGCTGCTCTACCCGCTGGGCATTGCCCTTTCCGGCAAGCAGCGCACCCCCGGCGGCGGCACCGACCTTGCCTGCATGATGGGCCGCGAAAAGACCCTGCAGCGCGTGCAGGATGCCATTGCAAAGCTGAACGGTTAAGTGATATAAGTACAGTGATCTGGGAGGTGGAACCTATGATGTACCCGTTTATGACATTGGACGACGATACCGAAATCGTGCATTCCGAGATGAAGCCCGATGGCCGGGTGAAGGTGTACCTTGAAAAACCGGATGCAGAAGATTGTTTCCACTCAGCAGTGTGCTGGCTGCCGGGCTATGACTGGCAGGAGGTGCACGGTTTCACGCCGGAGGAGATCGCGCGGTATCAGAAAATCGTGGAGTCCACCGCGCATCTGATCTTGCAGTTCTCCCAAGAAGGAGGCGTGGAAAATGCCGCAGGTTTTTAAGGTTGGCTCCTACTGGGTCTACTTCTGGGCCAATGAGAACGAACCGCTGGAGCCAATCCATGTGCACGTTGCACAGGGGGCACCCAACAGCAACGCCACCAAGATCTGGATCACCAAGGCGGGTGGCTGCTACCTGTGCAATAATAACTCTCAGATCCCGCCCCGGGTGCTGCGCAACATTATGGCAGTTATTGAAGCGCGCAGCGGGAAGTGATCGAAAAATGGACAGCCTTTTTTGGCGAGATCCGCTATTTCTGCTGAACAGTTGAAAATACCCCCAAAGCCCTGCGGCAAAATGACGGCCGCAGGGCTTTTTTGCGTCTTTGGGCGGGTTTGGGGCGGTTCTATGCACCGCGCCAAAAAGCGCCGCTGCCCCGCGTTACAGTATATGCAGACAGTGCGGGGAACAGAACAAAAATCCCCGCCGGAAAGCGGGGGATTTTTATGACAGAGCGGATGGGTGTTTTATCTTCGGACGGGCGGTGCTTGCAGCCTTCGCCCTTAGCGGCACGGGCGATGCTGCGCCCGGCGGCGCGGCGGCTGGCAGCGGTGGGCATCGGCTTTGCAGGCGGCTGGGCAGTGCTGTACGGGGCGCTGATGCCCTTTGGGCTGGGGCTGACCCTTGGGCTGGCAGAGGATTGTTTTGCGCCCTGCGCGGCAGGGGCGGCGCTGGGGCTGCTGCTCCACGGGCTGGGTGCGCTCTCGCTGCGCAGCCTGTGTCAGCTGTGTGCGCTGGGCGCTGCCGTGGCAGCCCGCTGGCTGCTGCCGCAAAAGTTTGTACCCGCCGCGCTGGCGGGCTGCGGCACATTGACCGGCATGGCGCTGTGCTTTGCGCTGGGCAGCAGCGGCGGGGCAGACCTTTTATTGTACAGTGCGGCAGACGCCCTGCTTGCGGCGGGCATCGGCTTTGGGCTGCGTAGATTTGCCCCGGAGCGCCCGGGCATGGGCACGCTGCTGGTGGGCGCAGCTGTGGCGGCGGCGCTGGGCAGTGTGCGGTGGGGGTGGTTTTCGCCCGGGGTGCTGGCGTGTGCCGCCGCAGAGCTGGCGCTGTGCTGCCGGGCACAGAAGTTTGCCGCCCTGAGCGGCAGCGCGGTGCTGGGGGCAGCTCTTTGCGCCGCAGACCCCGCCCTTGCCCCGGCGGCAGCGGGGCTTGGCTGTGCCACGGCAGCGGCGGCGGTGCTGGCACCCGGACGGCGGGTGGAGACCCTTGCCGCCTACGCGGGCGGCTGCGTATCCGGGGTGCTCTGCGTGCAGCCGCCCGGAAACGCCTTTGGGCTGCTGTTCAGCGCCTGCGGCGGGCGGTATGGCGGTGGTCTGTCTGCTGCCCGGCGGCTGGCTTGCCCCGGCAGCAGACACCCCGCAGAGCGGGGAAAACGCTCCCGCGCCCGCCCGCAGTGCGGCGGCCTCCACCCGGCTGGAAGCCGTGGCACAGAGCCTTTCCTCATTGGCGGAGACGGTGAACGCGGTCTACGAGGGGCTGCCCCGGCGGCGGGAGGGTTTCCGCTGGGTCATAGACAATGTACATGATACTCTTTGTTTTAACTGCGGGCGGCGGGAGACCTGCTGGAAGCAGGAATATACTGCCACCATGGCGGGCATGGAAGCGCTGCGTCCGCTGCTGGAACAGAATGGCAGCGTGGAGACCGCGCAGTTGCCCGGGGAATTGTCCCGCTGCATCCATCCGGCGGCGCTGTGCGCGGCGGCGGGGCGCAGCTTTGCGCTGTACCGCAGCCGCAAGGAAGCGCGCATCCATTCCGAAGCCATGCGCACCGCCCTGACCGAGCAGTACAGCGCCGTAGCCGAAGCACTTGGGGTGCTCAGCGAGCAGCTGGGACGCCCCGGCGACCCGGAGCCCTATAAATCCAGCCGGGTGGCGGAGTTCTTCACCGGGCTGGGTGCGCCGCCGCAGGAGTGCGCCGTCACGCTGGACGACCTTGGCCGCACCCATGCCGCCGTCACCCTGCCGCGCACCCGGTTCTCCCCGCAGGAGCTGGCCGCGCTGGCGGGGGAGGTGGGGCATATCTGCCGCCGCACGCTGGAGGTGCCGCAGGTGCTCTCCTGCAAGGGCATGACCACCCTGCTGTTCAGCGAAAGACCGGCGCTGCGGGCGGTGTTCGGTGCGGCAAGCGCTGCCGCCCGGGGCGAGGTTTCCGGCGATGCAGTGCAGCAATTTTGCAGCCCTACGGCGGCGCAGATGATTTTATGTGACGGTATGGGCACCGGACGCCCGGCGGCGGTGGATGGCAATCTGGCGGCAGAGCTGACCGCCCGGCTGCTCAAGGCGGGCTTTACCGCCGAGCTGGCGGCGCGGCTGGTGAACGTGGCGCTGGCGCTGAAAAGCGAGGACGAGAGCGGCGCAACGCTGGATCTCATCAGCGTGGACTTATACACCGGCACGGCGCGGCTGTTCAAGGCCGGAGCCGCCCCGGGGTTTCTGGTGCACGGCGGGCGGGTGCGGGCTGTGGGCGAAGCCACTTTGCCCATGGGGGTGCTGGGCGGGGTGAACGGACAGAGCCGGGTGGTGCACCTGACCGCCGGGGATTACGCAGTGCTGGTATCGGACGGCTTACTGGTGGATGGCGCGGGCTGGGTGGCAAAACAGGTGGAGCTTTCGGCGGCGGCAGGAGACGCACCGGAAAAGCTGGCGGAGACGCTGGTACAGACCGCCCGCATCCGCGCGCAAAAGACCGGCCGCCCGGATGATATCACCGCCGCCGTGCTCCGGCTGGAAAAGAGCGGATAACAGGCGTTGCATATCATGAGCAATTCTCCGCTTAAAGGCTTCCCCCGGTCGGGGAAAATCTGTCCCCAAGGGGTGAAGGCTTTTGTGCTGGCGGGAAAGTTTGTGGCATAACGAAAGGCTTCCGTTGCAATTTGCGGGAAGGAGGGGTATACTGGAAGCATATTTTTTTTTGCCGGCAGTGCCGGGCGCAGGAGGCGGCTTATGCTTACCATCAATGTTGCACCCGACGGCAGCGGACAGTTTACCACCATTTCCGAGGCGGTGCTGGCGGTGCCCTACGACTGCCCTGCGGTCATCCGCATCGCGCCGGGCATTTACCGGGAAAAGCTGGTTTGTGAGAAAAAGGATATCACCCTTGCGGGCGCGGGCATGGATGCCACCCGGCTGGTATGGAACGATGGCGGCAAGCTGCCGCACCCGGACGGGCGTCCCACCCACACCTTCCGCAGCTATACCGCCTTTTTCAGCGGCGAAAAGCTGCGGGTGGAGGATATGACCATCGAGAACGACGCAGGCCCCGGCGCAAAGGCCGGGCAGGCGGTCGCAGCCTATGTGGACAGCGCCCGGGCGGCGTTTGACCGCGTGCGGCTGCTGGGCAATCAGGATACTTTGTTCTGCGCCCCTCTGCCGGAGAAAGAGCGGGAGAAGGACGGTTTTCTGGGCCCGCGCGGGCTGGCACCCCGCCGGGCAAGCGCGCAGTATTACCACGCCTGCGAAATTGCCGGAGACATTGATTTTATCTTTGGCGGGGCAGACGCCCTGTTTGAGCACTGCACCCTGCGCACGGTGGACAACGGCCTTGCGCACAGCTGGGTCACCGCACCCTCCGGTGCGGCACAGGGGCTGGGCTTTGTGTTCTGGGACTGCGATTTTGTCTCGGACTGCCCGGCGGGCAGCGTGTATCTGGGCAGACCGTGGCGTCCTACCGGCAAGACGGCGGTGCTGGACTGCCGCCTTGGGGCGCACATTGCGCCGGAGGGTTTTGCCGGCTGGAACGACCGCACCGACACGGCGCTGGCCGGCTTTGCTGAGGCAGGCAGCACCGGCGCAGGCGCAGGGGAGCGCCCCGGGTGGGTGCAGGCGCTTTCAGCTGCTGAAGCCGCTGCGCTGCTGCGCGCTGCCCGGCAGAAGTGCCGCATGGAGACTACGGAAAGGATAACGGAATGAAAAAATTACCCAATGCAGTGAAATGGCTCATCATTCTGGTGGTGCTGGGCGCCATGGGCGCTATGATGTGGGCGGTGAACGACCGCGCCTCCCGGGTGGAGATGCCCGCCCCGGACAACACCTTTGGCATCTACCATACAGCAGAGAGCGGAACATAATAAAGCACCGGCAGTTTCCCGATTGGAAGAGTTGGAAAACTGCCGGTGCTTTTTCTGTGTTACAGGGGGCGTTCACTTGCCCTCAAAGTCGTCCACATAGGGCAGGTCACTCATGACGAACCAGAAGGTGGTGCCCTTGCCTACGGTGCTTTGTACGCCAAAGCGGAAGCTGTGCTGCTGGAAGATGGCTTTGGTGATGGAAAGCCCCAGACCGGTGCCCTGCTTGCCCGCGTCCGAGCGGGAGCGGTAGTACCGGTCAAAGATATAGGGCAGGTCGGCGGCGGCAATGCCCGGGCCATGATCCTCCACCTCTACCCGCACGCCCTCAGAGCAGCGGAAGGCGCGCAGGATAAAAATGCCGTCCTGGCCGATGTGGTGCATGGCGTTGCCCAGCAAATTGTGCAGCGCGCGCTGCATCATGTCCGGGTCGGCGTAGACCGGCAGTTCCTCCTCCGGCAGTTCCAGCTGCAGCTGCCAGCCGTTCTGGGCGCAGATGGCGTCGTAGCGCTCGCTCACCTCGTCGCACAGCTGCCCCATGTCAAAGTGCACCCGCTCACACTTATAGGTGCCGCTGGTCACCTTGCTCAGCTCCATCACGCTGGAGACCAGCGCGGTCAGGCGGTCGGCCTCGTCCACGATGATGTTCATCTGCTCGTCCCGGTGGGCTTTATCGTCGCCGGTCAGATCGCGCACCGTCTCGGCATAGCCCTTGATGAGGGTCAGCGGGGTGCGCAGGTCGTGGGAGACGTTGGCCAGCAGATCGCGCTGCATCTGCACCGCGTGCTGCACCTCCTCGGCCATGTGGTTAAAGTCCCGGGCAAGGTCGCCCAGCTCGTCGTTGCGGCGGTTGTCCACCTGCACGGCGTAGTTGCCCAGCGCCATCTGCCGCGCGGCGCTGGAAAGCTGGCGCAGCGGCTTTGTGAACCACTCGCTGAACAGCCACGCCGCCGACATGGCAAAGCCGAAGATCAGCGCCGCCGCCAGCGGCAGCAGGGTGCTGAGCACCTTGCCGGCCTCGGTAACGTGCACAAGGCTGGTGGTCACCAGCACGGTATAGCTGCCGTCGGCGGTAATGCGCCCTACCAATAGCTGCGCCGAGCCGGAGAGTCGGGGCGGGTTGAGCGTCTGCACAAAGCTGCCCACACTGCGGCACTTGCGGCGCATGGCAAGGGCAGTGGCAATGATCTTATCGTTGTTGGCAGAGTCTGAAAGATAGGTGCCGTGCAGGTTGCAGAAGGACTGGTTCTCGATCTTATAAATGGTGTGCAGGGTGGTGTCCGAGATATCCACGCAGAAACTGTTCAAAGAACCTTTGGTGTACAGTTCCAGCGTGAGCTTATCAAAAAAATCACTGTTGACCGCAAGCTGCCCAAAAGACCAGCTGGACAGCACCTTGCCCTCGGCAATGGCATCGTCCAGCCGCTCCACGATGCTGTCGGCCTGATTGGTAAGCTGGGTCTCGATGTGTTTGGTGTACAAAGGCTCCAGCAGCTGGGTGGACAGCAGCCAGAACAACCCCAGCAGAAACAGGCAGATGAAGCACAAAAACCACATCAGCTGTCCGCGGATGCCAAGGGTATGCCGTGCTTTGGTGGTTTGCCGCATGCTCCGCACGCTCCTTCAGTCAACGGGCGGCATCGGGGTCGAACTTATAGCCGATGCCCCATACCGTAGCAATGTAGCTGCGGCATTTGCCCAGATGGCCGCGCAGCATCTTCACATGGGTGTCCACGGTGCGGTCCTCGCCGAAGTAGTCGTAGTTCCACACCTTCTGCAGGATCTTTTCCCGGCTCAGGGCAATGCCCTTGTTGGAGGCCAGAAATACCAGCAGATCAAACTCCTTGGGGGTCAGGGCGACTTCCTCGCCGGATACCCGCACGGTATGGCTGGCAGTGTCGATGGTCAATTCGCCAAAGGTCATGGTGTCGGCGGCCTCGGTGGGGCGGGGCATGGTGCGGTTCAGCACTGCGCGCACCCGCGCCACAAGCTCCCGGGGGGAGAAGGGCTTTACCACATAGTCGTCCGCGCCGCTTTCCAGCCCGGCAAGCTTATCGTATTCCTCGCCCCGGGCGGTCAGGATGATGACCGGGGTGTTGATGTGGCGGGCGCGCATCTCCCGCAGGCAGGTCATGCCGTCCATAAAGGGCATCATCAGGTCTAAGATCACCAGATCAAACCCGCCGCCGGACAGCTGTGCCAGCGCCGCAGAGCCGTCCCCGGCTTCCTCGCAGATGTAACCGGCATATTGCAGATGCTCGTGGATCAGCTCCCGGATGCGGGGCTCATCATCAACGATCAGGATCTTTGCCATAAAACAGGACTCCTCCTATCATAGTTCAATATACAACTCTATTCTAAAGCAAGAATTGGAAAAAGCTGTGAATTTTAAGTGAATGCTTTGGAAAAACAAAACCGTCTGCACCCAGTATACCACACCGGGCGGCGGGGCGGCAATCTTTTTGCGGGAATACGCGGCAAAATGCGCCGGGGAAACTTGACAAAAAAACAGGGCCTTTTGTAAAATAAGGTCGTAGAGAGCAGAGCACTTGCGACAAAACAGGAGAAACAGGCATGAGCATCCCCAAGATCATCCACTACTGCTGGTTCGGCGGCGGGCCCATCAGCCCGGAGAGCCGGAAATGTATCGAAAGCTGGAAAAAATACTGCCCGGATTACAAGATCATCGAATGGAACGAGCAGAACTTTGAGATCAGCCAAAACCGCTACGCGCAGCAGGCCTACGAAGCAAAGAAATATGCCTTTGTGTCGGACTATGTGCGGCTGGCGGTGCTGTACCGGTACGGCGGCATCTATCTGGACACGGACGTGGAACTGGTGCGCCCGCTGGACGAACTGCTGGAGCACAAGGGCTTTATCAGCATGGAGCACAGTGCGCCCTCGCCCTACGGCCGCACGCTGCTGGTGAATACCGGCTCCGGCGTGGGCGCAGAGCCGGGCTGCGAGATGATCGGCAAAATGCTGGCGGCCTACCGCAATGCCGCTTTTATTCAGGAGACCGGCGAGCCGGATCTGCGCACCTGCACCCAGCGGGATACCCCGCTGTTTACCAAGGCCGGTTTGCAGCAGAAAGACGAGCAGCAGGAACTGGACGGCTTTCTGGTGCTGCCCACCGACTGCTTTTCCCCCTTTGATTATGTGACCGAGCGGATGCACCGGACCCCGCGCACCTTCGGCATCCACTACTATCAGGGCAGCTGGCAAAGCGGCGACAAGGCAAACCGCTGGCGCAAGCGCTTCAAGTGCACCAAAGTCGGGCGCTGGTGTATGTGGCTGCGGCAGTGTTCGCCCCGCTGGCTGCGGGAAAAACGGCGCAGCCTGCATAACCGCTGCCGCCTGCAATGGAAAAAATGGTTCGGCTGCCGCGGGCTGCAATTTGGCCGCTGCATCCTGCTGGACAAAGAGCTCAAGCTGCAGCTGAACAGCGGCTCCCGGGTGACGCTGGGCGACCGGGTGGAGAGCGATGGGCGGGTGTTTATCACCACCGGCTATTCCAGCCAGCTGAACATCGGCAGCGGGGTCTACTTCAACGACGGCGCGGTCATCAGCTGCCTTGGAAAGATCGACATCGGCGAAAACACCCTTTTCGGCCCCGGGGTGAAGATCTTTGATAACAACCACCGCTTCAGCCGGGAGGAAGGGGTCAGCCGGGAATGCACGGCGGGCTGCATCACCGTGGGGCGCAGCTGCTGGATCGCCTCGGACGTGGTGCTGCTCAAGGGCACGGACATCGGGGACAACTGCGTCATCGGCGCGGGCTGTATTATCCGGGGCAAAGTGCCCGCCGGTTCCCTCGTGACCCGCAGCGGGGAGCAGACCACCCGGCCAATCGAGACAAGATAAGGCATCCCCTCTCGTAAAGATGTGTTCATCGCGGCCCGTAGGCCGCGATGAACACTCAAATTTAAAAAATCATTCCGCTGCGCATGGCCAGAGCAACGCGGAGGCCATCTGAAATCGTTGTTCTTAGAGGAACTGCTGCACGATGCTGTGCGGCAGTTCTTTTTTGTCCCGCTTGCCCTTTTTGCGCAGGAATGCTATACTTTAGCGATAAAGGACAGTGTACTGTCCGCAGGTTTTTCGGAGATAAGGAAAAGCGCTTATGCGAATCGGACTGATCGAATTTTTGCTCATACTGGCCATTGCGTCCCTCACGGTTGGGCCGCGGGTGGCCTTGTTCGTGGACCGGTGGATGCGGCGTGCCAACCGCGCCAACGCCATGGCGGCGCGCCGCCGGGCAGAGTATGCCGCCCAGATGGCCGCAGAACGGGACGCCATGCTCAAGCGGTTCCGCACCGCCAGCACCGTGTTCGGGGTGGGCATTTTGCTGGTGCTGGTGTATGCGCTGGGCTTCCGCCCCATCGACACCCCGCCGCAGACCTATAAAGCCCCCGACCTCCGGCAGGAGACGGGCGCGATGCAGACGGCAGTTTCCACCGACCGCAAGACCCGGCTGGAGCTGGGGGAGTATCAGGGCGTGGACTGCATCCGCGCCAAGGACGGCCTGTTGTATGCCGCCGCATGGAACGGTGCTGCGCTGAAAAAACGCACCAGCGACCTTGTGCGCACCGATGGCGGGCACGCTGCCGCCATCCTGAGCGTGGAGGGCGAGCTGACCGGCTTTGCCTTTGATGCCGCCGGGGATGTGTGGCTGACCCAGCTGACCACCGCTGGGGGTACCCTCTGCCGTGCAAAGCACGACAGCTGGGGTGCGGCGGTGGAGCAGGTGGTCACCCAGCTGGACGGTGCGCCGCTGGGGGCGGTATCTGCCGTGGAGGTAAGCCCGGCGGGTAAGGTGTACTTTGCAGTGGCAGCGGCGGCAGGCGCGGAGAACGGGCTGGAAAGCGCTCTGCGCACCGAGCTGCTGGCGCACACCGCCACCGGCTGCGTGTATGTGTACGACCCCGCCGCCCGCACAGTGGAAAAGGTGCTGGGCGGGGTGGCAGGTGCTGCCGGTCTGGCGCTCAGCCCGGACGGCAGCACCCTGTATGTCTCCGACCTTGGCAGCCGCTGCATTTGGGCGGTGGACGCCGCTGCCCGGGAACTGACCGCCGGGGGACGGGGCTGCACCGCTGCCTTTGCCGGTCTGCCGGGCTATCCCGGAGCGCTTGCCGCGGACACGGACGGCACGCTGTACATCAGCTACCGCTGGGCGCGCAGCGGCTGGCTGGAAAAGAACGCGGACAGCACCCTGCTGCGGGGCATCGCCCTGCGGGCGGGGCAGAATACGCAGGAGCGGCTGTTCCGGTGCACCGCAGACGCCCCCTGCGCCGAGGCGGTAAGCCTTGCAACAGGGGCTTGGGAGCAGACCTTTACCGGTCTTGTACAGGACAGCTGTGCGGCGGTGTGTCCGGTGGAAAGCAAAGTATATTTCGGTGCGGCAGGGGCAGACAGCCTGCTGGCTGCAAACCGATAAGTGAGGTGTTTTTTGTATGACCGAAGCATTTGCAAAACAGATCGAGACCGAGGCACGGCAGGCTATGACCGAGCTGGTGGCTGCGGCAAAGCTGAAAAAGGGAGATGTGCTCGTGGTGGGCTGCTCTTCCAGTGAGATGGTGGGCGGTCACATCGGCAAGGATTCCAGCATAGAAGCCGCCCGGGCGCTGTACGCGGGCGCTGCGCCGGTGCTGGCGGAAAAAGGCATCTGGCTGGCAGCCCAGTGCTGCGAGCACCTGAACCGCGCCCTTATCCTTGAGCGGGAAGCCGCAGAAAAATACGGCTGGGAGGAAGTGTGCGTCGTGCCCCGTCCCCATGCGGGCGGCAGCTGGGCCACTACCTGCTGGAAAAACTTCAAAGACCCGGTGGCGGTGGAGGAGATCCGCGCCAACGCGGGCATGGATATCGGCGGCACCCTGATCGGGATGCATCTGAAGCGGGTGGCAGTGCCGGTGCGGCTGAGCCTTAATAAGATCGGCGAAGCAAACATTCTGTGTGCCTACACCCGCCCGAAACTGATCGGCGGCGAGCGTGCCCGCTATACCGAGGAGGACTGAGCCAGATGGCAGAAAAAACGTTGGAAGAGATGCGGCAGGCCGTGGCCGAGATCCGGGAAAAGATGGCAGCCGCCGCCCGGGAAGCCGGGCGTGACCCGGCAGCGGTGCAGCTGTGCGCCGCCTGCAAGACCCGCACGGCGCAGACCATTGCAGCCAGTGCGGCTTTGCCCATTGATGTGTTTGGCGAGAACCATGTGCAGGAACTGTGCGCAAACTACGATGCCGGAGCTTACTGCGGCAAGCCCAGCCATTTTATCGGCCATTTGCAGACCAATAAGATCAAAAAGGTGCTGGGGCGGGCAAGCCTGATCCAAAGCGTAGACAGTGAGCATCTGCTGCTGGCTATCGAGAAGGAAGCCGCCAAGGCCGGCATCGTGCAGGACATTTTGCTGGAAGTGAACATCGGCGGGGAAGAGAGCAAGACCGGCGCTGCGCCGGAACTGCTCTGGCCGCTGCTGGATACCGCCGCCGCACAGGAGCATATCCGGGTCAAGGGTCTGATGGCGATCCCGCCTGTGAACGACGACGATGCCCAGAACCGCCGGTATCTGGCGCAGGTGTATCAGCTGTTCGTCCGGGCAGGAGAGCGCGGCTACCGCAACGTGGAGATGCAGACCCTTTCCATGGGCATGAGCGGCGATTTTGAAAACGCCATCCGGGAGGGCGCTACCCTTGTGCGCATCGGCACCGCCATCTACGGCGCGCGGGATTACAGCAAAAAGTAACGATAAAAACGGAGGAACCATGCCGAAAACTAAAACCAACGACCCCGGGGCGCACCACGCAAGCAGCGGTGCGCTGATCCGGCGTTTTCTGCCGTATCTGGCAAACTATAAGATGGTGCTGTGCCTTGATCTGTTCTGTGCAGCGCTGACGACCCTGTGCGATATCGTGCTGCCCAAGATCATGAGCACCATCACAAACTCCGCCATGGGGGTGGGCATCACCCTGACGGCGGGCATCGTGCTGAAGCTGGCGGCACTCTACTTTGTGCTGCGCATTATCGACGGCGCAGCCAGCTACTATATGTCCAGCATCGGTCATATCATGGGCGTGCATATTGAAACGGATATGCGCCGGGATGCCTTTGACCATCTTTTGCAGCTGGATCACACCTACTACAACAACACCAAGGTGGGCACCATCATGGGGCGTATCACCAACGATTTGTTTGATGTGACTGAGTTCGCCCACCACTGCCCGGAGGAGTTTTTCATCGCGGGCATCAAGATCGTGGCGTCCTTTGTCATTTTGTGCCGCGCCAGCATCCCGCTGACCTTGGCAGTGTTTGCCTGTGTGCCGCTGATGGGCGTGGTGTCGGTGTACCTGAACGGCCGTCTGCGGGCGCGGTTTCGCCAGCAGCGCGTCCAGATCGGCGAGCTGAACTCCACCATCGAGGACAGCCTGCTGGGACAGGGCGTGGTCAAGGCCTTTGCCGCCGAGGACGAGGAGCGGGAAAAGTTTGCCAGGGGCAACCGCGCCTTTGAGCAGATCAAGACCCTTGGCTACTACGCCATGGGCGCCTTCAATACCTCCACCCGCCTGTTTGACGGCCTGATGTATCTGGTGGTCATTCTGGCGGGCGGTCTGTCGCTGGTGTACGGCAAGATCACCGCTGGCGACCTTGTGGCCTATATGCTCTACGTCACCACTCTCATCGCCACCATCCGGCGCATCGTGGAGTTTGCCGAGCAGTTCCAGCGCGGCATGACCGGCATCGAGCGCTTTGCCGAGATCATGGACACCCCGGTGGCCATCAAGGACGCCCCGGACGCCGTGCCATTGCAGCCCGGCCCCGGCGAGATCCGGTTCGAGAAGGTATGCTTTGAGTACCCGGACGACCACAACAAGGTGCTGCACGACGTCAGCTTGGACATCCGCGCCGGGGAGCGTCTGGCGCTGGTGGGTGCCTCCGGCGGCGGCAAGACCACCCTGTGCAACCTGATCCCCCGCTTTTACGAGGTGACCAGCGGCCGCATCCTCATCGACGGGCAGGACATCCGCCATGTCACCCTGAAGAGCCTGCGGCAGGATATCGGTATCGTACAGCAGGACGTGTACCTGTTCAGCGGCACGGTGGCGCAGAACATCGCCTACGGCAAGCCCGGCGCTACCCGGCAGGAGATCGAAGCCGCCGCCCGTCTGGCGGGCGCGGAAAAGTTCATCCTTGCGCTGAAGGACGGCTACGATACCTATGTGGGCGAGCGCGGCGTCAAGCTGTCCGGCGGACAGAAGCAGCGCATCGCCATTGCCCGGGTATTTTTGAAGAACCCGCCCATCCTGATTCTGGACGAAGCCACCAGCGCACTGGATAACGAGAGCGAAATCCTTGTGGGACAGAGCCTTGAAAAGCTGGCTCATGGCCGCACCACCCTGACCATCGCCCACCGCCTGACCACCATCAAGGACTACGACCGCATCCTTGTGCTGGGCGAGGATGGAATCGTGGAAGAGGGCACCCACGCCCAGCTGCTGGAAAAGCAGGGCGTCTACTACCGTCTGTGGAACCAGCTGCCCGCAGAGGATGGGGAATAAAAGCGCCTGAAATACAAAAAAGACACCCGAAAGGGTGTCTTTTTGTCTCTTGTCAAGGGGAGTGAATGGGTTTCATCTCTAGGTGCCCACCGATTCATCTTGTTTGGTGTTTTGCATCCACCGCACCAGCGCTTCGGCGTCCTGTTTGCCTTTGGCGTACATTTTTTCAAGGCAGGCGCGGTTCTTGGTCAGGGTGGACATTCCCTCGGTGCTGTCCGGGGCGATGATGCAGACAAGGCCCTGTCGCTCCAGCTCCCGCGCCCGCTGGACAGCCGTGTTGTACCGCCATGCCCGGCGGCGCAGCCCCTCGGCTGCAGCGGGGTAATGCGACTGCAGCAGGTGTGCCAGATGCTTGTCCCGGGCATCACTACTCGCCAGCCCGATGGGCTTGGTCAGGATGAGAGCCACCCGGTCGCAGCCGTGGGCAAAGGCCCATTCCAGCGGGACGGGGTCGGCCAGGCCGCCATCAAAATAAGGCACGCCGTCGATGACGCAGGGCTGGTCGATGACCGGGATGCAGCAGGACGCCATGAGGACGCGGTAGTCGTCCGGGTGGAGGTCTGCCTTGGTGAAATACTGCGCCTCGCCGTTCTGTGCATTAGCGGCCACCACGCAGAGCTCTGCCGGGCTGCGGGCAAGCGCCGCGTAATCCAGCGGATTCTCGCCGCCTGCATTGCTGAGGGTGCCGTAGACATAGCCCAGATCGAGATAGGAGTGCTTGCGGATGAGGTTGTGCACGCTCATGTACTCCCTGCGGAAGGAGTATTCATCGTAAAAGGGCTTGTTCCGCCCATGCTGGCCTGCCAGATAGGACGTCATATTGGCGCTGCCCGCCGAAACGCCGATGCAGAGATCGAAGCGGAGGTCCTCCTCCAGGCAGCGGTCCAGCACGCCAGCGCCGTAAATGCCCCGCAGGCCGCCACCCACATCGATGACACCGTATTTCATGGTCTGTTCCTCCATCGTTTAATTCCATTTCCCTCCCAGTATAACGGGACGGCGGGAAATACTCATTGAGCAAACGGCGGGATCTGATGCAATTTGCGGCAGAAAGCAGGATCTGCCGCAATGGGGGCAAACAAAAACGGCCAGCGTATCATGTGCTCTGTGATATGTACCCCGCCTGTGGAACCAGCTGCCCGCAGAGGATGGGGAATAAAAGCGCCTGAAATACAAAAAAAAAAAGACACCCGAAAGGGTGTCTTTTTTTTTTCTGTATGGGCCAGGCAGGACTTGAACCCGCGACCAAGCGGTTATGAGCCGCCAGCTCTGACCAGCTGAGCTACTGGCCCATATGGGTGCTGCATTGCTGCAACACGCACTAGTATAACAAAAACTGCGCAAAAAGGAAAGCATTTTCCGCAAAAAAATCATTTGGTGCGGTGAGCATCCAGCTTTTGCAGCATAAATTCGTCCAGCATGGCGGGCGGGAACAGCGGCTCTTTGTAGCCAAAGGCCTCCCGGATAAAGATCAGGGTTACCACGGTCTGGCGGCCGGGGTCCAGCCGCAGGGTGTACAAAGTGTCCAGCGGCTGCTGGCTGGGCTGGTGCAGCGTCAGGTGCAGCAGAAAGCTGCCGTCGTTCTCCCGGCGGCACTCGTAGGCAAAGAGGTCGGTGTCGCTGCGGGTGTCCAGACGGTCAAAGCACTCGTCCAGCGCAAGGCCGGTGCGGAACTCGGACAGGCCGGCGGGGCCGTACTGGCTGCGGCGGGTTGTCTCCCGCCGGGAGAGCAGGTACACGATGATGCCCAGCGCACAGGCCAAAAGACAGACGGAAACGACAGCGTTCATGGAAAGACCTCCCCCAAAAGAGTTTTCCTTATTGTAACACAACCTGCGGGGGTTTGTGCTATAATATTTACAATTCTTTTTTAAATTTTTCTGCAAACCGGGCGCAAACGCCCGGGGAGGGCTTCATGAAGCTTAAATTTACACGCAAGACCTGGTACTTTTTCCTGCTGGCGGCAGCGGCAGTGTCCATGCTGGGCGGCTTTGCCGTGCTGGGCGGGATGGATTTTTCCGGGCTGGAAATGATCGTGTTCTGCCTTACCGGCATCGCGGTGCTGTTTCTGGCGGCGCAGAAGGGCGCACCGGCAAGGGAAAAGCGCAACTCACCGGCGTGTTCGTGCTGCTGATGCTCAGCAAGCTGGCTGCAGGCGGCTGGGCGGGCGACCTGTGCTCGGCACTGGTGTGGCCGGGCCTGCTTGCCATCGAGTACGGCCACGGCAGGCCCATCCAGCGGCAGCTGCAGCTGGTGAGCGCCGCCGAGGTGCTGCGGCTGGTGTTCTGGATGCTGACCAAGTACGCGGGCATGAGCGGCCTTGCCTTCTGGACGAATATCATGTTCGTGTTGCTGACCTGCGCCCGGGGCTGGGCGGGGCTTACCCTGTATAAGACGCAGGAGGAGACCCTGTGACCCAGCGCCGCAGGACGTCTAAAGCCAAGGCAAAACGCCGCTTTGGGCGCAGAGCCTTTCTGACCGGAGCGGGCGTTGCCGCCTGTGCTGCGGCGGGGTGGTACCTGCGGCAGAAAAGCGATGCAGACCACACTGCTGCCTCCGGGCAGGATACGCCCCCGGCACCCAACCCCGCCCTGCCCGCCGGGGAGTGGCGGGCGGTGTGGGTGAGCTATCTGGACTGGGCGCTGCTGGATTTTTCCACCGAGGACACCTTCCGCGCCGGGGCAGCGCAGCTGTTGGACAACTGCGTCGGGCTGGGGCTGAACACCGTGTTGGCGCAGGTGCGCCCCTTCGGGGATGCGCTGTACCGCAGCAGTTTGTTCCCGTGGAGCCATCTGTGCACCGGGGTGCAGGGCAAGGACCCCGGCTTTGACCCGCTGGATGTCTTTCTGACCGAGGCGCACCGCCGGGGCATCGGGGTGGAGGCGTGGGTCAACCCCTACCGCCTGCGCTCCTCGGCGGCGATGCCGCCGAATCTGGCAGAGAATAATCTGGCCAACACCCACCCGGACTGGCTGTGCACCGCCGGGGAGGGGCTGTACCTGAACCCCGCCGTGCCTGCCGCCGCAGACTATGTGGTGCAGGGGGTGGCAGAGCTTTTGCAGAACTACCCGGTGGACGGCATCCACTTTGACGATTACTTTTACCCCACCACCGATGCCGCCGTGGACGCGGCGCAGTTTGCGGCAAGCGGCGCAGCCAACCTTGCCGCGTGGCGGCGGCAGAACGTTACCGCGCTGGTGGCGAAAGTGCACCGCACGGTAAAGGCGGCAGACCCCACCCTGCGGTTCGGCATCAGTCCGCAGGGCAACCCGGACAACGACCTCGACCAGCAGTACAGCGATGTGACCGCATGGCTGGCGGCGGGCGGGGAGGAAAAGGTCATTGACTACCTCTGCCCGCAGGTGTACTGGGGCTACGGCTTTACCCTGCAATCCGGCAGCACCCGCTTTGCCTTTGAAAACATCGTCCCGGCGTGGCTTAGCTACCCTCGGGCGGGGGATGTGGCGCTGTATTTCGGGCTGGGCGCATACCGGGTGGGCACCGGGGACGGCGGCGCGAACCCGGACAGCGTATCCGGCTGGAGCACCGGCAGTACGCTGGCGGCACAGGTAAAGGACTTACGGCAGCAGGCGGCGGGCGGCTGGGCGCTGTACCGCTACGGCAGCCTGTTCGGGGCGGAGGCACCCGCGCTGGCCGAGGCCGAGTGCGCAGCGCTGCGGGCGCTGAATACGTGAAAATTGTGCAGAAACAGGCGGCAAACCGCACAAAATAAATACAGGTATCTTGTGCAGAGCGGCAAAATGCGGTATACTTACCCTGTATCTGCCCGTTGGCAGAGACGCACGAAAAAGAAAAGTTTCTTTGTTTCTATGAGGAAAGCTATGAAGATGAAAAAACAGCTTTTGGCATTGCTACTGGCGGCGGTGATGGTGCTTAGCCTGACCGGCTGCAAGGAGACCCTGAAAAAGGTGGCGCAGAAGGTGACCGGCCACTCCGAGGAAGTGCAGGAGGAGGACACCACCCGCTGGGCGGAAGCCACCACCGACCCGCTGATCATTCAGGGCATTGCGGATGCCTCGGCAAAGTATGCCACCGCCACCGCAGACGGCTGCTTGTACGCGGTGTTCAACGGCATCTGGAGCCGCAACACCGGCTACTTTACTGTGCCGGGCGGCAGTGTGAACATCATGGCCTGCGGCACCGCCGAGGGCACCCAGAAGTTCAAGGTTGCACTGTGGAAAAAGGTGGACGGCGGCGCAGAGTATGTGCCGGACAGCACCTACTATATCAAGACCGATGGCACCGACTACCACTGCACCATTTCCGGGCTGGCCCCGGAGGAGCAGTACCGTGTGACCATATCGTATGATTCCAGCCGGTACTACCTGTACGGCCTGATGAAGGTGGAGGGCATTGCCGGATGACGAACCAGACGAAAAATTCAATGCTGCTGATGCTGTGCGCCCTGATCTGGGGCACAGCCTTTGTGGCGCAGAGCGCCGGCTCCGGCATGGGCGCGTTCTCCTTTCTGGCGGGGCGCAGCTGGATGGCGGTGCTGGTGCTGATCCCCACAGTCAAGGCGTTTGACGCCTTGCACCACCGGCAGGGCAGGCCGGACGGCAAGCCCAAAACGGCGGCAGAGCGCAAGCTGCTGCTGAAAGCCGGGCTTGTGTGCGGCACGCTGCTGTTTTTGGCCAGCGCGGCGCAGCAGCTGGGCATCACGCTGGACCCCTCCACCGCAAAGGCGGGCTTCCTGACCGCCATGTATGTGGTGCTGGTGCCGGTGTTCGGCCTGTTTCTGGGGCGCAAGGGCAGCGCGCAGCTGTGGGTGAGCATGGCTATTGCCGTGGTGGGGCTGTATCTGCTGTGCATGAAGGACGGCTTTGGCAGCATCCAGAGCAGCGATGGGCTGCTGCTTTTGTGTGCGGTGCTGTTCAGCTTCCAGATCATGGCGGTGGATCATTTCTCCCCGCAGATGGACGGCGTGCGCCTGAGCCTTGTGGAGTTTTTTGTGGTGTCGGTGGAAAGCACCGTGGCGGCGCTGCTGTTCGAGCAGCCTGCCATGGCAGAGTTTGTCACCTACGCCGGGCCCATCCTGTACTGCGGCGTGATGTCCAGCGGCGTGGCCTACACCCTGCAGATTTTGGGTCAGCGCGACCTGAACCCCGCCGTTGCCAGCCTGATCATGTGTCTGGAAAGCGTATTCAGCGCCCTGGGCGGCTGGCTGCTGCTGCACCAGAACCTCTCCTTCCGGGAATCTACCGGCTGCGTGCTGCTGTTTGCCGCCGTGGTGCTGGCGCAGCTGCCCCTTGGCCGCCTGATGCGGAGCAAGGCCTGAGATGCCGGCAAAGCCGTGCGCCCAGCTGCGCAGCGTGGAGGGCATCCAGTACGAGCTGGTGCGCAAAAAGGTAAAGCAGCTGCATCTGCGGGTGCGCAGCAACGGCACCGTGATGGTAAGCATCCCCCTGACGGCCAGTCTGGAGCAGGCTGACCGTTTTGTGCTGCAAAACGCCCAGTGGATCCGGGATACCCGGGTAAAGAACATCACGAAGCTCAACAGGGACAACGCCGACCTGCCGGATAAAGCCACAGCACTGGCCTATTTTACGGCCATGAGCGATAAGGTCTACCCGGCCTTTGCCGGGGTGCTGGGCGGGCAGAAGCCTATCCTGAAAGTGCGCAGCATGACAAGCTGCTGGGGCGTGTGCTGCCCGGCTAAGCGGCAGATCACCTTTGCCTTGCAGCTGTATAACCAGCCTCCTGCGGCGCAGATCTATGTGGTAGTACACGAGTACTGCCACTTTTTGCAGCTGAACCACAGCCCGGCTTTCTGGGCAGAGGTGGAAAAGCTGCTGCCGGACTGGAAAGCCCGGCGGGAGCTGCTGAAAAGATAATCTATCGTAAAAACGGAGGGAAATTCCCTTGGAAAACGAAAAAAAGACCGGCGATAAATATTCCAAGCTTGCCGGCAATACTTTGATCTTTGCAATCTCCAGCTTTTCGTCCAAGCTGCTTACCCTGATCGTACAGCCCTTTCTGACCTACGCCATGGCGGAGATCTCGGATCTGGGTCTGTCCAAGATCCTGAGCCAGTACGCGAACCTGCTCATCCCGTTCGTGTCCATGGGCATGTCCAACGCCATCATCCGCTTTGGTCTGGACAAGGGCAACAGCGAAAAACAGGTGTTCACCAACGGCCTGCTGACCATTCTGGGCGGCTTTGGCATTCTGGTGCTGTGCTGGCCCATCACCCAGTTTTTGCCGGATATGGCGCAGTACGGCCTGCTGATCTACATTTATGTGCTCATGAGCTGCCTGCGCACCCTGTGCACCCAGTTCGTGCGCAGCCGCCAGTGGAATAAGCTGGTGGCAGTGGACGGCGTGCTGTGCACCGTGGCGACCATGGCGTTTTATGTGCTGTATCTGGTGGGCTTCAAGTGGGGCGCCAACGGCTACCTGCTGGCCATTATCAGCGGTGACCTGACCAGCGTGCTGTTCTTGCTGTTCACCGGCAAGCTGTGGAACTATGTGGAGCTGAAGGGCGTCAACAAAAAGCTGTGGCGGCAGATGCTCAACTTCTCGCTGCCCATGATCCCGGCGCAGATCAGCTTCTGGATCATCAATGCGTCCGACCTGTTCTTTGTGCGCGAGATGTGCGAAGGGCTGGACGGCCGCACCGGCAACGCATGGAGCGGCCTGCTTTCCACCGGCTACTTCCTGCCCACCATCCTGACCACGCTGGGTCTGATCTTCTACGATGCGTGGCAGCTTTCCGCCGTCACCGAGGAGGAGGAACGCGCCCGGTTCTTTACCAAGATCTTCCGCACCTATTCCAGCGTGCTGTTCTGCTGCGCGGCGGGCATTATCTGGCTGTGCCGCCCGGTGATGCACGTCATGAAGTCCAACTATTACTACGCATGGCATTTTGTGCCCTTCCTGGTGCTGGCTTCCACCTGCAGCTGCTTCAACCAGTTCATGAACAGCGTGTACGTTGTGACCAAAAAGTCGCAGCGCAGCATGGTCACCATGATGGCGGGTGCCATCAGCAACTGCATCATGAACTATTTCTTCATCAAGCTGTGGGGACCTGTGGGCGCGACCTATGCGTCCTTCCTTGGCCTTGCGCTGGTGTTCACCCTGCGTGCGGTGGACGCCCGCCGCATGATCGGGATGCGCGTCCACCCGGCGCGGGTGCTGGCAAATGCCGCTGTGCTGGTATTTGAAGCCTTTGTGCTGCTGGCAGAGCCGCCGCTGTACGGGCTGTGGACGGGGCTGATCACGCTGGTTATCATCCTGTACAACTTTGCGGGCGTATGGGCCATGGCGCGGGTGCTACTGCCCCGCCTGCTGGGCCGCCGGGGCAAGGCGCTGGTAGCCGCCGTGGACGGCTGGCTGAAGCCGAAAAAAGGCGTAAAGCGGGACGATTTGGAATGCGCTCCGCATTTGCTTTGCGCATATTCAGCGGAAAAATTATTTATAAGTTCGGAATACCGGAGCGTCTGCGGACGCTCCGGTATTCCATTTTCACGGGGAAGGACATAAAGGTGAGTAATATATTTTTACAATTTATGGAATATGCTCAAGTTTTTTTCCTTCTGCGGATTGACGGCATAGCCCTGAATCCGTATACTATAAATATATCCAAAAGTGTACAAACAGGATACAGACGAAAGGCGGTGGACATCATTCTCAGACGATCGCTCCCCAAGCTGCGGGAAAAGCTTTTGGAGGCGCTGCAGGCGGTGCTGCCCATTGTGGCCATTGTGCTGGTGCTCTGCTTCTCGGTAGCACCGGTATCGCCCAGCATCCTGCTGTGTTTTTTGCTGGGCGCTGCCATGATCGTGGTGGGCATCATGTTCTTTACTCTGGGTGCAGAGATGAGCATGACCCCCATGGGCGAGCGGGTAGGTGCAGTCATCACCCGCAGCCGCAAGCTGCTTCTCATTCTCGTGCTCGGCTTTTTGCTGGGCTTCCTTATCACCATCTCGGAGCCGGACTTGCAGGTGCTGGCAGATCAGGTGCCCTCTATTCCAAGCGGCACGCTGATCCTTTCGGTGGCGGCGGGCGTAGGCCTGTTTCTGGTCTTTGCCTTCCTGCGTATGCTTATCGGCGTTGCGCTGCCGAAGCTGCTGGTGTTGTTCTATGGGCTCATCTTTCTGCTGGCGGCCTTTGTGCCCAAGGAGTTCCTCGCCGTGGCGTTTGACTCCGGCGGCGTGACCACCGGCCCCATGACCGTGCCCTTTATCATGGCGCTGGGCGTGGGCGTTTCTGCTATCCGCAGCGACCGCCATGCGGCAGACGACAGCTTTGGTCTGGTGGCGATGTGTTCCATCGGCCCCATTCTGGCGGTGCTGACGCTGGGTATCGCGTTCCGCGCAGCGGACAGCACCTACATCCCGCCTGTTCTGCCGGAGGTGGCAGACTCGGTGGAGCTGTGGCAGCTGTTCCGGGAGGGTCTGCCCACCTATCTGGCCGAGATCGCCCGCTCGCTGCTGCCCATCGTGCTGATGTTCGGAGCATTTCAGCTGATCGCCCTGCGGCTGGACCGCCGCACGCTGGGGCGCATCGGCGTGGGCCTTGTGTATACCTATATCGGCCTTGTGCTCTTTCTGACCGGCGCAAACGTGGGCTTTATGCCCGCCGGTAACTATCTGGGTCAGGTGCTGACAGGCGGCGGGATGCGCTGGGTGATCATTCCCATCGGGATGCTTATCGGCTACTTCATCGTCAAGGCCGAGCCTGCGGTCTATGTGCTGAACAAGCAGGTGGAAGAGGTGACCGACGGCGCCATCTCGGCGCAGGCTATGGGTCTGGCGCTTTCCGCCGGTGTATCCATTTCGGTGGGTCTTGCCATGGTGCGGGTGCTGACCGGCATCTCCATCCTGTGGTTTCTTGTGCCGGGCTATGTGTTCGCCATCAGCATCTCCTTTGTGGTGCCCAAGCTGTTTACCGCCATCGCGTTTGACGCGGGCGGTGTGGCTTCCGGCCCCATGACCGCAACCTTCCTGCTGCCGCTGGCGCAGGGTGCCTGCGTGGCGGTGGGCGGCAATATCGTCACCGACGCTTTCGGCGTGGTGGCGATGGTCGCCATGACCCCGCTCATCACCGTGCAGATGATGGGGTTGGTGGCGCAGCTGCGCACCCGCAAGGCACGGACGGCGCAGCCCGCTGCGGTGCTTGCCACCGTGTTTGCGGACCTGCCGGATGACGCCATTATCGAGCTGTAAAGGAGGCAGAACGTGAGCAGTTTGTTTTTGATGATCACCATCGCCGACCGCCGCTCTACCGATGGCTTTTTGCAGCTGTACAAAAGCCACGGCGTAACGGTAAGTATGCGCACTGTGGGCTCCGGCACGGCGGTGCAGGAGACGCTTTCCACCCTTGGGCTGGAAAAGACCGAAAAGGCGGTGCTGCTGGCTGTGGTAACGGCAGAAAGCTGGCAGAAGATCCAGAAGGATCTGCGCCGCAAAATGCAGATCGATGTGCCGGGCACCGGCATTGCGTTCATTGTGCCGCTGAGCAGCATTGGCGGCAAACGGGCGCTGATGTTCCTTACCGAGCACCAGCCCCTTACATGGAAGGAGGAGAGCACCTTGAAGGATACCCGCTATGAACTGCTGCTGGTGGTGGCAAATCAGGGCTACACCGGCTCCATTATGGATGCTGCCCGCACCGCCGGTGCAGGCGGCGGCACGGTGATCCACGCAAAGGGCACCGGCATGGAGGGTGCAGCTGCCTTTCTGGGCGTGGAACTGGTGAACGAAAAGGAGCTGGTGCTCATCGTCAGCCGCACCAGCCAGAAAAACACCATCATGAAGGCCATTATGGAGGGGGCAAACCCCAAGGCGGGCGCCATTGTGTTCTCGCTGCCGGTGACCGATACCGCCGGTCTGCGGCTGATGGAAGAGGACGAAGCCCAGCCGGAAACCGCCCTGTGACCCCCTAAAAATCGATCCCGATATCCGCATTTATCGCCGAAGGCTTGATAAATGCGGATATTTTCGTTATCATAGTAGAAGAGACTTCAACTATAAACAAAGGAAGATGAAGATGACGCAATTAACACGCAAGCAACAGCAGCTCTTCAACGCACTGTCCATCGTGGTGGGCAACGCGATGTATGCGCTGACTGTGGTATTACTGATGCCCTCCGGCCTCATCACCGGCGGTGCCACCGGTATCGCACTGGCGTTCAACAAGGTCACCGGACTGCCGGTGTCCGCAGTGCTGTTCGTGGTCAACGTGGCCATGCTGCTGCTGGGCTGGTGGGTGCTGGGACGCCGCTTTGCCCTGAACACCCTTGCAAGCACGGTGCTCAGTCCCTTTTTTATGGCGCTGTGGGAGCGGCTGCTGGGTGATCTTGTACTGACCGATGATCTGGTGCTGAACACCGTATTCGCGGGCTTTGGCATCGGTATCTCGCTGGGCATCACCATCCGCGCCGGTGCTTCCACCGGCGGCATGGATATCCCCCCGCTGGTGCTGAACAAGTGGTTCCACCTGCCGGTGTCCAGCACCATGATGGTTTTCGACTTTATCATTCTGGCGGCGCAGGCGGCGTTCAGCCCGGTGCGGCAGTCCCTGTACGGCGTGATGATGGCCATTATCTACACGGTCGTGCTGGACAAGGTGCTCATGCTGGGCACCACCCGCACCGAGGTAAAGATCATCAGCGCCAAGTCCGACGAGATCTGCGCTGCCATTTTTGCGCAGCTGGACCGCGGTGTGACCATCCTGCACGGCGAGGGCGGCTACCTGCGGGAGCCGGAGTCGGTGCTGCTGAGCGTGGTCTCCAACCGGCAGCTGCCAAGGCTGGAAAAGCTGGCGCACGCCATCGACCCCACCTGTTTTATGATCGTGAGCCATGTTACCGAGGTAAGCGGGCGCGGCTTCTCGCTGGAAAAGGACTATCAGGCGGAGGGGTAAGCGGATTTCCCCAAGGCTCTTGCAAAACTGCCCCGGTTTGGGGTATAGTATAGAGGAACAGTAGGTTATACTGTATCTCACCCAAAACAGAAAGGAAAAGCTATCATGTTTGATATTTTCAATATGCTCAAAAAAGAAGAACACACCGCACCCAAGCAGGTGACCCGCGAGACCATCATCGGCGACATTCTGGATATGGACCAGACCACCGCTCCCTATTTTATGGAGATCGGTATGCACTGCCTGGGCTGCCCCGCTTCCCGCGGCGAGACCATCGCCGAGGCCTGTGAGGTCCACGGCGTGGACTGCGATGAGCTGCTGGAGAAGCTGAACACTCATCTGGCAGCCAAGAAGGCTTGAGTGCTCCCCACACTGGATGCGCGTCTGACCGCCGCCGCCGAGCTGGTGCGGCCGGGAAAGCCGGTGGCGGACATCGGCTGCGACCACGGCAAGCTGACGGCGGTGCTGGCGGCTTCGGGTAAGTACCCGAAGGTCATCGGGGCAGACCTGCGCCCCGGCCCGCTGGCCAAGGCAAAACAGACGCTGGAAAATGCAGGTTGTCTGGACCGCGCTGAGCTTCGGCTCGGCGACGGTCTTTCTGTGTTGTCTGCCGGGGAGGTGGGCAGCATCGTGCTGGCGGGCGTGTCGGCGCAGACCACTTGGGAGATCATCGAAAAAGCGCCGTGGGTGTCTGCTGTGGGCGGGCCACGCTGTCATGGTGCCCGCCACCCGGCACAGCGAGCTGCGCCGCTGGCTGTGGCAGCACGGCTTTGCCCTTGTGGCAGACCGTCCGGTGCAGGCCGCGGGCCGCTGGTATGCGGTGATGGCGGCAGAGTACACCGGCGAGGTGACAGAGCCTACCTTTAAGCAGTGTCTGCTGGGCGAGACTGGCCGCTGGCCGGAGGGCGCGGGCTACGCCGCGTGGCAGCGGGCAAAGCTGCCACGGATGCGGCTGGGCGTGCCGGACGGCAGCCCGCTTGCCGCAGAGATGGATGCCATTCTGAAAGAGGGAAACTGAAATGACCACGGTACAGCAGGTATACGAAGTAATGCAGCGGCTTGCCCCGCCGGAACTGGCAGAGCACTGGGATAACCCCGGCCTGCTGGTGGACTGCGGCGGCACGGTGCGCCGGGTGCTGGTGACGCTGGACATCACCCCGGAGGTGGTGGCAGAAGCGGCGGCAAAGCAGTGCACAGTCATCGTAGCGCATCACCCGGTCATCTTTGACCCGCTCAAGCGGCTGTGCCCCGCCGATGTGCCCTATCAGCTGGTGCAGGTGGGCATTTCCGCCATCTGTATGCACACGAATCTGGATGCCGCCGAGGGCGGGGTGAACGATGTGCTGGCGGATCTTTTCGGCATTCGGCAGCGCGCCGCCTTTGCAGACGGCTGCGGCCGGGTAGGGACATCGACCCCATCACCGTGCCGGAGCTGGCCGCACTGGCGCAGTGCAAACTGGCTGCCCTGTGCAACGCGCCGGACACCGGCGCAGCGGTGCAGGTGAAGTTTGCCGACACCGGAAAGCCGGTGCGCCGGTTGGCGGTCATCAGCGGCGCGGGCGGCAGTCTGTTTGCCGAAGCCATCGCCGAGGACGCGGACTGTCTGCTGACCGGCGAAGCCAACCACCACCATGCACTGGACGCCAAGCGGCTGGGGCTGTCCCTCATTGCGGCGGGGCATTACGCCACCGAGTTCCCGGTGACCGCCGCTGTGGCGGCTGCTCTGCGCACCGCCCTGCCGGAGCTGGAGGTGCTGGTGAGCACCGAGAACCGCGACCCGTATACTTATTTATAAAGAGAAAACCCTCTCCGTCATTGCTGCGCAATGCCACCTCCCCCGAAAGGGGGAGGTCTTTCAGCATAAACCGAAAAAGAGCAAAAGCTCTCCCGCAGGCGTTGACTGAGAGGGTTATAGATAAAACGAGGTAAACACTATGGCACTGGATGCCGCGACACTGGCGCTGACGGCAGCGGAACTGAAAGCCACCCTGACCGATGCCAAGATCGCAAAAATTTTTGAACCGACCCGGGATGAGCTGGTCATCACCCTGCGCACCCGCACCGATACCTACGCGCTGCTGCTGTCTGCCCGCAGCGGCTCTGCCCGGGTGTGTCTGACCGAGGAGACCTTTGAAAACCCCGAGACGCCGCCCTCCTTCTGTATGCTCATGCGCAAGCACCTGACCGGCGGCAGACTGCTGGATGTGCATGGAGCCGGGCGACCGCATCGTCTACTTTGATTTTCAGTGCACCAACGAGATGGGCGACCTTGTGCGCAATACCCTGTGCGCGGAGCTGATGGGGCGCTACTCCAACCTTGTGCTGGTGCAGAGCGGAAAAATTATCGACGCCCTCAAGCGAGTGGATTTTGAGGACAGCGACGTCCGGCAGCTGCTGCCGGGCTTGCCCTACACCACGCCTCCCAAGCCCGCCCGCCCGGACTTTCTGCTGGTGAGCAGCGCATCCATCGTGGCAGCGGCCTGTCAGCGGGAGCTGCCGGTGGCGGATGCTTTGAACAAAACGGTGGCCGGCGTAGGGCCGGTGGTCTGCCGGGAGGCCGCATGGCGCGCCTTTGACGGCGAGCACCTGCCCGCCAACGAGCTGACTGATGCCCAGAAACGCAGCCTGATGGCGGCAATCGACGAGCTGAAGGAACTGCACACGCAGGGCGGCTGTCCCTGCAGCGTCACCGCACCGGACGGCAAGCGTGGAGTATACCTTCTTCCGTCCGCAGCAGTATGGCGAGCAGTACACCATCCGGGAGTGGCCGTCCTTCAACGCGATGCTGGAGGGCTACTATGCCGAGAAGGACCGCGCTGAGCGGCTGCGCACCAAGAGCAAGGAGCTGCACAAGGCGGTGCACAATATGTATGACCGCGCCCTGCGCAAGCAGGCAGCACGGCAGGAAGAGCTTGCTGCCAGCGGCAAAAGCGAAAAGCTGCGCCTGTACGGTGAGCTGCTGTCTGCAAACCTCTATCTGGCGCAAAAGGGCATGAAGAGCCTGACCGTGCCCAACTGGTACGACGAGGGCAAAGAGGTGACCATCCCGCTGGATCTGCGATTCAGCCCCAGCCAGAACGCCCAGAACTTCTTTAAGAACTACAAAAAGAAGCAGACTGCCGCCCGGATGCTGGTAGATCTGCTGGCAGAGGGCGAAAAGGAGATCGCCTATCTGGAAACGGTGCTCTACGAGGTGGAAAGCGCCTCCGGCGAAGCTGCCCTGAACGAGATCCGCATGGAACTGAAAAATCAGGGCTACCTGAAGTACTACAAGCAGCGGGACAAAAAGCAGAAGCCTGCGGACTTCCTGCGCTATACCTCCAGCGACGGCTTTGAGATCCTGATAGGCCGCAACAACGCCCAGAACGACAAGCTCACCCTGCACACCGCCCGGGGCAAGGACCTGTGGTTCCATGTACAGAAAGCCCCCGGTAGCCACGTTGTGGTCATGAGCCGGGGCGAGGACATCCCGGACACCACCAAGCAGGAAGCGGCGGAGCTGGCGGTCATCCATTCCAGCGCCTACAAGGCGGGCACCGGCGCCAAGGTGGCAGTGGACACCACCGAGGTGAGGAACGTCTGGAAGGCGAACGGGGCAAAGCCCGGCATGGTGCTGTACGAGGTGTACACCACCGTCTACATCACCCCGCGGGAAGGGCTGGAGGAGCAGCTGAAGAAGAAATGATCTGAACTGCGCGCCGCGCTGCTCTGCGCATCTTCAGCGGAAGAAAACTTTATAATTTCGGACTGCCGGAGCGTCTGCGGACGCTCCGGCAGTCCATTTTCACGGGAGGGAGTTCTCCTATATAATAGGTATAACCCCTGCCTTTCCCGCCCATACTGATGCTGCAAGGGGACGCGGGGGAGTTTTCCACCGGCAAAAAGCGCTGAGATTGTGCATCTTGCACAGAAAAAATGCGGCCATTGGCAAAACAGAGAAAATAAAAAAGAAAAATCGTAATTTTCTGCAAAAAACACTTGCCAAATAGACGAAGATGTGATAAAATATCTCTCGGCTGCAAAAGGCTTGTGCGATACAAGTCGTGCAGGCCAGCGATATGCGTTGATGCGGGAGGTTGTCATCCGGCGATAGCTGCGATGGGTTATTTCCGCGGAGTATGTCCGATCTTAGAACCGGGCGAAAAAATTACTGACAGCGATGGAATACGTTCCCTCGGCAGAGAAGTTACTCCTCTGCGAAACGGGCGGAACCAATGTTCGGATTTGATTTGCTAATATATTTCCGGGAGAACTGCCAAGCGGTTCACCGGTTTTTATAGTGCCAAATCGAGGAACACCCGGAACTGTGTAGAGCAATTTATCGGCTCGCCTAGGGCAAAAACAATTTTTCAGGAGGCGTAAGCAATGGCAGTCAAAGAGAAAATCAGAATCCGTCTGCAGAGCTATGATGCTCAGCTGATCGATGCCGCAGCAGAGAAGATCGTGGAGACCGCAAAGCGCACCGGCGCCCGCGTGTCTGGCCCTATCCCCCTGCCCACCGATCGTGAGGTCGTTACCGTTCTGCGCGCTACCCACAAGTACAAGGATAGCCGCGAGCAGTTCGAGAGCCGCACTCATAAGCGTCTGATCGACATTCTGAAGCCGTCCAACAAGACGGTCGAGGCTCTGATGAGCCTCCAGCTCCCCGCTGGCGTGGACATCGAGATCAAGCTGTAAACCACACACGATCAAATTCGATGCCCTCGTTTCCCGAGGGGTCATGTTGGCAGTGACGTGCGCTGCCAACCAATAACCTTTACAGGAGGAAAAGAAAATGGTTAAAGGCATTATCGGCAAGAAAGTCGGTATGACCCAGCTGTTCGATGAGAGCGGCAAGGTCATTCCCGTAACTGTCATCGAGGCTGGTCCCTGCACCGTGGTGCAGAAGAAGACCGTCGAGAGCGATGGTTACCAGGCTGTCCAGCTGGGCTTCGGCGAGGTTTCCGCCAAGAAGGTCAACAAGGCAGCTGCAGGTCACTTCAAGAAGGCAAACGTTGCCCCCAAGAAGACCCTGCGCGAGTTCCGTCTGGAAGATGTTTCCGCAATGAACGTTGGCGACGTGCTGAAGGCTGATGTCTTCGCAGCAGGCGACAAGGTTGACGTTGCAGGCGTTTCCAAGGGCAAGGGCTACCAGGGCGTTATCAAGCGCTTTGGCCAGCACCGTCTGCGTGAGAGCCACGGCACTGGCCCTGTGGCACGTCATGCAGGTTCTATGGGCGCTATTTCCAACCCCTCTCGCGTGTTCCCCGGCAAGCGCCTGCCCGGCCACATGGGCTGCGTGCGCGTTACCGTGCAGAACCTGACCGTTGTCAAGGTTGACACCGAGAACAATCTGATCGCTGTCAAGGGTGCGGTTCCCGGCTCCAAGGGCACCATCGTCACTCTGGCCAACAGCGTGAAGGCGTAAGGAGGAAAGCTACAATGGCAAAGTTTAATGTAGTCGATATGAACGGTCAGCACGTTAGCGAGATCGAGCTTTCCGACGCCGTGTTCGGTATCACCCCGAACGAGAAGGCTGTCCACATTGCTGTGGTGAACTTCCTGGCCAACCAGCGTCAGGGCACCCAGAACACCAAGATCCGCATGGAAGTTTCCGGCGGCGGCAAGAAGCCCTGGCGTCAGAAGGGCACCGGCCACGCTCGTCAGGGCTCCATCCGTGCTCCCCAGTGGACTCACGGCGGCGTTGCTCTGGGCCCCAAGCCCCGCAGCTACAACTACCACATCAACAACAAGGTCAAGCGTCTGGCTCTGCTGAGCGTTCTGTCTGACAAGGCTGCTAATGGCAACATGGTCGTCGTTGACAAGTTCACCTGCGACGAGTACAAGACCAAGGCTGTGGTTGCAATGCTGAACGCTGTTGGCGCTGGCAAGAAGAACCTGCTGGTCAACGAGACTGTCGATGCAAAGTTCGTCAAGAGCGCTGGCAACATTGCCGGTGTCAAGACCACCTTTGCAGGCAGCGTGAACACCTACGATGTGCTGAACGCCGACAAGCTGATCATCAGCGTCGACGCAGCTAAGAAGCTCGAGGAGGTGCTTGGCTAATGAAAACCGCACATGATATCATCCTGAAGCCGGTCATTACCGAGAACTCCATGGCTGGCATCGCTGATAAGAAGTACACCTTCAAGGTTGCTACTGATGCTACCAAGGTCGAGATCGCTCAGGCCGTTGAAGTCCTGTTCCCCGGCGTCAAGGTCGCTAAGGTGAACACCGTCTCCGTCCGTGGCCGCTTCCGCCGCCAGGGTATGCACGCTGGTTACACCGCCGCTTCCAAGAAGGCAATCGTGACCCTGACCAAGGACTCCAAGGAAATCGAGTTCTTCAACAGCATGGTCTAAACCGAACCCGCCGAGGGTTCCTCTATGGGGATATGACCCCGATAATAATTCATAAGATAAACAAAGGAGAATAGCACAATGGCTATCAAGAAGTATGGCCCCACTACTCCGGGCCGCCGCGGCATGACCGTCACGGATTACAGCGTCCTGAGCAAGGTCGCTCCCGAGCGCAGCCTGCTGGAGCCCATGAAGAAGCACAGCGGCCGCAACAACACCGGTCGTATCACCGTCCGCCACCAGGGCGGCGGCAACCGCACCAAGTATCGTGTCATCGACTTCAAGCGTCAGAAGACCGATATCCCCGCTACCGTTAAGACTCTCGAGTACGATCCGAACCGCAGCGCATTCATCGCTCTGGTCGAGTACACCGATGGCACCAAGAGCTACATCATTGCTCCCGATGGCCTGAAGGTGGGCGACGTGGTCATCAGCAGCAAGTCTGCCGATATCAAGCCCGGCAACTGCCTGCCCTTTGAGAACATCCCCGTCGGTACCATCATCCACAACATCGAGCTGTATCCCGGCCGCGGCGCTCAGCTGGTTCGTTCCGCTGGCAACATGGCTCAGCTGATGGCTAAGGAGAATGGCTACGCTCTGGTTCGTCTGCCCTCCGGTGAGATGCGCAACGTGCCCGTGAACTGCACCGCAGTCATCGGTCAGGTTTCCAACATCGACCACGAGAACGTCAACCTGGGCAAGGCCGGCCGTAAGCGCCACATGGGCGTGCGTCCCGGCAGCCGTGGTACCGTTATGAACCCCTGCGACCACCCCCACGGCGGTGGCGAGGGCCGCGCACCTGTTGGTCACTCCGGTCCTATGACTCCCTGGGGCAAGCCCGCTCTGGGTCTCAAGACTCGCAAGCATCATAAGCGCTCCGATAAGCTGATCGTGAAGCGTGCAGGTAAGTAAGAGAGGAGTTTAAGACAATGGGTAGAAGCATTAAAAAAGGACCTTTCGTCCAGGCTGCTCTTATGAAGCACGTTGAAGCGATGAACGCTTCCGGCAAGAAGCAGGTCATCAAGACCTGGAGCCGCGCCTCCACGATCTTCCCCGAATTCGTTGGTCACACCTTTGCCGTCCACGACGGCCGCAAGCATGTGCCTGTGTATGTGACTGAGGACATGGTTGGCCACAAGCTGGGTGAGTTCGTTCCCACCCGTACCTTCAAGGGCCACACTGGTAATTCTAAGTAATAGAGGGAGGAACACAACATGGAAGCTCGGGCAATTCTTCGTTATGCCCGCATTAGTCCTCGTAAGGTGTCTATCGTTATGGACCTGATCCGTAACAAGCCCCTGGACGAAGCGCTGGCAATCCTGCAGTACACCCCGAAGGCAGCTTGTGAGCCCCTTCTGAAGCTGGTGAAGTCTGCAGCCGCTAATGCGGAAAACAACTTCAATATGGACAAGAACAACCTCTACGTCGCCGAGTGCTACGTTTGCCCCGGCCCGACGCTGAAGCGCATGATGCCTCGTGCACAGGGCCGCGGCTACCGCATCCTGAAGCGCACCAGCCACATGACCGTTGTTCTGAAAGAGAAAGAGTAAGGAGGGAAAACAATGGGCCAGAAAGTAAATCCGCACGGCATTCGTGTCGGCGTTATTAAAGACTGGGACAGCCGCTGGTTTGCCTCCAAGAAGGATTTCAGCGATAACCTCGTCGAGGACCACAAGATCCGCACTGAGCTGAAGGCTCAGCTGAAGGACGCTGGCGTCCCCAAGATCGAGATCGAGCGCACTGTGGATCCTTCCACTTCCGCTCCTCGCGTTAATGTTAACATCTACTGCGCTAAGCCGGGCATGGTCATCGGCAAGGGCGGTGAGGAGCGCGTTGCTCTGCAGAACAAGCTGACCAAGGAGTATGGCAAGACTGTGATCGTCAATGTCATCGAGGTGAAGAGCCCCTCCACCAACGCACAGCTGGTTGCTGAGGACATCGCTCGTCAGCTGGAGAACCGTGTGACCTTCCGCCGTGCCATGAAGCAGTGCATGCGCAATGCCATGAGCCCCCGCGATCGCGCAACCGTTCCCGCAAAGGGCATCAAGGCAATGTGCTCCGGCCGTCTGGGCGGCGCTGATATCGCCCGCACCGAGAGCTACCACGAGGGCACTATCCCCCTGCAGACCCTGCGTGCCGACATCGACTACGGCTTTGCAGAGGCTGCTACCACCTACGGCCGCATCGGCGTTAAGGTGTGGATCTACAAGGGCGAGGTCCTCAAGAGCGCTAAGACCGCTCCGAAGAAGGAAGGAGGCAATAAGTAATGTTACTGCCTAAGCGCGTTAAATACCGCCGCGTCCACCGCGGCCGCATGACCGGCAAGGCTACCCGCGGCAACGTGGTGTGCCAGGGTCAGTACGGCCTTTTGCTCTGGAGCCGGCATGGATCTCCTCCAAGCAGATCGAGGCTGCCCGTGTTGCCATGACTCGTTACATCAAGCGTGGCGGCAAGGTTTGGATCAAGATCTTCCCCGATAAGCCCGTGACTGAAAAGCCCGCTGAGACCCGCATGGGCTCCGGTAAAGGCTCTCCCGAATACTGGGTCGCTGTCGTTAAGCCCGGCCGCGTTCTGTTCGAGCTGGCAGATGTCGATGAGGCAACTGCCCGCGAGGCTCTGCGCCTGGCTATGCACAAGCTGCCCATCAAGTGCAAATTTGTTGTCCGTGAGGACTCCGTGAAGGAGGATGGCACCAATGAAGGCTAATGAACTCCGCGAAATGCAGACCGCAGAGCTGACCAGCAAGCTGGCCGACCTGAAGGCTGAGCTGTTTAACCTGCGCTTCCAGCATGCCATCAACCAGCTGGAGAACCCCGGCCGCATCGAAGCAGTCAAGAAGGACATCGCCCGCGTGATGACCGTTCTGGAGAAGCAGTAAGGAGGTTAAACGATGGAAGAACGTAATCTGAGAAAGACCCGCGTCGGCGTTGTCGTGTCCGACAAGATGGATAAGACCATCGTGGTTGCCGTTAAGGATAGCGTGCAGCACCCCCTGTACAAGAAGATCCTGAAGCGTACCGTGAAGTTCAAGGCTCGTGACGAGCAGAACGAGTGCGGTATCGGTGACCGTGTTGAGATCATGGAGTGCCGCCCCCTGTCCAAGGATGTGCGCTGGCGCCTGGTCCGTATCGTTGAGAAGGCAAAGTAATCTTTGCCCGCTGCTTTGAACAGTTTGAAAGGAGATATCTGATATGGTTCAGATGCAAACTTATCTCAAAGTTGCCGACAACACCGGTGCCAAGGAGCTGATGTGCTTCCGTGTGCTGGGCGGCACCCGCAAGAGATACGCAAACATTGGTGACGTCGTGGTCTGCTCTGTCAAGAAGGCAGTCCCCGGCGGCTCCGTTAAGAAGGGCGACGTCGTCAAGGCTGTCATCGTGCGCAGCAAGCATGGCGTGCGCCGCGACGACGGCTCCTACATCCGTTTCGATGAGAACGCCGCCGTTATCGTTATGGCCGACAAGAGCCCCAAGGGTACCCGTATCTTTGGACCCGTTGCTCGCGAGCTGCGTGATGCCGGCTACACCAAGATCCTGAGCCTGGCTCCGGAATCGCTGTAAGGAGGTTTTAAAAATGAATAATCTTCATGTTAAAACCGGCGACAACGTTATGATCATCAGCGGCAAGGACAAGGGCCACACTGGTAAGGTCCTGCAGGTCAGCCCCTCTGAGAACAAGGTCATCGTTGAGGGCCAGAACATGGTTACCAAGCACGTCAAGCCCCGTCGTCAGGGCGAGCAGGGCGGCATCGTTAAGGCTGAGGGCGCTATCTACGCTTCCAAGGTCATGCCCGTCTGCCCCAAGTGCGGCAAGGCCGTGCGTGTGGGTCACGTCGAAAAGGACGGCAAGATGGTTCGCGTCTGCAGAAGTGCGGCGCTGAGCTGTAAGAAAGGAGTAAGGAACAATGGCTCGTTTGAAAGAACAGTATGTCAATGAAATTGCTCCTGCTCTGAACTCTAAGTTCGGTTACAAGAGCGTTATGCAGATCCCCAAGCTGGACAAGGTCGTCATCAACGTTGCCTGCGGCGAAGCCAAGGACAACGAGAAGATCCTGGAAGCTGTCATGAAGGATCTGGGCCAGATCACTGGCCAGAAGGCAGTCGTCTGCCGTGCCAAGAAGAGCGTTGCTAACTTCAAGCTGCGCCAGGGCACTCCCATCGGCTGCAAGGTCACCCTGCGTGGTGAGCGTATGTACGAGTTTGTCGATCGCTTCTTCAACGTCGCTCTGCCCCGTGTCCGCGACTTCCGCGGCATCAACGGCAACGGCTTCGACGGCCGCGGCAACTTTGCCTGCGGCATCAAGGAGCAGATCATCTTCCCCGAGATCGAATTTGAGAAGGTCGATGCAGTCCGTGGCATGGATGTCTGCTTTGTCACCACCGCCAAGACTGACGAGGAGGGCAAGGAGCTGCTGAAGGCTCTGGGCGCTCCCTTCGCAGAGAACAACTAAGGGAGGAGATTTGTACAATGGCTAAACTGTCTATGAAGCTGAAGCAGTCTCGTCCTGCTAAGTTCTCTACCCGTGCATACACCCGCTGCCGCATCTGCGGCCGCCCCAATCCGTGCTGCGCAAGTACGGTGTGTGCCGTGTGTGCTTCCGTGAGCTGGCCTACAAGGGCGAGATCCCGGGCGTGAAGAAGGCTTCCTGGTAATTTACCAGAGGGCTGGATAGAATGTCGGATATCCGCCCCGGGGCAAACAACTTGTTTCGGGGCGGTATCATTATAAAACAAATGAGAGCTAATCTAAGGAGGTTAGTGGCAAATGCAGATTACTGATCCTATCGCGGACCTGCTGACTCGCATCCGCAACGCTAGCACTGCCAAACACCCTTCTGTAGAGATCCCCGCTTCCAACATGAAGAAGGCTATCTGCCAGATTCTGGTTGACGAGGGCTACATCAAGGGCATGCAGGTCAAGAACGACACCGTTCAGGGCACCATCGTTGTCACCCTGAAGTACCAGGCTAACGGCGAGCCCGTTATCGCTGGTCTGCGCCGCGTGTCCAAGCCCGGCCTGCGCATCTACACCAACTGCGAGGATATGCCCAAGGTCATGAAGGGCCTGGGCACCGCAATCATTTCCACCTCTAAGGGCATTATGACCGATAAGGCTGCTCGTGCTGCGCACGTTGGCGGCGAGGTCCTGGCCTTTGTGTGGTAAGAAAGGGGTAAAAGACAATGTCGAGAATTGGAAGAAAACCCATCGTCATTCCTGCCGGTGTCACTGTCACTGTCGATGAGGCAGCACACACCGTCGCTGTCAAGGGCCCCAAGGGCAGCCTGAATTCCAACTTCCACCCCCTGATGACCGTTAAGGTCGAGGGCAATGAAGTTCTGGTCACCCGCCCCAATGACGATCCCCAGGCCCGCAGCCTGCACGGCCTGACCCGTACCAACATCGCTAACATGGTCAACGGTGTTGTGAACGGCTACGAGAAGAAGCTGGAGATCGTGGGCGTTGGCCTGCGTTGCCAGAAGCAGGGCTCCAACCTGGTTATGAACCTGGGCTTCTCCCACCAGGTGAATGTCCCCGATACCGAGGACTGCACCATCGTGTGGCAGGACCCCAACCACTTCTCTGTTACCGGTATTGACAAGCAGAAGGTGGGCCAGTACGCCGCCGAGATCCGCGCCAAGAAGCCGCCTGAGCCGTACAAGGGCAAGGGCATCCGCTACGCTGGCGAGGTCGTCAAGCACAAAGAAGGCAAGGCCGGTAAGGGCAAGAAATAAGGTAAGGAGTGAAAGACAATGGTTAAGCAGATCGACAAGAACGAAGCTCGTCTTCGTCGTCATCGCCGCGTTCGCAACAAGATCAGCGGCACCGCAGCACGTCCTCGCCTGGATGTTTTCCGCTCCGCCAAGCACATCTACGCTCAGATCATCGATGATGAGCAGGGCGTTACTCTGGTGTCGGCGTCCACTATGGACAAGGACTTCAACGGCAACGGCGGCAACGTCGAGGCCGCTGCTGAGATCGGCAAGAAGGTTGCAGCAAAGGCTCTGGAAAAGGGCATCACCGAGGTCGTGTTCGACCGTGGTGGCTACGTTTATCATGGCCGTGTTAAGGCCCTGGCTGATGGCGCCCGTGAGGGCGGCCTGGAGCTGTAAGGAGGAGGAAAAACATTATGGCTATGAGAAACCGTGAAGACGACGGCATGATCACCAAGGTTGTGTCTATCAACCGCGTTTCCAAGACTGTCAAGGGCGGCCGCATCATGAAGTTTGCTGCTCTGGTTGTCGTTGGCGACGGCAAGGGTACCATCGGCTACGGCATCGGCAAGTCCGGTGAAGTTCCCGAGGCTATCCGCAAGGGTGAGGCCGCTGCCAAGAAGAACATGCACAAGGTTGCCCTGAAGGGCACCACCATCCCCCACGAGATCGTCGGCAAGTACGGCGCAGGCGCTGTTCTGCTCAAGCCGGCTGCACCCGGTACCGGTATGATCGCCGGCGGCCCCGTGCGTGCCGTCATTGAGGCTGCTGGCATCAAGGACGTTCGTGCGAAGTCTATGCGTTCCAACAACCCCATCAACGTTGTTGCTGCTACCTTTGCAGGTCTGTGCGGTCTGGTCAGCGCCGAGTCTGTCGCTGAGAAGCGCGGCAAGACCGTGAAAGAAATTCTGGGTTAAGGAGGTAACTAACCATGGCAGATAAGATGCTCAAGATCGAGCTGAAGAAGAGCCTGATCGGCCGCGGCGCTAAGCAGATCGCTACCGCTGAGGCCCTGGGCCTGAAGAAGCCGGGCGACGTTACCGTTCAGCCTGACAATGCCGCTACGCAGGGCAAGATCGCAAAGATCGGCTTCCTGCTCAGCGTCACCGAAGCCTAATAGCAGGGGGTATACGCACAATGAAGCTTCATGAATTGCACGCCAGCAAGGGCGCCAACAAGGCTGTGACCCGCAAGGGCCGCGGCATTGGCTCCGGCAATGGCAAGACTGCCGGTTTCGGCAGCAAGGGCCAGAAGGCCCGTTCCGGCGTGAAGCACGCTGGTTTCGAGGGCGGCCAGATGCCTCTGGCACGCCGCCTGCCGAAGGTTGGCTTTAACAACATCTTTGCTACCCAGTACGCCATTGTTAACGTGGCTGACCTGGAAGCAGCTTTCAATGCTGGCGATGTCGTTGACACCGAGGCTCTGAAGGCAAAGGGTCTGGTCAAGAAGACTCTGGACGGCGTTAAGGTTCTGGGCAACGGCGAGCTGACCAAGGCTCTGACCGTGAAGGCCGCAGCCTATTCCGCTTCTGCCAAAGAGAAAATCGAGAAGGCAGGCGGAAAGGCTGAGGTGATGTAAGGTGTTCCAGACATTCCGTAACGCATGGAAGATCCCCGAGCTTAAAAATCGTCTCCTGTTCACGCTGGCGATCCTCGTGGTTTACCGTCTTGGCTGTGCCATCCCCGTGCCGTTCGTTTCCGGCTCTGCACTGACGCAGATGTTCGCAAACGGCGATATGCTCTCGTATCTCGATATGATGAGCGGTGGTGCCCTGGCTCGGTGCACGCTCTTCGCGTTAGGTGTGACGCCTTATATCAACGCTTCCATCATTGTGCAGCTGCTCACTGTGGCCATTCCTGCGCTGGAAAATCTGGCAAAGGAAGCAGACGGCCAGCAGAAGCTGCAGCAGATCAACCGGTACGCCGGTGCCGTGGTCGCACTGATCATGAGCATTGGCTACTACTTCGTGATCCGCAATATGGGCGCACTGAAGTATGTTTCCGGCGCAGTCGGCGTGTTCGCCGCTGTGGTCATCATCGCCACCTTCGTTGCAGGTGCTCAGCTGATCACCTGGGCGGGCGAGCAGATCGATGACAAGGGCATCGGCAACGGTGTTTCCCTTCTGATCTTCGCCTCCATCGTTTCCAACTGGTCCTCGCTGTACACCTCTGTGACGGGTCTGCTGACCCGCGCAGCGGCCGGCGAGCCTCAGTTCTATATCCTGCTGCCCGTTCTGGTAATTCTGGCACTGGTCGCTGTGGTCTTTGTGGTGGTCATGACCAACGCAGAGCGCCGCATCACCATCCAGTACGCCAAGCGTGTGGTGGGCCGGAAGCAGATGGGCGGCCAGAACAGCTACCTGCCCCTGAAGCTGAACATGAGCGGCGTCATGCCCATCATCTTCGCTTCGGCACTGGTGTCCATCCCGGGCACTATCGGCAGCTTTTTGCAGATCGATCAGACCGCTCACCCGGTCTGGTATGCGTTCTTCCATACCTTCAACTACACCTCTTGGCTGTACGTTGTGATCTACCTGCTGCTGATTTTGGCATTCAACTACTTCTATGTGGCCATCCAGTACAACCCTGTTGAGATCGCCAACAATCTGCGCCGCAACAACGGCTCGATCCCCGGCTTCCGTCCCGGTGCCGACCAGCGATTTCATCACCCGCACCCTGAACAAGATCACCCTCATCGGTGCCATCTTCCTGGCTGTGGTGGCTGTGCTGCCGATCATTCTGGGCAACCTCACCGGTCTGAGCATCCAGCTGGGCGGTACCAGTCTGCTGATCGTGGTTGGCGTGGCTTTGGATACCACCCGCGCCCTCGACAGCTTCATGACGATGCGCAACCACAAGGGCTTCCTTGGCTGATCTGAAGCAATAAAGATGTAAGAAAGCACTGGAAAGGAGAGTACGCTCATACTTTTCAGTGCTTTTTTTTGCTTTTGTACGTATGTTTCTTCTCATGTGGCATATAAGAAAGGAAGCGATCCTATGAATCTGATCCTGTTAGGCGCACCTGGTGCGGGTAAGGGCACCCAGGCCGAGATCATCTGCGCCAAGCTGAACATCCCCTCCATCAGCACCGGCAACATCCTGCGTGCTGCTGTCAAGGAGGGCACCGAGATGGGTCTGAAGGCCAAGAGCTTTATGGACGCTGGTGCTCTGGTGCCCGATGAAGTCATCATCGGCATCCTGAAGGAGCGTCTGGCACAGGCTGACTGCGCCAACGGTTTCATCCTGGACGGCGTGCCCCGCACCATCGCTCAGGCCGAGGCCATCGAGACCATGGGCATCCGCATCGACAAGGTGCTGGAACTGCAGGTCGAGGACAATGTGATCGTTGACCGCATGAGCGGCCGCCGCGTCTGCGAGAAGTGCGGCGCAAGCTACCACATCGTCAACAAGAAGAGCAAGGTCGAGGGCGTGTGCGACCTGTGCGGCGGCAAGACCGTCATCCGCAAGGACGACCAGCCCGCAACCGTGCTGGATCGTTTGAAAGCCTACCATGAGCAGACCGAGCCGCTGGTGGAGTTCTACCGCACCCGCGGCAAGCTGGCAGAGATCAAGTTCTGCCCCTCCATCGAGGAGACTACGGCTGAAGTCATGAAGGCTTTGGAGGCATAAGCGTGATTCAGATCAAAAATGCAAAAGAGCTGGACGGTATGCGCCGGGCAAACGCCCTGAGCGCAGCTGCCCTGAAGTACGGCGGAGAGCACATCGAAGCAGGTATGACCACCTGGGAACTGGATAAGCTGATCTACGACTTCATCGTAAAGCACGGCGGTACCCCCAACTTCAAGGGACTGTATGGTTTCCCGGGAACGGCCTGCATCAGCCTGAATGATACCATCATCCATGGCATCCCGTCGCATGATATCGTCATCCGCCCGGGTGACATCGTCAGCATCGACACCGGTGCCAAGGTGGACGGCTTCAACGGCGACAACGCCTGCACCTATGCGGTGGGCAAGATGGACTTGGAAGCCCAGCGCCTGCTGGAGGTGACCAAGGCTTCTCTGTACAAGGGCATCGGGCAGGCCGTGGCGGGCAACCGCATCGGCGATATCGGCTACGCCGTGCAGAGCTACTGCGAGGACGCGGGCTTCTCTGTGGTGCGTGACTTTGTGGGTCACGGCACCGGCAAGGAACTGCACGAGGACCCCGAGGTGCCTAACTACGGCCATCAGGGCCGAGGGCCCCGTCTTGTGCCCGGCATGACCATCGCCATTGAGCCGATGATCTGTCAGGGCGACTACAAGATCAAGCAGCTCAGCGACGGCTGGACTGTCAAGACCAAGGACGGCGGACTGGCTGCTCACTTTGAGCACTCCATCGCCATCCTGAAGGACCACACCGAGATCATGACCCGCAGCTGGGATGATCCGGATTTTGACCCGGCCACCTTCAGCCTGAAGTAAGCAACCTTTATAAAGGAGCCGCTGCACGGATGATGTGCGGCGGCTTCTTTCTCTTTTCACTCCTGCAATTTGTGCAATTGTGACAAGTTTTCGTGAAAAAGTTTCACCTTCACGGTGGAGAAACGCGAAAGCAGGACGGGACGGAAAAGAGCTTTTATACAGAATAATTTTTTATCGGAAATACGGAGAAAAACCTCTTGCAAATTGACAACAAAAGGTGTATAATTTATAAATGGCTGTGGAAGCCAGATACTTCCTCGACGGACAGGCTCAGTCTGCCCGTTTTGCGGATTTTGTGCCGCAGGAGATGAAGTATGTGGCGCTCATCGCCACCTGTCCGTCTGGGAATCGGCGTGAAAGCTCTTGAAAAGAAAAGCGGCAAACTGCACAAAAAAACGGGCGCAGGCACGGGAGAATGCAGTGCTTTCTGTTTTTTGGAGCGGGAGCACCGGTGCTCAATTATGACAAACTGAGCAGATCCAATGAGGAGGCAAATAGCTTGTCTAAAGAAGACGTTATCGAGATCGAAGGCATTGTGCGTGAAGCCATGCCCAACGCCATCTTTAAGGTGGAAATGTTGAGCGAGGATAAGAACACCGGGAAGCTCACTCCCAGCGGGCACATCCTCTTAGCGCACATCTCCGGCAAGCTGCGGACCAATTTCATCCGTATCCTGCCCGGGGACAAGGTAACCGTGGAAATGTCGCCCTATGATCTTTCTAAGGGCCGCATCACCTGGCGCTCCAAATAAGTACCAGGGTATCAACCAAAAGGAGGTTCAACATCATGAAGGTCAAGCCTTCCGTGAAACCCATCTGCGAAAAGTGCAAGGTCATCCGCCGCAAAGGCCGCGTGATGGTCATCTGCCAGAACCCCAAGCATAAGCAGCGCCAGGGCTAATTCGGGCGCCTGGGGGTCAAGTGCGTAGAGTCCCGGCGCAGACCCCGACACTGACATGGGATGATTTTTGGAGGAAACTACTATGGCACGTATTGCCGGCGTTGACCTGCCCCGCGAGAAGCGCGTTCAGGTGGGTCTCACCTACGTTTACGGTATCGGTCAGACCACTGCTAACAAGATCCTGGAAGCAACTGGCATCAACCCCGATACCCGCGTCAAGGATCTGACTCTGGACGAAGAGGCTAAGATCCGTGACTACATCGATCAGGCAAACATCCTCGTTGAAGGCGACCTGCGCCGCAACGTTGCTCTGGACATCAAGCGCCTGGTTGAGATCCAGTCCTTCCGTGGCACCCGCCATCGCAAGAATCTGCCCTGCCGCGGCCAGCGCACCAAGACCAATGCACGTACCTGCAAGGGTCCCAAGCGCACTGTCGCTAACAAGAAGAAGTAAGGAGGATTTGAGAAATGGCAAGTGCAAATAATGCCAAGAAGGGCGCTAATGTCCGCATGAAGCGCAAAGAGCGCAAGAACATTGCTGCTGGTCAGGCTCATATCCAGTCTACCTTCAACAATACTGTCGTTACCATCACCGACCTGCAGGGCAATGCAGTGTCCTGGTGCTCCTCTGGCTCCCTGAACTTCCGTGGCAGCCGTAAGAGCACTCCGTTCGCAGCCCAGTCTGCTGCCGAGACCGCAGCAAAGGTTGCAATCGAGCATGGCATGAAGACTGTTGAAGTTTACGTCAAGGGCCCCGGCGCTGGCCGCGAGTCCGCTATCCGTGCGCTGCAGGCTACCGGTCTGGAAGTCACCCTGATCAAGGACGTGACTCCCATCCCCCACAACGGCTGCCGTCCCCCGAAGCGCCGTCGTGTCTGATCGAAGGAGGAAATTGAATTATGGCAAAGAATACGCAGCCTATCGCAAAGCGTTGCAAGGCCCTGGGCATTTCTCCTGCGGTCATGGGCTATGCAAAGAAGAATACCACCCGCAACTCCAACGGCAACGTCCGCAAGAAGCAGTCTGAGTACGCATCTCAGCTGAAGGAGAAGCAGAAGGTCAAGTTTATCTACGGCGTTCTGGAAAAGCAGTTCCACAACGCTTACCTGAAGGCAGAGTCTCGCCCCGGCAAGACCGGTGAGAACCTGCTGCAGATCATGGAGTGCCGTCTGGACAACGTCGTGTTCCGTCTGGGCTTTGCTCAGACCCGCCGCGACGCTCGTCAGCTGGTGTCCCACGCTCACTTCACCGTCAACGGCAAGAAGGTCAACATTCCTTCTTACCAGGTGAAGGCCGGCGATGTGATCGAAGTGCGCGAGTCCAGCCGCAGCTCTGCAAAGTTTGCAAAGCTGACCGGTGCCGAGGCTCCCGTTGTGGCTCTGCCCGCATGGCTGAACCGTGAGACCGGTTCTCTGAAGGGTGTTGTCGCAAAGCTGCCCGAGCGCAGCGATATCGACTACGAAGTCGCAGAGCACCTCATCGTCGAGCTGTACTCCAAGTAATCCATTAAGAAGGGGAGGCCTTCCTTTTGGATGGCGACCTTTCGAATTCTTTTTAAAAGAATTTAATAATGGGCCGATGGCAACATCGGTTTGACAAGGAGGGCATAGATATGATGGAGATTGAACGTCCCAAGATCGAAACGGCAAGCCTGTCCCCGGACGGCCGCTACGGCAAATTCGTGGCGGAACCTCTGGAGCGTGGCTTTGGCATCACACTGGGCAATAGCCTGCGTCGTGTGCTTCTTTCCTCTCTGCCCGGTGTCGCCGTGACCAGCGTCAAGATTGATGGCGTGGTTCACGAGTTCTCCACCATTGAGGGCGTCAAGGAAGACGTTACCGAAATTGTCCTGAACCTGAAGGGTATTGCTGCAAAGCTGTACACCGATGGTCCGAAGACAGTGCGTGTTGAGGCAGTCGGCCCCTGTGAGGTCACCGCTGACAACATCAAGCAGGGCGACGACATCGAAATTCTGAACCCTGAGTGGCACATTGCAACTCTGGGTGAGGGTGCCAAGCTCGTCATGGAGCTGACCTTCGATAAGGGCCGTGGCTATGTGCCTGCAGAGCGCAACAAGCAGGCCATCGTCGAGAAGAACGATATCAACACTCTTCCCGTCGATAGCATTTACACCCCCGTGCTCAAGGTGAATTATAACGTTGAGAGCACCCGCGTTGGACAGGCCATCGATTACGACAAGCTGACCATTGAGGTTTGGACGGATGGCACGATCAATGCACAGGAAGCCGTTTCTCTGGCTGCCCGTGTGCTGACCGAGCACCTGAACCTCTTCGTCAACCTGTCCGATGAGGCTGCCGGTACGGAGATCATGGTGGAGAAGACCAACGACGACAAGGAGAAGGCTCTGGAGATGACCATCGAAGAGCTGGATCTGAGCGTGCGTTCCTTCAACTGCCTGAAGCGCGCCGGGATCAACACGGTGGAAGATCTGGTCAGCAAGAGCGAGGACGAGATGATGAAAGTCCGTAACCTCGGCCGCAAGAGCCTGGAGGAAGTCATGGCGAAGCTGGACTCCCTCGGCTTCAAGCTGAACACGGATGACGAATAACTAAAATAATTTAAGGAGTGAAACGGGATGCCCGGTACCAGAAAGCTCGGTAGAACCAGCGACAGCCGCAACGCTATGATGCGCGCTATGGTCACCTACCTGTTAGAGAATGGCAAGATTGAGACCACTGTCACTCGCGCTAAGGACGTTCGTTCCATGGCCGAGAAGATGATCACCCTTGGCAAGGCCAGCGACCTGCACACCAAGCGTCAGGTCTACGCCTACATCACCAAGGAAGATGTTGCAAAGAAGCTGTTTGACGAGATCAGCCCCAAGTACGCCGACCGCAACGGCGGCTACACCCGCATCATCAAGATCGGCGCTCGCCGCGGCGACGCAGCTGAGATGGCAGTTCTGGAGCTCGTCTGATCCTGCTCTGACTGTTTGATACAGTAACAAGAGAAACCATTGCACAGCTTTTGTGCAGTGGTTTCTTTTTTTGTGTTTTACCCCCTCAGTCGCGGCGCGCATTTAAAATCGTCCCACGCGCAAGCGCCAGATATGCCCACCCCCTTTTTTGTGTCCGCAAAGTGTGGTATACTGAAAATAGCATTTTATGCCCGGAAGGAGGTTGACCGGTATGAACAGGACCCGCAGGCTACGGCTGGTGCTGTGCACGCTGCTGTGCTTTGTGCTGTGCAGCTGCCAGACGCTGCTGCCGGCCAACGAAAAGGCACAGGTAGAGGAACTGCTGCGTGCCCCGAAACTCTCCGGCGATTACGGCGCACTGCAAACTGCCCTGAACGACTGGCTGGGGGAGAGTGCCCAGCTGAAATATCCTATTCAGGGCGAGCTGCTTTCCCCCTTTGTGCTGCAGGACTTGGACGGTGACGGTCGGCAGGATGCGGCGGTGCTGTATACCACCGCCCAGACCGCCAACGTCTGCGTAGCCATTTTGCAGCGGGACGACACCGGAAGCTGGCAGGTGCGCCAGAGCGTGGAGGGCCTTGCCGAAACGGTGGAGAACGTCAGCCTTGCCCAATTGCAGGATACGGACAGCTGCCAGCTGGTGGTGGGCTATACCGCTGCCCAGAATGACCACTATCTGGCGGTGTACTCCTATCAGAAGGGCACCCTGTCCACCATTCTGGAGCAGCAGTACGAGCAGTATCTGGTGGAAAATATCACCGGCGGCAGCAGTCAGGATCTGATCCTGATGTCCACACAGGAGGACGGCAGCGTGCAGATCGAACTGCTGACCGCAGACCGCAAGGGCAGCTTCCGGCAGGTGGCGGTCAACGGCCTTTCCGCAGATAAATTTTCCGGCTGCGCCTCGGTGGCGGCGGGCGCGGGCGCGGACGGGCGGCACTATCTGGTGCTGGACGGCTGGACCGGCATTTCCGGCAACAATCTGGCCTCGGTGCTGCTGTGCTACGACGAGACTAGCCAGCAGATGGTGCCCGCCACACGGATCAGCAGCCAGCGGCTGTATAACGCCTCTTTGCGCAACGTGCCCACGCTGGTCAGTCGGGACCTGGACGGGGACGGCATTGTGGAGATCCCCACCCAGCCGGACGAGGCGGGTCTGCTGAACCTGAGCCAGAGCCGCCGCATGGACTTTATCGTCTGGATGGACTACACCAGCAGCCACCCGGAAAAAAGCTTTGGCCTACTGGACGAAGAGACCAACTGTTATATCGAGCTGCCCGCCGAGTGGGAGGGCAACCTGAAGCTGACCGACAGCGAGGAATTTGACGGCGCAGTGGAGCTGCGCACGGTGGACGAGGATCAGCTGGTGCTGACGGTACGGCTGGCAAGGACCTCGGCCAACTCCACCGGCTGGACCCGGCTGGGCGTGGTAGCGTCCCGTCAGGTGCAGGCCAAAATGGGCCCGGACGTTTTGCTTTCTGACACGAACTACCGCCTTTCCAAGGCGTTGTATCTGCTGAATTAAGGAATGGAGGATGCTGCATGGTACGAGTGCTTGTTGTAGAAGATGAAGCCAATATCCGCGATATGATCGCCCTGAACCTGCGCCATGCGGGGATGGAGGTGGTGGAGGCCGAAAGCGCCGAAGCCGCCCTGCCGCTGCTGGCACAGAAGCCCGGCTGTGATGCCGCTATTCTGGACGTGATGCTGCCGGGCATGAACGGGTTCTCGCTGTGCGAGACCATCCGCCGCACCGACCAGCAGATCGGCATCATCATCCTCAGCGCCAAGGGGCAGGAGCAGGATAAGATCCGCGGTTTGTCCATCGGCGCAGACGATTACATGACCAAGCCCTTCAGCGTCAGCGAGCTGCTGGCGCGTGTGGAGGCGCTGTGCCGCCGGGTGATCCGCACCAAGGAGGAGGACAGCAACGGGAACACCCCACTGGGCACGTTGACCAGCGGCGAGTTCGTGCTGGACGAGAACCGCCGCGTGCTGCTGAAGGCCGGTCAGCCCATTGAGTTGACACAGGTGGAGTTCCAGATTATGGAGCTGTTCTTTCGCAACCCGGGCACTGCGCTGGTGCGCGAAAAGATCCTGAAAGGGGTCTGGGGCGAGAACTACTTCGGCGACGTAAAGATCGTGGATGTGAACATCCGCCGCCTGCGCATGAAGGTGGAGGACGAGCCCAGCCACCCTACCCACATCATGACCGTGTGGGGCTATGGCTACCGGTGGGAAGAATAAAAATGTGATTCAGGAAAGTCCTACGGACTTTCCTGAATCACAAAAAAAAATATTTTTTATTATCGATACTCACCGAAAGGAGGACACTGTTATGCGAAGCGGTATCACCCGCCGCTGGCTGCGGGGCAACCTGCTCATCACCGTACTGGTGGTGCTGCTGGCCGAGGCAATGTTCCTGTACAGCTATACCCGGGGCTATTATAGCAGCGTGCAGCAAATTATGTACCGGCGGTTCTCCTCGGTGACCGGTCAGCTGAAAATGTATACCGGCGATACCGCCCAGAGCGCTGCCGCCAGCCGCAGTCTGGCGCTGCGGCGCATGGTGGAACAGTTTGCCGATAAGGATAAATACGAGTTCATGCTGCTGGACAGCTACGGCGGCGTGATCGCCTCCTCCAGCGGTACAGACGCGGAGGGCATCGTCAGCAGTAAGGACTTTGAACAGGCGCTCAACGGCCCGGACGGTCTGGGCGTGGCGGTGTACCGCACCCAGTCTGGTGAGGTAGTCATGGCGGCCTGCTCGCTGGTGCCCTACGACGCCGAGGACGTGGCCGCGCTGCGGCTGGTCACCAGTCTGGCGCTGGTGGAGCGGCAGGTCAAAAACGCCATCATCATCAGTGTGCTCCTTGCGGTGGCAATGCTGTTTACGATCATGTCCGGGCTGTACTTCGTGCGGGGCATCGTGGTGCCGCTGGGGCAGGTGGAACGCACCGCCGCCGGCATCGCCCGGGGCGAGCTGGATGTGCGTCTGCCCCTGACCGGCGACCCCCACGACGAGGTGGACCGGCTGCGCGGCACCATCAATCAGATGGCCGAGGGACTGGAAGAGACCGAGAAGATGAAGAACGAGTTCATTAGCTCGGTGTCCCACGAGCTGCGCACCCCGCTTACCTCCATCCGGGGCTGGGTGGAGACTCTGATGACACTGGACGACCCCACCGACGAGAACTATCGCAAGGGGCTGGAGATCATCAACAACGAGACCGGGCGGCTGAACAATATGGTGGAGGAGCTGCTGGATTTCAGCCGCCTGCAGAACGGACGCATCCGCATGGAGTGCCGCCCGCTGGACTTGGTGGCAGAACTGACCGATGCGGTGCTCTTCTGCGAGGCGCGCATCCGGCAGGAGGGGCTGCTGCTCCACTACGCCGAGCCGGAGGAGATGATCCCCGTCTACGCCGACCCGGACCGTCTGCGGCAGGTGTTCATCAATATTCTGGATAACGCCATCAAATACTCTGCCCCCGGCGGGCGCATCACGGTCAAACTGTGGGCAGGGGAGTACAAGGCCTTTGTGGAGATCATCGATCAGGGGCGCGGCATCCCGCCGGAGGATCTGGAAAACGTAAAAACCAAGTTCTACAAGGGCAGCAACTCGGTGCGCGGCAGCGGCATCGGTCTGGCGCTGGTGGATTCCATCATGACCGCGCTGGACGGCACGCTGGATATCAAGAGCACCCTCGGGCGCGGCACCGTGGTCACCTTGGGTCTGCCGCTGTACCACAAGGCGTGAGCAGCGCCCAAAACACAGATTTTGTCACATTTGTGTGCTAAAATGAGCTTTGCTCGGGGATATGCCCCGGATAAAATATAAAAAAGACCGCTCTTTGCCCAAAGCGGCAGGGGCGGATATCGGGAGAAACCAATGAATCAACCTAAAAAGGAACGCTTTAAGACCAGCGTCGGCGGGCAGGCGCTGATGGAAGGCATCATGATGCGCGGCCCGAAGCTCATCTGCTGTGCCGTGCGCAAGCCGGACGGCACCATTGAGACCAAGCTCGACCCCACCCCCCCCACGGGGTATGGATGAAGATCCCGCTGGTGCGCGGCGCCATATCCATGATCGAAAGCCTGATCGTGGGCTACCGCTACATGATGTACTCGGCTCAGGTGAGCATGGGTGACGACTACGACCCCGCCGAGGAGGAGACTGCCTTTGAAAAATGGGTGGGGGAGCATCTGGGCGAAAAAGCCGAGAACGCACTGTTGACTGTGGCAGCGGTGCTGGGCGGCTTGCTGGCCATTCTGCTGTTTACCGTACTGCCCACCTTCCTTGTGGGCGGGGTGAACCGTCTGCTGCCGCTGGGGCGCTGGGGCAAGGTGGTGCTGGAAGCCGTGCTGAAGGTGGCCATCTTCCTGACCTATATGGTGGGCATCTCCAAAATGAAGGAGATCCACCGCGTGTTCGAGTACCACGGTGCGGAGCACAAGACCATTGCCTGCTACGAAGCGGGCGACCCGCTGACCGTGGAGAACGTGCGCAAGTATACCCGTTTCCATCCCCGCTGCGGCACCAGTTTCCTCATTCTGGTGGTCATCGTCAGCGTGTTTTTGTACAGCGTGCTGCCGTGGGGCAGCATCGGTCTGCGGGTGGTGTGTAAGCTGCTGCTGCTGCCGCTGGTCATGGGCATCAGCTACGAGCTGCTCAAGTGGTGCGGCCGGTCGGATAACATCGCCACCCGCATCATCCGGCAGCCGGGCATCTGGGTGCAGCACCTCACCGTCTTTGAGCCGGACGACAGCATGATCGAGGTGGCCATTGCAGCCATCACCCCCGTGCTGCCTGAAAACCCGGAGGAGGGCAAATGGTAAGCGAAGCAATGCTCCCCCGCGCAGCGGTGCGGGAGGTGGAGCAGCGTCTGACCGCCGCAGGCTGCCCGGACGCGGATTTTGACGCGCGGGAGCTGTTCCGGCTGGCGACCGGGCGGGACGTGCGCCTTTCCGACCGTCCGCTGACCGCAGAGCAGGCGGCGGCGCTGGAAGTACTCTGCACCCGCCGCGCCGCGCGGGAACCGCTGCAGTACCTCTGCGGCAGCTGGAGCTTTTTAGACTTTGAGTTGGCGGTGGGCCCCGGGGTGCTCTGCCCCCGGGCAGATACCGAGGTGGTGGCACAGGCCGCCGCCGAGACCCTTGCGGGCATCGCAGCGCCCCGGGTGCTGGACCTCTGCGCCGGAACAGGCTGTCTGGGGCTGGGGGTCAAGCGCTTCTGCCCCGCCGCGCAGGTGACCTGCGTGGAAAAAAGCCCTGAGGCCTTTGTCTATCTGGAAAAGAATGCCCGCTGCGCCCTGACCGGGCAGGGCAGACAGACCGAGAATGTGCTGGAACCCTCTGCCCTCGAGCAGGCGGATGTCCCGGCCTTTGACTGGGGCCCGGCGCTGAACGCGCTGCGGGCAGGCAGAAAGCCCGCCTACGCGGTGCAGCCGGTGCAGGCAGACCTGTTCACCTACTGGGAGACCCTGCCGGAGGGACAGCTGGAGCTCATCGTCTCCAACCCGCCCTACCTGACCGCCGCCGAGATGGAGCAACTGCAGCCCGAGGTGGCACAGGAGCCTGCCATGGCGCTGGAAGCCGGGGAGGACGGCCTTGTGTTCTACCGTGCGCTGGCGCAGCACTACAAAAACGCACTGTGCCCCGGCGGGGCGCTGGTATTGGAGATCGGCTGGCAGCAGCGGGAAGCCGTAACCGCCCTGCTGGCGGAGAACGGCTGGGCAGAGATCCGCTGCATTCAGGACTTTGGCGGCAACGACCGCTGCGTGACTGCCCGCCGCCCAAAATAAATTGGAAAAAACAAACAACTTCTTGTTGTAATATTTTGATTTTGTGTTATACTAAGAAGGAAAGCGAAGGACAGCCCGCCCTCTGCGGGCCCAAAGGATAAAAGGAGCAGCAGGCTATGGCAAAAAATCAGAACAACAACGTTGCACCGGCCACCCAAAAGACCGAGCCGGAGGCCAAGAAGGACGCGCTGGCTACGGCGCTGGCGCAGATCGAAAAGCAGTTCGGCAAGGGTGCCGTCATGAAGCTGGGCGACAACGCCTCCATGCAGGTGGATGCCATCTCTACTGGCAGTCTGGGGCTGGATCTGGCGCTGGGCGTGGGCGGTGTGCCGCGCGGCCGCATCATCGAGGTGTACGGCCCGGAATCCAGCGGTAAGACCACGCTGGCGCTGCACATCCTTGCCGAAGCCCAGAAGAAGGGCGGCGAGGTGGCCTTTATCGACGTTGAGCACGCACTGGACCCCACCTATGCCGAGGCGCTGGGCGTGGACATCAACAACCTGCTGGTCAGCCAGCCGGACACCGGCGAGCAGGCCATGGAGATCTGCGAAGCACTGGTGCGCTCCGGTGCCATTGATGCCATCGTAGTGGACTCGGTAGCCGCTATGGTGCCCCGCGCCGAGATCGAGGGCGAGATGGGCGACAGCCATGTGGGCCTGCAGGCACGTCTGATGAGTCAGGCCATGCGTAAGCTGACCAGCGTCATCGGCAAGACCAACACGGTCTGCGTGTTCATCAACCAGCTGCGTGAGAAGGTGGGCGTCATGTACGGCAACCCGGAGGTGACCACCGGCGGCCGCGCTTTGAAGTACTACGCCTCGGTGCGTATCGACATCCGCCGCGTGGAGGGTCTGAAGGACTCCTCCGGTCAGTTCATCGGCAACCACACCCGCGCCAAGATCGTCAAGAATAAGGTGGCTCCGCCGTTCCGTGAGGCAGAATTCGACATCATGTTCGGCGAGGGCATCTCTAAAATGAGCGAACTCATTGATGTGGGTGTCAAGCTGGGCATCGTGCAGAAGAGCGGCGCATGGTTCAACTACGGCGATATCCGTCTGGGTCAGGGCCGCGACAACGCAAAGCAGTTCCTAAAGGATAATCCCGAGATCGCAAACGACATCGAGGGCCAGATCCGCGCCAATGCCGATAAGCTGTACGCATCCCGCCGCCCGGCAGGCCGCGCTGTTGCCGCAGCGGAAAAGCCCGCCGACCCCCGCCGCCGCAAAGGAGCCGGTGGTCAAGGCACCCACCCGCAGCAGCGAGAGCGAGCTGGATATCATGGTGGAGGACTAAATGGCCTTCTACCGCCGCCGACCCCGCCCGGATGCGGAAAAGTGCGCCGACCCCGCCAAGGCGCGGGCGAGCGCGCTGGAAACGCTGGCCGGGCAGGAGGTCTCTGCCAATATGCTGTATGAGCGGCTGTGCCGCCGCTATACCGAGCAGGCCGCTGCCGCCGCTGTGGCGGAGATGGTGCAGCTGGATTATGTGAACGATGCCCGCTACGCCGAAGCACGGGCACACAGCCTGCTGGCTGCCCGCAAAAGCCGCCGCGCCGCCGCCCAGAGCCTGCGCCAGAAGGGGCTTGCCCCCGCCGAGGTAGCGGGCGCGCTGGAAGCGGTCTACGCCCCGGAGGACGGCGGCGATGATCCGGAGCTGGAAGCCGCCGCCGCGTTGGTGGACAGCCGCTACCGCAAAAAACTGGCCATCGGCCGCCGCGACCTTGTGGTGGCTGCCCTGCAGCGCCGCGGCTTTGCCTACCCCGTCATCAAGGAAGCCATCCGCAGGGTGGAGGAGGAATGACCCTCCCGTAAAATTTTAAAAGCATCCCTCAAAAGAGAAAGAGAGTATCATCCCTTATGAAAATTGCGTGTATTTCCCTTGGCTGCCCGAAGAATCAGGTGGATCTGGATGTGATGGTGCACATCCTGCTGTCTGCCGGGCACGAGACTGTGGCCGATCTGGCCGAAGCAGATGTCATCCTTGTGAACACCTGCGGCTTCATCGAGAGTGCCAAGACCGAAGCCATTGAAAACATTCTGGAAGCCTGCGCCTACAAGCAGCAGAACCCGAACCTGAAGGTCATCGTTACCGGCTGCCTTGCCGAGCGCTACCGCAGCCAGATCGAGGAAGAGATCCCCGAGGTGGACGCTGTTGTGGGCTGCGCTTCCAACAAGGCCATTGACACCATCGTGGAGCGGCTGTTCCACGGCGAGGATCATCTGGAAAGCTACGGCGCCAAAAAGGACTTCCCGCTGGGCGGCAAGCGCGTCATCGGCACGCCCGCCCACTATGCGTACTTAAAGATCGCCGAGGGCTGCAACAACCGCTGCCACTACTGCGCCATCCCGGGCATCCGCGGCCCGCTGCACAGCCGCGATATGGCCGACTGCGTTGCCGAAGCCCGCTGGCTGGCCGGTGAGGGCGTGAAGGAGCTTATTGTTGTGGCGCAGGACCCCACCGCCTACGGCGAGGACTGGGGCAAGCCCGGCAGCATCTGTGAGCTGCTGGACAAGCTGAACAAGGTGCCGGGGCTGGAATGGATCCGCATCATGTACGCCTACCCGGAGCGCATCACCGATGAATTCATCGCCGCCATGAAGCGCAACGAGAAGGTGGTGCCCTACCTCGATCTGCCCATCCAGCACTGCAACGATACCATCCTCAAGAATATGAACCGCCGCTCCACCCGTGCGGAGCTGCTGGAGGTCATCGGCAAGCTGCGCCGCGAGATCCCCGGCATCACTCTGCGCACCACCCTGATCGCGGGCTTCCCCGGCGAGACCGAGGAGCAGTTCGAGGATCTGTGCAACTTCGTCAAGGAAGTGCAGTTCGACCGTCTGGGCTGCTTTGCCTACTCTGCCGAGGAAAACACCGTGGCAGCCAAGATGGACGGTCAGATCGAGCAGGAAGTCAAGGATAAGCGCGCCGAGCTGGTAATGCAGATCCAGACCGGCATCATGGCGCAGAAGCAGGCCGAAAAGGTGGGCCAGACCGTGCACGTTCTGTGTGACGGCATCGACGAGGAAAACGGTCTGTACCTCTGCCGCACCACCGGCGATGCGCCGGAAGTGGACGGCTGCGTCTGCGTTTCCAGCGAGGAACCGCTGTACCCCGGCCAGTTCTATGATGTGCTGGTAGAGGACAGCGACCTTTACGATCTGTATGGTACAGTCGTAAAATAACGAATTGGAGGATAAAACCTATGAATCTGCCCAATAAACTTACCCTGACCCGTATTATTCTGGTGCCGGTGTTCATGATCTTTGTGTCCCTGACCAGTCTGGACAGCATCGTGGATGGCAATTTTAACGCCACCTTCTACCTGCTGGCCGGCATCGTGTTCGCTGCTGCCAGCTTTACCGACTATCTGGACGGCCATCTGGCACGCAAGTGGCACATGGTCACCGATTTCGGCAAGTTTGCCGACCCGCTGGCCGACAAGCTGCTGACCACCGTGGCCTTTATCTACATGCTGCGGGACGGCGTGTGCAGCCCCGTGGTGCTGTGCATCATTCTGGCCCGCGAGTTTGCGGTGTCCGGCCTGCGCATGGTGGCCGCCGGTGCCAAGGACGGCAAGGTCATCGCCGCCAATATGTGGGGCAAGGTAAAGACCGTGCTGCAGATGCTGAGCATCATCTTCTACTTCTTTGGCACGGCACTGAGCTACCGCGGTACGGTGGACAGTGTTTCCATCGTGGTGGTGGTCTCCATCGCCCTGTGCTGGCTGGTGGCCGCTGTGACCGCCATCTCCGGCATCAAGTACCTGTGGGATAACCGCAGCTTTATCAACACCGCCAAGTAAAAATGTGGAAAACCAAAGGCCGCTGCACTTCACCGTGCAGCGGCCTTTTGACTGTGTGGGATGATTTGGAATGCCCTCCGCAGGGGTAGCAGGTGGTAGCCGGGGATGTTCTCTTTTGACACCAAAAGAGAACCAGAAAAGTGCCAGCGATTTCGACGCGCTGGAGCCACGAAAAAGGGGCTGCTCGCCCCTTTTAACCCCAAAGAAGTGAGCTACACCGGAAAAGACTGAAGATTCACGCCTGTTCGGCGTGAATCTTCAGTTTTTTCCGGCTCCGCCGATTTGAAGCCCCTCAGTCTCGCTACGCTCGACAGCTCCCCCCGGGGAGCCTTTGGCATGGCGACACAGTTTCCGGCTCAAGCGCAAAGCTTGCGGGCGTACCCGCTCCCCCTGGGGAGCTGTCGCGCAGCGACTGAGGGGCTATAAATGGAGAAGCGAAAAAAGCGTTAAAGCGATAGCGCCGACTGGCGCAGCGCTAGCTTTTTTGTGCTTCGACTTCTGCTTTAGGATCGTCAAGGGCGAGCAGCCCTTGGCCCGTTGCGGGGTGGGTGGAGTCCAGAGGTAGGGAGGGGGGACTCGGAACACCCCTCCCTGCCTCTGGCCCAGCGGAGCGTCTTTGCACGCTGAAAGCAAGCAGAAAGTTGCCATAGCAGCAACGCTACATCTGCTGCTTCCCTTCACGCCCCTCTCGTGAAAAAGAAAAACCCGGTGCATCCGCAGACGCTCCGGGTTTCTAAAATTATAGATGCTGTCAGGAAAGCACGGCGCTTTCCTCCACCTTGTCCAACACTGCCAGCTGCAAGGCGTTCAGCATACTGCGCTGTGCGCCGTAGGTGTCGGCGTAGGAGCTGTTGGCGCTGTCGATCTGCTCCTGTGTGGGAGTGATGTCCAGCTGCTCCGCAATGGCCTGAAAGACCAGATCCTGCTTGGCCAGATGCTCAAAGTAAGCGTCGGAATCCGCCAGCATCGCGTCGGCATCGGCGTAGCCCTTGGCCTGTGCGTAGGCGTCCAGCTCCATGCCGTACTGGGTAGCCAGCTGAGAGTGGTAGTTCAGGAACATCCGGATGTAGTAGCTGGTGATCTGGGTGGGGACTTCTTTAAAGGTGGAGTTCGTGAGCAGGTAGTCCATCGCGGCGTTGTCCAGATTGTTGGCGTACAGGGCGCTGTCAAAGTACTGGCGCAGGGCGTCTGCGGTGTGCAGGTCGTCGCTGGCGGCAAAATTGGTCTCCACCCACTTGTCGGTCAGGGTGGGGACAACGCTCTGGGTGATGGCGTTCAGGGTCACGCTGAACACGGCTTCCTTGCCGCTGAGGGTGATCGTGTTGCCCTCGGCATCGGTGGAATCGCCGTAGCCGTCCGGGAAGGTGACGGTCACATCAAAGGTATCGCCCACATTGTGGCCGATAATCTGGTCCTCAAAGCCGTCAATGAAGGAGTGGCTGCCAAGGGTCAGGTCGTAGCCGGTGGCGGTGCCGCCGGTAAAGGCTACGCCATCCACCGCGCCGGAATAGTCGATGTTCACGGTGTCGCCGCTCTGGGCTGCCCGGTCGGTGATGTTCTGGGTGGTGGCGTACTGGTTCAGCAAAGTGTCAATCTGAGTCTGGATCTCGGCCTCGGTGGGCTCGATGTCGGCCTTGGAAAGCGGCAGCGCGGACACATCCTCCGGCAACGTCACATAGTCCAGTGCGCGGATGCCGGTCCAGTGGCCGTTATCGTCCAGCCCCTCAGAATAATCGAAGCTGGCGTAGTCGAAATCTGACACCTTGCCGTAGATGGACACGCTTGCGCCGGATGCGGCAGAGGATGCCGTGGTGCCGCTCTGCTTTTTGAGCAGCATAAAGCAGGCCGCAGCTACGCACAGCACAGCAGCCACCGCGCACAGCGCACACAACAGGATCTTGGTAATGCGTTTCAAAAGAGATACCTCCTAAAAATAGCAGACCGTTTTCACGGAGAATGCAAATGTCATACCTTATTATTATAACGGAAAAATGCGAAAAGAAAAGATTTTTGCGAAAATTCCACAAATGCCGTCCGGCACAGGTATCACTTTTGCCCGCTTTGAGGCGGGAAATGCCGCAAAACCGGTGGAAATACCCGGACGGTTCTGTTACAATAAAACTGTATGAGCCTTTCCCTGCGGGGGAAAGCCTTTTGCTGAAATTGGAGGATAAAACCATGGATTACAATAAAGCAGCTCTGGAAATGCACGAGACCCACAAGGGAAAGGTGGGCATCGTGAGCAAGGTGGAAGTCGCCACCCGTGACGACCTGTCCACCGCCTACACCCCCGGTGTGGCAGAGCCCTGCCGCAAGATCAAGGAAAACCCGGAGGACGTGTACAAGTACACCTTCAAGGGCAACATGGTAGCCGTTGTCTCCAACGGCACCGCCGTGCTGGGCCTCGGCGACATCGGCCCGGAGGCCGGTCTGCCGGTCATGGAGGGCAAGGCCGTGCTGTTCAAGGAGTTCGGCGGCGTGGACGCCTTCCCTATCTGCATCGACGCCCACGATGCTGCCAGTGTCATCGCCGCCTGCAAGGCCATTGCGCCCACCTTTGGCGGCATCAATCTGGAGGACATCAAGAGTCCCGAGTGCTTCGAGATCGAGGAGACCTTGGAGCGGGAGCTGGACATCCCCGTGTTCCACGACGACCAGCACGGCACCGCCATCGTGGTCACTGCTGCCCTCATCAACGCCCTGCGGGTGGTGAATAAGAAGATGGAGGACGTGCACATCGTTCTGAACGGCCCCGGCGCTGCCGGTACCGCCATCATCAAGATGCTCATGACCGCCGGTGCCAAGGACATTATTGCGGTGGATCAGTTCGGCACCCTGTACAAGGGCTGCAACAGCGCCGAAGCCCACAAGAACTGGCTGGGCGAGGTGACCAACCCCCGCCAGATCAAGGGTGGCCTGAAGGAAGCGCTGGAAGGCGCAGATGTGTTCATCGGTGTGTCCCGCCCCGGCATCCTGACCACCGAGCTGTGCAAGACCATGAACAAGGACGCCATCGTCTTTGCCATGGCAAACCCCACCCCGGAGATCATGCCGGACGAAGCCAAGGCCGGCGGCGTGCGGGTGATGGCTACCGGCCGCAGCGACTTCCCCAATCAGGTCAACAACGTGCTGTGCTTCCCCGGCCTGTTCAAGGGCGCGCTCAGCGTCCGCGCCCGGGATATCAACAATGAGATGAAGCTGGCTGCAGCCTACGCCATCGCCGACCTCATCACCGATGCCGACCGCAGCGAGGAGAACATCATCCCCGGCGCGTTCGACCCCCGCGTGGCCGAGGCTGTGGCAAATGCCGTGGCAAAGGCTGCCCGCGAGACCGGCGTGGCACGACTGTAAGCGGAGGATACAGGCATGAGAACGATCTCCGCACAGAGCATTACGGATACGGTGGCGCGGCTCTGCATTAAAGCCAACACCCAGCTGCCGCAGGACGTGCAGGCCGCGCTGGAAAAGGCGCGGGAAGAAGAGCCGTGGCCGCTGGCAAAGAACACATTAGACCTGCTGTGGTCGAACCTTGGCGCTGCAAAGGAGAAAGACCTGCCCATCTGTCAGGATACCGGCATGGCCTGTGTGTTCGTGGAGCTGGGCACCGATGTGCACATTGACGGCAGCTTTGAAGCCGCCATCCACGAGGGCGTGCGCCGGGGCTACACCGATGGCTACCTGCGCAAGAGCATCGTGGCCGACCCGCTGCGCCGGGGCAACACCGGCGATAACACCCCGGCGGCCATCACGGTGCATCTGGTGGACGGCGAGGGCTGCCGTATCACGGTAGCACCCAAGGGCTTTGGCAGCGAGAACATGAGCCGCATCCAGATGCTCAAGCCCGCCGACGGCGTGGAGGGCTTTAAAAAGTTCGTGGTGGATACCGTAAAGCTGGCGGGCTCCAACCCCTGCCCGCCCATCGTGCTGGGCATCGGCGTGGGCGGCAGCTTTGACAAGGTGGCGTATCTTGCCAAAAAGGCGCTGCTGCGCCCGCTGGATATCCCCAACCCCGACCCCTACTACGCCCAGTTGGAGCAGGAGCTGCTTGCCGCCATCAATGCACTGGGCATCGGCCCGCAGGGCTTTGGCGGCAAGACCACCTGCCTTGGCCTTGCCATTGAGCAGATGCCCACCCATGTGGCGGGTCTGCCGGTGGCTGTGAACGTTTCCTGTCATGTGACCCGCCGCGCCAGCGCGGAGCTGTAAGGAGGGGAGAACGATGGAATACAGACTGACTACCCCCTGCACCGCGCAGGATCTTGCCCCGCTGAAAGCGGGGGATACCGTACTGCTTTCCGGCGTGGTGTACACCGCCCGGGATCAGGCACACAAGCGGATGATGGAAGCACTGGACAAGGGCGAGACCCTGCCTTTTGATCTGGAAGGCAGCGCCATCTATTATGTGGGTCCCACCCCGGAACGCCCGGGCGAAGTCATCGGCTCGGCAGGGCCTACCACAAGCGGGCGCATGGACGCCATGAGCCCCCGGCTGCTGGATCTTGGCAACAAGATCATGATCGGCAAGGGCAAGCGGGATGCCGCCGTCAAGGCAGCTGTGGTGCGCAACGGCGCGGTGTATCTGGCTGCGCTGGGCGGTGCCGGTGCGCTGATGGCAAAAAGCGTGCAGACGCTGGAAGTGATCGCATGGCCGGACTTGGGCTGTGAGGCGGTGCGCCGCCTGACCGTGCAGGATATGCCCCTGACCGTTGTGCTGGATGCCCACGGCGGCGACCTGTACGAGGAAGGCCCTGCGGCCTATCTGGCTGCGCTCTAAATTGCACCCTTTGCACAAAACAGGCGCGGCACAAAACCGGCAAAACAGCAGTTCTGTGCAGAAAAATATGGTTAGTTTAACAAAACTTGCTGCGAATTACTTGCATCAACCGCAAAAGTGTGATATCCTTTAACATACGACAGAGGGTACACATCCCCTGTCGGAAAAATCCCCCAGAGGGAATGAGGCAGGAGGCCGGACAAACCATGCAGATCCACCAATCCGCAGAAGATTATCTTGAAACGATCCTGATGCTGAGCCAGCGTATGGGCAAAGTGCGCTCCATTGACGTAGTCAATGAGCTGGGCTTTACCAAAGCCAGCGTGAGCATCGCCATGAAAAAGCTGCGGGAGAACGGCTATATCGCGGTGGACGGCGAAGGCAACCTGACCCTGCTGGAGCCCGGGCTGGAGATCGCTCAGCGCATTTACAGCCGCCACCAGCTGCTGACCCACTTCTTTGTGCAGCTGGGCGTGGACGAGCAGACCGCCGCCGAGGACGCCTGCAAGGCAGAGCACATCCTCAGCGAGCAGACGCTGGAAAAGATCCGCGAAAGCGCCCTGCGCAACGACGCCGCCCATCCGCAGGCAAAGTGATATGATTCCAAGAGACACCGGAACGCCGAAAGACGTTCCGGTGTCTTTTTTTGTATGAAATTTTCGGTTTGTGTTGCATATCTGTTACGGATTTGGTACAATAAATCTGTGCGGAAAAGGAACGTTGGAAGAGCGAAAAAGGGCCGGGACGGCGCAAAGCCGCCCTAGGGTAAAGGAGAGCGTTGCGGCATGGATGCGATTGCCCATACTCAGGTCAGTGTGGTCTGTCTGGTCACGCTGGCGGTCTTGCTGCGGGCGCAGCAGAAAATGCGGGATAAAAGTCTGCCCGGGCGGCTGTTCACGGCGCTGCTGTGGTCTGCCGGGGCGCTGACGATCGTAGATCATGGCAGTGCGCTGGCGCAGCTGGGCGCGTGGCAGGATCTGGGCATCCCCCTGACCTACCGGCTGAACGCCGGGGGCAGCATTTTGTTTTACCTGCTGGCGGCGTGTTGCTGCTTGCTGGTGTTTTTGTATGTGGAGGCAGAGCTGGGGCGTACATGGATGGAGGACGGCCGCAGGCTGGCGCTCAGCGCCGCACCGGTGGCGTTGCTTTTGCTGGCGCTGCTGACAGCGCGGGACGAAAACGGCTTCTGCTATCTGGATGCAGAGGGGCTGCGGGGCAGCACCCTGTTCTGGGGGGCGAAGCTGGTGGGGCTTGCCTATCTGGCGGCGGCCTTTCTCCGCTGCAGCTGGACGCTGAGCAACTGGAAGCAGGAAACACCCAAAGAGGAACTGAAGACCCTGCTGCTGCTCGCGCTTGCGCCGGCGGCAGGCTTTTTTTGCTGCAAGGCTGGCTGCCCGGGCGCGGGCTGCTGTGCTGCGGCATTACGCTGGGGCTGGTGTGCGTGTATGTGCTGGTGTTGCAGACCAAGTTCACGGTGGACACCCTGACCGGCGTCAGCAACCGCATCGTGGCGCTGCGGTATCTGGAAAGCGAACTGCCCTACTACCGCCGTCACCCCAACCGCTCGCTGCACTTCCTCATGATGGACATGGATCACTTCAAGCACATCAACGATGAATACGGCCACCTGGAGGGGGACGCTGCGCTGGTGCTGCTGGCGGGCATTTTGAAAAAGGTGTGCGCCAACTATAACGGCGTGCTGGCGCGCTACGGCGGCGATGAATTTTGCATCGCCTGCGGCTGCAACAGCGTGGAGGTGCGCACCCTGATCGCCTCCATCCAGCGGGAGCTGGACGCCGCCAACGCCGCCTCCGGCAAGCCCTACCAGATCGAGATCAGCATCGGCTGCGCCCGCCTTGAGCCGGACATCGCCACCGTGCACGACCTGATCGATAAGGCCGATCAGGAAATGTACCACCTCAAGACCCGCAAGCGCGGAATTTCCTAAAATAAAGAAAGCACCTGCAACCCTTCCCGTCTGTGCATTGGCACCCGAAGGCGTTCGCGGGTGCTTTTTCTTTGACCTGTTGAGAGCCAAGAAGCAACCCCGCAGTGCGGATGTTTCCGTAGGAAACAGGCACTGCAAATGCCGTTTTCCTCTACGACCCCTCCTGTGAAAAAGCAATTTCGAAACGCCCGCAGGCGTTTCGAAACTGCAAATCAAAATAATTCTTCCGCTGAAAATGGCTAGAGCGTAGCGGAAGCCATTCAAAATCGTCCCGCCCGCGCTTTCTAAACGTTTTTTACCCTTCTGCCCTTGCATCCCGGGGTGGAACGCGGTATTCTTATAGAATAGACCGGAACCGCGACAGCACAGGGGAGGGAGACCACATGGACGCACAGGAGATCCGCGCATTGCTGGGCAAAAGCATCTTTGAGCGGGCACAGAAGTACCGCAAGCGTATCCTGCAAAGCAGCTGCACCACCAACGAGGACGGGGTGCGGCACCTGACGGCGCTGGTGCAGGGCAGCGGGCCGGACTGCTATTATACGCAGGTCTGGCTGCGGGAAAACGGCAGCTTTGTCAGCGCCTCCTGCGACTGCCCCTATAATCAAAACGGCGACGGCACCTACTGTAAGCACATTGGCGCGCTGCTGCTGCAGGATGCGGAAAAGAATCCGCCTGCCCCGGAAAAAAAGCCGGAGAGCATCCCCGGGGTGCAGCGGGGCGTGGCAGGCTTGAGCACCGAACCCCGCAAGGACAGTTACAGCGCCGGGCTGGATATGCTGTTCGGCCGCAAGTGGCGGGGCGAGGAGCCGGAGACCGACTATGAGGCCCAGCTGCTGTTGAAGCGCTACCAGCGGGAGGATGCGCAGCCCCAGCCCCAGAACGCTGCCCAGCGCACCGGCTTTGCTCTGCTGGAACCGGAGCTTACGCCGCACAATGGCCGTATCTGGCTGCGACTGCGGGTCTCGGATGGCATCGGCGGGCGGCAGTATCTGGTAAAAAGCATCCCGCAGTTTCTGGATGCGATCGAGCGGGGCGAAAGCGTCAGCTACGGGAAGTCGCTGGCCTTTGTGCACCGGTGGGACGCTTTTGCCCCGGATGCGCAGCAATTGCTGCGGCTGCTGCGCCGTCAGGTGAGCGCCCGGCAGGCGTTTGAAGCCGAGGGCACGGTGCGCTCCGGCTGGGAGAAAGGCCCGGCGGGTGGTCTGCCGCTGACCGGCGAGGGGCTGGATGCCCTTGTAGAACTTTACGCCGCCGAGGGCGTTGTGGGCGGCTATACCCTTAAAGAGGGCCTGCCGGTCATCAGCCTGAAGGTGGAGCGCCGCAAGGGCGGCGTGCAGCTAAGCTGCACCCCGGCACTCAGCGGGGTGCAGGGGCTGGACTATGCCTATCTGCTGGGCGAAAGCACCCTCTGGCGGATGCAGCGGGAGGAATGCCGCCGGGTGCTGCCGGTGCTGGATACCTTTGGCGGGCGCAGCTTGTTCTTTACCAGCGCGGACGCCGCCGCTTTTTGCAGCTATGTGCTGCCGGAACTGGGCAACCGGGTCAACATCGTGGACCCCGACCGGTTGTTGCTGAACCAGATCCCGCTGGAACCGGTGGTGCAGTTTTATCTGGATGCTGACCGGGGGCTTACCGTCACGGCCTACCCGGTCTTTCTGTACGGAGAGGACAGGGTAGCCCCCGGCGAGCTGGTGCCGCCCGACCTTTTGCGGGACGCCCGCACCGAGAACCGGGCAAAGCGGCTGCTGGAAACCTATCTGGAACCCGAGACCGGCAAGCCGGGGCATTACAGCATTTCCGGGGAAGAAGCTCTTTTCCAGCTGCTGGAAGAGGGCATTCCCGCCCTGCTGGCCATGGGCGAGGTGTACCAGACCGATGCCTTCCGTAACTTACAAGCCGCCCCGCCTAAGATCTCGGTAGGGGTTTCGGTGCACGGCAGTGTGCTGGATCTGGAAGTGGACACCGGCGCGTTCCCGGTGGAGGAACTGCGGGAGCTTTTGCAGTCCCTGCACCAGAAAAAGCGCTACCACCGTCTGCGGGACGGCAGTCTGCTGCGGCTGGATGACAGTCTGGAAGGGCTGGACGAGCTGAACGACACGCTGGAACTTTCCGGTGCAAAGCTGAAGGACGGCCACGCCGCCCTGCCGCTCTACCGTGCCCCCACGCTGGACTGGGCGCTTTCGGGGCAGAACGGCCTGCGGTTCGACCGGGACGATGCCTTCCGCCGCATCAGCCGCAGCTTCCACGCCGTGCGGGACAGCGAGTATACCCCGCCGCTCTCGCTGCAAAAGACCCTGCGCAAATACCAGCGGGACGGCTACCGCTGGCTGCGCACACTGGACGGCTACGGCATGGGCGGCATTCTGGCCGACGATATGGGTCTTGGCAAGACCGTGCAGGTGCTCAGCTACCTGCTGGCCATGAAGGAGGGCGGGCAGCACCTGCCCAGCCTCATCGTCTGCCCGGCGTCGCTGGTGCTGAACTGGCAGGAGGAATGCCAGAAGTTCACCCCGCAGCTGCAAAGTGTTGCCATGGACGGCGATGCCGCCCACCGCGCCGCGCTGGTCGATGGGTGGGCACAGGCGGATATCGTCATCACCAGCTACGATCTGCTGCGCCGGGACGAAAAACTGTATGCCGGACAAAGCTTTTACGCCTGCATACTGGACGAAGCGCAGGCCATCAAAAACCACACCACCCAGAAATACAAGGCGGTGTGCCGGGTGAACAGCCGGGTGCGCTTTGCCCTGACCGGCACCCCGGTGGAGAACCGCTTGGGCGAATTGTGGAGCATCTTCTCCTTTTTGATGCCCGGGTATCTGCCCCCCTACAAGACCTTCTGCGCCCGGTTCGAAAAGCCCATCGTGCAGGACGAGGATGCCAACGCCGTGCGGCGGCTGAACCAGTTCACCGGCCCCTTCATCCTGCGGCGCATGAAGTCCGAGGTGCTGCGGGAGCTGCCGCCCAAAACCGAGAATGTGCGCCGCGTTGAGTTGGAGACCGAGCAGCGCAAGCTGTATCTGGCAGCGGTGGTGGACGCCCGGGAAAAGCTGCGGGCGGCAAAGCCGGAGGACAAGATGACCGTGTTTGCCGTGCTGATGCGGCTGCGGGAGATCTGCTGCGATCCGCGCCTCGTAGCGGACAACTGGACCGGCAGCAGCGCCAAGCTGGAAGCCTGTCTGGAACTTGTCACCGAGGCAGTGGCGGGCGGGCACCGCATTCTGCTGTTCAGCCAGTTCACCTCCATGCTGGAACTGCTGGCAAAGCGGCTGGACGAGGCCGGGGTGAGCCACTTCACCCTGCAAGGCTCTACCCCGAAGCCGGTGCGTGCCGAGCAGGTGCGCAGGTTCAATCAGGGCGAGGCGGACGTCTTTCTGATCTCGCTGCGGGCGGGCGGCACGGGCCTCAACCTGACCGCCGCCGATATCGTCATCCACTACGACCCGTGGTGGAACCTTGCCGCGCAGAATCAGGCTACCGACCGCGCCTACCGCATCGGTCAGCGCAACCCGGTACAGGTGTACCGGCTGATCGCGCAGGACACCATTGAGGAAAAGATCGTGGAACTGCAGCAGGCCAAACAGTCGCTGGCCGACACCGTTACCGGTGGGGCAGACGGCGCGATTTTGTCCATGAACCCTGAACAGCTGCTGCAGCTGCTGGGAGAAGAAGCATAAAGGAGTGTATCCATCATGAAGGTTTGGGATCTGCATTGCGATACCCTGTTCGAGCTGCGCCGCGCCGAAAAGGCGGGCGCACCCAAAAGCTTTTTGCACAACGATCTGCATATCGACCTTGAAAAATTGCAGCAGGGGGATTATCTGCTGCAATGCTTTGCGGCCTATGTGGATCTGGCCGACCCCGCTCCCGGGGCCGACCCGCTGGTGAGCGTGCTGGAGGAGATCGACATCTTCAAGCGGCTCATGGCGGCTTACCCGGAAAAGATCGCCCCGGTGTACACCGCCGCCGACCTTGAGCGCAACCGCGCCGAGGGCAAACTCAGCGCCATGCTGACGGTGGAAGAGGGCGGCTGCTGCAAGGGCAGTCTGGGCGTGCTGCGGCGGCTGCAGGAACTGGGCGTGCGCATGATGACCCTGACGTGGAACTACCCCAACGAGCTGGCAGCCCCCAACGCAAACCCCGGCGGGCCGCTGGTGGCCAACACCGAGACCGGCCTGACCGAGCAAGGCTTTGCCTTTTTGAAGAGATGGAAAAGCTGCACATCACCGCAGATGTGAGCCACCTTTCCGATAAGGGCTTCTGGGACATCGCAAACCACAGCACCCGTCCCTTTGCGGCAAGTCATTCCAACTGCCGTGCCCTGTCGCCCCACAACCGCAACCTGACCGATGAGATGATCCGCGCACTGGCAGAAAAGGGTGGCATTGCAGGGCTGAATTACTGCGCTTCCTTTGTGGACGCAGACTCGGTACACCCGAAACTCTGCCGCAGCACGGTGGAGCGGCTGGCAAAGCACGCGGCACACTTCAAGCAGGTGGGCGGCATTGAGGTCATCAGCCTTGGCAGCGATTTTGACGGCATCGGCGGTCAGCACGAGCTGGAAACGGCGGCAGATATGCCGCTGCTGGCCGAGGCACTGCGCCGCGAGGGCTTTACTGAGGACGAGGTAGAGGCCATCTACTGGCGCAACGCATACCGCTTCTTTAAAAACAATCTGTAATAAAACGTCTTAAAATTGCAAAAAGTGCCCGGGATGCCCCCTGCTGTGTGCGGGTATCCCGGGCTGTGTATTGCCCTGCGAGGGGAGGTTTTATATGGTCTGAGGCGCGCGTCCCCTGAAAAAGAACAAACGACTTGGAAAGATAAGAGGAATTATAACAATGGGTATCACGATTTCGCCGTGGATGATGGCGTTTCTCATGCTGATGACCGGCTTTGCAGGCTTTGTGGATTCGGCAGCCGGCGGCGGTGGGCTGATCAGTCTGCCTGCCTATCTGTTCGCCGGGCTGCCGCCCCACTACACCTATGCCACCAACAAGTTCAGCGCCGCCTGCGGCACCACCTTTGCCACGGCAAGCTTTTTCAAAAGCGGTGCCATGAACGTGAAGGTGGGCGTTCTTGCAGCCATCGGCAGCTTTGCGGGCAGTGCGCTGGGTGCGCACATCGTGCTGCTGCTCAGCGATGAGATGCTGCGCACCATGATGTTCATCATCCTGCCGGTGGCGGCGGTCATCATTCTGTGGCAGCGCAACCTGCCGGACGAGAACCGGGACGACGGCACGCTGGACCTGAAAAAGATTTTACTGGCGCTGGCCATCGGTTTGGGCATCGGCCTGTACGATGGCGTCATGGGCCCGGGCACCGGTACCTTTGCCATCATTGCCTTTACCACCCTGATGGGCTTTGACCTGCGCACCGCCAACGGCAACGGCAAGGTGCTCAATCTGGCCAGCAACTACGCCAGCCTGTTTACCTACCTGATGAACGGTCTGGTGGTGTTCCACATTGGCATCCCCTGCGCCATCAGCAACATTCTGGGCAACCTGCTTGGCTCCCATTTTGCCCTGAAAAAGGGTGCCCGCTTCATCCGCCCCATGATGCTGGTGGTGCTGGTTCTGCTGCTGGGCAAGCTGATCTCGGACGCGGTGCTGTAAGGACAAGGCGGGACGATTTGGAATGGTCTCCGCTTTGCTCTGGCCATAATCAGCGGAAAGAATATTTTATTTGTAGTTCCGAAACGCCTGCGGGCGTTTCGGAACTACTTTTTCACGGGTAAAAATAAAGTCGGGCAGCCCGCGGGCTGTCCGACTTGTTTTTGCGAATAGGTTTTATTCCAGCGTCAGCTCTTTATCAAAGAACGCGATGCCGAAGGCGCCGGGGCCGGTGTGGGTGCCAATGACGCAGCCGATCTGGCGCACCAGCGGTGCGTCCAGATGCAGGTTGTCCTGCAGGTAGGTCAGCAGCGGCTGCAGCTCCCGGTGGTTGACGGTGTAGCCCAGCAGCGGGGTGTAGCCCGGGTGGATACCGCCCATCTCGTCGATCTTCTTGAACAGCGCCACATACACGCCGGGCAGACCGCGCGCCTTACCGGCCAGCGCCACCTTGCCCTCTATGACGGCGAGGATGGGCTTGATGCCCAGCATACCGCCCGCCACAGCTGCGGCGGCGGACAGTCTGCCGCCCTTGCGCAGGTACTTCAGATCGTCCACGGCAGCTACCAGATGCAGGTGCTGCTTGGCCTTTTCCAGATCGGCGGCGATCTGGGTGATCGTCTTACCGGCGTCCCGCAGCTGCACAGCCAGCCGCACCAGCAAGGACTGCCCCAGACAGACGTTCTCGGTGTTCACGAACACCACATTATCCACGTTGGCAAGGTCGGCAGCAAGTCTGGCGCACTGACCGGTGCCGGACAGCGCATCGGACAAAAAGATGCCCAGCACCTCGTCTCCGGCGGCAGCGGCGTCCAGATACAGCCGCTCGAACTGCTCCGGGCTGGGCTGGCTGGTGGTGGGCAGCTTGCGGCAGGCTGCCAGATGGGTATAGTATTCGCTGGGGGTCATGTCGATGCCGTCCCGCAGGACGGTGCCGTCCTCCAGCGTCACGTTCAGGGGGATCACGGTCACGCCCAGCTGCTGCGCCTCGGCGGGCAGGATGTCGCACGCGGAATCGGTGAGGATACGGATCATAATAATACCTCCGGTCTACCGGTAAAATACAGTATACGCAACGTTTTTGCTAAAAAGGTTGGAAATTATTATACCACCATTTAGGGCGATGTGTCAATGATTTGCATAAATTTGCCGCGACAGAACGCCCAAACCTTGCGCACCCGGTGGCAGATATGGTACTATAACCGGGAACGAATCACAGCAGGAGGAGACCGACCATGCACAAGCTGAATCCCCGCACCGCCGCGCTGCTTTCGGCCTTTGGCTGGGCGGTAGGGTATCTGCTGGCGGGCAAGGCGCTGGCGGTGCTGCTGCCCGTGCCGCCCGGCGGCGCGGCGCGGTTTTTCCGGGTCTGCCTGCTGGCTCCGCTGGCGGAGGAAGGGGTGTTCCGGGGCGCGGTGCAGCGCCGGGCGCAGCCGCTGGGCAGGGGACAGGCCATTCTTTTGCAGGCGGTGCTGTTTGCCTTGCAGCACGGCAGCGTCGCTGCCATGGTCTATGCGCTGGTGTGCGGGCTGGGTCTGGGGTGGCTGGCCGACCGCACCGGGCATCTCTGGCCGGGGGTGCTGCTGCACAGCGCAAACAATCTGCTGGTGCTGGCGATGGGATGAGAGGATGGAATACATGACCGATTTTGAACTGATGGGTCTTGCGCTGGAAGAAGCCGCCAAAGCCGCCGCCTTGGGCGAGGTGCCGGTGGGTGCGGTGGTGGCGCGGCACGGCGAGGTGATCGCCACGGCGCACAACACCCGGGAGACCGAGAAAAACGCCTTGCACCACGCGGAGCTGCTGGCCATCGACGCTGCCTGCAAGGCGCTGGGCGGCTGGCGGCTGTGGGAGTGCGAGCTGTTCGTCACCTTAGAGCCCTGCCCTATGTGCGCGGGCGGCATCATCAACAGCCGTCTGCGCCGGGTGGTGTACGGTGCTGCCGACACCAAAGCCGGGTGCTGCGGCTCGGTGACCGACCTGTTTGCGCTGCCATTCAACCACCATCCGGTGGTGGAAAAGGGGCTGCGGGAGGCCGAGGCGCAGCAGCTTTTGCAGGCATTTTTTGTTTCCCTGCGGGAAAAGCGGGCGGGCAGACCCCGCTGGAAGCCCCCGGTGCCCGAAAACAGGGGAAAATAAGGAAAAATAGTGGGAACTGCGTAAAAAATTGCAGTTCCCACTTTCTTTTTGGGCTGGATTGTGGTATATTATTCAATGGAATCTTGTCGAAACCCATCGCAACTGCAGGCAGGCACGCCAAAGCACCGGACCTTTGCCGGACACATAAACGGAACGCTGCACTGTCTGGGGATGGGCACAGGGTTTTTCCGGTTCGGGCACTGCGCCCGGCCGAGAATACCGAACAGGAGGGATACACTCTTGTACGAGGACGAGTTTGAACTGACCTTTCAGGTGCCGGAGGAAGAGAGCGCACCGGAGCCCCTTGCCGCACCGGCCGCAAAGCCGGCAGCGCCGGTGGAGCCGGTGGCGGATGAACCTACCCGCATCATGACGCTGGGAAAAACGGCAGCGCCTGCGGTGGACGAGCCCACCCGGGTGATCACGCTGGAAAAGCCCGCAGAGCCGCCTGCACCGGAGCAGCCCGCAGAGCCTGCGCCGGAGCCTGTAAAAGAGCGGCCTGCCCCTGCCGCACCCGCTGCGGCGCGCCGGGTGCTGATCTCCGGCGGCGACCGGGGCATCGGTGCTGCCGCTGCCCGCGCCTTTGCGGCAGCAGGGTATCAGGTGGCGGTGCTCTACCATCAGAACGCCGCCGCTGCCGCTGCGCTGGAACAGCAGCTGCCCGGGTGCATCGCCATCCAGTGCGATGTAGCCAGCCGCGCCAGCTGTGAGCTGGCGTTCCATGCAGTGGAGCAGGCCATGGGCAGGGTGGATGTGCTGGTGTGCAACGCCGGCATCGCGCAGCAGAAGCTGTTTACCGACATCACCCCGGAGGAGTGGCAGCGGATGCTGGACGTGAACCTGAGCGGTGCGTTCTATTTGTGCCAGCTGGCACTGCCCGGCATGATCCGCCGCAAGCAGGGCCGCATTCTGACCGTGAGCAGTATGTGGGGCCAGACCGGCGGCAGCTGCGAGGTGCACTATTCCGCCGCGAAGGCCGGGCTCATTGGCCTGACCAAGGCACTGGCGAAGGAAGAGGGCCCCAGCGGCATTACCGTGAACTGCGTAGCGCCCGGGGTCATCGAGACTGACATGATGGCGGCTTTTACCGCCGAGGACAAGGCGGCGCTGGCCGAGGAGACCCCTGTGGGGCGACTGGGCACCCCGGAAGAAGTTGCAAAGCTGCTGGTCTTTTTGGCCGGCGAGGATGCCGGATACATCACCGGACAGGTGTTCGGGGTGAACGGCGGCCTTGTGATCTGATGCACAGGGCAATATTACAGGAAATTCCCCGGAGCGGGAAGGAGAGAAAAAATGGGCATGACTTTGAAGGAACTGTTGACTAAGGGCGAGGGCACCCTCTCTGCACAGGAGGCCAAGGCGCTGGCGGCACAATGCCGCATGGATGTAGACACCCTCTACACCCTGCTGGAGGAGCGCGGCATTAAGGTCCTGGAGGAAGAGAACGAGCCGAGTCTGGACGTGGACAGCATCATTGCTGAGGTGGAGAATGCCGAGAACAACAACGATGACATGGGCCTTGCCGATGAAAACGAAGAGGATGCCGAGGAGAACCCGGCAGACCTGAAGGCTGCCATGGACGAGCTGCTGGACGACCCGGTGAAGAACTACCTCAAGCAGATCGGTCAGATCCCGCTGCTGAGCGCCGAGCAGGAGGTGGAGCTGAGCCGCCGCATCCATGCCGGTGCCGAGGCTGCACACATTTTGCAGGCAGACCGCCAGAAGTACGGCGCACCGGAGTACATCAAGAAGAACAGCGCCCGCTTCTCCTTTGAGGAGGACGAGAACAGCCGCAGCTACACCGAGGATCTGGACGAGGACGGCGAAAAGTCTGCCGAGGATGCCGAGGAAAAGGCAGACGAGGAAAAGGCCATGGAGGCCGTGGAGAACGGCCCCCTGGGCGAGGAACGCCGTCAGGAGCTGCTCAAGACCCGCCGCGACGGCCTGAACGCCCGCCGCAGCCTGAGCGAGGCAAACCTGCGTCTGGTGGTGTCCATCGCCAAGAAGCATGTCGGCCATAATCTGGCCTTCCTTGATCTCATTCAGGAAGGCAATATCGGCCTCATCAAGGCCGCCGAGAAGTTCGACTGCGACCGCGGCTTCCGCTTCTCTACCTATGCGACCTGGTGGATCCGTCAGGCCATCACCCGCTCCATCGCGGATCAGGCTCGCACCATCCGCATCCCGGTACACATGGTGGAGACCATCAACCGGATGCGTCAGGCCACCAACCAGCTGGTGTACCAGAACGGCCACGAGCCGACCCCGGAAGAGTTGGCAAAGGCCATGGATATGAGCGTGGAGCGTGTGCGCGAGATCCAGCGCATGGCACAGGAGCCGGCCAGCCTGGAAAGCCCCGTGGGTGAGGAAGAGGATTCCTCTCTGGGCGATTTCGTCGCAGACGAAAACGCCGAAGCACCCGGCAAGGCAGCAGACCGCGCCATGGTGGCACAGCAGATCAATCTGGCTCTCAAGAGCCTGACCCCCCGCGAGGAAAAGGTCATCCGCCTGCGCTTTGGTCTGGATGATGGCCGTCCCCGCACGCTGGAAGAGGTCGGCCGCGACTTCGGCGTCACTCGTGAGCGTGTGCGCCAGATCGAAGCCAAGGCCATCCGCAAGCTGCACAGCCGCAAGTGCCTGACCCTGCTCAACGGCCTGATCGAGTAATACTAAAAAATAGAGACACCGGAGCGTCTGTGGACGCTCCGGTGTCTCTGCTTTATAAATAAAATTTCAGTACGAGCTCAGCCCAAGGCTTACGTCCAGCGCCTGATCCACCCGCTTCTGGTCGGCGGCGGTGATCTGCCCGGCGCGCTCCCGCAGACGGTGCTTATCCAGCGTGCGGATCTGTTCCAGCAGCACCACGCTGTCCTTGGCAAGGCCGGTGTCTGCCGCCCGGATGTTGATGTGGGTGGGCAGGCGGGTCTTGTCCAGCCGGGATGTAATGGCTGCCGCGATCACAGTGGGGCTGTGCCGGTTGCCGATCTCGTTCTGTACGATCAGCACCGGGCGCACACCGCCCTGCTCCGAGCCCACCACTGGCGAAAGATCGGCGTAGAAAACTTCTCCTCTGTGTACCTCCATGGAATCTCCCTCCTGTTTGTCTGGAGGATGTGCCCCGCTATGTGATGCGTCCGGCGCATCCTGTCTGCTCTCAGTATGCGCAGGCGGGGTGCGGCTTATGCAGTGCGGGGGCGATATTCCATTGTATGCACAAAGGGTGGTCAGCTTTCCTCTTCCAGCGTGCAGAAGGCCAGCGCCATGCCGCCCTCGTGGCTTAAAGAGAGCCGGGCACGCAGCCGGTGCTGCGCCACCCATGCGGCAGTCTGCCCGCTGAAACGGTAAGCCGGGGCACCGTTCTCCTGCCGGACGGCCTCGATCTCACATAGAGAAAAGGGCTCCCGCAGGCCGGTGCCCGCCGCCTTGAGAAAGGCCTCCTTGGCGGCAAAATCTGCGGCGGCGCTGGCAAGGCGGTGGGCATTCAGCGGCGCAGGGGAGGCCTCCAAAAGCCCCAGTGCCGCCTGCTCGGCCGGGCCGTATACCCGGCGCACAAAGGCCGCCGCGTGAGCAGAGGAAAGGCTTTTTTCCAGATGGGAAAGGCTGCACAGGTCGCAGCCGATGCCGTAAAGCATACAAAGGCTCCTTTCGCGGGCAGAATGCCGCCCGGACATCGTTCATCTTGCCGGAACAATGCTGGAAATTTTGTGCAGGATGTGCAAATCCAGCGTAATTATCTTGAAGTTTCGGCGCATTTCGTGTACAATGGGACTAGTTTCAACCGAAGGGGGTGTATTGCGTGGGAGACGCAACCGCGATTTTCTCCATCCACGATAAAAAGGACTATGAGATCCACGAGATCGTACAACAGGTGTATGATGCTTTGAAGGAAAAAGGCTATAACCCGGTCAATCAGCTGGTGGGCTACATTTTGTCCGAAGACCCTACCTACATTACGACCTATAAGAATGCCCGTGCCATGATCCGCAAGGTGGATCGTGACGATCTGCTGCAGGCTATGCTGCGCAGCTACCTCAACGTGTAATACGGTCCTTTTCAGCCCCGCTGTCTTGCAAGACGGCGGGCTTTTTTTGCGCGTGGGAGGATTGGGAATGGCCTCCGCGTTGCTCTGGCCATGTTCAGAGGAAAGATTATTTTAAATTTCGGGGTTCAGGAAAGTCTGCGGACTTTCCTGAACCCCATTTTCACGGGTGGGGTCGCAGGGAAAAGCCTCATTTATTATGGATAGGATGGTTTTGGAGACCATTTTAATCGTTTTCCACCAGCGGCAGGGTGAAGATCTGGTTCACCACCACCTCGTACTCCCACGGCTCCCGCAGCTTTTTCAGCTGCTTTTCCAGCTTTTCAGCCCCAGCAAAGCAGTGGATGAGGTAGAACCAATGCCCTTTCATCCGGCTGATGGCGCAGCCTGCGCTGCCGAACAGTTCAGTGTAGCCGTGGTACAGGTCGGTCAGGTAGCCCCGCAGATCTTCCTTGGTGGCGGGTGCACCGCCCCGTGCTTTGCGGAAGAGTGCAGGGTCTGCGATGAGCCCGCGCCCTACCATGATGCCGGACAGGGCGGGGAACTCCTTTTCCAGCGCGTGGAGCTGGGCGGCGGTGGTCACATCGCCGTTGTAGCACACCGGCATAGTGCACCGGGGCAGCGCAGCGGCAAAGGCGGCGCGGTCGGCCTGCCCACGGTACTGCTGCCGCATCACCCGAGGATGGATGGTCAGCTCCGAGATGGGGTAGCGGCTATAAATTTCCAGAATGGCGGCAAACTCCTCCGGTTTCTCCGGGTCTTGACCGAGACAGGCCCCTCGGTGCGGGAGAATACGCCGTCCAGAAAGGCGTCCACCTTGGCAAGGTCCCGCAGCATTCCGGAGCCCTTGCCCTTGGCAGTTACCGTCCCGGCGGGGCAGCCCAGATTCAGGTTCACCTCGGTATAGCCCAGCGCCCGCAGCTGACCGATCATCCATACAGCCAGCTCGCCGTCCTTCGCCAGCAATTGCGGGATGACCGGCGCACCCGGGTTTGCCTCCGGGGCAAGCTCTGCCATCTTCTTTTTAATGAGCACCCGGTTCTCCGGCGGGGAGATAAACGGCGCATAATAGAGGTCGGCAGCGCCTTGTGCGCCGAACCATTTCTGATGGGTCTGCCGCCAGAAAAAACTGAAGATTCACGCCTGTTCGGCGCATAAAAAGATGGGCGTTTCTCCAAACGTTTTTTACCGGTCCGCCGCATTTGCGTGAAAAAAGGAGGGGACGGGGGATGTTCCCACCAAAAGAGAACGCTGCGACGACTGGAGCCACGAAAAAGGGGCTGCTCGCCCCCCCCAAAGGGGTGGGCTGCACCGGGGATTCACGCCTGTTCGGCGTGAAGATCTTTTAACCGTTTTTTCGGCGCCGAACCTGCCGTTTCCCTTTACGACCCCTTCTGTGAAAATAGCGTTTGGAGCGCTCCGCAGAAACTTGTCGGGGCAACGCCCCCCTCCATCTGCTAACGCAGACCGCTCTGCCGCTTAAAAGCCCCACTGGGGCTTTCATTGCTACGCTACGCTCCGCAAACGCGGTCGCTCCAAACGCGAAATATCAAATAATTCTTCCGCTGAATATGGCTAGAGCGCAGCGGAAGCCATTTCAAATAGTCTTGTCCCCAAACAAAAACTCCCGCCCTGCGGGGTGCAGAGCGGGAGAGGAGAGTTTTTTGGGGATTATTCCGCAAACAGCGGGGTGGACAGGTAGCGGTCGCCGGTATCGGGCAGCAGGACAACGATGTTCTTGCCGGCGTTCTCCGGGCGCTTTGCCAACTGGATAGCAGCCCAGACGGCAGCACCGGAGGAGATGCCCACCAGCACGCCCTCCTTGTGGCCGATCAGACGGCCGGTGGCAAAGGCATCGTCGTTCTCCACGGCGATGATTTCGTCATACACCTTGGTGTCCAGTACGTCCGGCACAAAGCCGGCGCCGATGCCCTGAATCTTGTGTGCACCGGCAGTGCCCTTGCTCAGCACAGGGGAGGAGGCGGGCTCTACGGCCACCACCTTGACATCGGGATTCTTGCTCTTGAGGTACTTGCCTACGCCGGTCACGGTGCCGCCGGTGCCAACGCCTGCCACAAAGATATCCACCTTACCATCGGTGTCCTCCCAGATCTCGGGGCCGGTGGTCTCAATGTGTGCCTGCGGGTTGGCGGGGTTCACGAACTGGCCAGGGATAAAGGAATTGGGGATCTCCTTTGCCAGCTCATCGGCCTTGGCAATGGCACCCTTCATGCCCTTGGCACCCTCGCTCAGCACCAGCTCTGCACCGTAAGCCTTCATCAGCTGGCGGCGCTCCACGCTCATGGTCTCGGGCATCACGATGATGATGCGGTAGCCCTTGGCAGCTGCCACAGCAGCCAGACCGATGCCGGTGTTGCCGGAGGTGGGCTCGATGATGACGGAGCCTTCCTTCAGCAGGCCCTTGGCCTCGGCGTCATCGATCATCTTTTTGGCAATGCGGTCCTTCACAGAACCGGCGGGGTTGAAGTACTCCAGCTTGGCGATAACGTGGGCGGGCAGCTGCTCTTCCTTTTCAATATGGCTGAGCTCCAGCAGCGGGGTGTGACCAATCAACTGATCTGCGGCGGTATAGATCTTGCTCATAATACTTGTCCCTCTTTCTGATATCGTTACGGGGCGTGTGGCCCTGTCTTGTGCCGGGGTGCCCGGCTGTGATTCCCTCTAAACCTTTCAACCAACATCGTTTGTGGGTTTGATGGCATTATAGCCCTGTTTTCCCTGCTTGTCAAGGGGTTTTTTGAAAAAAGTAGGATTGAAAAGTGACTTACCCTGTTGTATAATGGGTTATAATAAATTTTGACCGGAAGGAAGTACGGATCATGATCGTTTCGACCAAAGGACGCTATGCGCTGCGGGTGATGATCGACCTCGCGGAGCATCAGTCTGAAAAATATGTTCCCTTAAAGGAAGTTGCCGCCCGGCAGGAGATCTCGGAAAAGTATCTGGAGAACATCCTCAAGGTACTGGTGCAGAACGGCTTTCTGGAGGGGCTGCGCGGCAAGGGCGGCGGCTACCGGCTGACCCGCAGCCCGGATCAGTACACCGTAAGCGAGATCCTGATGCTCACCGAGGGCAGTCTTGCCCCGGTAAGCTGCCTGACCCCCGGGGCTTCTGCCTGCGCCCGCATGGCAAACTGCCGCACCTACGAGATGTGGAAGGGGCTGGACGATCTGATCTCGGACTATTTCGGCAAGATCACACTGGCAGACCTTGCCCTGCCGGATCAGGCCGGCAACGATTATGTGATTTGAGGACATTATCGTGTTTGAGCAATTTCGATGGGATTTTCGTAGCCCGGAGGAACGGGGAGACGCTGGAGAAAACATTATTTATAAAGCCCTGAACAGTCCACGGTCGTAAAGCTCTTTTACCGAATTGTTATATCCCGGTAGGCCAAAAAGGAACAACTGAGATTGACATGGTCTTTCTGCACGAGTCCGGACTTTATGTAATCGAATCCAAAAATTACAGTGGCTGGATTTTCGGCAATGAAGAGCAAGAACATTGGACGCAATGTCTGAGGGGAAAATTTCATACAACGCAAAAGTACTCCTTTTATAACCCTCTCCGGCAGAATGAGACGCATATTTGCGCATTGATGGAACTGCTGAAGGATGATACTGTCCCATACTATTCCTATGTAGTATTTGGAAACAATTGTGAACTAAAGAACATTCAGCTCACAAGCGGAATGCATCATGTGACCTATGCCCTATATCTCCGAAGGGATATTGAGTATAATGCTCGGTGTACAGGCACTCAGCTATCAGATGAGAAAATGGATGCACTTTATGCAATACTTGTGAATTTCACAGAAGCAAGCGGCTGGCAAAAAGACGCCCATATAAGAGACGTTCAGGCAAAGCAATATCCAGTCGTTCAAGCGGATGGAACTTGGACTTGTCCGCGATGCGGCGGACAGCTCGTTATGAGGGTAGCTCAACGAGGGAATCACGCAGGGCAAACCTTCTGGGGGTGCTCGAATTACCCACACTGTCATTTTACCTATCAGGAATAATTGATTCTGCGCACCGGCCTTGGCCCGGTGCGTTTTTTTGTACAGTTCTGCGCAAAAGGTGCAGAACTTCTTGGCAAGATTTACGGTTGATGGAGCGGGCAGTCCGCGGTATACTTTTTACTTTGTGTGAGACAGAAAATTCCGGGCAAAAAGCCCGTTGTCTGTTCGTTATAAGACCATAAGACCAGAAAGGGGAGTTCTGACACGAAGTATATTTTTCAGTTCGGGCGCATTCTTGCGTTCTGTTTTCTGGGCGAGGTGCTGCACGCGGTGCTGCCGCTGCCGGTGCCTGCCAGTGTGTACGGCCTGGTGCTGTTGCTGGCAGCCTGACCGCCGGTGTTGTAAAGCTGGAGCAGGTCAAGGAGACCGGCACCTACCTGACCGGTATTTTTCCGCTGCTGTTCGTGCCCGCCGCTGCGGGCATCATGGAGCTGTGGGCAGAGATGGGACAGCTGCTGCTGCCCATCCTGATCGCCATTCTGCCGGTGACGGTGCTGGTAATGGCGGCCGCAGGCCGCACCACGCAGGCGCTGACCGCCCGCAATAAAAAAGAGGAGGCCGACCATGACTGAGCTGCTGAACGACTTTCTGACCGGCTCTGTGGCATGGGGCGTGCTGCTTACGCTGGCAGCCTTTGGGCTGGGTGTGCTCATCAACCGGGTGACCGGCAAGGCCATCTTTAACCCGCTGCTGCTGGGCAGTATTTTTGTCATCATTTTTCTGTCGGTGTGCAATATCCCCTATGGGGACTACAAGACCAGCGCCGCGCCGGTAAGCTATCTGCTGCTGCCCGCTACGGTGGCGCTGGCCATCCCGCTGTATGAAAAGCTGGATCTGCTCAAGGAGAACGCGCCCGCCATCATCGCGGGCATCTCGGTGGGCACGCTGGTCAGTCTGGGCAGCGCCTTTGCACTGGCGCTGGCAATGGACCTGACCCAGGAGCAGTACGCCACCCTGCTGCCGAAGTCCGTGACCACCGCCATCAGCATGGATGTGGCCGCTGAGCTGGGCGGCATTGCCGCCCTGACCGGTGCCATCGTCATCGTGACCGGCATCGTGGGCGCACTGCTGGCCGAGACCGTGTGCAAGCTGTTCCACATCACCGACCCCATCGCCAAGGGCGTGGGCATCGGCACGGCAGCCCATGCCGTGGGCACCAGCAAGGCGCTGCAGATGGGCGATGTGGAAGGTGCCATGAGCGGCCTTTCCATTGCCGTAGCCGGTGTGCTGACCGCCGTGCTCTGCCCGGTGTTCGTGGGCTTTGTCCACTAAAGCCGAGTGCAAATCTAAAGATACAGAAACACCCCCGGCGGCCATTGCGGCTGCCGGGGGTGTTTCTCTGTGGGTGGAAAACAAAAAAGAGGTGAAAAGAAGAATGGTTGGTAGAGATCAGTATTGCGCCTTATTTTTGTCGATAAGGCTGAACACGGCGGGAGGACATATCACTTTTTGAAAAAGGAGAACAGCCCCTTCTTTTCATACGGTGCGCTGTAGATGGTGCCCACATGGTATCCGGTGGCTTCAATGGCGGCGCGGAGCGCGTTTTCGTCCAGCGGCTCCTTGGAAAGGATCACGGTCTTGCCCTTGGCGTGGGAGGACGAGACCTTCTCCACAGGAAATGCATTGCGCACGGCGTCATTGATATGGGCTTCGCACATGGAACACGCCATGCCGCCTACTTCTACGGTCGTCTGGATCATTTTTATACCTTCTTTCAGGAATATCTTATAAAATAATGGTTAGATTCAACTAACTTTTCGCTCCGGGAAAAGCCGCTGCCCACATCATACGCCATACAGCCGCAGCTGTCAAGCGCTTTGCCTATTTTTTTCGGTAGTCCCGGGGGGTCATGCCAAAATGCGCCTTGAACGCCCGGTTAAAATAGGAAAGATTCTCAAACCCGCACCGGGAGGCGATGGTCAGCACGGTCTCATCGGTGGTTCGCAGCGCCTCGGCGGCGGTGTTCAGCCGATACTCGTTCAGAAAGGCAATAAAGCTCTGCCCGGTCATCTGCCGGAACCAGCGCATAAAATGGCTGGCGCTGAAGGAGCAGACCCCGGCGGCATCGGCTACCCGGAGCGGCTCGGCATAATGGGCGGAGAGCCATTGCAGCACCGTTTTCAGCCGCTGGGTGTCGGCGGTCTCGGCGGCAAGCCGCTGCCGGCCCTGTGCAAGGAGCAGGGCAAGAAAGCGCAGCAGCGCCCCTTTTACCAGCAGCTCATAGCCGGGGAGCTTGGCGCGGTTGGCATCTTCCACCTCCCGCAGGCAGGCGGCGGCTTGCAGATAGCACAAATCGTTCGGGGTCAGACGCACCGGCAGCGACAGCCGCCCGCTTTGCAGCGGCAGCAGATATTTTTCGGCACAAAGGTCCTCCGCACCGCCCAGCAACTCCGGCTCAAAGATGATATTTTCGTATTCCATGCGCTGTCCCTCTGCCTGCCGCAGCGCGTGGAGCGTGCCTGGGGCAAAAATAAAGATATCCCCCGGTAGGCCGGGTAGGTCACCACGCCCACCTGTACCAGCCCCATGCCCTGCTTGACAAAGACCAGCTCCATGCTCTCGTGCCAGTGCAGTGCCACCTGCTGAAAATCCCCCGGAATGGTGCAGGGATACAAATTGAACGGAAACCGCACCGCACCGTGCTGTTTTGTCTCCTGCAAAGAAGCCTGATTTTGCATCGTCTCACCTCCGATGATAGGATTGTACCATAGTTTGCACTTTTTAGGCAAGATTTTGAACGTTCTATGTGGTATATCTTGAAGTACAGATGTCAAACCTGTTTTCCGTAAGGTGTATCTGAAAACAAAGAAATAGACTGAATTTTCGACTTTTCAGATGCACCCTAGCAAAGGAGGATGCTTTTATGAGCTTTACCGAAACGTTACAGAGTATCACCGGCAAGCTGCTGGCAGACTGCACCGATCAGGAACTGTATCTTGCACTGCTGGAACTTGTGCGGCAGAAGAGCGCCGACCGCGTGCAGCCAGTCACCGGGCGCAAGCTGTACTATATCAGCGCCGAATTCCTTATTGGCAAGCTGCTGTCCAACAACCTCATCAATCTGGGGCTGTACGATGAAGCCCGATCTGCGCTGGCTGCTGCCGGAAAGCGCCTTTCCGATATTGAAGAGGTAGAGCCGGAGCCCTCTCTGGGCAACGGCGGCTTGGGGCGCCTGGCTGCCTGCTTCCTTGACTCTCTGGCAACGCTGAACCTGCCCGGCGACGGCGTGGGTCTGCGGTACCACTTCGGCCTGTTCCATCAGTCCTTTGAGGATGGCGTGCAGAACGAAAAGCCCGACCCGTGGCTCACTGCCCACAGCTGGGCGGAAAAGACCGACACCACCTACCCGGTGGAGCTGGCGGGCAAGGAGTACACCGCCCGGCTGTACAAGCTGGCGGTCACCGGCTACGAGGGGCGCACCAACACCCTGAACCTGTTCGATCTGGACACCATCGACGAGAGCATCGTCCATGACGGCATTGCCTTCGACAAGACTGCCATCGACAAGAACCTGACCCTCTTCCTCTACCCGGACGATTCCGATGAGGCGGGCCGCCGCCTGCGGGTGTACCAGCAGTACCTGATGGTCTCTGCCGGTGCACAGCTCATTCTGGCCGAGTGCGCCGCCCGGGGCTGCAACTTCCATGACCTGGCGGACTACGCCGCTATCCAGATCAACGACACCCACCCCAGCATGGTCATCCCGGAGCTGATCCGTCTGCTGGGCGAGCGCGGCATCGAATTTGAAGAGGCCGTGGAGATCGTCACCAAGACCTGCGCCTACACCAACCACACCATTCTGGCCGAGGCACTGGAAAAGTGGCCCCGCGCCTATCTGGACGCCGTGGTGCCGCAGCTGATGCCCATCATCGAAAAGCTGGATGCGCTGGCACGCACCCGCACCGAGGATGAGAGCCTTGCCATTATCGACAAGGACGACCGGGTGCACATGGCACACATGGATATCCACTTTACCCACTCTACCAACGGCGTGGCAGCGCTGCACACCGAGATTTTGAAAAACTCCGAGCTGCACGGCTTCTACGAGCTGTACCCGGAGAAGTTCAATAACAAGACCAACGGCATCACCTTCCGCCGTTGGCTGCTGGAATGCGACCCGCGCCTGACTGCAACGCTGGAAAAGCACATCGGCTCCGGCTTCCGCAAGGACGCCGCCGAGCTGGAAAAGCTGCTGGCCTTTGTCGATGACGAGACGGTGCTCAGCGAGCTGACCGCCGTGAAAAAGGCCAACAAGGAAGCGCTGGCAGACTGGCTGCTGCACACCCAGAAGGTGACTGTGAACACCGATGCAGTGTTCGATATCCAGTCCAAGCGCCTGCATGAGTATAAGCGCCAGCAGCTCAACCTGTTGTACCTCATCCACCAGTACTACGAGATCAAGGCAGGACACCTGCCCGCTGTGCCGCTGGTGAGCATCTTCGGCGCAAAAGCCGCTCCCGCCTACACCATTGCAAAAGACATCATCCATGCGCTGCTGACCCTCTCCAAGGTCATTGCCGCAGACCCGGAGGTGTCCAAGTGGCTGCAGGTGGTGTTCGTGGAAAACTACAACGTCACCGCCGCCGAAAAACTGATCCCGGCCTGCGACATTTCCGAGCAGATCTCCCTTGCTTCCAAGGAGGCGTCCGGCACCGGCAACATGAAGTTTATGCTGAACGGTGCGCTGACGCTGGGCACCATGGATGGTGCCAACGTGGAGATCAGCCAGCAGGTGGGCGAGGAGAACATTTATATCTTCGGCCAGACCTCCGATCAGGTCATCCACCGCTACGCCGTGGGCGATTACGACCCCGCCCAGTGGGTGGAGGGCGATGCCAACATCCGCCGCGCCATCAACTTCCTCACCGGGCCGGAGATGCTGGCCGCCGGCCATGCCGAAAACCTGACCCGCCTGCATGATGAGCTGATCCATAAGGACTGGTTCCAGACCCTGCCGGACTTCAATGCCTACGTTGTGCGCAAGGGACAGGCCCTCAGTGATTACGCCTGCGACCCCACGGGCTGGCGGCGTAAGTGCCTTGTGAACATTGCCAAGGCTGGCATGTTCTCCTCTGACCGCACCATTGCCGAGTACGACCGCGATATCTGGCATCTGGGCAAATAATCTTTTTTGAACCTGCGTTTCTCCTTTATTTTCTCATAGGCTGCTGCACAAAGCTGTGCGGCAGCTTTTTTGTTTCCGTGCCAACAAGAAACGCCGCTGCACAGCCGTGCAGCGGCGTTTGATTCAGTTGATGAAAACCGGAACGGAAGCGGGATCAGACCTCGCTCGCCTCTTCTTCCTCGTCATCCTCATCCGTATCACGCGGCTTATAGAAGATGCCGCTCAGGAAGATGCTGACGAAATACAGCAGCACCATGGGGAAAGCCACCATGCACTGGGACACGATGTCCGGCGGGGTGACCACAGCGGCGATGAAGAAGATGACCACGATGGCTACGCCGCGCACCTGCTTGAGGATCTGCGGGTTGATGATGCCCATCTTGGAAAGGATGATGGTGATCAGCGGCATCTCGAACACGCAGCCGAAGATGATGAACATGGTCAGGCAGAGGTTGATGTAGCTTTCGATACTGGTGGTGGTCTGGATGTACTCAGCACCCTCGATGCCGGTGCTGAGGAACCGCAGCATGAACGGCATCATGAGCTTATAGGCAAACAGCACGCCCACGCAGAACAGGATCAGACCCAGCAGCATGACCAGCTTGAAAAAGGTGCTCTCGCTCTTTTTCAGACCCGGCTTTGCAAAGGCGTAGATGTTGTAAAAGGCCACAGGCACCGTTACCACCACACCGGCCAGAATGGACACCCGGAAATACTGCATCAGTTTTTCCTGCGGGGCAATGGACACGAACTGGTAATAGTCGCGGCCCATGGCAGTAAGCAGATCGATCAGACGGTCTGCATACGCCAGCGAGACCACCACGCCCACCACAAACACCACCGCGCAGATGATCAGCCGGTTCCGCAGTTCTTTCAGATGGCCGGTCAGCGTCATGCTGCCGTCGTCCGACATGACTTCGGCTTTCTTCTTTTGCGCTTAACGTTCGTAGCCACAATTACTCCTCGTCTTCGTCCTTCTTATCAGCCTTCTTTACAGTCTCCTCGGACTGCTCGGCGTCCTCGTCCTCCATGCCCTTCTTGAAGCCATTGATGGTCTTACCGAACATCTTGCCCAGCTTCGGCAGGTTCTTGGGTCCAAAGATCAGCAGAACGACAACCAGAATGATCAGCAGCTCATTAGTACCAATACGCATAATAAATATCTCCTTTTTCTTGCCGCGCCGCGTGGCGGGCGTATTACAGAATGTATCTGGCAACCGCGGGCGCGGGTGCATCCATAAATAAGTAGGGGCGCTTACACCTTTGCTTCCTCAGCGGGTGCAGCTTCGGCAGCCTCTTCGGCTGCGGCAGGGGCTTCCTGCACAGGCTCAGCCACCGGCTCAGCGGCGGGCTGTGCGGCCTCGGCAGCGGGCTGCTCCGGCTTTTCGGCGGGAGCCTCCACAGTTTCAGCCGGGGCTTCGGCGGGCTGCTCGGGCAGTTCCTCCACAGCATCCTCGGTCAGGTCGGTGACCTCCTCGGTCTCAGCCTGCTTCTTGGCGGCTTCCTCTTTGCTGGTCTTGCCGATGCCGGTAAAGCTCTTGGTCACGTCCCGCATGCTGCTGTCGATATCCTTCTTGATATCGGTCAGGGGGGCAACAGCTTCTTTCAGGGGTGCCTGAATCTCATTCAGCGGCTCCACCACGTTCTTCTGAATCTCCTCAGAAGCAGCGCCGGTGTATTTCTTCAGCTCGCGGAGCATCTTGCCGATCTTCTTTGCGTAGACAGGCAGCTGGTCCGGGCCGATGAACACAAACGCCACGATGACGATGACGATAAGTTCCCAAAAACCAATTTTCATAAGTAACGTTTCCTTTCCTGTACCAAGGGCATTTCCAAGACCGCCGCACACCACAGCGGTCTGCGCGTTTTTGCCCTTTTTGGCGGGGGTTCGGCGCACTGCGCGCCTTTGTTGCCCTATGTATACCGAAAAGTGGTGTACTGAATGTTAATATATTATTAACGTTTTATGAATGAGCGACTATTCGGCGCGTTTTAATCAACAAAGTGCATTTTGGTTGCTCGTTATTACAGATTGGATAGGATACAACAGCGTCCTCAGGTCTGCACGCCCTCGAACTGGCTATTGTAGAGCTTGGCGTAGAAGCCGCCCTGCGCCAGCAGCTGGTCGTGGCTGCCCTGCTCCACAATGTGGCCGTCCTTCATGACAAGGATGACGTCCGCCTCCCGGATGGTGGAAAGGCGGTGTGCCACGATAAAGCTGGTGCGCCCCTGCATCATGCGGGCAAAGGCCTTCTGGATGCGTACCTCAGTGCGGGTATCAATGGAGGATGTGGCTTCGTCCAGAATCAACATGGGCGGCAGGCAGAGCATCACGCGGGCGATGCAGAGCAGCTGCTTTTGTCCCTGACTGATGTTGCCGCCGTCCTCTGCAATGACAGTGTCGTAGCCATCGGGCAGGCGGCGGATAAAGCTATGGGCGTGGGCGGCCTTGGCAGCGGTGATCACCTCATCCATGGTTGCGTCCGGCTTGCCGTAGGCAATGTTCTCCCGCACCGTACCGGCGCGCAGCCAGGTGTCCTGCAGCACCATGCCGTAGCTGCCGCGCAGAGAGGCGCGGGTCACATCCCGGATATCGGTGCCGGACACCTTGATGCTGCCGCTGTTCACATCATAGAAACGCATCAGCAGATTGATGAGGGTGGTCTTGCCGCAGCCGGTAGGGCCTACGATGGCAATGCGCTGGCCGGGCTGCACGTCCAGCGAAAGCCCCTCGATGAGCGGACGGTCGGGCAGATAGCGGAAGGAAACATCCTGTAACTGCACATGGCCGTCCGGCTGCAACGCGGCGGCGTTTTCGGCCTCCGGCACCTGATCTTCGGCGTCCAGCAGTTCAAACACCCGGGCGGCGCAGGCCAGTGCGTTTTGCAGCTCGGTGACCACGCCGGAGATCTCGTTGAAGGGTTTGGTGTACTGGTTGGCGTAGCTTAAAAAGACGCTCAGCTGACCGATGGTGATGCCGCCGCGCACGGCGTACAGCGCACCCACAAGACCCACGCCTGCGTACACGATGTTGTTCACAAAGCGGGTGGCGGGGTTGGTCAGGCTGGAGAAGAAGATGGCCTTCAGGCTCACGTCCTGTAACTGTCCGTTCACCTCGTCAAAGGCGGCAAGGCTCTCGGCCTCGTGGCCAAAGGCCTGCACCACCTTCTGCCCTTCGATCATCTCGTTGACCAGCGCGGTCTGCTTGCCGCGGACGGTGCTCTGGCTCTGGAAGTAGCCGTAGCTGCGCTTTGCCAGAAAGCCCGCCACCACAAGGCTCAGCGGGGTGATGCACACCACCACCAGCGTGATAGGCACGTTCTCCCGCAGCATGAACAGCAGGGTGCCAAAAATGGTCAGGATGCCGGAGAACAGCTGAGTAAAGCCCATCAGCAGGCCGTCCGCAAAGGTGTCTACATCCGCCACCATGCGGCTGACGATATCGCCGGAGGGGTGGCTGTCCAGATAGGACAGCGGCAGGGTCTGAATTTTGCGCAGCGCCTCGTTGCGCAGATCACGGCTGACCGAGAAGGTGATGCGGTTGTTGCACACGCTCAAAAGCCACTGCGCAAGGGCGGCTACGGCTGCCACCACCAGAATGCTTACTGCAATGCGCAGCACCCCGGCAAGGTCTACATTGCCCTTGCCCAGCATCTTATCAATGGCGTCGCCGCACAGGATGGGGATATACAGCTGAGCGGCTACGCTGACCGCCGCCACCAGCAGGCTGCACACCACAAAGGCGCTGTACGGACGGATCTTGTGCAGCACCCGGTTCAGGGTAGCCTTGCGCTGCTGCAGGGTCAGCTTGTTTTTTGCTTTTGCACTCATGCTTCTGCCTCCCCTTTTTTGAACTGGCTCTCGTAGATCTCCTCGTACACCGGGCAGCTGCTGCGCAGGGCGCTGTGGGTGCCGATGCCCACCAGATGGCCGTCATCCAGCACCAGAATCTGGTCGGCGTGCTGCAAACTGGCGGCACGCTGGCTGACGATGAACACGGTCAGTGCCCCGGGCAGCGCCGCCAGTGCCTTGCGCAGGGCGGCGTCGGTGGCGTAGTCCAGCGCACTGGCGCTGTCATCCAAAATCAAAATGTCCGGTTTGCCCACCAGCGCACGGGCGATGGTGAGCCGCTGCTTCTGTCCGCCGGAAAGATTGCGTCCGCCCTGCTCCACCGGCTCGTCCAGCCCAAGGGGCTTTGCACGCACAAAGTCTGCGGCCTGTGCCGTTTCCAGCGCCGCCCACAGGTCGGCGTCGGTGGCATCCTTGTTGCCCCACAGCAGATTGGAGCGGATGGTGCCGCCGAAGAGCTGCGCCTTCTGCATGACCACCGCAACCCTGCCGCGCAAAGCGTCCCGGGGGTAGCTGGCCACAGGACGGCCAAAGATCTCCACGCTGCCCTCGGTGGCATCGTAAAAGCGCGGGATGAGGTTTACAAGGCTGGATTTGCCGCTGCCGGTGCCGCCGATGACGCCGATGGTCTGGCCTTTTTTCGCGGTAAAGCTGATGTCGGTCAGGCTGGGTGCGCCCGCCCCGGCGTAGGTCAAACCTACATGGTCAAAGCGCACGGCATCGCCGGTCTTGTCCTCAGCCACTTCGCCCAGAAGCTTTGCCGGGAAGGTCATGCCGGGCTTTGTATCCAGCACCGCCTGCACGCGGCCTGCACAGGCCAGCGCCTTGCTGATCTGTACGATGAGGTTGGCCAGCTTTACCAGCTCCACAAGGATCTGGTTCATGTAGTTCACCAGCGCGATCACATCACCGGAGGCCATGTCGCCCACGTTGATCTCGATGCTGCCCACATACAGCAGCGCCACGATGGCAAGGTTGATGAGCACATAGGTCAGCGGGTTCATCAGCGCTGAAAGATGACCGACGTGCAGCTGCATCCCGGTCAGCAGGGCGTTGGCATCCTCAAAGCGGTCGATCTCGCTCTGCTCCTTATCAAAGGCGCGCACCACGCGCACGCCGGTCAGGTTCTCGCGGGTCAGGCCCAGCACCCGGTCCAGCCGGGTCTGCACGGTCTTATACAGCGGTCGGGTGATCACCATCACGCCGAACACCACCACGCTGAGCAGCGGGATGGTGACCACAAAGATCATCGCCGCCCGGGCGTTGACCGTAAAGGCCATGACCATGGCACCCAGCACCACAAAGGGGCTGCGCAGGAACAGGCGTAAAAACAGGTTGAGCCCGCTTTGCACCTGATTGACATCGCTGGTCATGCGGGTAATGAGGGTGCTGGTGCCCAGCGTATCCATCTCTGAAAAGCTCAGGCTCTGGATATGGGCAAACAGGGCGTGCCGCAGCGCGGTGGAGTAGCCCACCGCCGCCTTGGCGGAAAAATACTGCGCGGTCAGGCTGCAGGTAAGGCCGATGAAAGCCAGCAGCAGCAAAAGGCCGCACCGCACCAGAATATAATGCAGGTCATGCGCTGCAATGCCCACATTGACGATATCCGCCATGACCAGTGGCACAAACAGGTCAAAGGTGGCTTCCAGCATCTTAAAGAGCGGTGCAAGCACACTTTCGCGCTCGTAGCCCTTCAGGTAGCCAAGCATCCGGTTCAAAAAAAATTCCTCCTTCGGGGTCAAAATACACCTTATTATAACGCGATGTATACTGAAAATCCAGTGCCGCAGCTGCGTTTTGCATTGTACAAGCTGCCAAATCCTGTTATACTAGAGCTGAGATTGATAGGGAAGTATGGTGAACACAATGGCAAGACGAACAGACGGCGGGGTACGCTTCCGCCCGGTGGGCCGCAGCCGCAGCCGCACCGCACCGGTGTACAGCCCGCGCGGCACCGGCTGCCCGGCCATCGAGCAGGCGGTGCAGGGGCTGTACAAGGGGCAGAACGAGGAGAGCTTCTGGACCCTGATGAGCGCTTTGAATTACGCGCTGGAGCTGGAAACCCATGTGCTGGTGCCGCTGCAGACGGCGCTTTCGGCGCAGGGTGCGCCCGCCCCGTGGATGGAGCACCCCATCCCGGCAGAAAAGGCCGACGGCCTTGCCTTGTGGACGCTGCGCAACGACAAAGGACGCTGCTGGCTGCCGCTGTTTACCTCGGTGGCAGCGGCCGGTGCGGACCGCAGCACCGGCAGCCGCCCCATGGCTGACCGCACCTTGGAGCAGGCCATGCAGCTGGCGCTGGACACCCCGGGCATCGACGGCGTGGTGCTGGACCCGTGGAGCAATTCCGCCTCGCTGGACGGTGCGCTGCTCAACGGTCTGCTGCACGCAGGCCACACCCCGGAGGGCCCCGGCGCAGAGGAGGCCGAAGCCGGGAAAGAAGCTGCCCGCGCCGGACACTGGGCGGCAGCGGCAGAGTGCTACCAGAAAGCCGCCGAGCAGGGCAGTTCTGCCGGGCTCTCGCTGCTGGGCGAGTGCCTGTATCAGGGGCGCGGCGTACCCAAAAGCGCTGCGCAGGCGCGCAAGCTGTGGAAGGCCGCAGCCGAAAGCGGAGAGCCCATCGCCCTTTTGAACCTTGGCGACGACTGCGCCGCCCGGGGCGACAACGGCAAGGCACTGCTGTGGTACCGCCGGGCGCGGCAGAACGCGGCAGCGGTGCCGGATATCGAGTATACGCCCCGGGTCTGCCTGCGGCTGGCGCAGTACGAGACCCGCTACACCTCCCGCAAAAAGGCGCTGGCGCAGGCAGCAGAGGCAAAGCAGGCGTTTACCATTTTGCAGCGGGAGCACGAGCCGGACGCCGACCGCTGGCTGCAGGAGACCGAGCAGCTGCTCTATGCGCTGACCCACGAGCCGCCCACGGCTCCGGCGGCATATAACATAGAATCTTTACAATTGGACTAAAAAATGGTCACAGCCGTCCGGTAAGATAGACTGGAGAAAAATCAGCCCGCAGACACGGCGGACAAGAAACAGAGGAAACAGTATGAGCAAAGTGATCGGCATTGATCTTGGTACGACCAATTCCTGTGTGGCGGTGGTGGAGGGCGGCAAGCCCGTGGTCATCACCAACGCAGAGGGCGAGCGCACCACCCCCAGCGTGGTGGCCTTTACCAAGGACGGCGAGCGTCTGGTGGGCGGCGCGGCAAAGCGCCAGATCGCCACGAATTCCGGGCGCACGATCTCCAGCATCAAGCGGTACATGGGTTCGGACTACCGGGCGCATATTGACGGCAAGGACCTTGCCCCGCAGGAGATCAGCGCCATGATCCTTGCCAAGATCCGCCGGGACGCCGAGAGCTATCTGGGCGAGCCGGTCACCGAAGCCGTCATCACCGTGCCTGCCTATTTTGACGACAGCCAGCGCAAGGCCACGCAGGATGCAGGCCGCATTGCGGGGCTGAACGTGCTGCGCATCATCAACGAGCCTACCGCCGCCGCGGTAGCCTACGGTCTGGACAACGAAGCTGCGCAGAAGATCCTTGTCTACGACCTTGGCGGCGGCACCTTTGATGTGTCCATCATTGAGATCGAGGACGGCACCTTTACGGTGCTTGCCACCGGCGGCGACACCCATCTGGGCGGCGACGACTTCGACCAGCGCATCGTGGAGTACGCCGTGGCAGAGTTCAAAAAGTCTGACCGCATCGACCTGACCCGCGACCCTGCCGCCATGGGACGGCTGAAGGAGGAAGCGGAAAAGGCCAAGAAGGAGCTTTCCAGTGCGCCCTCTGCCCAGCTGAACCTGCCCTTTATCGCGGTGGGCAAGGACGGGCCGCACCACTTGGATATCGCGTTGTCCCGCCCGCAGTTCGAGATGATGACCGGCGACCTGCTGTCCCGCACCGTGGCCCCGGTGCAGAACGCGCTGCGGGATGCCGGCATCTCTGCCAGCCAGCTGGGCAAGGTGCTGCTGGTGGGCGGCAGCACCCGGATGCCCGCCGTGGAACGGCAGGTGAAGGAGCTGCTGGGTAAGGAGCCCAGCCACAGCCTGAACCCGGACGAGTGCGTTGCCATGGGTGCAGCGGTGCAGGGTGCACTGCTGCAGGGCGGCGGCAAGCTGGCGGGTGCCACCGGCGCGGCGGCGCAGGGACTGGTGCTGATGGACGTGACCCCGCTGACCTTGTCCATCGAGACGCTGGGCGGCGTGGCCACCCCGCTGATCACCCGCAACAGCATGATCCCCACCCGCAAGAGCCAGATCTTTACCACCGCCCGTCCCATGCAGACCAG
>VOFI01003150.1_pt1 | contig 115988 bp, 98 predicted proteins | sample 5384131 | NCBI WGS metagenome assembly VOFI01 (sample SAMN12384728, study PRJNA508395) | human gut metagenome | isolation source: healthy gut H | host: Homo sapiens | reverse complement strand
AATATATCTGCCACCCATCGATTTGAGATGAGGAGTCTCCAACTGACAATCTATCATCTTGCCACCGTGCTCCTGCAAGTATCTGGCAAGGAAGATGAGGGCAATCTTAGAAGCTGACGGAACTCTGGAGAACATGCTTTCTCCGATAAAAACCTTGCCGATGGTGACACCATAAAGTCCCCCTACCAGTTCATCAGTTTCATTATCCCATACCTCTACGCTCGCCGCAAAGCCCTGCTTATGGAGGGCAGTAAATGCCTGGATGATGTTCTCGCCCAGCCATGCGCCATCTTCCCAATACCGTCCGTTGGTCTTGCTGCATCCCCGTATCACACCATCGAAATCTTCGTTGATTCCTACGCTGTATCGGTTCTTTCTCATCAGGGTACACATGGAATGACTGATGTGGATTTCATCAGGAAAGATGACGAAACGCTTCATCGGACAGAACCAGAGTATTTCAGGCTGGTCACGGAAACTATACCAGGGAAAGATGCCATTGCTATAAGCCAGCAACAGGCGGTCGATACTCAAATCGCCACCAATCGCAAAGCATCCATCCTCATCGCCATAATGCGGATCGGGAAAGTAAATCTCGTCCGCAGTATCATCTATCTGTAATATCATACGCTTATCTTTTATCAAGAATTTCTTGACTAGACTTTCATTCTAATAATTAATCACCAGTTCCTTTCCGTCAAAGTCGATGCGCCTTGCCACCCTTCTTGAGTTTGCCGAAGAGCAGCGCCTTCATCAGGATCGGTTTCAGGCGGTTACCGATGACACGGTCCATCTCGCGGGCACCATATTCCTTGGTAAAGCCCCATTTCAGCAACTGTTCACGCGCAGCATCGGTTAACGTTACAGTAACTCCCTTTGCTGCCAGTTTCGCATCGAGTTGACGAAGTTTCTTGGCCAGAATCAGCTCTGCCATGTGCTTATCCATATCGTTGAACACCACCATGTCGGAAAGTCGGTTGATAAACTCAGGCTTGAAAGTCTTCTTCACCTGTGCCAGCATCGCATCGCCACGACTTACGTTTCCATTGAAACCTACGCTAGCCCGTGAAGCATATTGCGCTCCGGCATTTGAGGTCATGATGAGAATCACGTTACGGAAATCAGCCTTCTGGCCCTTGTTATCAGTCAGACGGGCATAGTCCATTACCTGGAGCAGGATGTTGTAGATATCGCTATGCGCCTTCTATCTCGTCGAGCAGGAGTACACAGTTTGGCGTCTTGCGGATGGCATCGGTCAGAAGTCCTCCATCCTCATAACCCACGTATCCGGCTGGCGAACCGATGAGTTTTGCCACGGTATGCTTCTCGGTATATTCACTCATATCGAAGCGTACCAGTTCGATGCCGAGTTCCTTGGCCAACTGCCGTGCCACCTCGGTTTTTCCTACTCCGGTAGGTCCCACGAAGAGGAGCGAAGCCAATGGTTTGTCATCATCTGTCAATCCCGCCTTTGCCATCATCACAGCCTCAACCACCTTGTCTACAGCCTTGTCCTGACCGTAAATCTTGTCGAGTATGCGCTGGCGGAGCGTAGCCAAAGCATCGTTATTCTCATCTTTCATCGCAGCCGCATCAATCTTGCAGACTTTAATCAGAATCTGCTGGATGATAGCCTTGGTAACATAAGAGCGCTGGCGAGATTCTACCGGATGCAGTTCCAGATAAGCACCCGCCTCATCCATCAGGTCGATGGCCTTGTCTGGCAGACAGCGGTTGCTGATATATTTGGCGCTGGCACGGACGGCATATTCCAGGGCGTCCTTGCGATAGGTTACATTGTGGAACTTGTTGTATTTATACTGCAAGCCCTCCAATATCTTGATAGCCTCCTCCTCGGTAGGTTCCTTGATGTCTATCTGCTGGAACCGGCGCACGATGCCCTTGCTCTGAGCCATGTAACGGTTATATTCCTCGTAGGTGGTAGAGCCGATGAAACGGATATCGCCTGCCTCCAGATATTGCTTCAGCATATTGGATGCATCAGGTCCGCCATCTGAGCCACGACCGGCACCTATCATATTATGAATCTCATCGATGTAGATAATGGTGTTGCCTTCCTTCACGGCTCCTTCCATCACCATCTTGATGCGTTTCTCGAAGTCGCCACGATATTGGGCACCGGCAAGCATCTGTCCCATATCCATGCCGTAGATGCGAGCCCCCTTGAGGCGTTCAGGAACCTGGTTTTCGTTGATGAGTTTGGCAAGACCATAGACCAGAGCTGTCTTGCCGACTCCGGCTTCTCCGATATGGAGCGGATTGTTCTTCTCGGCACGGCAGAGCACCTGGATGGTTCTGTCCAGTTCCTGTTCTCTTCCGATGAGCGGATTGTGCTCTTCTACCTTGTCAGAAATACAGGTAACCAGCTGATGCCAATCCTGTACAACCTGTCTTCTGCCTTCTTCCTCGTCGTCGTCATACTCGTTGGCATAATCGTCATCATCAAAGTCTGCTCCCATGCCCATGCCAGCCTCTCCAGTATCTTCTCCAATAGGATAATAACTGTCAACGCTCGCCAGGAACTCGCCCTGCCGGTCGCCCACATTCTTGCACAGCAGGAAGGCGGCTTCTGAATTCTGCAAGCCAAACATCGCCTGCACAAAATGGGGTACATTCACCAGCTGTCTGTCGGCAGCAGCAGCCAGGGCGCACGCCGTTCCAAACATAGTTTTGAAGAGCGATGACGGCTCTGGCAGATACTTGATGGTTTCAGGCACACGCTCCTGCTTGGCGAGCCATCCCACCAAGTCTTCGTGCATCTTGAGGCTGTCTACGCCTTCTTCCTGCAGCGCCTGACAGAATGCATACTGCCTGAGCAACGCCAGCAGCATGTGCTCGGGCATCACGAACTCGTGGTCGAAGAACCGGGCTTGCTTCATGGCATCGTCCATCAGAACACTCATATATCGGGTCAATCCCATACTGTCCATTCTATTTTTTCCTTTCTTTTTCTTAGCATATATTGGGGATATTTCCCCGAAATCAACGCCTATTCCGGCATATAAGTGAGTTTAAGCGGAAACTTCTGCGTACGGGCTTTCTCCATCGCTTTCTCCACTTTACTCTTGGCGATGTCATAGCTGTAGGTGCCCACCACGGCTTTTTCTTCGTGATGAACCTTGAGCATGATTGCTTCAGCCTCAGCCTGCGACTTGAAGAAGATGGATTCCAGAATTTCTACCACGAAGTCCATCGGTGTGAAGTCGTCGTTGAACATCATTACCACGTAACGCCCCGGCTCCTTGAGCCTGGTTTTCTGGCGTTCACGAATTGCTGTTTGTTCTTGAGCCATATTTTAATTCTTACTTTTTATAAGCATTGGTAATCTCCACAACATAAACATCGTGGAATCCACCCTTGGCACCATACCACTGGAGCAGGTCCTTGTCAAGGAACTTCTCGGCGGTCATACTGTCCTTATAAAGTTTGCGGCATTCCAGGGTGAGTCGTGACTGATCGAAGGCGATGCTGCCGTTATCAGTTTCTACAGGAACCAGTCCTGTTTCCTTCACCTTATCCAAATCGCGTCCGCTCTTAGAGCCGCAGAAGTTATAAATCTTCCGAGCCTCCTCGCTGTTGCCGAGGAAAGAGAGAGTCATGAACTCATTCTCCTCGATGATGCCGTGGGTGAAACGCTCCGGACGGATAAAGACCACAGCCACCGGCTTGTTCCAAAGCCATCCCAAACAGCCCCAAGAGGCGGTCATCATATTGAAATGATCCTTGTTACCGGCACATACCAGCATCCACTCCTTACCAATAGTCTCGAAGACGTTGTCATTCAGTTCTTTTACGTTGATCTTTTCCATCTTATCTGTTCCTTTCTTTTTAAGTTCTAATTACCATAAAATTGCGACAGCAGTATTCTGATTGCTGAATACTGCCTATATCAACTGCAAAGATACAAGAATAATCTGAAAAAGCGAATGTTTCTTTAAGAAAATCGCATCACCCTATTGAGGATTATGCCTAATTAATACTTTTTTATGCCACAAGAAGGCTGAATTGAATACGATTTGTGAGGTAGGAAACCGACCTTGATTTACATTAACTTTGCATCAGCTGTTGAAAAAATAATTCACATTTTATTTTGTCAGTTGCCTAAAAGGCAGTACCTTTGCACCCCGAATGCCGAAAGCCGGGAAGGCGGAAGGCTTCCATTTTTTATTCATTTATAAACATTTAATTTAATGTACAAAACAATTTTCAACAAGCGCAACAGCTTGAAGTTCAACCGATTCTCTAACAAGAGCTACTCACTCTTCGCAGTTTTGGGACGAGAGGTACTTGTTGGTGCACTCAGCGTTGCTACCCTGAGCCATGCTAAGGCAGCAGGCGTAAGCACAGAGGGAGCCAAGGTTGATTCTACCCTCTACAAGGGCGGAAAGGCTTACGAGCTGGATGCGGTGAGCGTTACCGGATCTCGTGCGCCGATGACTGTAGAGCAGTCACCTAAGATTGTGTCTGTCATTACCCGCGACGATATTCATCGTGCGGCTGCGCAGACTATCAACGATGTATTGAAATTAGCTACCGGCGTGGATGTCCGTCAGCGTGGTGGCTTTGGTGTTCAGACGGATATCTCCATCAATGGTGGAACCTTCGACCAGATTACCATTCTCCTGAATGGTGTCAACATTTCCAATCCTCAGACTGGTCACAATGCTTCTGATTTTCCTGTAGCTCTTGCTGACATCGACCACATCGAAGTACTCGAGGGGGCAGCATCGCGCTTATTCGGAACTTCAGCCTTCAATGGTGCCATCAACATCGTAACCAAGAAGGCTAAGAGTGAGGGGGTATCTGCAAGTGTAGAAGGCGGAAGCTTTGGAAGCTTCGGAGCACAGGGACGTGTGCAGACGGCTTTTGAAACGGGCAAGTGGACCCAGGCTTATTCTGTAAGCGGAGGCTACAAGCGCTCGGATGGCGGCACGGAGAACAGCGACTTCGAAAAGGGACAGGGCTACGGCAATCTCTCTTTCTCTTACGACCAGCGTTTCGACATCATCGCCCAGTTGGGTATTGCTAGCCAGAGCTATGGTGCCAATACTTTCTACAGCGCCAAATATAACAATCAATATGAGAAGACAGACCACGGTCTGGCTTCGCTCAATCTGAGTCTGCACAACCAGGAGAAGACCTGGGAGATTGCGCCTCAATTCTATTATAACAAATTCAAGGATCACTATCAGATGATTCGTGGAAAGGCTGGAGCTGCAGCAGGCGAGAACTATCACGACCTAGATGTTTATGGTGGTGGACTGAATGCCAACGTGGCTTGGGCTTTGGGTAAGACCGCAGTGGGTTTCGACATCAGCAAGGAGTGCATCTACTCTACTGCATTGGGCGAGGAACTCGCAGAGAAAGACTATAAGGATATCTCGGGTTCTGACCGTCAATATACCCGAAAGGGCGAGCGCACTAATACCAACATCATGCTGGAGCACGACTTCATCTTCGGCGGCTTCACCTTGTCGGCTGGTGTCTTGGCTAACAAGAATACAGGTCTTGACAACGACTTCCGTTTCTATCCTGGTGTAGATATGAGTTATCGTCCTAACGACAACTGGAAGTTCTACGCTTCCTGGAACAAGGCATTGAGAATGCCTACCTACACCGATTTATACATGAGTAATGCGGTGCAGCAGGGCGACATCAACCTAAACCCGGAGAAGAACTCAACCCTCAAGGTGGGAACTCAATATCGTCAGACTGGTTTTGCCGCAACCGTAAGCGGATTCTACGCACACGGCACCAACATGATTGACTGGGTTCAGACATCCGTGACCGAGCAGAATGACAGCAAGTATCACGTGATGAACATCGGAAAGCTCAACAACATGGGCTACAACGTAGATGCTACTATCTACATGAGAGAATTGGTACCAAACAGTTTCATCACCCGCATCAAGTTGGGTTATGCTTACATTTATCAGGATCATAAGACCGAGACAAACATCCTGAAATCACTCTATGCATTGGAGTATCTGAAGCACAAGGCAGTATTCGGACTGGATCATCAGATTTGGAACAAGCTTTCAGCTTCCTGGAGCGTAAGATGGCAGCAGAGAATGAATGGCTATCATCCATATACCAAGGTAGATTGCAAACTGATGTGGGACGAGAAGAAATACAATATCTTCGTGAAAGCCGACAACATCACTTGCCACCGCTACTACGACCTCACAGCTGTTAAGCAGCCAGGTTTGTGGATTATGGCAGGAGCCAGCGTAAATCTCGGCCAATAATATAATCTGACAATAATCATCCCAAAAGATGATAAATATCCGAAACACGATTCGGATATCAAATAAAAAACGAGCCTTGATGAAGGTTTCTTCCTTCCGTCAAGGCTCGTTTCCTTTATTCCGGCTATTTCCTTTTATTTCAGTTATTCCGGTTTCTGATATTTTCCGTTCACTTTTATCGGTTCGAGATGGATTCCCACATGGGTATCTGCACCGAAGTGCTGCTTCAGTTTTATTTCTATATGAGTAGCATGCTCATGCGCCTCATAAAGCGAAAGAGAACCCGGCATACGGACGTGCATTTCTATCGCAATCTTGTTTCCGATGCGACGGGTACGCAGGTTATGAATCTCTCCCACTCCCTCTTCTTCATTTGCAACCTTCAGAATTTCATCTTCCTCCGTTTCCGGAAGACTGGCATCCGTCAGTTCTTTTTTACACAGACTGCATCACCAGTCCCCAGGCGGCCTTGATGATGAAGACACTCACGATGATGGCTGCCAGCGGATCGAGCACCGCCCATTTTTCTCCCAGGATGATGGCGCCACCAATACCGAACATCGTTCCGATACTCGATAAAGCATCGCTGCGATGATGCCAGGCATTCGCCACTACAGCCTCGGAATGATATTTCTTTCCGGCTTTAACCGTAAACTGATAAGCCCACTCCTTCATCACGATACTTACGATGGCAGCAATCAAGGCTACAACGCCCGGCTGCTGCAATGTCTCGCCGCAGATGGCACGATAAGTCTTGGTTACGCCAGAATAACAGATCATCACACCCACCACGAAGAGCGAAATACCGATGATGGCTGTAGCAAGCGTCTCGTATTTGCCATGCCCATAATCATGGTCCTTATCCTTCGGCTTATTGCCTAGTTTTACGAATACCAGTACCACCACATCGGTAGCGAAATCGGTGAGCGAATGGATGGCATCCGCTATCATAGCTGCCGAATGTCCGAGAATACCTGCAGCAAACTTCAGTACGAGCAGCACCACATTGATGATGCTTCCCGCTATCGTCACCTTATATACTTCCTTTACTCTATCCGCATCAGCGGAATGATTCTTTTTTCGTTTCTGCGGGCATCTCTTGCTCGTTATATATTCTCTCATTCTTGTCCATACTATAAAATATAACAGAAGTCCTTTGCTTCCTTAATAATGTTTTTGTATAACCAAATTCCTGTCTTTCATGAATTGATCGGCAAAAGTACATCTTTTTTCTGAAATCGGATAAAAAGAGAGATTAAAAAAGTATAACGAATAGGGAATAATGTGATAGCGAAGAGAGAAAAAGCATGGAATTTTGTGATAAAACGCCTTAAAACAATAGGAATTTTGTGATTTTCAGTCCGAATTCCTTTGGAATTTTGTGATAAAGTTGTACTTTTGCACCCGATTATCAGGTATTATATTATTCTGTGACAAGAACATTATCACAATAAAAGCGGTTGAAAAAACCGCAAGATGAAACAATTATGGTTTTAAATTACATTTGGATAGCATTTTTCGTGATTGCGTTCATCTTCGCACTCATCGGATTGGCAATGGGAGATACGACTATCTTCCAGAAGATTGTAGATTCCACCTTCGATTCTTCCAAGAATGCCTTCGAGATTTCTCTCGGACTGACGGGCGTGCTCGCCCTCTGGCTTGGCATCATGAAGATTGGAGAGAAGGCGGGAGTTGTGAATGTGTTGGCAAGAGCACTCAGCCCGGTCTTCACCCGTCTCTTCCCCGATATTCCGAAGAACCATCCGGTGATGGGAAGCATCTTCATGAATATCGCTTCGAATATGCTGGGACTCGATAATGCGGCGACGCCTACAGGATTGAAGGCGATGCAGCAGATGCAGGAGCTCAACACGAAAAAGGATACGGCGACGAATCCGATGATTATGTTCCTGGTTCTGAACACCTCAGGGCTCACCATCATCCCTACCACCATCCTCGCCTTCCGTGCCTCCTACGGAGCTGCCCAGCCTACGGATGTCTTCATCCCTATCCTGATGGCTACGCTCGTGGCTACGCTTGCCGGAATCATCATCACTTCGCTCTGGCAGCGCATCAACATCCTGCAGCCGGTATTGCTCGCTACTCTGTTGGGAATGTGCGCCTTCGTTGGCATCATCATCTGGGGATTCGGACAGATGGACAAGGATACGATGAATACGGTTACCACCTTGGCTTCTAACATGATTCTCCTGGGCATCATCCTCAGCTTCATCCTGGCTGGATTCTGGAAGAAAGTGAATGTTTATGATGCATTTATCGAGGGAGCGAAGGAAGGTTTTACTACGGCGGTGAAGATTATCCCTTATCTCGTAGCTATTCTCGTGGGCATCGGCGTGTTCCGTGCTTCGGGAGCGATGGATATGGTGATTCAAGGCATTTCGTGGTCGGTAGAACAATGCGGCTTGAATGCCGATTTCGTAGGCGCCCTGCCTACCGCCATCATGAAACCGCTGTCGGGAAGTGGTGCACGAGGCATGATGCTCGAGGCGATGAAGAACTATGGTCCTGATTCGTTTGTGGGCAGATTGAGTTGCATCTTCCAGGGTTCCACCGATACCACCTTCTATATATTGGCAGTATATTTCGGAAGCATAAGCATCAGGAATACCCGCCACGCCGTGGCTTGCGGCTTGCTCGCCGATTTGGCAGGAGTCATCGCAGCAATCGCTATAGCTTATTTATTCTTCGGATAATAAAAAACAAATTAATATGGCAAACCTCAAAAGTTTAGCAAAGGATACCGCCATCTATGGTTTGAGCAGTATCATCGGCAGATTCCTCAACTATCTGCTTGTACCACTCTATACGGCAAAGATCAGCGCCGCCAGTGGTGGTTATGGTGTCATCACCAACATGTACGCCTATACGGCATTACTCCTCGTTATCCTGACCTATGGAATGGAGACCACCTTCTTCCGTTTTGTCAACAAGGAGGGAGAAAACTCAGAAAAGGTTTATCACACGGTATTGAGCATGGTGGGCTTCACTTCCCTACTCTTCATCGCCCTGGTATTCCTCTTCATCACGCCTTTGAGCGATGCGATGGGCTACGCCGACCATCCGGCTTATGTATGGACCATGTTCGTAACCGTGGCTATTGATGCCTTCCAGTGCATTCCGTTCGCTTTCCTCAGATACAAGAAGCGCCCATTGAAGTTTGCTGCCTTCAAGTTGCTCTTCATCGGTCTGAACATTGCGCTCAACCTGGTTTACTACGTCATCATGGATGGTCACGATGTGGGTTATGCTTTCTACATCAACCTGGTTTGTACCGCCTCCATCACCTTCTGTTTCTACAAGGAACTGAAGGAAGGATTCATGGGCGAGAAATGCTCCCGGAGCGAATGTAAGGTGCTCGTCAGGAAGATGCTGGACTACAGCTGGCCTATCCTCGTACTCGGTATTGCCGGTATTCTGAACCAGACTGCCGATAAGATTCTCTTCCCTTACATCTATGAGAAGGGGGATGCGCATGCGCAGCTCGGAATCTACGGAGCAGCCAGTAAGATTGCGATGATCATGGCAATGATAACCCAGGCTTTCCGCTATGCTTACGAACCGTTCGTATTCGGCAAGGCGAAGGATAAGGACAACCGACAGACTTACGCTTCGGCGATGAAGTATTTCGTCATCTTCACCCTCTTGGCTTTCCTGGTGGTAGTAGGTTATCTGGATGTATTGCGCCATATCATCGGTCGCGACTACTGGGATGGTTTGAAGGTAGTGCCTATCGTAATGGCTGCCGAAATCATGATGGGAGTTTACTTCAACCTCAGTTTCTGGTACAAACTCATCGACAAGACCATCTGGGGTGCTTACTTCTCAGGCATCGGTTGTGCGGTATTGATTGCTATCAACGTTATCTTCGTACCAGTTTATGGTTACATTGCCTGTGCCTGGGCTGGCTTTGCTGGATATGGAACAGCCATGCTGCTCTCCTACTTCGTGGGTCAGAAGAAGTATCCTATCAACTATCCGGTGAAGGAGATTATGATTTATGTGGTTCTCGCCCTCATCCTCTTCGCCGGAATGACCGAGGCAAACAGATACTTCTCCAGTGGAATTGCCTGCCTCATCAACACGGTGCTCATCCTCATCTTCGCTGCTTATCTCGTGAAGAAGGATTTCCCATTGAAGAGTCTGCCAGTGGTGGGAAAGTACTTTAGAAAGTAAGAGATTCCAATCATTGAGATTATATTCCAAGAAGTCCGTGGACAAAGTGTAAGTCTACGGACTTCTTTTGTTTATATTATACAGAACCTTCGCATGCGGTTCAAGAATAGACAAAAGGACCCAATGTTCCTGGTCCCGAGCAATACCCAGAATATAATAGCAGACAGCAAGGCGCCCTGTAAGAGCTAAAGCAAACGGCTGAGTGAACGAAACGACTGAGTATTTTGAAGGATATGACTATGCAAGCTGAAGGATACGGCTCCGTTAACCGAAGGATACGGCTCCGTAAGCTGAAGAAGACGGCTCCGTAAGTGAAAGAAGACGTCTGATCAGGTTCAAAGAGATAGAATATGGAGTTCAAGGAGACTGCTTCTGGAAAGTTGCCACTAGGCTCAGCAGCTCTGCTGAGCCTAGTCAGCAGGTCTGCTCACTGCAGTCAGCAGGTCTGCCGAGCCTAGTGACAACACCTTTTAATCGTACAACTATACCCCCTATAGTTGTACGACTACACACCCTTCAGTTGTACAACTATAAACCTTTAGACGTACAACAATGAATCCATCGATTGTTCAACTTGACTTTTTCTCCCATTCTATACCTCAAAAACAAGAAATAGTCCGAGAATTCTCAAAAAAGTAATCTTCCTTTTCGTTATTCCCTCATAAAAGTATATCTTTGCAACGATTATTCCCTCATAAAAAATAAAGAGCATGAGAAAGATACTACAAGACAAAATCTGTATGAACGATATCAACAAGATATGCATCATGACACAAGGCAAGGAGAACGACCACCAGAAGGAAGATCTTTACCAACTCACCTTCGATGAAAACGACCGTGTATCGTTCAATGCGCTTTGGGCTTTAACCCATTTCGATGAAGCCAACAACCCGTGGCTCTTTCAGAAGCACGATGACCTGATTGATAGGGTTCTCGTAGAGAAGAATGAGACCAAGCGCCGCCTGATGCTTCAACTCCTTCTCCGTCAGCCTTTCGAGGAAGAATCACTCCGTTCTGATTTCATCGATTTCTGCATCGCCAAGATTACCGCCTGTTCCCAGCCCTACGCTATCCGCTGCTACTGCATGAAGCTCGCCTACGAGCAGATGAAATACTATCCCGAACTCCTCGAAGAGTTAAGAATGGCCCTGGATATGCTGGAGCAGGAGGTTCTATCACCAGGATGTTATCAGCAAAAAGGCAAATTATGAAGAAAATCAAGCGAAGCCTTGGAAGTTTCGGGAAATAGTCGTAACTTTGCAAACGTAATATTCTAACAATATAATACATAAATGGATGGAGATACAACTGAACGATTATCACAAGAAAGTCAATGCCCAGATGCAAAAGAGCATGGCTTATTGGCGAGAGCATCCGCTTTCGCTGGAGGAGTGCTTAGCTCAATTCAAGCGCTTGCGGGAACAACGAAATGTTTGCCAAGCATTCCTGGTATTTCCGCAATGCCCTGGTTCGTGCCAACTATCGAAACATTCAGAAAGGCTTAGATTACTCTCCCATCTACCTGGTTCGTTTCTTCAGGAACTTACTCTTAAAAGATGGTTGGGTTCTCAAGAACAGGTATTTGCATATCCGGCCGACTGATGATAGGAAAGAGCAGCCGAACTTAAATTCTCAAACAGGAAGTGGACAGAAAAACAACTTCATAAATAAAGAAGGAGAAGAAAATGTCCCAAGTTTGTCCCAAGCTTGTCCCAAGTAGAAGAACTCATAATACGTATAAATAAAGATTATCTATCCATCGACGATATAATGAACCTGTTTGGATTAAAGAACAGAACCAGATTTAGAAAGGAATACATTACCCCAGCCCTAGCCGAAGGAGCCTTGGAGATGAAATATCCAAACACCCCAAGACATCCACGCCAGCAATATCGGATGACAGAGCTGGCAAAGACTTGGAAAGAATGGTATGAGAAAAAGAATAAATAACATCATAATATAAATAGAAAACAAAAACAAGTAATGAAGAAAAAAGCAACGGTCCTTATCGCCTCTATCATGGCGTTCTGCGGAATCAACACCGCTCACGCTGACGAGGGAATGTGGACAATTTACAACTTGCCTAACGCTGTGTATGAGATGATGCAGCGCGAAGGCTTCAGTATGACTTACGACCAGCTCTACAACGGCGAGAACGCCTTGAAGAATGCTGTGGTTAACTTCTCGGGCTATTGCTCAGGCGTAGTCGTTTCTCCAGACGGTTTGGTATTTACCAACCACCATTGCGGTTTCGAGGCTATCAGAAGCCACTCTACCGTGGAGCACGACTATATGCTCAACGGTTTCTTTGCTAAATCTTACGCAGAGGAATTGCCTAACGAGAATATGTTCGTCAGCTTTATGGTTGAACAGAAGGATGTAACCGATAAGGTGATGAGCCTCGGATACGAGAAACTCGACAACAAGAAGCGCGATGAACTCATCGATTCTCTGGAGAACGAGATGACTAAAGAGGCGAAGAAGAACGATTCTACCCTCCATATCACCGTTCAGCCTTTCTACGAGGGCAACAAGTGGTACGCTACTACTTACCGCGACTTCACCGACCTGCGTCTGGTTTTCACCGTACCAAAGTCTATGGGTAAGTTTGGTGGCGATACAGACAACTGGATGTGGCCTCGCCAGACCTGCGACTTCTCTGTATTCCGCATCTATGCCGACCCTAAGACCAATGGTCCTGCTGCCTACAGCAAGGATAATGTGCCTTACAAGCCAAAGCGTTGGGCTCAGGTTTCTCTCCAGGGTTATAAGGATGGCGACTATGCGATGACCATGGGTTACCCAGGCAGCACAGAGCGCTATCTTTCAAGCTACGGAATCCAGACCATGCGCGATGCTGAGAATGCGCCTCGTGCCCAGGTTCGTGGCGTAAAGCAGGAGGTGATGCTGAAGCACATGCGTGCCGACGAGGCTGTGCGCATCAAGTACGACAGCAAGTACGCCAGCTCTTCCAACTACTGGAAGAATGCCATCGGTATGAACAAGTGTATCGACTCTATCGGCATCGTGAATCTGAAGCGTGAGTACGAAACCCGTCTCCGTGCTTGGCAGGATACAGCCAAGGCAGCCAACGACCTCGCCCACAAGGTAGATTTCGACAAGCTCGCCAAGCTTTACAAGGAGAGCGCAGACGTGAAATACGCCTGGACCAACTTCGCTGAATCTTTTACAAGAAGAAGCAACATCGAGTTCTCTACCCGTGCCATCAAGCTCCAGACCAACATGGAGGTAAAGGGGCCTGAGAAGAACAAGAAGAAGCAGTATCATGAGTTTGAAGATAACTCTGCAGAATGGGATATGGCACTCGATAAGGAGGTGCTCGCTACCCTCTTGAAGAACTACAAGGAGCACGTAGACAGCAAGTGGTTGCCTAAATTCTACAAGACCATCGACGCTGAGTTTGGCGGCAATTACGCCAAGTATGTGGATTATCTCTGGGAAAAGTCGCTCATCATGAAGAAGGGCGCCAAGCTCTATTTCAACAAGAAGGGATATGAGAAGGATCCAGGCGTCATCTTCGGTATGGATCTGAACGATGTATATGGTGATTTCGCTGCTCAGATGGGCAGCATCAACGACAGCATCGCTGAGCAGGAGAAGTATCTCTGTGCTGCCAAGCTCCGTATGGAGGAAGACATGCCTCACTACAGCGACGCCAACTTCACCATGCGATTGAGCTACGGTCAGGTAGGCGGTTTCGACCTCGGTGGCAAGCCATCAGGCTATTATACCACAGCCGAGAGTATCGTTGAGAAGATGAAGCAGGGCGATAAGGTAATCGATTACTACGCTGAGCCTATCATGCACGAGCTTCTCTCTGAGAAGGATTTCGGCAAGTATCAGGACAAGACGACTGGCAAGATGCAACTCTGCTTCCTCACCAACAACGATATTACCGGTGGTAACTCTGGTAGCCCTATGTTCAACGGCAAGGGCGAGTTGATTGGTCTTGCCTTCGATGGCAACTGGGACAGCCTCAGCTCTGACATCAACTTCGACAAGCGCCTGGCTCGCTGCATCGGTGTGGACATCCGCTATGTGCTCTACCTGATGGATAAGTGGGGACACGCAGACCGCCTCTTAAGGAGATCAATGCAAAGTAAATTCTATCTCTGAATCAACAGAGATGATATAAAGGTTTATCCTGGAATAAAGATTAGTCTCAGGATGATATAAAAAGAGCGGGAAATCAGCTGTTAACTGTTAACCTGTTAACTCCTGGCTTTCCGCTCTTGTTTTTTCTTATAGTTTCTCAACTAATACTGCGAGATATTATTCAGTTCCTTCAATGAAACCTGACGAGGCTTCTCGGCGAGTTTCTTCTTCAATTCATCCATCGTTATTTCTGCAGCTGGATTGAACTCATCTGATTGCATATAACCCAACACGCTCTCGTAGAAAGCCCTACCCTCTGGATATTTGGCAGCCTTCTCCAAATCGCTCATGCAGATGAGGAGCTTTCCGGCTCCCACCTTCCATTCCATCACCAAACCCAACTTATGATTCCGCTCGATATTGTCTATCACCTGAACTACCGGGCGATAATCCTTGGCGAAGTTGTCAAGCACCAGCGGATGCGATTCCTTGATTATCGGGAACCATTGCCAGTTGGTGTGCATTTCCGTAGGGAATCCCTTGAATATCGGATGTTCCGGATTCGTAAGAATGCCCAGGGTTCCTGGAGAAACCTTCTTCTTGTTGTTCTCGCAGATGGTCTTGAACATGCGATAGTTCCAGTAATCGGTCTGGAAGAGTCCACCCACGGTATAAGGAGTAGCATTATCTGCCTGCAAAGCGTATCATCTGCAGCCACGAAATGGCTGGAAGTCGTAGGAAGCCAAAGCACCTTTGCTCCCTTTTCTAGTTTCTTGACGACATCGGAAGTCAAATCCTTGGCAATAACGACTTGCTTTTTCAGATAGTCGATATTCTTTGGGGTCGTATAAACCCAAAGGTCGTAAGTATTGGAATATCTTGTCGCATCAAGTTCACCTTCATATATATACAAGGAGAGGGTCAGTTTGCGAGAACCCACATACACGTCCAAGCACTTACCATCCCCATCGTCAATTCCGTTGGCTTTCACTTTCATCTTATGAACGATCTCGCCAACATCTATCCATCCCTCCTCGTCGGTATGGATAGTTATCTCGCCTTGTGCCAAAGGAGAAGGCTGATTCAAATGAGTAAGAGTTTCGGCTACACTGGACTCGTTTGGATAACGTTCGTCTTTGGCATAATCCAACTTCCATTCCACTTTCTTGCCCTTCAAAGACTCTCCCCCATAATTGGCGATTTGAATCTTCGCCTTCATCGTGTCATTCTCCTCATAGCAGAATCTGTCTGTCACCAACAAAGGCACCACAGGCGAGCACCACTGGCGCCATTCCTCGGACGTAGTGATTCCCTTACTCTCCATAAACGCATCGAGGATGCCTACGAAAGCACTTCCCTGACCGGGATAATCCTGAATATCAAGCAGCTGGAAGCCCGCCATATTCCGGGTTCTCAAATCCATCTCTATATCGGCTTTATAGAGTTTCACGCTCCATAAGCCCGAAGCCTTGTGGAAATCATCAGCCTGCGAGAGCATTCCGGCAGCAGCCAGACGACGGCGGAAGACTTCGAAGTTATAAGGATGAAGCACTCCGGTGTATTTCTTCATTTCCCGATAGTCAGGATAGGTCTGAAACTGGCCTGTTTCGTGAGAGATGATAGGGATTCCTGCCTTATCGCAAGCCTCATCAAAATTCATCGTAGAATTAGGATGGAAATGATTGATCATTCCTCCATCGTAGGCATCGGCAAACGAGAAGGAACCACGGGTATGAGTATTGTATTTGCCCCATCCCTCGCCTCCGATGCGGCAAGTGGTGAAGTAATCAATCCTTCTTTTATTCCCTGATAACCGAGATAGTAATTGCTTCCAAAAGTATAGTATTTATCGGGCGCTATCTTGCGGAAATCATCCACAAACTCCTTCATCTTGTCGATATCTCCCCAGAGTTCATTCCCCAGCGCCATCATTCTGAAAGAAGGATGATGACCATATTCTCTGAGGATGTTCTCGCCTTCCTGATGCAGGAACGCCATCAGCCTTTCATCCTTCTTATCAAAAGACCCCCAGAAAGGAAGCTCCGGCTGGAGATAGATTCCCAGACTGTCAGCAGCCACGAAAGCCGCCTCCGGTGGGCACCAGGAATGAAAGCGCACATGGTTGATTCCATACTCCTTGCAGGTTCCGAGATACTTCATCCAGCCTTCCACGCTCATTTCCACATGTCCCGTCAGCGGCCATACAGCCGCATCGTGCTTGCCACGGAGGAATATCCTATGGCCATTGGCGTAGAAGTGGGCGCCCTTGATATGAAAATCCTTGGCGAAATCAGGCATCTGAAGGGCGGAAGGAGAAGCTACAGAACGGCTAGGGATTGCTCCTGTTAGAGTTTCTGCAGATTTGCTCTCTACAGAGCTGGCTAGCTGGAGTTCTATCCTTCCGATAATTCCATTCCAGTTGGTTTGCGTATCTTCCGTATAAGCATGGCTGGAGCCGTAAACCTGATCTGGCACACCTCTTCCATTATCCACTACGATTTCCAAGAAATGCTTGCCCGGCTTCACCTTCTTTGGCAGAAGATAGCGCTGAGGAGTAGAGATGAAGTTACAGGAATCCACCAGTTCTCCATCCACATACACCCAGGTTGGTCGGGTACGCTCCAGGAAGAGTTCTACCGGCTTCTTCTTCCAGTCCTTCGGAATATTGATGGTTCTGGAATATCTTGCAGCTCCTTTATAGGCATAGAGTCTCGTAAGATGCGTTGTCTCCATCGTATCTTTCGGAGCGAATCCCAGACGGTTCGTATCGATGGTACCGGGAAGAATGGCACGCTTCACCTCACCCTGCGAGGCACGTTACTCTTGGCGAAAGCGCTACCGCTCTTTCCCAACTCCACATTCCATTCACCAGCGAGCGAAATGCTCTGTGCTTGCAAGCCCAGACTTACCAGTCCCAGACAAGCGATAAGAATAGATTTCTTCATTAACTTATTACAGAATATCTTTTAGGGTTAAAATTGCGTATAAAGATACAATAAATTTGATGTTTACGGCTGCAAATATACAAAAATTGCGGTAAAAACACCGCAATTTACCAAAGAAATTGCTGTGTTTTTACCGCAAAATATGGATATTGCATCAAAACATCCCTTTGATGCAGGCTTTCATCTTATTATAAATCGCTGCCTAAACTACTTCTTCTTAGGTCTGCGACGAGCCCAGCCTTCTTCCTCGAAGTTTGGCTCCTCACCCTTGAACTTCACGTTGTCGTTGTTCTGGAAGAACTGGCGCCAATCGCCTGTATCCTCCTGAGGGCGAGACTTTCTGCCGCCACGGCTTCCACGTCCTCCCTTTCCACGAGCATCTCGAGAGTCTCTAGCATCATCAGAAGAACCTCTGCGGCTGCGTCCGCCTCTTTCTGAAGAACGACCGCCTCTGCCCTCAGAACTGCGTCCTCCGCGGGCTGCTCTGCCATGACCTTCCTCATCAGCATCGTTACATCTCACGGTTCTGCCCTTATACTCAGTACCGTTCAAAGCCTTCATCACGCGCTTCGCATCCTCCTCAGGCACCTCGATGTAGGCAAACTTACTCAGCAGGTCGATGTGACCCACCTCCTGGCGACCCTTCACGTGCTTGTTCAGATACTGCATGATTTCGCCCGGATAGAAACCATCTGCCTTACCCAGGTTGATGAACAGTCTCTTGAAACCAACCTCAGTCTCATGCTTTCTGCGACCATTGGAAACCTTGCCACGGTCTTCGCCACGACTTCCACGACCTTCGCCGCCACGGGAACCCTTACCGGTCTCAGGCTTGATAATCTCAGGAGCATTCTTATAGTAATCGAGGAACTTACCGAAGGTGATGGTCACCATCTTCTTGATGATGTCCTCCTTGTCGATGTACTCAAACTGGCGATTGATTTCTGCCATGTATGGTTCAATCTGATCCTCATCCACATCGGTCTTCATAATGTCGTCCATCGTCTTGAAGAGCTGCTTCTTGCAGATTTCCTCTGGAGTTGGCAATACGCCGTCCACGAAGTCCTTGCCAATCTGCTTCTCTATCTGGCGAACCTTGAACTTCTCTCTGGTATGGATGATAGAGATGGATGTTCCCTTCTTTCCGGCACGACCGGTACGACCGCTTCGGTGGGTGTAGCTAGCCACATCATCAGGCAAACCGTAGTTGATAACGTGAGTCAGATCATCTACGTCCAAACCACGGGCAGCTACATCGGTAGCCACCAGGAACTGAATGGTATGGTTGCGGAACTTCTGCATGGTGAGGTCACGCTGCTGCTGACTCAAGTCGCCGTGCAGTGCCTCTGCATTATAACCGTCCTTAATCAGCTTATCTGCAATATCCTGAGTCTCCAGCTTGGTGCGGCAGAAGATAATTGCAAAGATGCGTGGATAGAAATCCACCACGCGCTTCAGGGCGAGATACTTGTCCTTGGCATTTACCAGATAGTAGATGTGGTTTACATGCTCAGCACCCTCGTTGCGCGAACCCACTACGATTTCCTTGTGGTCGTGCAGGTAGTTGAGGGCAATCTTCTCGATGTCCTTGCTCATGGTAGCCGAGAAGAGCAGGGTGTTTCTATCTTCCGGAACGTTCTCGAAGATGGCATTGATGCTCTCTGAAAAGCCCATGTTCAACATCTCGTCAGCCTCATCAAGCACCACATTGTTCACGTTCTCCAACTGAGCCACGCCACGATTAATCAAATCGAGCAAACGGCCAGGGGTAGCCACGATAATCTGCACACCATGCTTCAGGGTGCGAATCTGGCTTCCGATGTCAGTACCGCCATAAACTGCGGCAATATGCAAACCGTCGATGTACTTGGCAAAGCTGTTCAAATCGTCTGCTATCTGGAGGCAGAGCTCACGTGTAGGACTGAGGATGATAGCCTGTGTCTGCTTGCTGCTGGCATCAGTTTTCTGGATAACCGGAATACCGTAAGATGCAGTCTTACCCGTACCGGTCTGCGCCAACGCAATCACGTCGTTCTTATTACCAAGCAAATATGGGATAACTTCTTCCTGAACTGGCATTGGATTCTCAAATCCAAGCTCTTCGATGGCACGGCGAATCTCCTCGCTCACGCCCAATTCTTCAAATGTCTTCAAATCTTTTTAACCTTAATTCATTATAATCTAAATGGAAGGCCGAATTCACCCTCCCAGCCATGAATTAGGGTGCAAAATCCTTCCGAAACGCTTGCGGCAATCCTACGCATTTATTAAGATTGCCTAAATTCGGGTGCAAAGATACGAAAAAAATGTGAGTTTCTTGCAGATTTCTGCAATATTTTATTACCTTTGCATGAAAGTTACAACAAACAGATAACCAAGAAAAACTTGAGATATATGAAAAAAAGTTATTTTCACCCAAGAATGGATTGCTTTGCATCCATACGACAAAAAGCAGACTAAACAGATCTGTATTATACAGAACTCGCCAACGAAATATACCACGCTCTTGACGAGGCGTGCTACACCCATAACTTCAAGAATATGGATGAAGCCAAGCAGCTGGCACTCAGCATTGCCGGTTATTTCGAAGATGTGATTTCGGGCACAGGCATTTGGAAGACTTTCACGGAAGAATGCAAGCAGCGCTACGGCACCTACATTCCTTTCTATGAGAAAGAAAGCGAATTCATCAAGAGTACACTCAACGAAGATGACCCGGCTTACGACCCTGAGGAAATCAACATCGCTGATGTCAAGTTCCTGCTCTGGCACCATTACCAGCAGAGCAGTTTCGTACAGGAAGCCGTTCCTTTCCTCTTCGGAACCCTGGAACTGGCTGCCAAACTTGCCTACAACATTCTCGACAGAGAGTATGAAACGGCTCCGGAAAACGAGCGTCTTCTGACTTATCTCAGCGAAATGCCTGAGATAGAGGGTAACGCTGAAACGACCGAAGAGGAAATCGAGAAGAACAAGGAGTTGGATGAGATTCACCGTCGCGACACCCTGGCGTGGTTCCATTATGGCTGCTATTTCAACGTGGGCAACCAGAAGCGCCTGCAGTTTACCCTCCAGCAGATGGCAAACTCGCCTCAGGGTCTCACCGAACCGCTCGCCTATTCAGTACAGATGGAAATGACCATCGCCGGCAGAAACAATCTCCTGGCGCTCACTTCTTACGAATGGCTCCGCAAGATTTGCAGGAACATGCCTACCCACAAGATCTGGGAGGATGAGGAGTTCAGAAGAAGGCTATAGAGCTACATGAAAAGGTGGATCATGAGAAGGCGATTCACGACTACAATCTGCTCAAGGCGAAGGGATACGAAGACAAGTTCATCTTCTTGGAAGATGTGAAGACGCTGAAGGAATTCCTCAAGGAGATTGAATTCGATTTGCCAAAGGACATCCGATTCCCTCAGAAATACGAAAAAGGCATCATCTTAAGCGGAAGTCCATATACAGGCATCAATATCAGTTTCGGTCTGGCTCATTGCATCGCATCACCTGAGAACCCATACTATGTACAGGAGCGTGCAGAGACCGACAGCTTTGGCATTATCAGCGGCAATGGTCTCCCATTCCCTTACGAAATTGTCTGCAAACTGATAGAAAACAACCTGATTCCTGACGCAAACATCTTTACGAGCCAGTATGTAAAGGAAGAAGGCTTGAAGATTACGCAGGCAAACCTCCAGTTCCTTGCCGATTACTACTTGATGGGCAGAAAGGACAAAGACCTGTCGCCTAAGGAGTTGTGGTAAAGATGCATTCAGCATACTCAATAAGTTCACTACGCTAACGCCATTTTTTAGGGGGTAGCGTAGTAGACTTTTACAGATTTATAGAAGAAAGAGCGGAAAATCAGCTGTTAACTGTTAACTCTGTTAACCCCAAGCTGTTCTTCCGCTCTTTATTTATTTCTTATTTCAAATTCTTATCCAGAAACTCCAGCATTTTCTCCTGTGCCTTCAGTCTGCAGGAATGAGGGATTTCCCAAAGCTCCGTATCCAGCAGATTATCTGCTCCCTGACTCTTCCAAACCTTGTGCATCTCGGCGAAAGCATCTTTTACACCAGGTACAGGGAAGAGCTTATCTTTTGTGCCATTGATGAAGAGCATCGGTTTCGGGCAGGCGAGGGAGGCGATGTGAGGATAGTCGAGATATTGCCTCACCCCCGGGATGCAATTCGCAAAACCGCCATTCTCCTTTCTTCCGAATCTCCGGGTAAGCTGAGCGTCCGTAGTAATCATCCAACAGATAGAAGCACCCGCCTTGATTCTATCCGATAAGGCAGAGAGCATCCACGAGCGATAGGCTCCCATCGAACACCCCACACATCCGATACGCTTCGCATCCACCATCGGCAGCGAAGCCAGGAACTCGGTACTGGAAATATCATCGTAAGTCATGAAGGCAGAGAGGTCTCTACCCAGCATCATCATGTTGCCGGCTATCAGGTCGTATTTGTTTCTATCCACGCCCTCCTTCCGGCCTCTTTCTCCCCACATCGGAGCATCTGCCGAAAAGACTACGTAGCCATGTTTCGCCAGATAATCGCCCACGTACTGATTATCATAAAGCTGCCTTGCCCACGCATCCGCATCATCCAAGATCTCCTGACAGAGCGCTTGCTTCGTAGGGGAATCTTTTTCTTCCGGAGTAAAGAAAGGGCGAATCATCTTCTCCTTTCCGATAAAGAGATGAGCACCATGATCATGAAGCGCATTGACTGTTGGGAATGGTCCCTTGCCATCCGGAATCAGGAGATAAGCCGTAATTCGGGAATAGGCGTTGATATTAAAGGCGATTTTCTGCGCCTTATATCCGTTTCTCTGTTCCTCACCGAGCACTTCCATATCCCAAGCCGCAGCCGCTTTCGGAGGCGTCATCATGCATTCGAGAACCTTTGCCCTTGCCGCCTTCTTCCACTTCTTGAAGTTCTTAATCGGACTGTTTCCCCAAGCCATCGGATAGGTCAGTTCCTTCTTCAGCGTTTCTACATAGGTAGGAATCTCTCCCTGCCATTCATACTTCTCCCGCTTCTGAAACTTCGGTTCGAAGAGGTTTTTGCAAACGGCACAGAGGTCTGTGCAAGCGCCACCGATGCCTGCAACAAAGCGATGATACTATATGTGATAATCCTTTTCATTCTCTTGTCTTGTTTATCTTCCTGTTTATAAGATTAGTTATTGTTTGCAAAATTAAGAAATTATCCTCAAAAAGAGCCCAATAATCTCGATATTTTTGCGTACCTTTGCCTAAAACATTTATAAATAACGGATAAAACATTCATAAACAACAGATAAAACATCATCAAATAGAAAATAAAGACATGAAAATAGCAGTTTTTTGTTCAGCAAATAAGAATATCGACCCCGACTTCTTCACATTGACTGAAGAGATGGGAAAGTGGATGGCTGAGAACGGCCACGACCTGGTTTTCGGCGGCTGCAACTCCGGTCTGATGGATTGCATCGGCAAGGCAGTAAAGGCGAATGGCGGCAGAACCATCGGTGTGGTTCCTACGCTTGTAGAGCGAGGAGGCAGAACCTTCCCAGACCTCGACATCGAGATTCCGTGTGATAATCTCAGCGACCGCAAGGACCTGATGCTTGCCCAGAGCGACATCTTCGTAGCCCTTCCTGGCGGCGTCGGCACCCTGGATGAAATCTTCACTATCGCCGCCGCCCACACCATCGGCTACCACCACAAAATGGTGATTCTCTACAACATGAAAGGCTTCTGGAACTCAACCATCGCCCTATTGGATGACATGGCAGAGAAAAGCATGATTCGTGGCGATTGGCGAGATGTGATAGAAGTAGCGGATAACCTGGAAGAGTTAAAGGCGATAGTTGAAAATTCCCATTAATATGATTTTTCGGCAAACTTGCACATTTCTCATATCAAAAAGTGGCAAACTTGCACATTTTTGATATTAAGGAAGGAATAGAAACCTATAAACGAAATACTCAGAAACAAAAGAAAGAGCGGAAAAACAACTGTTAACTGTTAACTCTGTTAACCCCAGTTGTTCTTCCGCCCTTAAACTTTATTCTGCCAGCAGCTTCTCTGCCATAGCCTTACCCAGAGCCTCGCACTGCTCCTTTACCTCTGGAGTAATCGCCTGCTTCATATCTACAGGCTCGCCCACTGGCTCGTAGTGGAGCTTGGTTTCGTTCCACTCCTGAATCTTTGCTACTGCCTTGCTTGCCCAGCAATGAGAACCGTACCAACCGAGGAGGTGGTTCTTAACGTCCTTATTGGCAAGCTCGGAGAGGAGAACCTCCATCTCGTGATAAAGACCGGCATTGTAGGTTGGAGCACCTACGATAAGGCCCCTGTAGCGGAAGATGTCGCGCAGGATGTAGCTGTGGTGAGTCTTCGAGATGTTGTACATTACGATGTTCTTCACGCCAGCCTTGCTTGCCGCACGGGCGATGATTTCAGCCATACGCTCGGTATTGCCGTACATGGTGCCGTAGCAGATAACGAGGCCCGGCTCCGTCTCGTACTTCGACATCTTATCATACATGCCGATTACCTTCTCAATATGCTCGTGCCAAACCGGACCATGGGTTGAGCAGATGTAATCCAGCTCCACGCCAGCCAACTTCTTCAAGGCATTCTGAACAGGGATTCCATACTTACCCACAATGTTTGAGTAGTAGCGAACCATCTCCAGCCAGAAAGTCTCGCAGTTGATTTCCGTATCGATGATTCCGCCGTTCAGCGCACCGAAGCAACCGAACGCATCACCTGAGAAGAGCACCTTGTTCTTTGCATCGAGGGTTACCATGGTCTCTGGCCAGTGAACCATAGGGATGAGAACGAAGCTCAGCTCGTGGTTGCCCAGAGAGAGGGTTTCGCCATTCTTCACCTCTACCACGTCATCTGTTACGCCGTAGAAGCCTTCCAGCATTCCCAGCGTCTTCTTGTTGCCCACAATCTTGATGTTAGGGTAATATTTCTTGATGAGGGCGATAGACCCGCTGTGGTCAGGTTCCATGTGGTTGATGATAAGGTAATCGATTTCGCGGTCGCCAATCGCCTCGTGAATGTTCTCGAGGAACTGGGTGAAGAAATCTACCTCTACAGTATCTACCAGCGCTACCTTCTCATCGTCAATGATATAAGAGTTGTAGCTCACTCCGTTAGGCAAAGGCCAGAGGCCCTCAAAACGATGCTTGTTGCGGTCGTTAACGCCTACGTAATAAATCTTGTTTATAATTTCTGTCATATCTTTTATATTTTTATAATTCCTTCTTCTTTTCTTCTCCGAATTCCTTGGAAACATAATTGTAGATGTCCTTGCAGCATTCGGTGGAGAATTCTTGAGCCGAAACAAGGAGACTGTCCCATTGCGCCTCAGATAAGCCGCGGTCGATGTCCTCGCGGGTGATTCCATCCTTGATCAGTCCGAACACGAAGCCTGCGTTGAAATTATCGCCGGCTCCGATGGTGCTCACCGGTTTCATCTTCTTCGAAGGATAACTCTTGGCAAAGCCGTTCTCGGCACGAACCTCTACAGGCTCAGCACCCTGGGTGCAGATAAACTTCTTGCAGTAGAAACTGATTTCGGCATTATAAACCTTATCCGCCTCCGGTTTCTTGTAGAGGATTCCGAAGTCCTCGTGGCTTCCGCGTACGAAATCAGCCATCTCCAGGTTCTCTATCAGATTAGGTGTAATCTTCATGATTTCGTTCTGATGAGAAGCACGGAAGTTGATGTCGTAATAAAGAATGGCGCCGTGCTCCTTCGCATACTCCAGGAAGCCGGCAACCTGAGGACGGACCACAGGATTCAGAGCGAAGAACGAACCGAAGAGCACGATGTCGCCAGGATTGATTTCCGGTGTGGCAAACTCCAGCTGGTCGTGAGGATGATCCTTGTAGAAAATGTAGTCGGCATTGTTGTTCTCGTCGAGGAAAGCCAGCGAGAGCGGCGACTTGGATTCCGGGAAGATGCTCACATTGTCAGCATTCACCCCATTATCTCTCAAAAACTGAATCACATACTCTCCTATGCGGTCGTTGCCCGCCTCGCTGATAAACGAAGCATTTACGCCCGCACGGCCCAACGAGATGACTGCATTGAATGATGAGCCACCCGGTACTGCCTCTATCGGCTTGCCGCCCTTGAAGATGATGTCAAGCACGGTTTCTCCTATTCCTATTACTTTGCGCATTGTTTTTGATGTCTATATTTTATTTTTGGGGGCAAAGATAAGTCTTTTTGGCGATAATGCAAAATAAATGACTATTTTTTTGGATAAATTACATTTTCAGTGTAACTTTGCACCTTGAAATGAAATACAATACTTATACACTCGATAATGGCCTCCGCATCATCCACCTGCCTTCAGACAGCAAGGTGGTGTATTGCGGTTACCAGATTAACGCCGGCACCCGAAACGAGGAGCCGGGCGAAGAAGGACTTGCCCACTTCTGCGAGCACGTTACTTTCAAGGGCACAGAGCGCCGCAAGGCGTGGCACATTCTCAACTGTCTGGAGAGCGTGGGAGGCGACCTGAATGCCTACACCAACAAGGAGGGCACGGTTTATTACTCCGCCATCCTCAAGGAGCACATCGCAAGAGCCGTAGATCTGCTCACCGACATCGTTTTCCATTCGGTTTATCCGCAAGCGGAAATCGACAAGGAGGTAGAGGTAATCTGCGATGAGATAGAGAGTTACAACGATTCTCCTGCCGAACTGATTTATGATGAATTCGAAAATATCATCTTCAAGGGTTCGCCGCTGGGCCACAATATTCTGGGCACAGCCGAGCAGGTTCGCTCGTTCAAGACAGAAGATGCGCTGCGCTTTACAAGAAAACTTTACCGGCCGGATAATGCGATATTCTTCGCTTACGGAGACATTGATTTCAAGAAGCTGGTGAAGCTTATCAGGAAGGCGCTCGCAGATGATGATTCGGGCAAGGTTGCTGAAAATGCAGCGAATTCAGTGGGCAAGCTTGCTGAGGAAAAGCTCCCACAGATTTCACAGATTACACAGATTTCAGGGGATGAGAATTCTATTACTACAGAAAAATCTGTGTCATCTGTGAAATCTGTGGGACCTGAAAATTATCCATCTGTGGGGAAAGAGATTGCCGGGCAGACGATTGTGATGCAGAAGAATACGCATCAGGCTCATGTGATGATTGGAACCCGCGCCTACGATGTGAACGACAGCCGCAGAATGCCGCTCTATCTGCTCAACAATATGCTGGGCGGACCGGGAATGAACGCCAAGCTGAATCTCGCCCTGCGCGAGCACAACGGACTGGTTTACACCGTAGAGAGCACGATGGTGGCTTATGGCGATACGGGCATTTGGAGCATTTATTTCGGCTGCGATGAGCACGACGTGAAGCGCTGCCTCAGACTGGTTCGCAAGGAACTGGATAAGTTCATGCAGAAACCGCTGAGCGAGGCGCAGCTCAAGGCCGCCAAGAAGCAGATTAAGGGACAGATAGGCGTGGCTTGCGACAACCGCGAGAACTTTGCCCTCGACTTCGGCAAGAGCTTCCTTCACTATGGCTGGGAGAAGAATGTAGACCGACTCTACAAGCAGGTGGATGAGATTACTGCCGAACAGATACAGGCCGTGGCTCAAGAATTGTTTGATAAAGACAGGCTCACCACGCTGATTTTCAGATAATGTTGATTTTCAGACAAATAGCTCAAGTAATAAGAAAATAAAGAAGGCAACAACTTGGGGCGTCATGCGACTTCCCTCGTTGTTGCCTTCGTAATTTAATGAATTAAAAACTGCTTTTTCTTAAAAACAACTAACAATTAACCTAAAAACTTAAACCTAAAAACCTAAAATGAAAATCTATAAAACCTAAAACGAATTCTTAACAATCTATATATGAAATCCCCAATCAGAATTTATCACGAAAACTCTCAGGGGACAGTATGAATTTCAAATGAAAAGGAGTTTTTACTCTCCTCTCTGATTTCGGAAGCCCTTTTGGCTCCCTACTGTTTTTTACTCAGCTGTGCATTGCTGCCAGCCATTTTTAATCTCGGCTCTTTTGGAGCCCTTCGCATGGCTAATCTCCAATTAAGCCAACTTGTTGCTAATAGCACCAACTTCAGCTACACATGCAACAACTACTGCGAAAATCATTCCTAATACTAACATAATCTTTTCCTTTCTTAAATTTGTTATCTTAAATATACAATCTTGTAGTTTTACCTAACAAAATCTTAACTCTCTTTATTTCTTACCTCCCGGAGGAGGATTTCTATGCTCTCTTAGCTTCGCAGCTTATTTACCGCAGTTCATTCCGAGGTTCATACCTGCGCAAGCAACTACTGCGAATGCTACTACTGCTACTGTCATTATCCCGAACATTACCATAATCTTTTTCCTTTCTTTTAACCTCTTAATCAATCTCTTCGAGATTTTCCAGAAGTCTTCAACCGAATCTCAGAACCAGGTTCCGAACCGGTCTCAAACTTGTCTCGAATCGATTTCGTAAGTTATCCTTACTGAATCAATCTTTTATCCTTTTTTCTTTTTCTGGTGCAAAGGTACAACTTTTTGTGTGCGCGCACAAACATTTTAGGAGAAAAGTTTCAAAAAGCCCTTTTTTCTTGATTAAGGTCAAGAACATTTACATTCCCGTTACAAATCAGGCACGGATTACTCGGATTACACGGATTTAAGTCTCTCACATCAATTAAAACACATTCATAATCTCATAGAACATCCGTGTAATCCGCATAATCCGTGCCTAATCTATTCTACGCAGCCACTCCTGGCGTTCCGTAGTGCCCGTACTTGGCGATGAAACGGGCGGTCTTGGTGAAGGTGCCGTCCTCGTTCTTCATGATGAAGCCACGCTTCTTCCAGTTGCACAGCAGGATGGCAAGCTTCGTCTTGGTGCCATGAACCTGACAGATGTTCTGAATCTCAGTCTTGTCAAAGGTGTCATGAACGTAGAGAAGAAGATTGCTCACACCGGGAGTATGACACACAGAGCGGCTGTCTGCATCTATCGCCTCCTGCATCTGATTGCCGAAGAAACGCATCTTGCACCACAGATCATACTTCACGCTCCATACGATGAAATCCTCTATCGCCTTCTCCCACTTCTCGCCATTCGCCAGATAAAGCACCATCGCGCGGCGGAAACCATTCGCCAGACCACGCTTGGCAAACTCGGCGTAAGGCTTGTTGTAAGCCAGCTGAGCCATCTCCATAATCTCATTCTCCAGGCGCTCGATAAGCTGGCGAGCCTTACGGCACTCCTTGAAACCGCTGGCTGCGTTCAGCTGCTGGATGTAAGGAGAAAGCTGCGACTTGAACTGCGCATCATAACTGCCCACCTCCGGACGCGGAGCGAAATCGGGACGGATAATGGTGGCGAGCGACAGGCGGCTCACGGCTCCATCAGCCACCTCACGAACCGAGAAGAACTTCTGCGTAACGGCAATGGTGCTCGAAGCATTCCAGTTGAAGCGGGTCTTTACGCGGGCTGTAACGCTCTTGGTTCCTACTCGCTCCTGGCCGTCCTCTGAATTGTCCCAGCAGAGGCGAATCAGCTGGCTAGGGTCGTTAAACTTCCTGAGCATGTCTACCTCGTCCATCTTGCAGTAGAGATAAGCATCGCCAGCCTTCTGTACATCGTCGAGACGCTGGATGTAGGCAGCACGGGTAAGGTCGGGCGAAACGATGCGGATGCAGATGTCTTCCGGGCGCACAGGCTTCTTCTTGTTGTCGCCCATGGTGTTCACCTCGTCCTTCCAGTCCTGCTCCTTCTGGCGGTTCACCTTATCCATCTGAACCAGGTCTTCGATGATGCAGTCGATGGGTCCGTTGACGAGCGATTTGCCTGACGACATGGCTGCAATGAGCAGATTCATCATCGCCGCCTCGTGCACCTGATTATCCGTGTAGCGGAAGGTTACGCCCTTAAGATGAGCGGCAAGCGGAGGCGCTGCAGTTCCTCATCGTCTATCTGCTCCAGCTTATGAAGAATGCGGTTTCTGGCCTGCGTCATTTCGCGGGAATAATCGCTGCGCTGGATTTCGAGGAAACTACTGAGCCGCTCTCTTGCCTCAGAAAGGCAATCGGTAAGCTCCTCGCGCAGCATCGCCTCAGTTTCTGCATCAAGAGAACGGTTCTCTGCTCAGAAGAGGTTTTATCGGATGCAAAAGAGGAGTTATCGGATGCAGAAGAGCTCTTATCCGAAGCGCCTTCAGAGAGCGTATTCTGGAGACGGATGATGCTGTTGATGACGCCTTCGAGCATCATGGTGCAGTCGCTGAAGCGGGTGAGCTGTTCGATGGGCAGCACAGGACCGGAGTATTGCCAGTCATCATAAATCTTATCATCATATATTTCGCGGCGCGCCTGCTCCATCTCCTCATCAGAAACATCAGAGAGCGCCCTCACCATGAGCTGCAATCCAGCCTTATCGCCCTCGTTCTTGCTGTTGCAGCCTATGCAGCGGGTGCGCAGGTTCCGCTCCTTACGGGCGATGATGAGGGCGCGTACGTCCTCGCCTTCCAGGGCTGAAACATAGCCTATGAGCTGCTGTTTGTCATAAGCTTTCACCGCCAGCATGTCGAAGGTGTTGGCGTCATCGGGCACGAGGCAGATGGTTCTCCCCTCTGCTTCTTTAGCATACTCTACCTCATGGCCTTTCACGTCATTATGGGTGAGTCCTACGATATGGAATGTGAGATTCTTCATTTTATGTTGTTATTATTGTTTTTACGTTTGTTTGCAGTCAGGTTACAAAAGTAAGGTTTTTCGATGAAACCACCAAGCATTCTTGTTTAAATTTCCTAAAAGAGGGGACAGAGAAGCCGAGGGGGTTAACAGGGTTAACAGTTAACAGCCGTTTTTTGCATGGTCCCCTCGCGTACCTTATTATATAATAATATATATATACTTATTTTTATATAAGTGTGTGGATGGAAGTATGCATTTTGGGGGTGTTAACTGTTAACCTGTTAACCTTTTGCTCTCAGAGCGCCCTTCTTCCATCAGAAATGCGTTCTCTCCCGATACTTGTTAAAGATGGCTGGCTGAGCCTTGGCAGAAAAAAAACTCAAACGCGCTGCTACAGCCCGTTTTACGGGCTTATATGATGGCTAGAGAGAGGCATAAATAATGGTTGGCGAGAGGCATAAATGATGGCTGAAAAGGGGCATAAATGACGACTCACGAGGGGGGATGGATCATGCGTCGCGACGGAAGAAATGTTGCGTCGCGACGGAACGGGGAATGCATCGCGATGCAGAAAAAAGGGCTTTTTAGAGCGGAAAACTATGAGTTGCGGGACAGAAAACTATGAGTAAGTTTTGTTAACGGGAGGGAAAACAACAAGGCGATACTCTTCTCTTATAGGAAGAATATCGCCTCGTTGCCTTCATTAAAAAGGAGGTCAAGGATGCTCATATTGGGCTGAAAACCGTATTTCTGCTCGTAAACCTGGTAATAGCGCTTCGACTCGAATTCGGGGTCAGGAAGAGGTTTCTTGGGGCGAATCGCATCGCGGAAATCCTTGATTTCATTCTCTGCTCCCATTTCTTCACGCTGAATGTACTCTTCGGTAACCGAAATCCTGGGACGGATGTCGAGGAGTTCTATCATCTTCTCTGTAGTCTCCATGTTGAAATCGAAGAGGAACTCGTATTTCTTCTCGTAGAAAGGGCGGATGTCGTCCTGATAATACTCGAAGAAAGGGCTCTCGCCATAGGCGGAAAGGAGCGCATTCCAGTGCACGTGGCGCCAGTTGGCGTGGTCGGAGATGCGGATGTCCTTCATCGACAGAGAGATGTCGTGATTGGTGGGGATGGTGAGCGAGAGGGGGCCGTTGGTGGTAGGGATGATCATACGGTTACGATAGGTTTGCTTGATAAAGCTCTCGTGGCGCTCTATCAGGCATTCATCGTAGCGGTTCAGCTTCTGGTACCACTGGATGGGGCCGAAATATGTGGAAGAAAGAAGGGCTTTCAATTTCTGCTTTGTTATGAAGGGTAATGATGAAGAGGGGGACGAGCGATGGAATCGCTCGGAACGGGGGGCAGACGGGGGACAAGCTTCCGGCAGCGCGAGGGAGCTAGAACAGCTTATGGGCTTTGCCTATCATCTGATGCTTATGAACGAGCTGCTGGCCGGTTGGCGTCTTCAAGAGATAGAAGCGGCAATCCTTGCAGCCGCAGCGCTTGCAGCAGATGGTTGGAATGACGAACTGCATGGTGTCGATGCGCAGCGTATCGCCCGGAAGCTTCTCTATCCTGCCTATGAAATGAGACTCGAAGACGCGCTTGCAACGCTGGTTCTTGGGCTGATAAACCACCGTATCGGTGAAAACAACCACATCGCCACGCCCGAAATTTTCGTAGTCAATCCTGTTCACTATCACCCGGTTGCCTGCCTTCAGCTGGGGCGGAAGCCCGCCCTGAGGCACCGAGAAGATAGTAAAGACATAGGTGCGCACTGCCCAAGCCAGGAGCAGCGACAACACCAATGCTATTAGGAATTTGACGGCAGTCTTCAATTCTTATTTCTTTTTTTCTTACTTAATATTGTCTACAAAAGTGAAGAGGCGGTTCCAACGGATGCCTGAGAAGCCCGGATGATCTGGGCTGTGGCTCCACCAGATGAAGATAGGCTTGCCCACGATGTGATCCTCAGGAACGAAACCCCAGTAGCGGCTGTCGGCTGAGTTGTGGCGGTTGTCGCCCATCATCCAGTAGTAGTCGAGCTTGAAGGTGTAGCTCTTCGCCTGCTTGCCATTGATGAAGATGCGGCCAGCGTTGTCTACCTTCAGGTCGTTGCGCTCGTAAACCTTGATGCAGCGCTCGTATACAGGCAGATTCTTCAGCGTCAGAGCGATGCTCTCGCCCTTCTTCGGAATCCATACCGGACCGTAATTATCTCTTGTCCAGCCGGTATAGGCGTTGAGCGGATAGAGGTCGCCATAGGTTGCATCCGTATTGATAGAGATGCTCTCTACGAGGTTTCTGTTCGCCTTCAGCGCCATATAAGCCTTCTTGGTGAGCGGAATCACGCCACTCTGATTATACATCAGCAGGTCTTCGTTGGTGATTCCCAGTTCATCGGCAAGGTCGATAGGGAACTCGCCCTTGAGCTTCATCTTATAAGTATACTGCACGTTATCAGGCTCCTTGTTTGCCTTTCCGTTCAGATAAACGATGTGGTTCTTGATCTGCAGGGTCTGACCAGGCAAGCCCACACATCGCTTTACATAGTTCTCGCGGCGGTCGGTAGGACGGCTGATGATGTCGCCATATTCGCCCGGCATGCTGCTGATGTAGTTGCGACCTGTAGCATAAACCTGCTCAAAATAGTGGCGCTGCTGCAATGGGTTCATCGCACGCACATCCTTTTCCTGTCCGTTCTGCTGCATCAGCTGGTCGCCGATGCTGTAAACCATCTGGTAGTAATCATTCGCCTGATAGCGCTCCTCATTGACGAGCGTATCGCCTGCAGGATAATTGAACACCACGATGTCATTGAGTTTCACGTTGCCCAAACCCTTTACGCGGCGGTAATCCCAGTGAGGCCACTCTATGTAGCTCTTCACGTTGACCAGCGGCATGGTGTGCTGGGTGAGCGGCATGGTGAGCGGAGTTTCAGGGATGCGAGGGCCGTAGCTTACCTTGCTCACGAAGAGATAATCGCCCGTGAGGAGACTCTTCTCGAGAGAGGAAGACGGAATGACGTAGTTCTGGAAGAAGAAGAGGTTGATGAAATAAACCGCTACGAGAGCAAACACCAGCGCATCTACCCAGCTCATGATGAAGCGCACAGGGCCTTCTTCATCCTTCCACCACTGCCAGTGAATCTTCTTGGTGATGTAAACATCGAAGATGAACGGAACCACGATGAGTCCCAACCAGCTTTCTACCCAAACCAGAAAGAGGAGATAGAGGGCGAGAACCACTGCGAACTTCGCCCACTGTACCTTCATATTGAGTTTTTGTTTCTGCTTGTCTATCATAACTTCTGCTTAGAACTTAAATAAATCTGATGTGGTGAGCAAGCCGGAATGGTTGGCTGTGAACTCAGCTGCGAGAACGGCTCCCAGGGCGAAACCCTTGCGAGAATGGGCACTGTGCTCGATGGTAATCATATCAGCATCGCTGTCATACATCACGGCGTGGATTCCCGGAACCTCGCCATCGCGTACGCAGTTGATGACCAGGTCTTCATCAGTAATGTTTGCATCGCCCTCATCGTGATGACCATCCTCAGTCCAATAAGTAACGCCACGCTTCCAGTCCTTCTTTCTGTCGATGTTGTCGATGATTTCCTCGGCAAGGGTGATGGCTGTTCCAGATGGCGCATCGAGCTTATGAACGTGGTGGGTTTCCTGCATGCATACAGAGTACTGTGGGAAACCATTCATGATTTTAGCCAGATAGCGGTTTACGGCAGAGAAAATGGCCACACCGATGCTGAAGTTAGAGGCCCAGAAGAGGGTCTGCTTACCGTCGGCGCAGAGTTTCTCCACGTCTTCCTTATGGTCTTTCATCCAACCTGTAGAACCTGAAACCACCTTCACGTTGTGAGAGAAAGCCTTCAGATAGTTGCCGTAGGCGGCAGTAGGGTTGGTAAACTCAATGGCAACATCGGCAGAGCAAAACTCCGGGCTGTCGATGTCTTGAGGGTTATTCACGTCAATCTTACAAACGATTTCGTGGCCACGCTGCAGGGCGATCTCCTCGATCATGTGTCCCATCTTTCCGTAGCCGATCAAAGCAATTTTCATCTTTATCTATTTTTATTTTTGTTCTTATTTCTAAACCTTTCGGCAAAAATACACATTTTTCTTCGAAAAACCTTGAAAAATCCTTGTTATTATAATAATAAATAGAAAATTTTGGTTATTTTTGCAGTGATTTAAGGCTTTTAGCCTCATTTAGTAACTAAAAAGAGAAAATTATGAGCAGATATATTTTTGAGACGAAGATGGAAGTAAGAGATTATGAGTGCGATATTGAGGGCATCGTGAACAATGCCAACTATCTGCACTACATGGAACATACCCGCCATCTCTTTCTGAAGGAATGCGGCCTCAGCTTTGCCGAAATGCACAACAAGGGCGTGGATGCTGTGGTGGCGAGAATGAACCTGCAGTACAAGGTTCCGCTGCAATGCGATGATGAATTCTTCTCGCGTCTGTGGCTGGAGAAGCAGGGCGTGAGATATGTTTTCCATCAGGACATCTTCCGTGCCAAGGACGAGAAACTCTGCCTCAAGGCAACCGTAGAACTCGTCTGCCTCATCAACGGAAAACTGGGCAACAGCGAGGACTACGACAAGGCATTCGAGAAATACTTCTCTCCTCAGAGTTAACAGGTTAACAGTTAACAGCTGATTTTTCAATACCCCTTCCGCACACGAGCGAAGAACTTGCGTTCCGAAAGAGGCAATCCTATAAACCATAAAAGCCGAAACATTATGGAGCAACTCCTTCATTATGTGTGGAAGCACAAGCTCTTCCCACTCTCTCCACTCACCACCACCTGGCACCAGGCTGTGGAAGTAATTGACCCCGGACTGCACAACCGCAATGCAGGGTCCGATTTCTTCAATGCCAAAATCAAACTCAACGGAACCCTATGGGTGGGAAACGTGGAGATACACGACAAGGCAAGCGACTGGTATGTGCACGGACATGATAAGGATGAACGCTACGACAACGTTATCCTGCACGTTTGCGGAACCATCGATGTAGAAGCCAAGAACTCGAAAGGCGAGCCCCTCGTGCAGTTGCAGCTCGACATTCCCGAAAACGTATCGAAGCATTATCAGGAGCTGCTGAGCATCGACCAGTATCCTCCCTGCTACCAGATTATCCCATCGCTCACCCGCCTCACCGTGCACAGTTGGATGAGCGCCCTGCAAACCGAGCGCTTATCGCAGAAAACCGATGCGATAGAGGCGCGCGTGAAGCAATGTAACGGCGATTGGGAAAACGCCTACTTCGTGACCCTGGCGCGCAACTACGGGTTCGGAATCAACGGAGACGCCTTCGAGCAGTGGGCTTACCATCTGCCGCTGAGGGCCGTAGACCATCACCGCGACGACCTTTTCCAGATAGAAGCCATCTTCCTGGGGCAAGCCGGACTGCTGGAGCTGAACACCATTCCCGAAAGATATCAGAAAGACGCACTGAACGACGGCTATTTCTCCCGGTTGAGGAACGAATATCTCTATCTCTCGCATAAATTCTCGCTGCAGCCGATGGATTACAAGCAGTGGCGCTTCCTGCGCCTGCGTCCGCAGAACTTCCCTCACATCCGCATCTCGCAGTTAGCCAATCTTTATTATAACCGCCGTGCGGGGCTGAGCCAACTGCTCGAGGCAAGCACGGTGAAGGAGGCGAAGCAGGTGCTCTCAACCAGCGTTACGGAGTATTGGGAAACCCATTATACCTTCGGCAGCACGAGCATCCGGAACGAGAAGCACCTCTCCCCTTTCTCGCTCAATCTGCTCATCATCAACACCGTGGTTCCCATCCTCTTTGCCTATGGAAGGCACCGGGGCGAGGAGAAATACTGCGACCGCGCCTTCGACTTCCTGGAGGAGCTGAAGGCCGAGAATAACCACATAGTAAGGATGTGGAAGGAATGCGGTCTGCCGGTAGAGAACGCCGGGGATAGCCAGGCACTCATACAGCTGAAGAAGGAATACTGCGACAGGAAGGAATGCCTGAGGTGCAGGATAGGTTACGAATACTTGAAAAGATAAAGATTATGGCTGATCAACAGGAAATACTGAACACCATCCTCCTGACAAGGCTCAATTACTTCAGCCTGGCAGGAATGCTGGAGCTATACAGAAAGGTAGGCTCCGCTACGCTCATCCTGGAGCATAAGAACAACCTCAGAGACATCCTCCCCGATGCCTCGGATAAACTCGTGAGCGCTATCCAGAACTGCGAAGAAGCCCGAAAACGCGCTGAGGAAGAACTGGAGTACGACATACGCTACGGAATAGAACCCATTCCGATGAACGACGACCGCTATCCGCAACGCCTCAAAGACTGCGATGACGCACCTCTCATCCTCTTCTATAAAGGCAACGCCAACCTCAACCAGCAGCGCGTCATCAACATCGTAGGAACCCGCCACTGCACTCCTTACGGCGAAGACCTCATCCGCCGCTTCATCACCGACCTGAAGCAGCTCTCACCCAACGTGCTCATCATGAGCGGACTTGCCTACGGAGTGGACATCGTGGCGCACCGCCAGGCACTCGCCAACGGCTACGAAACCATAGGCGTGCTGGCTCACGGTCTGGATGACCTCTACCCCCGTCAGCACCGGGAAACGGCGGCAAGAATGATAGAACAGGGCGGACTGCTCACCGAATTCCTTACCCGTACAAACGCTGATAAGATAAACTTCGTGCGCCGCAACCGCATCGTAGCGGGAATGTCGGATGCCTGCATCCTGATAGAGAGCGCAGCTCACGGCGGCGGTCTCATCACCTGCGATATTTCGCAATCCTACGGTAGGGACGTCTTCACCTTCCCGGGCAGAATAGGTGATTACTACAGCGAAGGCTGCAACAACCTGATACGCAACAACGGCGCCACGCTCATCACCAGTGCCGAGGACTTTGTGAAGGACATGCGCTGGCAGGATGACGCCACCCTGATGCGAGCCAAGCAGCAAGGCATCGAGCGCAGCCTCTTCCCCGAATTATCGCCCGAAGAAGAGCTCATCGTCCAAATCCTCTCAAAGACCAACGACCTGCAGATCAACATCATCAGCGTGAAGTCGAACATCGACATCTCCCGCCTCACCTCCCTCCTCTTCCAGATGGAAATGAAAGGAATCATCCGCACCCTGGCAGGGGGAATGTATCATCTTTTAAAGTGAATCAAAGGAGGAGTTAAGGAGTTAAAGGGAGTTAAGGAGTTAAGACAACAGTTATGAGATACTCATGTTTTTTTGTATATCATGGCAAATTCTCATAAAAAAAGTGTAACTTTGCAACCGAAATTTTGGAGAAGGAATATCAAGGATTATCATTTTCGAAGCCTTTAACTCCTTAACTCCTTTAACTCCTCATAAAACGATGAAAATAGGTAATATAGAATTTGGGCCTCAGCCCCTCTTCCTCGCTCCGATGGAAGACGTAACAGATATTGGTTTTCGCATGCTCTGCAAGCGATTCGGAGCCGCCATGGTTTATACTGAGTTCGTATCGGCGGAAGCCTTGGTGAGAAGCATCAAGAGTACTGTCAGCAAACTTACGATAAGCGATGAAGAGCGCCCTGTGGGCATTCAGATTTACGGCAGAACCACAGAGGACATGGTGGAAGCTGCCAAGATCGTAGAACAGGCGAAGCCGGATGTGATTGATATTAACTTCGGTTGCCCGGTGAAGAAGGTTGCCGGAAAGGGTGCAGGAGCCGGAATGCTCCGCAATATTCCGCTGATGCTGGATATTACAAGAGAGGTGGTAAAGGCGGTAAACGTGCCCGTAACCGTGAAAACCCGATTGGGATGGGATTGCGAGAACCTCATCATCACCGACCTTGCCGAGCAGCTACAGGATTGCGGGATCCAGGCGCTCACCATCCACGGCAGAACCCGTAGCCAGATGTACACCGGAGAAGCCGACTGGAGCCTTATAGGAGAGGTGAAGAACAATCCCCGCATCCATATTCCTATCATCGGCAACGGTGACATTACGACCCCAGAAGAAGCCAAGCTTGCCTTCGAAAGATACGGCGTAGATGCGGTAATGATTGGCCGCGCCACCTTCGGCAGACCATGGATTTTCAAGGAAATACGTGATTATCTGGATAATACGGGTGCTGCCCCATTAACCGTAGATGAGAAGATTGACCTCCTGGAGGAGCAGCTGCGCATCAATGTGGAGCGCATCGACGAGTACAGAGGCATTCTCCACACCCGTCGCCACCTTGCCGCCTCCCCTATCTTCAAGGGTATTCCTGATTTCCGTCAGACGAGAATCGCCATGCTGAGAGCCACTACCGTGGAGGAACTGTTGAAAGAATGCCGAGAGAATAAGAAACAAAAAGGGAGAATCCAACAGACACCTGTTAGTTTCTCCCTTTTACTTTTAAAAGATTGACTTTATATAATCCATCAAATTTTCATTCTTATAGCTTGGAGTTTGAAGTGATCTACCACCCTTAAAACCATGCTTAATCAAAACACTTTCATTCAATTGGTCTCCAGAATATTCTGCAACCAACTTTAATCTAAAAGTAATATCCGTAGGAGCTTGCTCAAGCCAATATTCAGAATCCTCACGCTTACAATTATCGGCAACAACTTGAGTTTTAAATCTAACGTTTCTAGTATTTGACATAAACAAATATACTATATCTCCTACTTCAAAATTAGCTGTATTTACCCAACTAATAAATCCACTCTTTATCAAGCTCTTTGCGTGATTACATTTTTTCTCATTTGCAAAAGCAATCCACTCTTTATTCCCCATTGTTTAAAAAATATTTGATAATATCATCTATTGTTGCCTTAAACAACCTACCATAATCAGAACTTACACTATTAGGTGCCCATATCTTAAAACATTTTTGCCCTAATGTGCTACCATAAAAGAAAGTATATGTCAGTCCCATCACCTCGAAATCAAAATGTTCACCAGACTTTGCTGTTTTTAAAGTTTCAGAAAAGTCTTTTAGATTTTTTACAGCAGTTTCCTTATCTCCCAACAACAAATTCACATCATCATGAAATTTTGAATTATTACGTAACGTTAGAGAATACACATCCCCTCTCTCTGTTGTAGACTTCATCAAACTGACGGAACCATTTGTAAACCCCTTAACCCTCTCTATTGAACCAGACTTTTTTAATTGCGCATGACTCATAATTGGGCAAACACTTAAAATTAATGATAAAAGAAGTATAACTTTAAATCTAAACATAATCAAAAATAATTATCAAATTACTATTGTCTCATCCACAGCAAGTCAAAGTACATCAATCTGGTTGCCATTTTGATTTGCTGCCCCTTCTTTCCTCCTGTATATAAGAACTCCTGTTCTTCAGAGGTAAACAGAGGTTGAAAACCATTTTTTTGATAGAAAGAGATTACTTCGGGAGCATTGATTGCATCTACTATCACAAAGCGACAGCCAGACTTGTTGTCATGAGACATAAACCAACCCTTGATGAAATCAATGACTTCACTACCTATTCCCTTTCCACAAAAATCCTTGTTTACGCCCAAACGACCGATAAGAATACCAGGATATCTACGCAGAGGCTTTTCATGATGCGTAAGACTTTTCATATAATCCTTACGGCTTCTTGGCAAATCATAAATACGAATGCTATCATTAGAAACCGTAAAGGCACAAACGATTTTGGTGGGGTCATCATTCTTTCGAAAACAATATGATTTCCCCATCAAATAATAAGCATAGCGTGTGGCATCATTCTTGAAGAAATCATCCAGATCTTCATTGCCACACGAGAATGGTTGACAGGTGGATAATAAGTCATCTGTCAATTCACTAAAAAAGCATTGTGAACTCAGAAACATAAATGCCTCCTTTCTTATCTCATACCTGCCTTTTCCAAAATGCTGCGAGCCATTACACAAAAGGGATGTTCTTCGATATTTTTTGAATCCCTTAAAATTGCGCTCGGCCTCTTCTGCATGGCGCAAAAACTCTTTGCTTCTTTACCATGCAATGTTGGTATTGCTTTGATTGCTGTTGCCATTATCTTATCTCCTATCATTATGTCAACTGCCAACCTGTAACAAAGTTAACAGGTTAACAGTTAACAGCTGTTTTTCTATACTTCTACCTGAAATTGAAGAAACCTAGCTTCCTCAAATTATAGAGAAGGGCTTTACTTCTTCAATATTGAAGCACCTTCGAGCAGGGCGAGTGCCTTATTCTCGTTCTCCTCCATGATTTCACGCTCTCCCGGACCCTTGTCGTTGATTCCGCAGAGGTGCAGGATGCCGTGGATGATGACGCGATGGAGCTCATCATCGTAGGTCTTGCCAAACTGCTCGGCATTGGTGCGGACCGTATCCAGCGAAATCACGATGTCGCCGTTAATCACATCATCCTCATCGTAATCGAAGGTGATGACATCGGTATAGTAATCATGACCCAGATACTCGTTGTTTACTTCGAGAATCTTCTCGTCATCTACAAACATATAGCCAATCTCACCCACCTTGCGGCCATGAGAGGCAGCTACCTTACGAATCCAGGCACTCGTATCACGCTTCTTGATCTTTGGCATTTTCACGCCGTCTACATTGTATGTTATCATACGCTTCTTCCTCCTATTTTTATTTTATTTTTGGTAAAAATTCATCTACTTCTCTTCCGAAGAATCTCAGTTCCCTGACCAGCGTTGAGCTGATGCTGCTGTATCTTGGGTCTGAAAACAGCAGGATCGTTTCTACGCCGCCCAACTGCTTATTGATGTCAGCCTGCTCCCTTTCGTACTCGAAATCCTTGGCAGAACGGACGCCACGAACCAGAAACCTGGCTCCCATACGATGCGCCAAATCGATGGTGAGATCATCGTAAGAAACCACCTCCAGGCGATAACCCTTAGATGCATCTTCCGCATCCACCAACTCCGAACATTCCTTCGGGAAAACAGCCTTGATATCCTCCACACGCTTCGAGATTTCCTCGCTGGCGTGCTTCAGTTTGCTCACCGCCACTGCAATCACGAGCTTGTCGAACATCGGCAAGGCACGCTCGGCAATGTTCTGATGTCCTATCGTAAATGGGTCGAATGTACCCGTAAATATTCCTATCTTCATGTTTTTCTTCACTCTTCGTTCTTCACTCAAACAAGTCTCCCTGCATAATATTGCTTGTATACGGATTTCTGCCGAGATGCTCGTAGGCAAGCGGCGTTGCCATTCTGCCTCGCGGCGTGCGCTTGATGAAACCCTCCATGATGAGGAACGGCTCGTAAACCTCCTCTACGGTGCCGCCATCCTCGCCTATTGCCGTGGCAATGGTGCTTACGCCTACCGGACCGCCACGGAACTTGTCGATGATGGTGGTGAGAATCTTGTTGTCAATCTCGTCCAAGCCATACTGGTCGATGTTGAGCGCCTTGAGCGCCATCTGGGCAATATCGTAAGTGATGGTTCCGTTGCCCTTTACCTGGGCGAAATCACGCACTCTTCGCAGCAGGGAATTGGCGATACGAGGGGTTCCGCGCGAACGGCGGGAGATTTCCACAGCCGCCTCATCCTCTATCGGCACCTTCAGGAGCATCGCACTTCGCTTGATAATCTTCTGAAGCGTAGCCGGGTCGTAATATTCGAGATGCAGATTGATTCCGAAACGGGCACGCAGAGGAGCTGTAAGCAGACCGCTTCTCGTTGTTGCTCCTACGAGGGTAAACGGATTCAAGTCTATCTGGATGCTGCGAGCCGAAGGACCCTTGTCTATCATGATATCGATGCGGTAATCCTCCATCGCCGAATAGAGATACTCCTCTACCACAGGCGAAAGTCGGTGGATTTCATCGATAAAGAGCACATCGTTGGGCTCCAGCGAGGTAAGGATTCCCGCCAGATCGCCCGGCTTATCAAGCACAGGACCCGATGTAATCTTGAATCCTACGCCCAGTTCATTGGCGATGATGTTGCTCAGCGTGGTCTTACCCAATCCCGGCGGACCATGGAGGAGCGTATGGTCGAGTGGTTCGCCACGATATTTGGCAGCCTCAACAAAGACCTCGAGATTTTCCACCACGCCATTCTGTCCGCTGAAATCAGAAAACTTCAGCGGGCGCAGCGCCTTCTCGAATTCCTTTTCGGCAGGCGAAACTATTTCTTGTCTTATATCAAAATCTTCGTTCATTCTATGACTATTATCGATAATATGGGTGCAAAGTTACACATTTGTTGCGGAATTAAAGAAGAAAAGCCAAATTATTTTGCCCATGATTTTGCACAATCCCAAAAGATTCGTGCAGATTTGCAAGCGTTACCCTACAAAAATGTTATAATTTATCATTTTCTTGCAGAATAATTTGTTTATCCGATAGAAAAGACGTACTTTTGCACTCGATATTGAAAGCGAGGAAAGAAATAAATAAGAGAGAAATATCAGGATTTTAAAAGAAATAGAATTATGCTTAAGTTATTTCAAGGGCTCAGCAAGCTGCTGGCCAATTACACATCTATCTTCGTGATAGGTGTTGCAGTGTTCACATTCTTCTTCCCACATACCTTCGACTGGGTGCGCGGAACTACTCAAACCGTCATTCTCGGCATCATCATGCTCACTATGGGTCTGACCTTGACCACCAACGACTTCAAGATTCTGGCTCAGCGCCCGCTGGATGTCTTCATCGGAGCCTGTGCCCAGTTTATCATCATGCCGGGTGTGGCTTACACCCTGGTTCATGTGTGGCATCTTGACCCAGCCCTGGCACTCGGAATCCTGCTGGTAGGTTGCTGTCCGGGCGGCGTTTCGAGCAACATCATGAGTTATCTGTGTCATGGCGACGTAGCTTTCTCCGTAGGAATGACCTGCGCCTCTACCATTCTTGCACCGGTGATGACTCCGCTGCTGATGAAGATTACGGCAGGCGAGATTATCCATGTAGATGCTGTGGGAATGTTCATCAACATCCTCATCGTAACGATTATTCCTGTGGCCATCGGCTGCGCCCTCAACTATATTTACGGCAAGAAAGACTGCTTCCCTACCATCCAGAGTCTGATGCCGGGCATCAGCGTTACGTGTCTGGCAATCATCGTAGGCGGTGTGATTTCTACGGTTCATGATGACCTCGTAGCCCGCGGCTTATCGCTTTTCCTCTGGACTTTCGCCGTGGTTTTCTGCCACAACACGCTGGGCTATCTTCTCGGTTGGCTTGCCGGCAAATGTGCCGGATTCAATACCGCCAAGAAGCGTACCATCAGTATTGAGGTCGGCATGCAGAACGCCGGTCTTGCTACGGTACTTGCTGGCAACTTCTTCGCAGCCCAGCCTCTCGCCGTATTGCCTTGCGCCATCAGCTGCGCCTGGCACAGCATTTCGGGCACCATCCTTGCCGGAATCTATCTGAAATGGGACCATCTGCATGAGAAGAAGTAAATGACTTCTGAAAAAGATAAAAAAAGGTCGTGAGATTTCTGATTGAACCTCACGACCTTTTCTTATATCATTACCTCACGGGGTTAACAGGTTAACAGTTAACAGCCGTTTTTTCTATAGTTACTTCCCCGTAGTCAGCAGCTGCACGGCTCGCTGAACTATCTCGTTGGTCTCGTTCCAGACCTGGAAGTATTGGCTCATATCCCAGATATCTCTTGCAACAAGGGCTTTCAGCTGCAGGGCGAGGTATTTCTTCGTCTGAATTAATTCAGCCTCATCCTTTGGCTCTATCTTCTCCTTCTTGCCCTCGGCGATAATGCCATCTATCAGCGAAGAAGGAACCTCGTAGGTGGCGAGGAACTTATCGAAATTCTTATACTGGCTCTTCAGCTCCTTACGATGCGCATCGATGAACTTCAGACTGTGGTTGATGACGATACTCTTGGCTGCCAACTGACGGTGCATCTTGGTGTACTTGGTTGTATCCAGCGGAACGAAATAATCTGGCATGATTCCACCACCACCATAAACTACACGATGCTTGCGCAAGGTATAATACTTCAGACTGTCTGAAAGATGGATGCTGTCCTGATTGGTGAACTCGCCATGCTTGTAACGCTTGTCCAGATCCATCGCATAATCCAATCTGTCACCTTTCTTATATGGCTTCTGGATGCATCTGCCGCTAGGCGTATAGTAATGGGCGATGGTGAGACGAATCTCGCTGCCATCATCGAAGGTCAGCGGACGCTGCACCAATCCCTTGCCGAAGGTTCTGCGACCAACCACTACGCCACGGTCCTGATCCTGGATGGCTCCGGAAACAATCTCGGCGGCAGAAGCGGTAAACTCATTGGTGAGCACCACCACCTTGCCATTGCGCCATCTGCCGTTAGCCTGCGCCTTGTATTCCTGGCGAGGCGCTGCACGACCGCTGGTATAAACGATGAGATCGCCCTTCTGCAGGAACTCGTTGGCAATCTGAGCCGCAGCCTGAAGATAGCCTCCGCCATTATCCTCAAGGTCGAAGATAAGGTCCTTCATTCCCTTCTTTTTCAGCGAATCCATCGCTATTGTTACCTCTTTATGACTGGTAAGACCGAAGCTTCCCAATCGGATGTATCCGATGCCCGGACGAATCATATAAGCCGCATCCATCGTAGTTACCGGAATTTTATCGCGCTTTACCTTGAAGATGAGTTTATCCTTGATGCCACGGCGCACGATGGTAAGGTTCACCGTTGTTCCCTTAGGACCACGAAGGCGCTTCATGATTTCCTCCTTGCTCATCTTGACGCCCGAAATGGCAGTATCGTTTACAGCCACAATGCGGTCGCCGGCAATGATTCCCACCTTCTCAGAAGGTCCGTTCGTAACCGGCTGGATAACGAGCAGCGTATCATCTACCATGTTAAACTGCACGCCAATGCCATCAAAACTGCCGTTCAGCGGCTCGTTCATCGCCTTGGTTTCCTTGGCTGTAGCGTAAGAAGAATGAGGGTCGAGCTTTTCGAGCATACCACGGATGGCGTCCTCTACGAGCTTATTCTCATCCACACTATCCACATAGAGGTTGGTAATGGCGATTTCAGCCCTTCCCAACTTCTCTATCGGGCTGTTCTTGCCCATCTTGATACGCAACTGGGCACTGGCAGAAGTTACTGCCAGGAATGCTACCAGTGCTATGAATAGATATTTCTTCATTTCTTAAAACTTAAAGTTTATGAAAGAGAGAAATCCTTCAAGAGTTAACAGGTTAACAGCGCTTTTTTCAATGGTTACCCCCCGAAAGCACTTGAATTCTTCACTCTTCGTTCTTCACTCTTCACTTCATTTAATCCAGCGGTGCTGAGTCTTCCTCCGGAATATCCTCTTCTATTACCAGATTTTCGATGATGAAGTTCTGGCGCTCCATCGTGTTCTTACCCATATAATATTCCAACAGCTTCTGCACCTGGTCGGTTTTATGCAGCGTAACCTGCTCCAACCGCATGTCGGGACCGATGAAATGGGCGAATTCATCAGGCGAAATCTCTCCCAATCCTTTGAATCGGGTGATTTCAGGATCAGGGCCCAAATCGCGAATCGCCTGCTGGCGCTCCTCATCGCTGTAACAGTAATGCGTGATGAAATCGCTCTTTTTCTCCTTGCTTCCCAGTTTCGCATCCGCATCAGCCACCGCCTGCTTGTTCTTGATCTTGGTTCGCTTGTTGCGCACTCGGAACAATGGGGTCTGAAGCACGTAGACATGACCCTTCTTGATGAGATCTGGGAAGAACTGAAGGAAGAAGGTGATGATGAGCAGGCGGATGTGCATTCCGTCGACATCCGCATCGGTTGCCACAATTACCTTGTTGTAACGCAATGAATCCAAGCCGTCCTCTATATCGAGAGCCGCCTGAAGCAGATTGAACTCCTCGTTCTCATAAACCACCTTCTTGGTAAGACCGAAGCTGTTGAGCGGTTTACCACGCAGAGAGAACACCGCCTGGGTATTCACATCGCGGCTCTTGGTGATGCTTCCGCTGGCAGAATCGCCCTCGGTGATGAAGATGGAACTCTCCTCCTTGCGCTCGTTCTTGGCGTCGCTGAAATGGATGCGGCAGTCGCGGAGCTTGCGATTGTGGAGATTCGCCTTCTTGGCACGCTCACGGGCGAGTTTGGTAACGCCCGCCATCGCCTTGCGCTCGCGTTCGCTTTCCTTAATCTTATTCTCCAGAACCTCAGCTACATCCTTGTGGATATGAAGATAGTTGTCTACTTCCTTCTTCAGGAAATCGCCCACATACTTATTGATGGTTTCGCCACCATTCGGCGTCATCGTAGTACTTCCGAGCTTAATCTTGGTCTGACTCTCGAAAACCGGTTCTTCTACGTTGATGGCAATGGCAGCCACCAGTCCGTTTCGGATGTCAGCATACTCATACTTGCCGTAGAACTCCTTGATAGTCTTGGCAATATGCTCCTTGAAGGCACTCTGATGCGTACCTCCCTGGGTGGTGTGCTGACCGTTGACGAAGGAATAATACTCCTCGCCATACTGGTTGGTATGGGTGAAGGCAATCTCGATGTCCTCGCCCTTCATGTGGACGATGTCGTAGAGACCTTCGTTGGTCATATTATCGCTCAGCAAATCCTGCAGACCATGGCGACTCAAGATGCGGCGGCCATTGTGCATGATGGTGAGTCCGGTGTTCAGATAAGTATAGTTGCGGAGCATCGTTTCCACGAAATCATCGTGGAAGGAATAGTTCTTGAAGAGTGTATTATCCGGCTCGAAGAAGATAAAGGTACCGTTCTCGTCCTCAGTATCTTCCGTCATATCGCTCTTCAGAATACCTTTCTCAAACTTCAGATGGCGCACCTTTCCATCGCGGTACGACTTTACTTCGAAATGGGAACTGAGGGCATTGACCGCCTTCACACCCACACCATTCAGACCGACGCTCTTCTTGAACGCCTTGCTGTCGTACTTTCCGCCGGTATTCAGCACACTTACAGCCTCAACGAGCTTGCCCTGAGGAATACCACGGCCATAGTCGCGCACGCTGACACGCAGATTGTCCTCGATATCGATTTCCAGACGGGCACCTGCGCCCATCTTGAATTCATCGATAGAGTTGTCTACCACCTCCTTTAAGAGCACATAAATACCATCTTCCGGCAGATTTCCATCTCCCAGACGGCCGATGTACATACCCGGACGGGTGCGTACATGCTCCATATCGCTCAAGTGGCGGATGTTATCGTCGGTATATTCTACCGGCTGCTCCTGAGGGGCATTGGTAAGCTCATCAGCGGCATTCAATTCGCTGTTACCTAAGTTTTTATCTTCAGACATGATTTCCTCCTTAGTTATTCTTATTTATTTTCCTATAACATAGCAAATGATGTTGCAATATTCTGTTTATCAGATAATTGACAACACAACAATTGCTATTTACCTGATACTCTTAATATAGCAGTTGCGGCGCTTGTGAAGGACTGGATCCAAGACGCCCCATTGTCCCTGCACGGCAGCATTATCTTCCATTTCCACCTGTGTTTCTCCCCACTCGATTCCATACTTCTGATAGATAGGAATCAGGTCGGCAAAGAGCAGCGCATTGGCACCCTTAGCACGGTATTCCGGCTGGATTCCGATGAGCAGAAGGTCGACAATCTTGGTTTTATGGAACTTGATGGCGCGCAGCAGATGCCACCAGCCAAAAGGAAGCAGCCTGCCCCTATGACACTTCTGCAGAGCTCTGGAAAGGGAAGGCATCGTAATACCGATACCTATCATCTTATGATCCTCGGTAGTCCAGTCTTCTATGGCTGTTACAAAGTTCAGGTCGAGCAAAGACAGATACATCTTGATGTACTGGTCTATCTGCTTCTGTGATAGTTCGGAATAACCATAGAGATGCTTGTATGTATCATTGATGAGGTCGAAAATCTTCTGTCCGTATCCGCCCTGATAAATATCCTTACGGGTAAGTTTGCGGACATGGAGATTGTATCTTTTCTCTATCATCGCTGCTATCTTGGCATATTTCTCCGGGATGGTATCTGGCACCATCAGTTTATACTCTACATACTTATTATCTACGGTAAAGCCCTCCAGAGCCTCGATGTGCTCCGGATAATATGAATAATTATAAATGGTAGGCATGGTGCCTAGCTGGTCAAAGCCCCAGGTAAGCATGCCTTCTGGATCCATATCGGTAAACCCCAGCGGACCTACAATATCTTCCATTCCCTTCTCCTTACCGTATTTTTCTACAGCATCGAGAAGAGCCTTGGAAACCTCGCGGTCGTCAATGAAATCAATCCAGCCGAAACGGACCGACTTCCTGCCCCATTTATTGTTTGCCTTATGATTGATAATGGCAGCGACGCGACCTGCCAGCTTGCCGTCCTTATAGGCAAGAAAATACTCTGCCTCGCAGAACTCGAACGCTGCGTTCTTGTCCTTGCTCAGAGTATTCATGTCGTCGCTGAAAAGATTAGGCACATCATATTCGTTGCCTTCGTAGAGGTCGTAATGGAAGTCGATGAACGTCTTCAAGTCCTTCTTTGTTTCGACCTTTTTAATTTCTATTAATGACATGATTTTCAAACTAGTTTGCAATATTATAAATGCAAAAGTAGCAATATTTTGGCAAATTACCAAATATTGCTACTTTTTTTGCAGTTTTTTAGGGGTTAAAATTTAATTACAGCCCCCAAACTAGCCTATATCACCCATTTACTGGTGGTTTTGGCGGAATCAGTTTTACTTAACGAGATGCTCTTTTATCCAAACCATCTGCTGATAATTTGTATCGGGTGTAGTCCAATGCTCATTGATTGGAGTGAGCAAAGCTTCCTTCTTACATTTCAACATATTCCAAACAGCATAGCTGGTAGTTGGCGGATAGGTATTATCGTTATATCCCCATGTAAGATAAGTTGGGGCCTTTACCTTGCGGGCAAAATTCACCACATCATAATAAGCCATCGTGTTGAGACAATCCTTGTTCTTCAATATCTCATGATATTTATTGAAGTGAGGATAACCGCCCGTTCTTCCCTTCTCGGCATAAGCAGCCATATCGCTGAGCGCCGGATGATTGGCAACACACTGGGTTACGCGCTTATCTAAACCGGCTGCAATAATAGCCAAGGCTCCACCCTGACTTCCGCCCTGCACAGCCACATTCTTTCCGTCCCATTCTGGGAGAGAGGTTAGGAAATCTATGCAGCGCACCAGTCCCTGATAAACATGCCTCATATAATAACGGTTCTTATCTTCCAATCCATTGGCAAGATAACCACCGTTTGCATCGTTGAATCCCTTGCTTATCTCCTGGAATGTTTCGGCTGGGAGACGTGGGTCGAGACCATGAATCTCTATCTCGAAGCGGATGAATCCGTTCTCGGCGTAATATTTATTGCGCATAGGCTCCTTGATGGTCTTGATGCCGGCTCCAGGAGGTGTGAGAACCACAGGATGGCTACCCTGCTTGGCATTCTTGGGATAGAAGAGGTAGCCGTACATCGCATGACCTTTCTTATCTATCTGAAGCTTTACAAGATAGCAATCTATCTTATCTGTACAATATTCCTTGGCGAGTTCCTTGGTATAGCTCATCGGCACGTTCTTCAGTTCGTCCTTTGCCTGCTGCCAGAAAGCATCGAAATCCTTAGGCTCCTGGGTATAAGGCTGAATCTTATCTACCGAGAATCCTACTTTGATATGATGCTGATAGGTCTTACCATCGAGTTTATAGAATAATCTCAAATCGCGGAAGCCCGGTGTCTTTCGGGTTCCCATGTTCACGATGGCGCGCCCATTCTTCAGCTTGAAGCTTCCTTTCTTGTCAGCCTTCAGCATGTCATCGCCTATTTCATAATTCACCTCGCCGTCACGGGGAATTCCATACTTATAGAAACTTACTTCCACCTTAGCCTGTTCGCCCGTCTTATAGAGCCAGTCGGCATGGTCAGGCACGGTTAGCCAGAGATAATCACTGCGATAGGGATAGTTCTCCGCCTTCACACTTAACACACTCGTCATGTTCATCGCCAGGATAAACAGAAGCGATAAATAGATTGTCCTTAATCTGTTCATAATTTTATAGTTTGTTTTTAAATTATAATATTCAACTATCATATATGAGCGCAAAAGTACAACATTCCATTGAGATAACAAAATGATTTCAAGGATATTTTTGTTCAAGGTACCCTCAATAGGCATCTTGAACAAACAAATATTTTTAAGCACTGGCGGAAAACTAACATTCTCCAAGGAATCACAATAAGAAAAAGCTCGATCATCTATTCTCTCCAACACTGGCGAGAAATGCGAAGTGTCGGATGAAGCGAGAGATGGTTCATCAAATGAGTAGTGAAATTATGAGGGTGGAGTCGATTACAGAAGACAATATGGTGTCAAATTGCTCCATGACCCGAAAATATTCCTCCAAAAGGAGTGAGTTTCTCAGATTTAATTTGTATCTTTGCCATGTCATATCAGAGTTTTGCTTGTTTTCTTTTCGCAACACTAAGATAAGTGAAAATTCTGATATAGCAAAATCCGGAGTAACTTTTTGTTGCTCAGGCGCCTAAAATGTTTAATTGATAATAGTGTTGCGGAATTAATGGAATAACCAGAAATGAAATTGAAAAGCCATCTACTGACAGCCGCCCTGACACTCTTTTGCCTATCGGCAGCTAACGCCCAACTGCTAAGAACAACAGTGGAGCAAGGAGAAATTGAAGGTGTGGAACATGAAGGATTCGCCCTATACAAGGGAATCCCATACGCTGAAGCACCAGTGGGCAACCTCAGATGGAAAGCCCCAGTAAGCAAGAAGCCTTGGAAGGGAGTATTCAAAGCAGATAAATGGGGAGACCGTCCACCACAGCCCATCGACCCTAACCAAAATGGTGGAGAGCAGGGCATGAGCGAGGACTGCCTATACCTCAGTGTGGAAACACCAGCCAAGAGTAAGAATGACAAACTCCCTGTATTTGTGATGATTCATGGAGGAGCCTTTCTTTCTGGCTCCTACAGTGGAACTCAGGAAAGCTTTGTCAAGGAAGGCATCATCTATTGCAGCATAGAATACCGCTTGGGAGCCTTGGGATTCATGGCACATCCAGAGCTGAGTAAGGAATCAGGCAAGAACATATCTGGTAACTATGGCATCCTTGATCAAGTGATGGCCTTAAAATGGATTCACGACAATATCGCTGCCTTCGGTGGAGACCCAGACAAGATTACCATTGCTGGAGAATCTGCCGGTGGTATCTCGGTAAGTATACTATGCGCCTCTCCCCTTGCCAAGGGACTCTTCCGAGGAGCCATCAGCGAAAGTGGTAGCTCCTTCTGGCCTGTGGGTGAAAGCAGAAATGGTAACACAGCCATGCTCACCTCCAAAGCGGCAGAAGCAGGTGGACTTCTCCTTCAAAAGAGACTCAAGGCTAAGAACTTGAAGCAGCTAAGAAAAGTTCCGGCTATGGACATCGTGAAGAATACCGCCTTTGAGTCCTTTTGGCCGAACGTTGACGGCTACTCCATCACCGATGACCAGTATAAGCTCTATGAAAAGGGAAGCTACAATGATGTAAATGTCATCATAGGAACCAACAGCGACGAAGGAAGTATGTTTAGCCGCCCTGTCAGTGTAAGTGACTATGAGAAAAGAATCCATGAGATATATGGAAGTTGGGCAGACCAGGTTCTCAGTCTCTATCCTGCCAAGACAGAGGAAGAAACCTACTTCGCTCAATCCGACATTTTCCGTGATGGCTCCTTTGCATGGGGAACGTATGCCTGGGCTAACCTGCAGAGCAAGACCGGCAAGGGCAAGGTGTATATGTATTACTTTGACCAAGACTCTGAGAACACCATCGTGAAAAGCCGCAAGGGAGGAGCCAGCCATGTGGCAGAGATGCCATTCATCTATGGCTATAAGTTTGGCTCTGGAAAGATGACCGAGACGGAGCAGCACATGGAACAAATCATGTCACGCTACTGGATCAACTTTACCAAGACTGGCAATCCAAATGGGGATAGCCTTCCTTTCTGGACTAGCTACCAGGAAGGTAAACCAACGGTGATGATTATGAAGGAAGGACTGCATTTGGGTCCTGTTCAAAATCAAAAGCAAATGGACTTCTTCGAGAAGTTCTTCAAGGAAAAAAGAAAATAATACGTCAAGTTCCAAGTGGCATTTCTCCCACTTGGAACTTTTTCATTAAAGAGATAAAACGCCACTGTGGCAGCACACCTCACCTATTTTTTTCTATCAAGCTGTTGCTGATATATTTTTCTTTTCAGACCTTTACATTTTACACATTTTCGAGGTTTTCTAAGCTTTCTCCGTTATCATCAGCACATGACTTTCGTCGCTCAATGTGGTGGCGAAGATATAGGTTTCGCCACCATCCTTCAGCTTCAATCGCTTGCGTAATTCTGCTACGGAAAGGGGGAAGTTGCGGGTAGCGATGTTTGCCTTGGTGATTCCTGACAGATGACGCTTCAACTCCTTTTTATTAAAGGAGGATACGACGATGATGCGGAAACTTCTGCCGGGGAAGACAGCGATAGGCTCACGGCTCACGAAAAGATGACTGTTCTTGGAAAGCATTCTGGCTCCATATCGCTCAGATAAGACGCTGAAACAGCCGGCTTTCATCAACGAGGCATTCGGCTCGTAAAGATACAGCATCTCTTCAAGGGTGGATGGGGCTATCTTCACCGAAGAAGACTCCATATCCAACTCATCGCAGACGAAGGATTGCGCATCGTTGATGCAATAAATACGGAGATTCCCGGCATGTTTTACTTCTCCATCTGTTCCTTCTGCTCCATCTATTTCATCTTCTCCACTTTCTCCATCTGCCGATGAAGCCCTCATATCGTCCATATTTCGCGCTGAGAGCACTAAAAGGAGTTCCTTGCACTCATTGTTCACGGAGATGATATGAACCTCTTGTACGCAGTTTAATTCGCTTACCGCACGGTGCCAGTCAAGCATCGGAGAGAGTTTGATGATGACGTAATCTGCCTTCGAAAGCATTTCTTCCTGCAAAAGGGTTACATCGGGCGTACAATCTTTCAAGGATACTACCTTGTTGCCCGCATCGTCTCTACGGGCAGGATCGATGAAGATCAGCTTAAGACCAAGGTTGGTCTTAAGTAATGACTGAGACTGGTCTTCAGTTATGCCTAAAGCATCTGATGCAGCAGCCTCTTTCTTTGAAGCAAAAGAATGCAGAACCTCTATTCCGTCTCCATTCTTCACGATGGCATTCTTCAAACCCAACCGCCCAAAGTTTTCCTTTGCTGCTTCACAGAGATGAGCCTGACGCTCCACATACATCGACTTCACGCCCAATCGGGAAGCGATGTAAGAGAAGTCTACTCCGAAACCGCCGGTCAGGTCAACAAACTCGGTTTCTTCAGAAAAATCTCCTTCATAAGGTTCTTCTTTTATTTCATTAACATTCTCTTCTAATTCTGTTAATATCTGTTGTTTTTTGCAAGTAGCTTCATTTTTGGCGAATTCTGAATCAACTGCCCCTTTGCCGGCAAATTCGCAAATTTCAGAAAGATGAAGATTTGAGGCGTTTTCGCTCTCCTTCTCCTTTTCTTCTCCGTTTTCGGATGATGAAGGAGACAAACCGAGCAGTCGGGCAGCGAGTTCAGCCTTATAAAGTGCCGTTTGCTCTGACGAACATTGCTCCATCGAAATATGAGGGGGATAGATGATGCCATCGATGCTTGCCCAACGGGGCAGTTTCACACGAGCCATCTTTCGCCCGCGAATCTGGTCGAGAGCGAAAGGCATATCTACCTCGGGATACTTGCTGCCGAGGAAAGCCAACTGGCGAACATCATCGTCCTGATGCTGGCGGATAAAATCGAGCGTTGCTTGGTTCATTATTTCTGTTGAGTGATTCGTCATTACATTACTTATTCTTAATAACTGCAAAATTACGATATTCTGATGAGATTACAAAATATTTCTCAGAATATCTGATATTTTATATTGGGATGCACCGAAAACAGGATGCTCTCGGCTATAATCTACCCTTTTTCCTGGCTATATGATTCTAACAGCAGGTATAAATAAATACATAACTATCGGAGACAGAACAACTGACTAGGAAAAACAGAAGGCTGGCAGAAGAAAAACAGCATACTGGCAAAAGGCAAACAGCCGACTAGCGCAACAGAGGCTAGTCGGCTGTTCCTGTATAACAGTTTGCCAAACATCCTTTCTCTTATTTCAAGAGAAGCACGGTTGGCAGGAATATCGCAATCAGCTCTTCACTCTTCACCTTTCCAGCATAAAGAACTGAAACACAACACATTACATAGGTGAAGAGATTTCCGGCACTCTTCACCCACTCTTCACCACTCTTCACCTTTTACGATTTTGGGAAAGGTATAAACGCAGAGCCGCTTAGCTGTCAACAGCCTAAAAAGGTGAAGGGCGGGTGAAGAGTAAAAAGCCACTCTTCACCCGCCCAACTTTCTATCCTTCAACCACTTACACCCAAAAGGTGAAGAGTGAAGAGTTGTTGGGAAAATTCTCTCGCATCCGTAAAGATGCAGAGAGAAAATTCCGGTGTCTCAAAAGAAACGATGGATTAGTCAGCCAACTTAGCCTTCAAGAACTCACGGTTCAAGCGGGCGATGTTAGCGATAGACTCGTTCTTAGGACAAACAGCCTCGCAAGCACGAGTGTTTGTACAGTTACCGAATCCGAGCTCATCCATGCGTGCAATCATCTTCTTAGCACGGGCAGCAGCCTCTACACGACCCTGTGGAAGAAGTGCCAGCTGACTAACCTTTGAGCTGACGAAGAGCATAGCAGAACCATTCTTACATGCAGCAACACAAGCACCGCAACCGATACATGTAGCGCAATCCATTGCCTCGTCTGCATTCTCCTTAGGAATCAGGATAGCGTTGGCATCCTGAGCCTGACCTGTACGAATGCTGGTGTAACCACCTGCCTGGATGATCTTGTCGAATGCTGAACGGTCTACCATACAGTCCTTGATGATAGGGAAACCAGCAGAACGCCAAGGCTCAACGGTGATCACGTCACCATCGTTGAAACGACGCATGTAGAGCTGACATGTTGTAGCACCACGCTCAGTCTTACCGTGAGGTGTACCATTAATATAGAGAGAGCACATACCGCAGATACCCTCGCGGCAGTCGTGGTCGAAGACGAAAGGCTCCTGACCTGACTCGATGAGCTCCTCGTTCAAGATGTCGAGCATCTCGAGGAATGAAGTATCATCTGGGATGTTCTTCATCTCATGTGTATCGAAGTGACCCTGTGCTGTAGGACCGTCCTGCTTCCAATACTTAACTGTGAAACTTATATTTCTTGCCATTGTCTTGTTCGCTTTTTAATTCTTGTAATTTCTTGTCTGTACCTTAATTGCCTCATACTCGAGAGGTTCCTTGTTGAGCACTGGAGCAGTTGTATCATTGCCCTGATACTCCCAGCAACCTACGTAGAAGAAGTGCTCATCATCACGCTTAGCCTCGCCTTCCTCTGTCTGGTACTCCTCACGGAAGTGACCACCACAGCTCTCGTTGCGGTGCAATGCATCGTAAGCGATCAACTCGCCCATCAAGATGAAGTCACGCAAGTGGATAGCCTTATCCAACTCTACGTTCAAGCCTTCCTTCTTGCCAGGGATGAAGAGGTTCTTGTTGAATTCCTCGCGCAGAGCCTTCATCTTCTTCAAGCCTTCCTCAAGACCTTCCTTGGTACGACCCATACCTACGTGCTCCCAAAGGATGTGACCCAACTCCTTGTGGATAGAATCTACAGAGCGCTTGCCCTGGATACCCATCAGGCGGTCGATTTCCTTCTGAACACCTGCCTCTGCCTCTGCGAACTCTGGGAGATCGGTAGAGAGCTTTGGCCACAATGCCTGGTCGGCCAAGTAGTTCTGGATAGTGTATGGCAATACGAAGTAACCGTCAGCCAAACCCTGCATCAAAGCAGAAGCACCAAGACGGTTAGCACCGTGGTCAGAGAAGTTACACTCACCAATTGCGAAGAGACCTGGGATAGTGGTCATCAACTCGTAGTCAACCCAGATACCACCCATTGTATAGTGGATAGCAGGGAAGATCATCATTGGGTTGTAGTACTTCACGCCGTTAATCTCGTTAGCCAACTCACCTGGGTTAACGTCAGTAATCTCCTCATACATATCGAAGAGGTTGCCATAACGCTGAAGGATAACGTCGATACCGAGACGGTTGATAGACTCAGAGAAGTCGAGGAATACGGCAAGACCTGTGTTGTTGACACCGAAGCCCTTGTCGCAACGCTCCTTAGCTGCACGAGAAGCCACGTCACGAGGAACCAGGTTACCGAATGCTGGGTAACGGCGCTCCAAGTAGTAGTCGCGGTCTTCCTCAGGAATATCAGAACCCTTCTTTGTACCAGCCTGCAATGCCTTAGCATCCTCAATCTTCTTAGGAACCCAGATACGACCATCGTTACGGAGTGACTCTGACATCAGAGTCAACTTACTCTGGTTTGTACCGTGAACAGGGATACATGTAGGGTGAATCTGAACGTAAGATGGGTTAGCAAAGTCAGCACCCTTGCGGTAGCACTGGATAGCTGCTGTACAGTTACAACCCATAGCGTTTGTAGAAAGGAAGTAAGCGTTACCATAACCACCGGTAGCGATAACTACGGCGTTGGCAGAGAAACGCTCCAACTTACCTGTAATCAAATTCTTGGCGATGATACCACGAGCGTGACCGTCAACGATCACAATATCCTCCATCTCGTAACGGGTGAAGAGCTTAACCTTACCTGCCTCAATCATGCGGCTCAAAGAAGAGTAAGCACCGAGGAGGAGCTGCTGACCTGTCTGACCCTTAGCATAGAATGTACGAGATACCTGAGCACCACCAAAAGAACGGTTAGCCAGCATACCACCGTACTCACGAGCGAAAGGAACGCCCTGAGCTACGCACTGGTCGATGATATCGTTGCTCACCTCAGCCAAACGGTAAACGTTAGCCTCACGAGCACGGTAGTCACCACCCTTTACAGTATCGTAGAACAGACGGTAAACAGAGTCACCATCATTCTGATAATTCTTAGCTGCATTGATACCACCCTGTGCTGCGATAGAGTGAGCACGACGTGGAGAGTCCTGGATGCAGAAGTTCAAGATATTGAAGCCCATCTCGCCGAGAGAAGCAGCAGCAGAAGCACCTGCCAAACCTGTACCTACAACGATAACGTCGAGCTTTAACTTATTCTTTGGGTTAACCAAACGCTGGTGAGCCTTATAGTTGGTCCACTTCTCAGCAACTGGTCCTTCAGGTATTCTAGAATTTAATGTTTTTGCCATAATCTTTTTTAATACTTAAATGATTACACGAATTATGCGCAGCACAAAGATGGAGCGCAACCGAAAGCGAATGCCAATACAACTACGATGAAGAGGAGAAGCAGGATGGTAGAGTAAATCATACCGATCATCTTCCAACGGCAGAACCAAGTCTTACCGCTCCAACCGAGAGTCTGAATAGCACTCCAGAAACCGTGAGTGAGGTGGAACCAAAGAGCTACCAACCAGATAAGGTAGAGAACTACGAATACTGGGTTAGCGAAGGTGTCCTGAATGAATGCGAAGCCATCTGATGGGCTGTGGCCGAAGCTTGTACCCAAGAATTCAGCAAACATCATGTTGTACCAGAAATTGAAGAGGTGAAGCAACAAACCGAGAACGATGATGATACCGAGCACCAACATGTTCTGGCTAGCCCACTCTACCTTCTCTGGCTTTGCTGTTACCTCGTAACGCTGGTTACCGCGAGCACGACGGTTCTGTGCTGTCAGGATGAAAGCGTAAACGATGTGACAAACTGCCAAAGCTGCCAAACCCAAAGTTGCAACTACGGCGTACCAGTTAGCACCCAACAATTCGCAGATTGTGTTGTAAGCTTCTCCAGAGAAAAGCGCAACAACATTCATGCAACCGTGGAATGTCAAGAATAGAATAAGAGCGATACCAGTTACTGACATCACTACTTTTCTACCAATAGATGAATTGATTAACCACATAAATGATTGAAATTTAATTATTTAACTGTTTGAAACTAATTTATATTCCACACTTTTCGTCCCTGCAATACCTATTTTTTTGGCATTCTGCAATCCTCATTTCTAGGTATATTTTCGCAAGTCTGCTGCAAAATTACTATATTTTAATGATTTATCAAAGTATTTTTGCTAAAATTTCGATTTTATTTCTTACTTTTGCCGAAAATTAGAAAAAATATAGATTAAACGAAGTATGAAATTCAATTATGACGTGCTCGTTATCGGTGGAGGACATGCCGGATGCGAGGCTGCTGCAGCCTCTGCAAACATGGGTGCCAAAACCTGTTTGATAACGATGGATATGAACAAGATTGGACAGATGAGTTGCAACCCCGCCATCGGAGGTATTGCCAAGGGACAGATTGTGCGCGAAATCGATGCATTGGGCGGACAGATGGGTATCGTAACGGATAAAACCGCCATCCAGTTCCGAATGCTCAACATCGGCAAGGGGCCTGCCGTATGGAGCCCCCGTGCCCAATGCGACAGAGGAAAGTTTATCTGGGAATGGAGAACCACCCTCGACCATACTGACAACCTCGACATCTGGCAAGACCAAGCTGACGAACTGCTCGTAGCTAACGGAGAAGCCATCGGCGTAAAAACCATCTGGGGAGCCGAATTCTATGCCAAGAGCATCATCATCACCGCAGGAACATTCCTCAACGGACTGATGCATGTAGGAAGAAAGATGGTTGAAGGCGGAAGATGCGCCGAACCTGCCGTACACAACTTTACGGAGAGCATCACCCGATGGGGCATCACCACAGCCAGAATGAAAACCGGGACTCCGGTCAGAATTGACAAAAGAAGTGTTCATTTCGAAGATATGGAAGAACAGCCGGGCGACAGCGATTTCCACCAGTTCTCTTACATGGGAGAACATCGGGTTCTAAAACAATTGCCTTGCTGGACTTGCTACACCAACAAGAAGGTACACGAAACTTTAAAAAGCGGTCTCGCTGACTCACCTTTATATAATGGTCAGATTCAGAGTACCGGTCCACGTTACTGTCCGAGTATAGAAACAAAGCTCGTCACCTTCCCCGACAAAGATCAGCATCCGCTCTTCCTGGAACCGGAAGGCGAAGATACGAACGAGATGTATCTGAACGGTTTTTCTTCGAGCATGCCGATGGATATCCAGCTGAATGCACTTCACGAGATTCCTGCTTTGAGAGATGCCAAGATTTACAGACCGGGATACGCCATCGAATACGATTACTTCGACCCTACCCAACTCAAACACTCACTGGAGTCGAAAATCATCAAAGGTCTCTTCTTTGCCGGACAGGTGAACGGAACCACCGGTTATGAGGAAGCAGGAGGACAGGGAACCGTGGCCGGAATCAACGCAGCCTTGCATTGTGTTGGCGACAAAACATTCGAGATGAACCGCGATGAGAGTTATATCGGGGTACTCATCGATGATCTCACCACAAAGGGAGTTGACGAACCATACCGTATGTTTACCTCCAGAGCCGAATACCGCATTCTGCTCCGCCAGGACGATGCCGATGCCCGACTCACCGAAAAAGCATACGAACTCGGAATTGCCAAGCGCGACCGTTACGACTGGTGGATAGAGAAAAAAGAAGCCATCGGAAGAATCATCGAATTCTGCGCCAACTATCCTATCAAGAAGGATGAGATAAATCCAAAACTGGAGGCACTCGGCACTACTCCACTTCGCGCCGGCTGCAAGCTCATCGACCTCATCGCTCGTCCGCATCTGAATCTCACGAATCTTTCGGAGATTATTCCGGACCTGAAGGCTGCACTGGAAACACCAGCTAACCGAAAGGAAGAGATAACGGAAGCTGCAGAAATCAAGATGAAGTACAAAGGTTACATCGAACGAGAGCGTCTCATTGCCGAGAAGATGCACCGTTTGGAGGACATCAAAATCAAGGGCCGTTTCAACTATTCCGAGCTCCACGAAATCTCCACAGAAGGACGCCAGAAACTCGAGCGCATCGACCCGGAAACTTTGGCACAGGCAAGCCGAATTCCGGGCGTATCACCAAGCGATATCAACGTGATGCTTGTATTACTCGGAAGATAAGCCGTTTCACAGCGAAGCACAAGGGAATTTCCAATGTTTCACGTGAAACAGATTATCAGCAAAACATTTGATGCTCAACAGCTTAAGAAAGGTTGCATCAAGTGTTTTGCGGTTAAAGTAAAACTTCAGCAATTCGTGAAACAAAAGCGGATAAAATCGAGTAAAAGGCAAAAATAAACGGGCAAAAAGCCCATAAAAAGGAACAAGAAAAAAGAACAAAATAAGTATCAATTTAAAGCATAAAAAGTAATGAACAATCAGCTATTATTAGACAATCTGCGTTGCATTCCAGATTGGCCAATCAAGGGTGTGAACTTCCGCGATGTATCAACCCTTTTCAAGAATCCTGCATCTTTAAAAGAGATCAGCGATGAGATGTACGAACTCTACAAAGACAAAGGAATCACCAAGATTGTAGGCATCGAATCACGCGGTTTCGTAATGTCTTCAGCCCTCGCAATACGTCTCGGAGCCGGTGTAGTTTTATGCCGCAAACCAGGCAAACTTCCATGCAAAACCGTACAGGAAAGTTATGCTAAGGAATATGGTATCGACACCATCGAAATCCACGAAGATGCCATCAACGAGAACGACATCGTACTCCTCCACGATGACCTCCTCGCTACTGGCGGAACCATGAAAGCAGCATGCGATCTGGTAAAGAAATTCCATCCGAAAAAGGTATATGCTAACTTCATCATTGAACTCGTAAACGAGAATTTCGAAGGCAGAAACTCCTTTGATCCAGACGTTGAAGTAACTACTTTATTACAGTTATAAGCTGCAAAAAGACTGCAAGAAATACTGCGAGAATGCAGCAAGGAAGCAGCAAGGAAGCAGTAAAAGACACTAGAGCGTTGCCGTTTCACGTGAAACAGTAGCGCTCGTTTTCCCTTTAAAAACAAGTAAAATATGACGAAACAAGAGAATGAGGAGCGCTTGGCAAGGCTTAAAAACATCGTTTTAAGTATGCCGGAAAAGCCAGGAAGCTACCAATATTACGACGAAAATCATACGATTATATATGTGGGAAAGGCGAAAAATCTGAAGAGAAGAGTATCTTCCTACTTCCATAAAGAGGTAGACAGATACAAGACAAAGGTGCTTGTTTCTAAGATTCACGACATATCTTATACGGTCGTAAACACAGAAGAAGACGCACTTTTGCTCGAAAACAGCCTGATCAAAAAGTATAATCCAAGATACAATGTCCTGCTGAAAGACGGCAAGACATACCCCTCTATATGCGTAACAAACGAGTATTTTCCACGCATTTTCAAGACTCGTCATATCAATAAAAAAGTGGGAACCTTCTTCGGTCCTTACCCTCATATCGGCAGCATGTATGCCGTTTTAGAGGTCATCAAGAAGCTTTATAAGCCCCGCACCTGCAGAATGCCTATCACCAGAGAAGGCGTTGCAGAAGGCAGATACAAGCCGTGTCTGGAGTATCATATCCACAACTGCGGAGCACCCTGCATCAACAAGCAGAGCTATGAGGAATATCAGGAAAACATGCGCCAGGCACGTGAAATTCTGAAGGGAAACACGCGGGAAGTAAGCAAATATCTCTACGATTTGATGATGAAAAATGCCGAACTTCTTCGCTTTGAAATAGCTGAAGAATATAAGAAAAAGTACCAATTACTGGATGAATTTGAGGCAAAAAGCGAGGTAGTAAGCCATACCATTACAGATGTAGATGTCTTCACCATCGTAAATGATGATGCCAACAAAAACGCCTTCATCAACTATATTCACGTAAAAAACGGCACCATCAACCAGAGCTTCACCTACGAATATAAACGTAAGTGGAGGAGAGCGACGAGGAACTTCTGATTACAGCCATTCCGGAAATCAGAGAGCGTTTCCACTCCACATCGAAGGAGATAATCGTGCCCTTCGAAATGGAATGGAAGCTGAAAGATGCAACCTTCTTCGTACCCCAGAGAGGAGACAAAAAGCACCTTCTGGAGCTGTCGGAAATGAACTGCAAGCAGTATAAATTCGACCGTCTGAAGCAGGCAGAAAAGCTCAATCCGGAGCAGAAACAGACCCGATTGATGAAGGAATTACAAGCAAAACTGAAGCTTCCAAAGCTGCCGTATCAGATAGAATGTTTTGATAATTCCAACATATCCGGTACTGATGCCGTGGCAGGTTGCATCGTATATAAAGGTATGAAACCATCCAGAAAAGACTACCGTAAATACAACATCAAAACGGTGGAAGGACCTGATGATTACGCATCCATGCAAGAGGTGGTAAGACGCCGGTACAGTCGCATGATAGAGGAAGAAACTGCACTTCCTGACCTCATTATTACCGATGGCGGAAAGGGTCAGATGGACGTAGTAAGAGAGGTTATTGTTGACGAATTACACCTGGATATTCCTATCGCAGGACTGGCCAAAGACGACCGTCACCGCACCAACGAACTTCTCTTCGGATTCCCTCCTCAAACCATCGCCCTACCACCCGAAAGTGAACTGTTCAAGGTGCTGACGCAGATACAGGATGAGGTGCACAGATACGCCATCACCTTCCATCGCGACAAGCGCAGCAAACATGCTCTTCACTCAGAATTAGACGATATCAAAGGCATCGGTCCGAAGGCTAAAGAAGCCCTTCTGAGCAAGTTTAAGAGCGTGAAAAAGATGAAAGAAGCATCATTTGAACAACTTTCAGAAGTATTAGGCCCTCATAAGGCAGAAATTCTTTCAAAATATTTCGAAGAAAAAGGCGAGAATATAAAATAAAAGTTGTATATTTGCAGTTCAAACTATACTATATATATATTAATATAAGAAGAAGAACAGAACCGAAGCAAGCATTCCACAAATGCTATTCATAAAGTTCTATGTTCAACATTCAAAGTTCAAAGTAGTAATATGAGAATCGTAATACAGCGTGTCTCTCACGCCTCAGTAACCATCGAAGGAGAGGTTAAATCTGCCATCAGACAAGGCTATCTGATCCTTCTGGGAATAGAGGAAAGCGACACTTCAGAAGATGTAGACTGGCTGGTCAGAAAGGTAATAGGACTCCGTGTTTTCGACGACGAAAACCATGTTATGAACCGCTCTATCATGGATATAAATGGTGAGATTCTGGTCATCAGCCAGTTCACCCTATTCGCCAGCTACAAGAAAGGAAACCGCCCAAGCTGGCTCAGAGCAGCCAAGCACGAAATCAGCGTTCCACTCTATGAGGAGTTCTGCAAAAAGCTATCCGATGCACTCGGAAAGCCAGTAGGAACAGGCGAATTTGGTGCCGATATGAAGGTAGATTTACTGAACGATGGACCGGTAACCATCATGATGGATACTCACAACAAGGAATAATGCCCTACCCTGAAAGAAAGGCATCTTTCCCCATAAAAGAATTAGGAAGATGACAATAAAAGAAGCACAAAAAGCTGTAGATCAGTGGATTAAAGAATATGGCGTACGCTATTTCAGCGAACTGACCAATATGGCTTGCCTCACAGAAGAAGTGGGCGAACTGGCACGCGTCATTGCCCGAACATACGGCGACCAGAGTTTTAAGAAAGGCGAGAAACCTAACTTAGGCGAAGAAATGGCCGATGTTCTTTGGGTGCTTATCTGCCTGGCAAATCAGACAGGGGTTGACTTGACAGAAGAACTCCAGAAGAGTTTTGACAAGAAGACCAAAAGGGATTCTGAAAGACATAAAAACAACCCAAAACTATCTGAGCATCAGGAAGATAAAGAACAAGATAACAAGAATTAAAATTGCTATTCATATAAAAACTTAACTTTAATAATTATATAAATAACATTAAGTATGAGCAGTATTAAAGAACAGGTTCTTGCACAGCAGGGACAGTATAAAGAGTCAGACGACAAGTATTTATCAGTTTTGAAGCAGTACAACTGCAACCTCAACGATGAGGAAGTAGCTGCTGCAGTAAAGAAGATTCTCGATGAAAAGGTAGCAGAGAATGAGACCATGGAGGTTAAGAAGTTCCTCTTCGGTAGCATCGAGTTGACTTCTCTCCATACAGAAGATACAGAAGAAAGCATCCTGAAGATGATTGAAAAGGTGAACCAGTTTGCCAAGGATTATCCTCAGCTTCCTCACGTAGCAACCGTATGTACCTACCCTAACTTTGCCGGCCTTATCAGCCAGAGTCTGGAGGTTGACGGCGTAGAAATCGCTGTAGTAAGTGGCAATTTCCCATCCTCTCAGACCTTTATCGAGGTAAAGATTGCAGAAACCGCTATGGCTATCAAGGACGGTGCTACAGAGGTGGATATCGTAATGCCTGTTGGCAAGTTCTTCAGCGAAGATTACGAGGGTCTCTGCGATGATATTCAGGAACTCAAGGAGACATGCGGAGAGCATAAGATGAAGTGCATTCTGGAGACAGGCGATCTGAAGAATTGCAGCAACATCATGAAGGCTTCTATCCTCGCAATGTACTCAGGTTCTGACTATATCAAAACCTCAACAGGCAAGGAGAAGGTCTCAGCTACCCCTGAGGCAGCATACGTTATGTGCCAGGCTATCAAAGCATATTACGAAAAGACTGGCATTCAGATTGGTTTCAAGCCTGCAGGTGGTATCAATACCGTTCATGATGCCGTAGTTTACTACACCATCGTGAAGGAAGTTTTGGGCGAGAAATGGCTGACCAACCAGTGGTTGCGCCTCGGCACATCACGCCTGACTAACCTCCTTTTGAGCGAAATTCTGGGCAAGGAAATCAAGTACTTCTAAAGATAATTTCAAAGTACCATTAAACATACTTAGAAAGATAGTTTTAAAGTACCATTTAAGATACTTCTAAAGAGAATTCTAGAGTATTGCTTAAAAGAAAAGTAACTGATTATCAGTAGAATACAAAAAAACAAAGGGTTGATTCTCTCTGAGAACCAACCCTTTTTATATTAAGCTTTTCTTTCAATCACAAAATCCAAGTAAGCCTTCAAGGCATTGTAAATATCCTTATCCTCCACATAAGTATCGAGGAAATTCATGGCTTCGGCATGGAAATCCCACATGCGCTTATCCGCATATTCAATACCTCCGTTTTCCTTTGTAAATGCCACTAACTGAGCTATTTCATCAGCCGTCACAGTATGAGCCTTTACCTTTCTGGCAAGCTTCATCATCTCCTCATCACCGGTAGACTTCAAAGCATATATTACAGGCAAAGTCAGTTTTCCTTCAACCATATCATTACCAGTAGGTTTACCTATCTCCTTGGAATCATAATAATCAAAGATATCATCACGGATCTGGAAGATGATGCCCAAGTTCTGTCCGAAACGCTTCGCCTCTTCAATCTGCAGTTCTGAAGCATTGGCAGAGATCGCTCCGATACCGGCGCAAGCCTCAAAGAGAGCAGCCGTTTTCTGCTTAATCACCTGATAATAAATATCTTCCGATATCTCTTCATTACTGATACTGTTGAGCTGAAGAATCTCACCATTAGACAGGATGCGGCCCAACTCAGCAAGATAACGCACGATTTCCTCTGAATGCGAATAAGATACATGAAGCAAGGCGGTGGAAAGAATGAAATCGCCCACAAGCACAGCCACCTTATTATTATAAGTAGCATTCACGCTAGCCTGTCCGCGGCGCTCCTCACTCTCATCAACCACATCATCATGTACCAGCGAAGCGGTATGAAGAAGCTCCAGACCTACCGCAGAATGCTGGGTAACACTGGAAACCTTTCCAAAATTACGTGCCATCAACAAAATGAGTATAGGGCGCATACGTTTTCCAGCGCGCTGACGGATGTGGTCGAGCACCTGGGAAAGGAGGCCATCGCTATGCATAAGAGACTTGTTGAACAAATCTATAAAATTTGCTAATTCTGCCTCTATAGGCAGCTTGATAAGTGATAAATAGTCCATTATATGTGAGTAAATCTACTTAATTTCTGAAATTTGTTACAAAATTAATCAATTCTTCTTGAAATATCGCATTTTTTTAGTAATTTTACACCACAAAAATGAATATTATGGATAAATTGTTCCTTTTAGACGCGTATGCGCTCATTTATAGGTCGTATTACGCCTTTATGAAAGCCCCTCGAATCAATTCGAAGGGACTCAATACTTCGTGTGTAATGGGGTTCTGCAATACCCTCAACGAGATACTTACCAAGGAGAAACCTACCCATATTGCGGTGGCTTTCGACCATGGCAAGACTTTCCGTCATGAGGCTTTCCCTGCATATAAAGCTCAACGAGAAGAGACACCGGAAGACATCAAACTCTCTGTGCCTATCATCAAAAATATCCTGGAGGCATATCATATCCCTATCCTTCAGGTAGATGGTTTCGAGGCGGATGATATCATTGGAACAGTTGCCTTGAAGGCAAGTGAAAAGGGGATGGAAACCTACATGCTCACACCCGATAAGGATTACGCACAACTGGTTCGTAACAATGTTTTCATGTTCCGTCCTCGTCATGGCGGTGGATACGAAAAGTTGGGCGTACAGGAAATTGAAGAGAAATACAGCATCACTTCCCCACTCCAGGTTATCGACCTCCTTGCTCTGATGGGCGACTCAGCTGATAACTTCCCTGGCTGTCCGGGCGTGGGAGAAAAGACAGCCATCAAACTTATCAACGAGTTCGGTAGTGTAGAAGGTCTTATCGAGAACTCTTCTCAAGTGAAAGGCAAGCTCCGCGAAAAAGTGGAGGGTGCAGTAGAAGATATCAGGATGTCAAAGTTCCTGGCAACCATACGAACCGATGTTCCGGTAGAGATCAAGATGGAAGATTTGAAACGGGTAGAGCCAGACAATACAAAATTGGATGAAATCTTCACCGAGTTAGAGTTTAAGTCGTTTGCTAATCGAGTTCTTAACAAACCTAAAAAGGTGCAAACAAAACCTACAGGAGAGCTCGATTTATTTGGCGTACAGCAAGCCGACGGGCAGGAAGAGTCAAAAAACGCAAGTTTTGAGACCCTTAAAACGACCTCTCATTCATACAAACTCATTGATACAGAAGTAGATGCAAGGAAACTCTATGACTATTTATTGACATTCAACATTCTCAGTCTAGACACAGAGACCACATCTACCGCTGCTATTGATGCAGAATTGGTGGGTTTGAGCTTTGCCGTAAAGGAAAAAGAGGCTTTCTACGTAGCAATTCCAGCAAATCGTGAAGAAGCCTTAAAAATCGTAAATATTTTCAAACCTCTCTACGAGAACCCGGAAATCTTGAAAGTGGGGCAGAACATCAAATACGATTACGAGGTGTTGATGAACTACGGCATAGAGATTCAGGGCAAGATGTTCGATACGATGCTCGCCCACTATCTCATCCAGCCAGAACTTTACCACAACATGGATTACTTGGCAGAAGTATTCCTCAATTATCAGACCATCCACATCGAAGAACTGATTGGTCCGAAGGGAAAGAACCAGAAGTCGATGCGCGATCTCGCCCCATCAGACATTTACGAATATGCTGCCGAAGATGCCGACATCACCTTGAGATTGAAAAATGTGCTCGAACCAAAACTCAAAGAGATAGATTGTGAAGATCTGTTCTGGAATGTAGAAATGCCGCTTGTACCTGTTTTAGCCCACATGGAGATGACGGGAGTATGCATCGACACCGATACCCTGAAGGAAACATCCGAGAAACTCACCAACCGCCTCAATGAGATAGAACATCATATCTATGAGTTGGCAGGCGAATCGTTCAATATCGCTTCCCCACGCCAGGTTGGAGAAATACTCTTCGGAAAGATGAAGATTGTGGAGAAGCCTAAGAAGACGAAGACGGGCCAGTACGTAACAAGCGAAGAAGTTCTTCAGCAGCTGCGCAGCAAGAGTCCAATCATCGATGAGATACTGAACTACAGAGGTTTAAAGAAACTTTTGGGAACCTATATAGATGCCCTTCCAAAGCTTATCAACTCTCGCACCGGTCACATTCATGCCTCTTTCAACCAAGCCATCACAGCCACAGGACGTCTTTCTTCAAGTGATCCAAACCTGCAGAATATTCCTGTACGCGATGACGATGGCAAGGAGATACGCAGATGCTTCATCCCAGAACCAGGCTGCCTGTTCTTCTCTGCCGACTATTCACAGATAGAACTTCGCATCATGGCACACCTGAGCCAGGATCCAAACATGGTAGAAGCATTCCGTGAAGGCTCTGATATTCATGCAGCTACAGCTGCCAAGATTTGGCACGAAGACATCAAAGAAGTAACAGATGCACAGCGCAAGAAGGCAAAAACTGCCAACTTCGGCATCATCTACGGCATCACGACCTTCGGTCTTGCCCAACGCATGAACATCGAAAACCGAGAGGCAAAGCAGATCATAGAAGACTACTTCCGCACCTTCCCTGGTGTTCAGGCTTACATGGAGAAGGCAAAGGAAATGGCAAGAGAGAAAGGCTATGCCGAAACCCTCTTCCACCGCCGTCGCTACCTGCCAGACATCAACAGCAAGAATGGTACTGTAAGAGGATTTGCCGAGCGCAATGCCATCAATGCCCCTATCCAGGGCTCTGAGGCAGACATCATCAAAGTGGCTATGATCCGCATCTTCAACCGATTCAGAGCAGAAGGCATCAGGAGCAAGATGATTATCCAGGTGCATGACGAACTCAATTTCTCCGTATATCCGGAAGAGAAGGAAAAGGTAGAGAAGATTGTGGTAGAAGAGATGCAGAACGCCTACCAGCTCAGTGTGCCTCTGGTTGCTGATGCCGGATGGGGAAACAACTGGCTAGAAGCACATTAGAAAAACCAGAAAGCGGCCGCAAAAACCGCAAGGCAACTTAAATACAAAGAAGCTCGCAAGATACCAAACGTTCATCTTGCGAGCTTTTCTTTTTCGAGATGTTTCACATGAAACAATCAAACATTCTATCAAAACACCACTAAAAAGACAAATAACTCCTTTATTCACAAGTACATTTAGAAATCTTTGTTTATTTAGATTAAAAAGGATAATAAAATTATAATATTTTCAAATTTATTTGGTTCTTACAGAAATAAAGTGTATATTTGCATAGTAAATCAGAAAGATATGCAAACGCACCTGTCTGATTAAAAGTGAATAGATAACAGTAATCAATCAAATTAAGAAAGAAAGGAACATTATGAAGAAATATGTTTGCGACGTGTGTGGTTGGATTTATGATCCAGAAGTAGGTGACCCAGAGGGCGGCATCGCTCCAGGTACAGCATTCGAAGACATCCCAGATGATTGGGTTTGCCCTCTTTGCGGAGTAGGCAAGGAAGATTTCAGCCCTGTAGAGGAATAAGGCTCTTTTGGAGGAATCACCCGAAGGAAATCCTCACAAAGGAATCATCTGAATGAAATACCTGATATTCAGGCAACACATTCATAAAATAATAGGAGGAACCATTATGACAAAAGTTAGAGAAATCTACCGCTGCCAGATTTGTGGCAATGTTGTAGAAGTTGTAAACCCAGGAGCCGTGCTCAGTTGCTGTGGCGAGCCGATGAAGCTGATGAAGGAAAACACCAGCGATGGCGCCAAAGAGAAGCACGTGCCTGTGATAGAACCTATCGAGGGCGGCTATCGCGTAACAGTAGGAAGTGTGGAGCATCCGATGCTACCAGAGCATTACATCCAATGGATAGAATTGCTCACCCCTACCGATGTACTTCGTCACGAGTTGAAGCCAGGCGAAAAGCCTGAAGCAATCTTCCTGACCAACGCAGAAGCCAAGGATGTTACGGCTCGAGAATACTGCAACCTTCACGGGTTGTGGAAGGGGGTAATCTAAAAGACTATGGAAAGGTAAAATCTAAAGGAATACTATAATTCAGGAGGACGTGTCTCTATATCGTAGACATTGAAATTATTCGTATATTTGCACCAAATAACTATTATACACGCATTTTTAACAATAATACGATATCATTTAATCATCATTTAATTATAAACATTTAAATCACAACAATTATGAGAAGAACTATTTTTACTTTTATCATGCTTTGTTTCGTAACACTAACTCTGCAGGCACAAGATGTCTGAACAGCAGCAGGTTCTAGCACAATCTTCGGTTCTCATTGGAATGAAACGGATACCAGCAATGACCTGACCGATAAAGGGAACGGCATCTGGGAACTCACTTTCACCTTCAATCAGGCAACCAAGGAGGTATCAGCTACAGCTGTACCAAGCGTAACCGACGGCATTAGCCAGATTGCCAGTGACATCAAGACCAAGAAAGTAATCTTCAATCTTCAGGGACAGCGCATTTCTGCTCCAAAACAGGGAGTTTACATCATCAACGGCAAAAAAGTAGTCTTGAAATAACAAATACTTATCATAGTAATCATCAGAAAGGCATTCACCAGCATCGTGAATGCCTTTTTTAGATAATTTCCCACGATTTTTTCGTATCTTTCATTTATAATGTGTAACTTTGTATCCAATATATTTAAAGCAAAAGAACAATGGCAAAGAACAATAAGCAGACAGCTGGTCAAGATGGTGTCAGCAAAATGATCACCATAATTCTAAGAAATTCATCGCACAACAACTGAACTACGCTCGCACATCAGCTGTTATGCATGCGCACAACAGGTGATGTACAATCGCACAACAGCTGTTGTGCGATTGCAGAAGTTAATTTTCCACGATTTCTTTGTATCTTTCATCCATCTTTCCCAACAACTTATCCTATATATCCCGCATTGGCTCTTTCTTGAAACAAGCTCGCCAAATCAGCGATACATTCAGATGCTATAAAGATGCCATTGACTTTATCATCGATATTCGCGAAAAAGCGAAAAGAATGAAGATTGTGAAGACATACGATGACGAGAAACTCAACAATCTTCTGAAAGTAAACCTCTATCCTTACCAGAAAGAGGGCATCCGCTTTGCTGCAAAGGCAGGAAAGGCTATCATTGCCGACGAGATGGGTCTCGGAAAGACAATCCAAGCTATAGGTACTGCCGAACTACTACGCAAGGAAAGTCTTATTGGCTCTGTACTCATCCTCTGCCCTACCTCGCTCAAATATCAATGGCGAAGTGAAATCAAGAAGTTTACTGATGCCGAAGTCTTCGTCATAGAGGGAAGTCATCTCAAGAGAAAGGAAGCGTACAATCGCCCGGAACCTTACAAGATTATTTCCTATAATAGTGCCGCCAATGACATCAAGATACTCGGCTGTTTGCAAACCGATATGCTCATCATGGACGAGGTGCAGCGCCTGAAGAACTGGAACACGCAGATTTCCCGTGCGGCAAGAAAGATAGAATCAGATTACTCCGTAATTCTATCCGGTACCCCATTGGAGAACAAGCTCGATGAACTCTACTCTATCGTGGAGTTTGTTGATAATTTCCGCCTTGCCCCTTACTACCTCTTCAAAGACAAGCATATCATTACTGATGAAACAGGAAAAGTTCTGGGTTATAAGAACTTAAACGACATAGGCAAGAAGCTGGGCGATATTCTCATCCGTCGTCGCAAGAAGGATGTGAAACTCCAGATGCCTGAGCGTTCTGACAAGAACCTTTTCATTCCGATGACCAACGAGCAGATGGAGATGCATCAGGAGTGGCAGAACCAGGTACGTCTCCTGGTTCTGAAATGGCGCAGGATGCATTTCCTATCCGATAAAGACCGCAAGCGTCTCCTGCTCTTCCTCTCACAGATGCGCATGGTATGTGACAGCAGTTATATCCTCGACCAAAAGACGAGATACGACACCAAGGTGGATGAATGCGTGAACATCATCAGCGACATTATCAGCGAGGAAGGTGAAAAGGTTGTGGTATTCAGTCAATGGGAACGCATGACCCGCCTCATCGCCAAGGAACTGGAGAAAAAAGAAATAGGCTTTGAATATCTGCATGGTGGCGTGCCATCCGAAAAGCGCAAAAACCTGGTAGATAATTTCATGAACGAACCATCGAGCAGGGTTTTCCTCTCTACTGATGCCGGAAGCACAGGCTTGAACCTGCAGTCAGCCGCTACCATCATCAACATCGACTTGCCTTGGAATCCTGCCGTTCTCGAACAGCGTATCGGGCGCATCTATCGCCTTGGTCAGCAGAACAACATCCAGGTTATCAATCTCGTAACACCTGATTCCATCGAGCAGGAAATGCTCGGTAAGTTGCGTTTCAAGACCTCCATGTTTGAAGGCGTTCTTGATGACGGCGAAGATTCTGTATTCATCACAGATGATAAGTTCAGCAAGATGATGGAAACAGTGAGCGGTATGGTGGAAGAGGACGAAGAAACAGAGAAGGTTAAGAAAGTCAAGGATACTGATACCGTAAATGATTCAGAAGGTCAGACAGAAAAGTCAAAGGCCGAGGAAAACTTTACAACTATCAATCCTAAGGATTTGGAAACAGACAAGGCTCGCGATGAACATAAATCTGACGAGAAAGGAAAGAGTCCCATCCAGCAGCAAACGAACTCATCTTCGAACGGAGAATCCGTCTCTAATCGCTCAAGTCAGCCAAAGGATTTGGTAGCCCAAGGAATATCTTTCCTCTCAGGCTTAGCCGAAACCTTAAAGTCGCCAGAAGCCACAGCCCAGCTGGTTGATTCCATCGTTGAGAAAAACGAGCAGACAGGCGAAACCTCCATCAAGATACCTGTGGAGAGCAAAGAGACTGTCTCTAATCTCTTGAATCTCATAGGAAAGTTGTTTGCAAAATAAGTCATGGGTAAAAAGAAACATAAGCATCAAGGACATTATTGCAAGATGTGTGGAGAGTATAAATCCAACGAGGCGTTCAGTGGTAAAGGACACAGACTGGACATCTGCAAGAAATGTATATCAATAAGAAATAAGGCTAAAAAAGAAAAGAAACGTTTAGAACATGATAGAATTAACGAAGTCTCAGAAGAAAACAGCTCGCAAGCTCATTAATTTGGGCTTGCAGCGAGAGTGCGCCAAGTTCATGCAATCTACCAAAGATTTCATGAACAAGAACGCATCAGCAGAGGATGCACACGATGCATACCTCAAACTATATGATAAGGTATACCAATTCGACAAGCATATCGCTCGCCGATACGATGGGATGTCAGGAGGTAGATATTACATCACCGTATGTTACCTATACTATGACGGAGTATTGACTGACGAAGACATCCGAGAGTTTGACGATGAGCTATATAACAGTTTGAAAGAAGCCAAGAAGTCTTTTCAAAATTAAACGATATGAGTTACACAGAATATTCTTGTAGCAGACTAACTTTTAAAATATGTTTGTTCTACCAAAAGAAATTGGAGATTTAGGAGAGATACAAGTATTTATTGATGAGCAAAGAAGGAAATAAATAACCTTTTCCTTGCTACAACCAAATAAAAAGCGTAACTTTGCCGAAATATCATAAAATAAGCAATTATGAAGGAAGAAGAAATCAAAGAATTGTTCGAGCAATTCGAAGCTATTGCCAACGAATACGAAGGCGTAGAATGTTGGAGTGCAAGAGAACTTGCACAAGTGTTGGGTTATTCCAAATGGGAAAGATTTGAAGGAGTCATCGAGCGAGCTAAAGACGCTTGTATCAACGCTGGCGAAATGGTAGAATATCATTTTCCCGGCGTTGGGAAAATGATACCTCTTGCTAAAGGTGCTCAGCGTGAAGTCAAAGACTACATGCTGTCTCGTTATGCTTGCTATCTCATTGCCTAAAACGGTGATCCACGCAAGCCACAAATCTCTTTTGCCCAAAACTACTTTGCCGTACAAACTCGCCGAGCAGAATTGGTGCAAAAGCGTTTGCTGGAATACGAACGTGTACAAGCACGTGCAAAACTTGCAGAAACAGAGAAGCGTCTCTCTGGTGTGCTGTATAAAAGAGGGGTGGACAGCAAAGGCTTTGCCATCATTCGCTCACTAGGTGACAAGGCGTTGTTTAATCTCGACACGGCTCTTCTCAAACGTAAATTGGGTGCTCCTAACAGCCGACCTCTCGCCGATTTCCTTCCAACACTAAATATTAAAGCTAAAGATTTTGCTGCAGAAATGACTTCTGTCAACGTTCAGCAAAAGGATTTGCATGGTCAGCAAACTATCTGTCAAGAACATGTCGATAATAATAAGGCTGTTCGTAATATGATGCCCCAACGTGGCATTGTGCCAGAAGATCTTCCAGCAGGTGAAGATGTCAAGAAAGTAGAACGCAGATTGAAATCTGACGAAAAGACATTAACCAAAAAGAATAGCAAAAAGAAATAATATCCATCACAATTCTATAACTAGAGAAGATGTAAGGATTTCACTCGTCATCAATGATTTTTAGTTAATTTTCCACGATTTCTTTGTATCTTTCATTTATAATGTGTACCTTTGCACCAAATATTTAAACGTTTAAAGATAAAATGGCATTAAAATGTGGTATTGTAGGCCTCCCAAACGTGGGTAAATCTACACTGTTCAACTGTCTGTCTAGTGCAAAGGCACAGGCAGCTAACTTCCCTTTCTGTACTATCGAACCAAACTTGGGCGTTATCACCGTACCAGATGAGCGACTCAACAAGTTGGCAGAGATTGTTCACCCAGGACGCATTGTCCCAGCTACTTGCGAAATCGTAGATATCGCAGGTCTTGTAAAGGGTGCCAGCAAGGGCGAAGGTCTTGGTAATAAATTCTTGGGAAATATCCGTGAGTGCGATGCTATCATCCACGTAATCCGCTGCTTCGACGATGACAACATCGTGCGCGAGGGTGGCGCTAAGGTTGATCCTTTGGAGGATAAGAGCGTCATCGATACAGAGTTGCAGCTCAAGGACCTGGAAACTATCGAATCTCAGCTCACCAAGCAGAAGAAGACTGCTGCAGCAGGCAACAAGGATGCTAAGACGATGGTTACCGTTCTGGAGGCTTACAAGGCTGTTCTGGAGCAGGGAAAGAACGCCCGTGGCGTTACTTTCGAAACCAAGGAAGAGCAGAAGGTGGCTCACGACCTCTTCCTCCTCACTACCAAGCCAGTGCTCTACGTAGCCAATGTTGACGAGGCTTCTGCCAAGACCGGCAACGAGTATAGCAAGAAGGTAGAGGAAATCGCCAAGGAAGAAGGTGCTGAGTGCATGGTCATCGCTGCCAAGACAGAGGAAGACATCGCATCGCTCGAAACCTACGAGGACAAACTGATGTTCCTCGAAGAACTCGGACTGGAAGAGAGCGGCGTAAACCGACTCATCAAGAAGGCATATGCCCTGCTGAACCTCGAAACATTCATCACCGCTGGTGAGATGGAGGTCAAGGCATGGACCTATCACAAGGGCTGGAAGGCTCCTCAGTGTGCCGGCGTCATCCATACCGACTTCGAGAAGGGATTCATCCGTGCAGAGGTCATCAAGTATGATGACTATATCAAGTATGGCTCTGAGGCTGCAGTACGCGAGGCTGGTAAGCTCGGCATCGAGGGCAAGGAGTACGTCGTACAGGATGGTGACATCATGCACTTCCGGTTCAATGTATAATCCTATTCTTCTACGGTTATGATAGCAAATCTGCTTAACTATATCGTATGGGACCCAGACCCAATTCTGGCTCATCTAGGTCCTATGACCATCCGCTACTACTCCACCTGCTGGATGATTGGTCTGCTGCTGGGCTATCTGCTCATGAGCAAGCTTTACAAGCAGCAGGGACTCTCAGATGAGAAGTTCTCCCCACTGTTTCTCTACATCTTCTTAGGTGTACTGATAGGTGGCCGTTTGGGACATTGCATCTTCTATCAGCCGGAATATTTCCTCACCCAGTGGGATCACTTCATCGAGATGCTGATACCTGTTCACCACATGCCAGACGGCAGTTGGAAGTTTACGGGTTATGAGGGACTGGCGAGCCACGGAGGCGTATTCGGCATGTTCGTCGGCATCTGGCTCTATTGCCGCAACATGAAGGTGAGCGGCTGGGTAGTGCTCGACAATATGGGTATCTGCTCAGGCATTACAGCCACCTTTATCCGTTTGGGCAATCTGATGAATTCAGAGATTATCGGCAAGGTAACCGATGTGCCTTGGGCATTTATCTTCGTTCGCGAAGACCAGTATCCACGCCATCCGGGTCAGCTCTACGAGGCTTTGGCATACTTCTGCTTCTTCCTCCTCATCCTCTTCATCTATAAGAAGAGAGGACCTAAGAGCGTAGGCACCGGTTTCTATTTCGGTCTTTGCCTTACTCTCATCTTCACCTTCCGTTTCTTCATCGAATATACCAAGGAGATTCAGGGCGAAAGAAAAAATAATATTAGACGACTTATTTTCAGATTATAAAAATCCCTCCTCGTGCAACAGCATCTGCTGCCACGGGGAGGGATTTATATTTTTATCTTCCCAGTAGAATCTTCTTGATGTCATTGAGCTTGTTCAATGCCTCTACCGGAGTGAGATTGTTCACATCCAGCCCGAGTATTTCATCACGTATCTGCGTCAGTACAGGATCATCGAGCTGGAAGAAACTGAGCTGCACACCATCCTTAGGTTCATCGATGTGCTGTACATTCGGTTTACCGGCACCGCCAACCCCGGCATTGTCATCCTCCAACTGTTTGAGAATCACATTGGCACGGTTCACGATGCTGCGAGGCATACCAGCAATCTCTGCCACATGGATACCGAAAGAATGCTCACTGCCTCCCGGTTCCAGTTTACGCAGGAAGATTACCTTTCCGTCCACCTCTCTCACACTCACATTGAAGTTCTTGATGCGAGGGAAGTTCTTCTCCATTTCGTTGAGCTCATGATAGTGGGTAGCAAAGAGCGTACGCGCCTGCGCCTTCTTATGTTCGTGCAGATATTCCACGATAGCCCAGGCAATGGAAATACCATCGTAGGTAGAAGTACCTCTTCCCAGCTCATCAAAGAGCACCAGCGAGCGCGGAGAAACGTTGTTCAGGATGTTTGCTGCCTCGGTCATCTCTACCATGAAGGTCGATTCGCCGAGCGATATATTGTCGCTTGCACCTACACGTGTAAAGATTTTATCCACCAATCCAACTCGGGCGCTCTCTGCGGGCACAAAACAGCCTACCTGTGCCAGCAGCACGATAAGGGCGGTCTGGCGCAGCAGAGCCGATTTACCAGCCATGTTAGGACCGGTAATCATCATGATCTGCTGTTTCTCGGTATCGAGCAGCACATCGTTAGGTACATAGCGTTCGCCCAGCGGCAGTTGGGTTTCAATCACCGGATGCCTGCCCTGCTTGATGTCGAGCACCTCAGAATCATCGACGATAGGGCGCACGTAGCGGTTCTCGTCAGATGTCTTTGCAAATGACAAAAGACAGTCCATACGGGCGATGAGGTTGGCATTGATCTGTATCTGCGGAATATACTCCTGCATGGCAGCTATCAGTTCGTTGAAGAGCTGTGCTTCCAATACTAGAATCTTCTCATCAGCACCGAGAATCTTTTCCTCATATTCCTTCAGTTCCTGGGTGATATAACGCTCTGCCTGAGCCAGCGTCTGCTTGCGTATCCACTCCTCAGGCACCTTGTCCTTAAAGGTATTTCTCACCTCCAGATAGTATCCGAAAACATTGTTGTAACCTACCTTCAGACTCGAAATTCCTGTCTTTTCTATCTCCCTTTCCTGTATCTTGAGCAGATAATCTTTGCCGTGGCGGCTGATGGCACGAAGGTCGTCGAGTTCGGCATTGAATCCGTCGGCTATCACGTCACCCTTATTGACCAGCTGTGGCGGATCGGGCTGTATTTCCCTGGCGATGCGGTCTTTCAGGGTCTCGCATACGTTCAGCTGCTCGCCTACCCGCTTCAGAGCCTCGTTCGTAGCATGCTGGCATGCCACCTTGATAGGCTTGATGGCTTCGAGTGCATTCTTCAGCTGAACCACTTCGCGAGGCGAAACTCTACCCACGGCTACTTTGGAAATGATACGCTCCAGGTCGCTGATGCGATGCAGCTGGTCATCGAGAAGCTGACGGAATTCCGGTTCCTTGAAGAAATATTCCACGATGTCGAGACGCTCGTTGATTGGTTTAACGTCCTTCAACGGAAAGACCAGCCAGCGTCTGAGCATACGTCCGCCCATCGCCGTTACCGTACGGTCGATGACATTCAGGAGAGAAGAACCGTCTTCCTGCATAGGGGCAACCAGCTCCAAACTACGGATGGTAAACCTGTCCATACGCACGAACTTATCTTCTTCGATACGTGAAAGGGCGGTGATATGATTAATCTGTGTATGCTGGGTAATCTCGAGATACTGCATGATGGCACCACTGGCTATCACGCCGTTCTTGAGATGCTCTACACCGAAACCTTTCAGAGATTTTGTCTTAAAATGTCCCAGGAGTTTCTGCAGGGCTGTCTGTTCGGTGAAAACCCAGTCATCCAGTTCGAAGGTACAGTATTTGCTGCCGAAATATTTCTCGAAGTCATTCTTTCGGGCGCGGTCGTAGAGCACCTCTTTCGGCATGAAGTTGCCCATCAGTTTTTCTACATAGTCGTAGGTTCCCTCGCCGGTAAGAAACTCTCCGGTCGAGATATCCAGAAAGCTCACACCGCAGGCGGTCTTGCCGAAGTGTACGGCTGCCAGGAAGTTGTTCTCCTTGTAGTTCAGTACGTTATCTCCCATCGCCACACCCGGTGTAACGAGTTCAGTAATACCTCGCTTCACCATCTTGTCCATCTGGCTCAGTCCCTTCTTACCTTTTATTTCGAGTCGTTTCTTCTTCGGGTCTTCCAGCTGGTCGCATACCGCTACGCGCTTACCCGCCCTAATGAGTTTAGGCAGATAGGTATCCAGAGCATGATGAGGGAATCCTGCCATCTCGGTCGTGCCCGTAGAACCGCCATTATTGCGTCGTGTCAGCGTAATGCCGAGTATACGGGATGCCTCCACCGCATCTTCGCAGTAAGTTTCGTAGAAGTCACCGCAACGGAAGAGCAGCAGCGCTTCGGGATGTTTCGATTTCATCTCGAAAAACTGTCTCATCATCGGTGTAAGACCTTTATTATCGTTTGCCATTATCTTTTTTCTCCTTATATTATTTCTTTTAATTTACATAGTTTCTATCTACAATACTCCTCCTTAAACCACAGCCGGTATATCGGGTCAACAAAGACAAAAGCATCGTTTTGCTTTTCGATAATATCTTTGTTCTGGAGCGTTTTTCTGTTCTTGACAATCGTATTCGGATTACCAAGATTATAGATTTGTTTCACGGCTTGCGAGGAGAAATGCTGTTCGCCATTGGCTATAGCCTTAAGCATCTCTATCTGGGTGGAACTGAGATTCTCCGTATCATTCTGAAACATCGGGGTATTGATGTTGAGTACCTGTTTCAATCCCAGATGATATATTTCTTCCGTCACTTCCGAAACCGTGAAACTCCAGATAAAATAGCACAACTGCTGGAGATACCAGGAATGACACGCCACGGCATCACAGATCCGCTCTGCCATCTCTGCAGAGATTGACTTTCCTGTCTTCTCGAAAGATGACAGAATGAATGGAATCCAATGCTCCTTAGCTATCTTCTGCATGAAAATCACTTGTCCAAAGCGATAAAAAGGACTATTGGAATTGTTGAAGATATTGAGCATCATGTTTCGCTTGCTGCCGTAGAGGCAGTAAGAGGTAAGCTGCTGTTGCTGCCATACCGAGCGCATCTTTCCCTCCATATCCTTATACTCAGGAAGGTTAGCCAACTGCTGGAACTCGTCTATGCAGACGATAATCCTGATACCCTTTTCCTTTGCCAGCAACTCAGGCAGTTGGAGAATCGCCATCTTATCACGCTCCTGTGGCACAAACTTCAGGTCGAAAGCCATGAAGTCGGTCACCTGGTCGTTGATTACAACCTGCGGTATCACACCTGTCAGGAATTTCTTTGCATCCTCTATCCATCGTTCCATTTTAGAGGAAGCACAAGCTATAACCTGACTGGCAAAAGTGCGATAAAATTCAGATTCAGAGCCGATGCTGAAGGCATCAATATAACAGATTCTTACGTTATTATCCTCATCAGCCAATTCGCTCATCGCCCTTTTCACTAGCGATGATTTACCCCATCGGCGTGGTGAAATCAGCATCACGTTGATATGGGAGGACAGTAATTGCTTCAGCAAAGCCCTGTCTTCCTGTCTGTCGATAAAATTCTCATTGGTGGCTAATGTACCAAATTGAAATGGTGATAGATATTTTGCCATATTCCTAGTAATTTGGTACAAAGTTACGAAATATTACCCTAAGGTAAGTTACCCTAAGGTAATATTTAGAGTTTTTTAAATGAATATATGCTGCATTACCATAATAAAGCCGTACTTTTGTACTCATGAAAAAGAAACAATTATACATAGGGGTTCTGTCGGTTGCTTGCTGCGCGCTCGTAGCAATAGGCATCACCTTGCACCTGCTCTACCCCAAGATACAGAACCTAGTGAAAACCCCACCGGTTCTCCGTCTCAAGCCACTGCTGCAGATACACTGAAGAAGAAACCTGTGAAGAAGATGGATTTCAATATCTCCGGAACTTTAAGAGATAAGGAAGGAAAGGGAGTGGCTGGCGTCATCGTGAGCGATGGATTCAACTGTGTGAAAACCGATGCACAGGGCAGATATAAGATGAAGCGAGACAGCCTGGCAAAATTCATATACTATTCTGTTCCAGCCGATTGCGAGGTTCCTACCCATTCTAAGACCGATCGCACGGCTTTCTTCTACCAAAAGGTATCCAAGGGGAAGAAAACCTATAACTTCACCCTCACCCGACTGCCGGGCGGCAAGGAGATTCACTATAAGATGATTGTCATCGGCGACCCGCAGGTTACCAATGCCTACAGTCCTTACTATACTTCTCCGGATGATAATCCCATCAAGAAGAGCGATGTAGAAAGATTCACTACCCAGACGATGGCGGATATCAGGCAGACCATCAGTTCGCTGCCTGCCGGAACACCGGTCTACGGGCTCAGCATGGGCGATGATGTACAGTATTATGGCGGTTACAACGCCAAACTGGAGCGTCAGATACGCCAGGCATTGGGCTCTTCAGAGATGCGTCTCTTCTCCGTCATCGGCAATCACGACCAGGATGGCAAGGCGCTCTACCGCAGGAAATGGGAAGAGAATTTCGGTCCTACCGATTTTTCCTTCAACCGTGGCGATGTGCATTACGTCTGCATCAACAACTGCTTCTTCCATCGCGGCATGTCCTATTATTCGCCGGGCGAACTGCGTGAACGGCAGGTGCGCTGGCTGAAGCAGGATCTCGCCCTCACGCCAAAGGATATGAAGGTGGTACTCTGTTATCATATCCCTTCACCTTCGGTAATGCGCCTTTCAGCAAGGCGAAGCCGCTGAGCAATGCCAATGAGCAGGGGCATTATTCTTCTTCTCCGTCTCTCGCTGCTATTATCTCTTTTGAAGCCATTCAAGGGAGGATACGAACTCTTCTGCGGACATACTCATTTTGCCTGCAACCACGAGATCAACTATGAGGGAGAGGATGTGATGGAGCATTGTCATGCTGCCGCCTGTGGCAATATATGGCAGTCGAACATCAACATCTGCGGCACCCCGAACGGATATTATGTATACAGTTTTGTGGGTACTAGCATCAGCAACTGCTATTACAAGGGAACTTTCTGGGATAAGAGTAAGCAGATGACCTTGTTCCGTGCGCAGACCGATTTCAACGGCGAGAAATATGCCAAGACTGGCAGTTGGCAAACAACAGAAATGTCCTGGTAGCCAATGTCTTCAATGCTACCAGTCATTGGCGTGTGGTAGCCGTAGAGGATGGCAAGGAATATCTGATGCGCCGCATCAGCAGCAAGGGTCAGGATGCCTTTGCAGCCGGCTATCATCATAAGTACAGCGAGAGTGTATCCTATCGGTTCGTGAGCAAGAGAAATGGTTATCTCATCATGAACCACCTTTATTATTATACTCCTAGGAATCCGAATGCCAGAATCATCATCAAAGCATCCGATCCATACGGAAATACCTATACGGCATCAAGCGATGAGGTAACGACAGAGCCTTTCGCCAACTTTGCCCATTATTACGAAAAAGAGTATAAGAAATATAAGAGTAAGAAAGATAAGATGTTGCGCGATTCTATATCTGGCAGACAGAAAGATTCACTTGCTGCAAGGAAGAAAGATTCTGCAGCAGTACAAAAATAAAAAGAGAGGGTGCGTCATAAGTTGATGATGCACCCTCTTTTTAAATATTATTTGTTCAGTTTCCAGGTAACACCATCTTTGGTGTCCTTTACCTCGAAACCGGCTTCAGCCAGGGCATCGCGAATCTGGTCGCTGGTAGCCCAGTCCTTATCAGCCTTAGCCTTGGCACGCAGGTTGAGAACCATATCCACTACCTTGCCATAAGCCTCCTCACGAGCATCATTGTTGGCTCCCTTCTCGCTCTTCAGACCGAGCAGGTCGAAGGTGAAGAGATGCATGGTGTCTGAAAGCTCCTTCAGGTCTTCGGCAGAGATGTTTGCCTTGTGGTCGAGGGCTGTGTTAATTATGTGGCAAGCCTCGAAGAGATAGCTGATAACGAGCTGAGTCTGGAAGTCATCGTTCATCGCATCGTAGCAGCGCTGGCGCAATTCGCTTACGAACTTCTTCACCTGCTCATCGCTCTGCTTAGCCACAGGCACACGCTCCAGGTCGTTCAAACCATTCATCAGGCGCTCCAATCCCTTCTGGCTAGCCTTCAAGGCATCGTTAGAGAAATCTACGGTGCTGCGGTAGTGAGCGGAGAGGATGAAGAAACGGATGGTCATTGGCGAATAAGCCTGCTCCAAACTGTCGTGATTGCCTGTGAAGAACTGCTCCAGGGTAATGAAGTTACCCAAGCTCTTACCCATCTTCTGACCGTTGATGGTAATCATATTGTTGTGCATCCAGTAACGAACCATCTGGTCGCCCTGAGAAGCCACAGCCTGAGCAATCTCGCACTCGTGGTGAGGGAAAATCAAATCCATGCCGCCACCGTGAATATCGAAGTGGCTGCCCAAGTACTTGCGTCCCATCGCAGTACACTCGCAGTGCCAGCCAGGGAAACCATCACTCCAAGGACTAGGCCAGCGCATGATGTGCTCTGGTGAAGCCTTCTTCCAGAGAGCGAAGTCAGCCTGGTTCTTCTTCTCGCCGATACCAGCCAGCTCGCGGCTCTCGTTGATTACGTTCTCCAGGTTACGTCCGGAGAGGATACCGTACTTATGATCCTTGTTATACTTCTCGATGTCGAAGTAGATAGAGCCGTTACTCTCGTAGGCATAACCATTGTCTAGGATTTCCTGAACCAGTTTCTCCTGTTCAATGATATGGCCTGTGGCATGAGGCTCAATGCTAGGAGGGAGCACGTTCAGCGCCTCCATGGCATCGTGGTAGCGGTTGGTATAGTACTGCGCAATTTCCATTGGCTCCAACTGCTCCAGGCGAGCCTTCTTCTCAATCTTGTCATCGCCTTCATCTGCATCGTGCTCCAGGTGGCCAACGTCGGTAATGTTTCTAACGTAGCGAACCTTATAGCCCAGGTGCTTGAGATAACGGAAGAGTATATCGAATGTGATGGCTGGTCGTGCATGACCGAGATGCGGATCGCCATACACGGTAGGGCCACAAACATACATGCCCACGTTAGGAGCGTGGAGCGGAGTGAATCTCTCTTTCGTACGTGTGAGAGTGTTATAGATCAATAATTTCTGTTCCATCTTGTATGAACCTTTATTTTATATTATTTATATTTTGAGTGCAAAGTTAACTCATTTTTCTGATATATCCGACAAATCATTCGCAAAATGTTATTAAAATCCTCGAAAATATCAATGGAACTGATTTTCCATGGTAAATTCTCTCTGTATGATGCTGCTATATTTTTGCATAAAGTAAGTAGTTTTTGTATATCTATTCACTATTTGTAAGTTTTTTGCCAATTATATGCATAAAATTATCAAATTATTAGCATATATCGAAAATAATGTGTAACTTTGCAGCCGCAAACAGTTATCAATTATCAAGAAGGCGGCTATAAGTTCCGCTAATGAGTATTAAGTTAGAAGAAAATGGCATATACAAGATTGAGTGCTGCCGAAGCGGCAGCGATGATTAACGATCAAGATACAATCGGATTGAGTGGTTTCACACCAAACGGCGTGCCTAAGGCAACCTTCCGCGAACTCTCCAAGAGAGCCGTGGCTGAGCACGAGGCGGGCAGACCTTTCCAGGTGGGCATCCTCACGGGTGCTTCTACCTCGCAGAGTATCGAAGGTGACATGGCAGCAGCCCATGCCATCAAGTTTCGTGCGCCATTTTCTACCAACAAGGACTTTAGAACTCATACCAACCTGGGCGAGATTGATTATGAGGATATGCACCTCGGCCACATGGCTGAGCGCCTGCGCCGTGGTTTCTATGGCGAAATAGACCTTGCCATCATCGAAGTTTCTGATTTGGAAGAAGGCGAAACTACCTGCAAGGCATTCCTTACCTCTGCCGGCGGCATCGTTCCTACCATCGTTAGATTGGCAAAGAAGGTGCTCATCGAGAAGAATACCTTCCACAGTCCAGCTTCCCGTTATCTTCACGATGTATATGAGATAGCAGAATGCCCATTCCGCACACCTATCCCAATCTTGAATGTGGGCGATAGAATAGGTAAAGAGTATGTGGAGATTGATGCCCGCAAGATTGTGGGTGTGGTAGAATGCAACATTCCGGAGGAGGCGCGTGCTTTCAAGCCTCTCGACCCTGTGACCGAACAGATGGGACATAATGTGGCTGATTTCCTGGTCAGCGACCTGAAGAAGGGACATATTCCTCCTCAGTTCCTGCCTTTGCAGAGCGGAGTGGGCGTAACTTCCAATGCTGTACTTTGGAGGCATTGGGACAGAACCCTAACGTGCCGGTATTCAGCGTTTATACCGAGGTGATTCAGGATGCTGTAGTGAAATACATGCGCGAGGGAAGAATCAAGGAGGCTTCCTGCTCTTCGCTCACCGTAACAAACGATACATTGAAAGAGGTGTATGATGATATTGATTACTTCAAGAAGCATCTCACCATCCGCCAGAGCGAGATTTCAAACTCTCCTGAGGTCATCCGCCGTCTGGGTGTCATCGCCATGAACACCGCCATCGAGTGCGATATCTACGGCAATGAGAACTCCAGCCATATCTGCGGCAGCAAGCTGATGAATGGTATCGGCGGTTCCTGCGATTACGAGCGCAATGGTTACATCTCTATCTTCACCACGCAGAGTACCACCAAGAACGGTTGCATCTCTGCCATTGTTCCGATGTGCAGTCACGTGGACAGTACCGAGCACGATGTGGATGTCATCGTTACCGAACAGGGAGTAGCCGATCTCCGTGGCAAAGGCCCATTGCGCCGTGCCAAAGAGATTATCGAAAACTGTGCCCATCCGGATTACCGCCCTATGCTCCGCGAATACTTGAAGTTTGCCGAGAAGGGCCACGAGCCACAGAGCATGCGTGCTGCCCTCGCCATGCACGATACCTTCCTGAAGAAGGGTGACATGAGATTGACTGATTTCGGAGAATATCTGAAATAATAAGAAACAATACACATTTTCTAGGCGTAAGGCATACGCCTAGAAAGGTTTTTTCTCTTTTTATCCATCACGTTTTCCATTTTCAAAACCGCAACTATTTGATAATGAAGCATTTGCCTATTTAACACAGCGTGATAGATTGACGAAATGTTTACAATATCCATCACACTATTTAAACGCCTGTATATTAGCACATTAAGAGGTTTAGAGATACAAATCGTGATGGATGATAGATGATTACATAAAACTTATTCACGAATACGGCTGCATCGGGTTACGAATATGACTGCGTAGGCTAACGGAGACGTATCTGTAAGCTTATCGAGACGTCTGCATCAGCTAACAGAGACGTCTGAACTCGCTGATTGAACAACTTGAGTTGCTTGATTGAACCACTTGAGTTAGCAGACTGAACCACTTGAGTATTCTTCTTCATGTGCTTGCATGCAACCATAAAACTTTTTCAGCAACTTTTCCCGGAAGTATGGAAGAAGGCAGAGTTGAAGGCAAATATGAGGCCAACACAGAAACAGCACAACGCTTGCTAGCGATGTGACTTTCTGCCGAACAGGTAGCCAAAGCTACCCAGCTACCTTTGAAAATCATTAAGAATCTGAGCAATTCAAAAAACACAAGTTTGGCATGAACTCAACTTATAGTTTCAGGAGTTTGGCAAATTCCCAGACTACAATACCGGCGGTTACACTGACATTCAGGGAATGCTTGGTGCCGAACTGAGGAATCTCCAGACAGCCATCGCTCATATCCACGATGTTTTGCTTGACTCCCTTCACCTCATTACCGAAGATGACGGCGTAGCCTTTGGGAAGTGAAGAGTGAAGAGTGAAGAGTGAAGAATTCTCTTGCTTTACAGATTCGATTTCCTGATTGAAAAGCTTGTCATGAGCCTCAGGCAGGTTCTGGAGCTTGGTGGAGCCTTCTACCTGCTCGATGCTATATACAAAGTAGCCTTTCTGCTTCAACTTCTCTACCGCCTCTTCGGTAGTCTTGAAGTATTCCCAATCCACGCTGTCTTCGCCACCCAATGCCGTCTTATGAATCTCGGCATTGGGAGGGGTGGCGGTGATTCCGCAGAGATACACCGCCTCTACACGGAAGGCATCGCAGGAACGGAAAACACTTCCTACATTATATAATGAACGCACATCATCCAGGACCACTATCAGGGGCAGCTTCTCGGCTTCCTTGAATTCCTCCAGGGTGAGGCGGTTCATCTCTATCATTCTTAATTTGCGCATTATAATATACCTTTTATATATAATATAATCAGAGGCGGTTAAGCCTCTGCCTCTTTGGTCTTGTAGGCAAGGGCGTACATGCGAATCTGCTTGATCATCGCCAGAAGACCATTGCTGCGGGTTGGACTCAAATGGTCTTTCAGACCAATTTTCTCTACGAAATAGAGGTCGGCATCCATAATCTCGGTTGGGGTATGACCGCTCAACACACGGATGAGGAGGGCGATGATACCCTTTACGATGAGCGCATCGCTATCGGCAGTGAATACGAGCTTGCCATCTACATAATCGCATTGCAACCATACGCGGCTCTGACAGCCGTCAATAAGGTTCTGCTCGTTCTTGTATTTCTCATCGAGAGGAGCCAACTCGTTGCCCAAGTCAATGAGCATCTGATACTTGTCCATCCAGTCTGTGAAATCCTGGAACTCCTCTACTACTTCATCCTGCAATTCATTAATTGTTGCCATTATTTTATTTCTTTAATTTCGTTTACTGTAATCAACTTATAGAGCTTGTCGTTAGGGCGTACCTTATCTGGTACAGGGATGGAAACTCTCCAGCCCTGCTGCGCTGTTTCTACAGGCTTCAGGTCGTAGCGGATTTCATCGGCATGGAGATACATCACACCGGTGGTGTTACCCGTAATCAGCAGTTTCTCGCCCTTGTCGAAGGTAGATGCCTCTACGGCTACTTCTGCCACACCCAACTTAGAGAAATATTTCATCACCTTGCCCACGAGCACCTTCTTCTCAGTAGCTACGGAACCGTAATGCTTGTTCCATTCACCGAGAGTCTGCCCCTGGTAATAACCATCCCAGAAACCACGGTTGAAGACGGTGGCGAGTTTCTCATCCCACTCATCCTTCTTCTCCTCGGTAAAGGTTCCGTCGAGCACGGCAGCTATCGCCTCCTTATAACATTTCACTACGGTATATACGTATTCAGGACCACGGGCACGGCCTTCAATCTTGAAGACGCGCACACCGGCATCCATCATGCGGTCGATGAAGCGGATGGTCTTCAGGTCCTTCGGACTCATCACATACTTGTTGTCGATTTCAAGCTGGTTGCCAGTTTCGTTATCTGTAACAGTATAGCTGCGGCGGCAGATCTGCACACACTCGCCACGGTTGGCAGAGCGGTTGGCATTAGCGAGACTCATGTAGCACTTGCCCGATACAGCCATGCACAGAGCACCATGACAGAACATTTCGATGCGGATCTGCTTGCCCATAGGTCCACAGATGTTCTGCTGTTCTATCTGCCCATGGATGTGCTTCACCTGGTCCATGTTCAATTCACGTGCCAGTACGGAAACATCAGCAAAGCGTGCATAAAATTTCAAAGCCTCTGTGTTTGAGATATTTAACTGTGTAGATAAGTGAACCTCCTCGCCCACTTCATTGCAATAGCTCATTACAGCCACATCGCTGGCGATGACAGCAGAGATGCCTGCCTCCTTGGCAGCATCGATGATTTCCTTCATCGTTGGGATGTCGTTATCGTAGATGACAGTATTGACGGTGAGATAGGTCTTGATACCATGCTCGTTGCAGGTAGCAGCAATCTCACGCAAATCATCGATAGTAAAATGGTTGGCTGAATGGGAGCGCATGTTCAACTTGCCGATACCAAAGTATACGGAGTCGGCGCCAGCCTGTATGGCAGCAGCCAGTGACTCGCGTGAGCCCACTGGTGCCATCACTTCAAATTCGTTTATCTTTGTATTCATGAATGCAATTTTCTAATTTCAGGTGCAAAGTTACACCAAAATGAAGACAAAACACAGAAAAATGGAGAAAAAATGACAGAAATTCGATTATATTGACAAATCAATCACGATTATTTGTCTATATTTGCCTATAAATAAGAATATATCCCTAGGATATACTTCTTTTTATATGAATCCAATCCAGTTTTACGGCTGGTATTATTAATTAAAATTAAAATGAAAGCGTATGAAGAAAGCTTTTACCTCAGGAATGATTCTGTTCCTGGCAATGACCACAATGGTTAGTTGCACACAAGAAAACGTGATGCTTGAAACAACACCACAAGTCAAGAACCAAGAAGTAAGATTCTGCTTCTTCGAAAGCTCCATTGTGCCTATCGGGCAGGATGAAGAAAGCAATCTTGCCAGAACGAGAGCCGATGGGAGCAAGCAATCGCTCAAGGATGCAAAACTCTACACAGATTTGCAAGTATGTCTCATTCCGAAAGGAGATGAAACTACTGCCGGCTATACCGTAAGACAGGAAAACTGGGATGACGAATTCGGAAACGTCAGCCTGCAGGTGCCGGCAGGAGAATACACGCTCGTTGCCGTAGCAGCAAAAACTGATTTGCAGCAGGAAGAACGAATCGAAGTAAAATCAAGGTATGAAATGACCTTTGCCAACAATATTGTACGCGATATGGCGTATACCCTGCAGGATATCAAGGTGGAATCGGGCAGCAAAGCCGTAACACAGAATGTTTCGCTGAAACGTGCCGTCAGCTGTTTCAGACTGGAAGCTACCGACCCGATGCCTCTTACTACCAATACGCAGGATATCACGATAAGCGGAAGCTGCGGTACGGTGTTCAATCCTTCTACCGGATTCTGCAAAGAAAAGGCTACCATCACCCGAAGTTGGACTTTCAACCCCAAAAAATACCAGAAACAATACATCAAATTCACACTCTACACTCTTCTGACCGACAATGATGTAACCGACATTCATATAACAACTACTGGAAAGGACAAGGAAGGAAAAGCAGTAAAGACCGTCAACTTTGACAACGTACACCTGGTCATCGGAAAGAAGACTACCTATACCGGTCCGCTCTACACCTACCCTGCCAACAATATGTCGTTCACAATCAACCAGGCGGAGATTCCAGCATCAGGCTATGACAAGAATTTTTAATAACCCATGGCGTTTTAAGAAAGATTAATGCCACAGATTAAAATCTTTTTTGTATTTTTGCGGCATGGAAAGAAAGAACATTATAACCATAGGACTCGCTCTGCTTGTATTCGCCGGTTGCGGATACAGGCAGCAGCGAGCCGGTATCTCAGAGACAGGTGGAGGCGAGGATTATCTTCCGAAGTACATCCACCTGATCAGTACTACACCCGTCAAGGACCAGGGCAACAGCGAACTCTGCTGGGCATACGGCATGCTTGCCACCATCGAAAGCGAGCACATCATGAAGGGGGATTCCGTGAATCTCTCCATCGCCTACATAGCCCGCATGATGCTGGAAGAACAGGCACTGGAATATTACTTTGCACAAGGAAAGAAGAACATCAGCCTGCGCGGTACTGCCCCGATGCTGATACATTATATAGATAAGTATGGTGCACAACCTTACGACAGCTATGAAGATCCGAAGCACGTGAACTACAAGGTGCTCTGCCGCAAGGTGCAGAAACTGTGCGATGGCGCCATCTCGCAGAAAACGGGCATCAGCCAGCTCAAGGAGGAACTGAACGACCTGTTTGACGCAGAAATAGGCTACATGCCTGCCAAGGCCGTACACATGCTGGGTGCCGAATATACCCCTCAAGAGTTTGCCCACAGCGTATGCTATCCCGAGGAGTATGTATCGCTCACCAGTTTCTCGCATCATCCTTACAGAGAATACTTTGCGCTCGAGATTCCCGATAACCGGATGCACGATGCCTATCTGAACCTTCCGCTCGACGAGCTGATGCTCCACATCAGGAAGGCGGTAGAAAAAGGACACCCGGTATGCTGGGAAGGTGACATCAGCGAACCTGGCTTCAAGGAACCAAGGAAGAACTGTGTGGACATACAGCCGATGGAACGCCCCGTGACCCAGGCATCGCGACAGAAGGAGTTTGAACAGCTTCGCACCACCGATGATCATGTGATGGAAATCATAGGTATCTTCATGAAAGGCAAGCAGAGATTCTACGTCTGCCGCAATTCATGGGGCAAGAACTGGGGCAACAAAGGACTCATCTACCTATCGGAAGACTATCTGCGCCTCAAGACCATCGCCGTGTTCATGAGCGAAGAGGCATATATAATAAGGTATAAGCTCCCAAACAGGCTTCAGACATAAGAAATGTGTTAAAATGGTTGACATACATCAAATAGCTGTTAAATAACACGTGTGTGCGCACACACATAGTTGATTTATATCAAAAAAGAGGCTTTTTTATGTGATTTTCTCTTAAAACATTTGGTGGGTTCGGAAAATCGTCGTACCTTTGCATCGTCAATAAGACAAAAAGGTTATTAGGTTTTTAGGTTAAGATTGTTAGTTGTTTTAGGTTATTAGTTAGTTTAAAGGTAAATTTAAGATTGTTTATTCAGAGAAACGGTATTAGTTAAGGTAAAGAAAAGATTGTTTATTCAAGGACGACAAAAAGTTTAGGTTATTAGGTTTTTAGGTTTAAGATTGTTAGTTGTTTTTTTATATTAGGTTTTAGTTTAAAGGTAAATTTAAAGATTGTTTATTCAAGGACAACAGGATAATTCAACAGGTGAGTTGAAGGTAAAAAGATCAAATGTATGGGATAACCAAAGATGACGCCTGAGCAGAATTGCTGCTTCGGGCTTCGTAATGGAAAGGGTAACAAAAAAACCCTTGAGTTATGAGAAATTTGGGAATATCGTATCAGAAGAGCGCAATTTCGAAATCATTCGAAGTTGCGCTCTTTATTTTATCCCTTAGGTAAAGAAGCTAGGACATATGTATTACTACATAAAAACTTTGCCAAAGACTATAGCCATAACTCCTTAAAGTACTTAACTCATTTACTCCTAGACTGGAGAAAGTTCAGTTTGAGAAAAAATAACCGCCAAATTATTTTGTTTTACCAACGAAAAGTCGTAATTTTGCAGAAGATATATAAAGATAAGAAATTATGGCAAGACATCCTCTCTGGAACGAAGAATACTGGCTCCTGCTGTTGCAGCTGTACCAGAAGAAGCCCATGGGCGTGAAACCTCTCTATTCGAAAGGGATGGTCGACTTGAGCTTGGAACTGCATATTCCACCTGAGTTTCTGCACGAACAGATGTTCAAACTCAGAATGGTGACTCCGAGAATCAAGCGACTATGGGAAAAGTATGCCGATAAGCCACAGAAACTGAAGCGCGATATACAGCGCATCAGACAAATGAACGGCTGCGGAAACGCCATACAGTTCTTCAAGGGAGTGGAAGTGAAGGAAACATTCGAGAAAAACTGGGAACCACTGGAAAGTGAACCATCGCTCACCCCCGTGAAACTCATCATCATCCTCGATCTCTACTTCCAGCTTACACCAATCACCATGGTGCCGGAAACACCGGAAATCATCGACCTGGGAAAACTCATCAGGACATCACCGAAGGTCATTGCCGAGGCGATGGGCGTATTCATGTACTGCGACCCCTATCTCAACCGCGAAGATATGCTGATACACCCGCTGCTAGAAGCATGCAACGACATCTGGCACCAATACGGAAACGGAAATCCAGACAAGCTTTACCAGCTTGCCAACGAACTAAAAGAATACTTTAAGTAATTATGGCTCAAAAACTCATACAGACACAGGCACAGAAGTTACAGCAACTTCAAAGACTTTCAGCCCAGCAAATGCTGCAGGTGAAACTGTTGGAAATGCCGCTCACGGAACTGGAAGACAGTATCAATGCAGAACTGGACGATAATCCCGCTCTGGAAAGCGAGAACCCAGACGACATGCTCAACGAGAATGTCGCCAATGATGATTCGCCCGCAGATGATGAGTACGACAACAGCAGCGATGAGGATGCCTACGAGGCTGAATCTGAAAAAGAAGAAAGAAAAGACGAACTGGACCAGGCACTGGAAAGCATCGGAAAAGACGACCAGATGCCTGACTACAATACAGACAGATACAACAACCAGGACAGCGCTGACTACGAAGAAATGGTTTACGGCGACACCACCTCTTTCTATGATAAGCTGAAGGAACAGATGGACATGCAGCCGCTCAGCGACAAGGAGAAGGAAGTAATGGAATATCTCATAGGTTCACTGGATGACGACGGACTGCTCCGCAAGGACCTGGACAGCATCTGCGATGAACTCGCTATCTATCACAACATCGATGTTACGGAAAAAGACATCGAGCACGTGCTCCACATTCTACAGACCTTCGACCCAGCCGGTGTAGGAGGAAGAAGTCTGCAGGAATGCCTCCTGCTGCAGGTTAAGAGACTGCCAAGAGGTGTGCTCCGCAAGACAATGGAAGAGGTGTTTACCGACTATTTTGACGAGTTTACCAAGAAACATTGGGACAAGATCAAGGCAGGACTGGAACTGAACGATACACAGGTAGAAACCCTGCAGGCAGAAATCAGAAAGCTGAACCCGAAACCGGGCGCATCGATGGGCGAAACAGAGGGAAGAAACATGCAGCAGATTACCCCCGACTTCATCATCGACACCAATGATGACGGAACGATTACATTCTCGCTGAACCGTGGCAACATTCCGCAACTGACGGTTTCGCCATCATTCACCGACATGATTGACACCTACAGGAAGCATAAAGACAAGATGAGCCGGAGCGACAAGGAAGCCCTGCTCTACGCCAAGGAAAAGGTGGACAAGGCACAGGGATTCATCGAAGCCATCAAGCAGAGAAGACATACCCTCACCGTCACCATGAAGGCAATTATCGACATACAGCGGCAGTTCTTCCTGGATGGAGACGAGGCTGACCTGAAACCGATGATCCTGAAGGATGTAGCAGAACGCACGGGACTGGACATCAGTACCATCTCGAGAGTGAGCAACGTGAAGTATGCCCAGACTAAATGGGGCACCTTCCCGCTGAAGTTCTTCTTCACAGACAGCTACACCACTGAAGACGGCGAAGAGATGTCTACCCGCAAAATCAAGATTGCCCTGCACGACATCATCGAGAAAGAAGACAAGAAAAAGCCGATCAGCGATGATGCACTCGCCAAACTGCTGAAGGAGAAGGGATTCCCTATCGCACGACGTACGGTGGCAAAATATAGGGAGCAACTGGGCATACCGGTGGCACGACTCAGGAAATAAGATAGTGGTATGAGTCAGGAAGAAACCGGGGCCCACCACAAAATATTTGAGAGATAAAAAGAATATATACGTTATTAGTGTTATGAAAGAGAAGAATATCATATTGACAGCACGCATCATGAGCATGATCTTCACGCCCTTCTATCTGCCGATGGTAGGACTGATTGCTCTGTTCATCTTCAGTTATATGTCGCTGTTACCGATAGGATACAAACTGGTGATGCTGGGCATGGTCTACCTCCTGACCGTCGTAGCTCCATCGCTACTCATCCACCTCTACCGCATGGTTCAAGGCTGGACCTCGCGTGAGTTGGGCAAGAAGGAGCGTCGTATTGTGCCTTACATCCTCTCTATCGTATGTTACTTCGGCTGTTTTTTCTGGATGGAATACCGCAATACGCCTCGCGTCATCAGTATCATCGTAGTGGTAGCGCTGGCGATACAGATGATTTGCGCCTTCATCAATGTATGGTGGAAGATCAGCACCCATACGGCAGCCATCGGAGGTGTGGCAGGAGCTCTGGTGTCTTATTCTGTAGCCTTCAATTTCAATCCGCTGTGGTGGCTCTGCCTTGTGCTGATGATGGCAGGCGCAGTAGGAAGTGCCCGCATGATACTCCGACAACATACGCTGTCACAGGTAGTTACAGGATTTCTGATAGGAACCACCTGTGCTATATTGGTAATATAAAGTTTATAATAAAATATAAGAAGAAATGAAACCATTAGTAAGCATTATTATGGGCAGTACAAGCGATCTGCCTGTTATAGAAAAAGCATGTAAGTGGCTGAACGACAACCAGATTCCTTTCGAGGTCAATGCCCTTTCTGCTCACCGCACTCCAGATGCAGTAGAGTCATTCGCCAAGGGAGCCAAGGAGCGTGGCGTGAAGGTTATCATCGCCGCTGCCGGTATGGCTGCCGCCCTTCCTGGTGTTATCGCAGCATCTACTCCTCTGCCAGTAATCGGCGTGCCTATCAAGGGTATGCTCGATGGTCTTGATGCCATGCTCAGCATCATCCAGATGCCTCCTGGCATTCCTGTAGCTACTGTTGGTGTGAATGCGGCTCAGAACGCTGCCATCCTCGCTGCTGAAATGATTGCCCTTGCCGATGAGGAAGTGGCTCAGAAGGTAGAGGCTTGGAAGGCGGGGCTCGGTGCCAAGATCGAGAAGGCCAACAAGGACCTGGCTGAGGTGAAATACGACTTCAAGTGTAATTAATCTAATATTGTGATATGCCCCATTCTTTTGGGGCATATCTTATCTTATATATTATGGTAGATTTATTCAATTATACCCGCCGTGCCTCTTCTGTGGCACATATCGGAGCCCTCGGCCTGGGTGGCGATAATCCTATCCGCATCCAGTCGATGACCACCACCAACACCAATGATACCGAGGCTTGCGTACAACAGGCTGAGGAGATTATCAAGGCTGGTGGCGAACTGGTGCGCTTCACCACTCAGGGTTCCCGCGAGGCAGAGAACATGAAAAACATCAATGCCGGCATCCGTGCCGACGGCTATCAGACTCCGCTCGTAGCCGATGTTCACTTCAATCCTAACGTTGCCGACGTGGCTGCTCTCTATTGTGAGAAAGTGCGCGTCAATCCTGGCAACTACGTGGATCCTGCCCGCAAGTTCATCAAGCAGGAATATACCGACGAGGAGTATGCCCACGAACTTCAGAAGATTGAGGTTCGCTTCGTACCTTTCCTCAACATCTGCAAGGAGCATCATACTGCCATCCGCATCGGTGTGAATCATGGTTCACTCTCCGACCGCATCCGTAACCGCTACGGCGATACGCCAGAGGGCATCGTAGAGAGCTGTCTCGAGTTTCTGCGCATCTGCAAGAAGGAGAATTTCCACGATGTGGTTATCAGCATCAAGTCATCCAATACCGTTGTGATGGTTCGCTCCATGCGCCTCCTAGTTGAAGAAATGGAGAAGGAAGGCATGAACTACCCACTCCACCTCGGCGTAACCGAAGCTGGCGAAGGCGAAGATGGCAGAATCAAGAGTGCCGTAGGTATCGGTGCTCTCCTGGCTGATGGCATCGGCGATACCGTTCGTGTAAGCCTGAGCGAGGAACCGGCTGCAGAGATTCCTGTGGCACGCCATCTGGTAGATTACATCGGCAAGAAGAAGGGGCATCTGATGATTCCTGCCACAGCTTGTCCTTCATTCGACTGGCTGCGCCCTACCCGCCGCGAAACCGTGGCTGTAGGCAATATCGGCGGCAGCAACGTTCCGGTGGTTATCAGCAACCGAATCAACGGCGAGAGCACCGCTTGTGAGAACAAGGATGCTACTCCAGACTATATCTACATCGGTGGCAAGATGCCTAAGCAGTTTGTGGCTGGCCAGAGCTACATCGTAGATTACAATGTTTACGAGACGCTGAACAGCAAGCCAGAGACTACTGGTGCCAAGCTCTACCCTATCTTCCCTGCCATGGCAATGCCGCTCATCGCCAGCATCAAGGCAGACGTCAAGTTCCTCACCCTGCAGTTTGGAACTCCTGCCGATGAGTATATCGCTTGCCTGAAGGCTCATCCTGAGGTGGTGGTTATCTGCGTAAGCAATCATCAGAACCGTCTGGGCGACCAGCGTGCATTGGTTCACGAGATGATGAATGCCGGCTTGAAGAACCCTGTGATCTTTGCCGAGATGTACCAGCACAGCAAGGAGGAGAAGAGCGACTTCCAGCTGGAGGCTGCTGCTGATATGGGAGCCTTGATGATTGATGGTCTTACCGATGGTATCTGGCTGATGAACAATGGAGACATCCCTGCCCTGACAATAGATGAAACCGCTTTCGGAATACTTCAGGCAGCCCGTCTGCGCACCAGCAAGACCGAGTATATCAGTTGTCCGGGATGCGGCAGAACCCTCTACGATCTTCGTGAAACCATCGCCAAGATCAAGGAGGCAACCAAGCATCTCAAGGGTCTGAAGATAGGTATCATGGGCTGTATCGTGAATGGTCCAGGCGAAATGGCGGATGCCGATTACGGCTATGTAGGTGCCGGTCCTAACCGAGTAAGCCTCTACCGCAAGCAGGTTTGCGTAGAAAAGAATATTCCGCAGGAGGTGGCAGTAGAGCATCTACTCGCCCTCATCGACTCGGACAAGCAATAATTATTTAGGCACGGATTACACAGATTACACGACTCTTTATTAGAGATTATGATATGGTTTATTAGCAGTTGCGCCATAAATCCGTGTAATCCGCGTAATCCGTACCTAATTTATACCCGCCCCTAATCACTCCCCGTTCCTAATCCATAGTACCTTCAAAAGTTCAGGAATGAATGTTATCTTTAAGTTAATCTCCACCTCTTTATATGGCTCTTTGACAAAAAAAATGTATCTTTGCAACTGTAATCATCAAAAACTGAAAAGATTATGGCAAATACTAAACTGCTCCTGGTAGAGGATGATGAAAACCTCGCCTATATGGAGAAAAGTTGCTTCGAAGATATCATCGGAGGATATGAGGTGAAAACTGCCGTAAACGGCAAGGAAGGACTGAAAGTGTGGCAAGACTTTCAGCCCGATGTTATCGTATCTGATATCGACATGCCCATCATGGACGGAATAGAAATGGTGAAGAAAATACGCGAGGTTGACGGAAAAACCATAATTCTGTTTACCACCGGACTCACCTCGCCGAAAGACCTGAAGGCAGGTTATGCCGCCGGGGCCAACAACTATGTGAAGAAGCCGTTTATTCCGGAAGAGCTTGATGCTCATATACATAGCCTGCTTCAGCTGAAAGCCGGAGCCCGCAGCGAAAACGCCAGCAACCAGATAAAACTGGGTAAATACATTCTAGATGCCGACCATGCTACTCTGAAAGATACGCAGGATGGTAAACAGAAAATGCTCACCGCACGAGAGGCAAAGATTCTGGAACTGCTGGCAGTAAACAAAAACGAGGTGGTGCGCCGCGAAGCCGTGTTGAGCCGCTTCTGGGGCGTGGAAGACAAAGACTATTTTGCTTCCAGAAGTTTGGATGTATTCATCAAGAAAATCCGCACAGCGCTGGAAGACGAACCGGGCGTAGAACTGAAAACCATCAGAGGTGTGGGATTCAAACTCATCGCAGAATAGACATCCCCCCTCATAACATCATACGAGAATCAAATTAGAATAAAGAAAAAAGACAGAAAAGACATCATTATGCTGAAAGCGATATTATACTACATCCTGTTTCTGGCAGAATATCTCATCACCATCTTCCTGGGAGGATTCCTGGTGGGACTCTACATGGCAATGAACATGGATTCGGGCTCCCACAGCCAGCAGATAGGAGCCCTGAAGGAATCCGTCTATCCGTTTATAATAGTCATCGGATTTCTGGGCATACTCATCGTATGGTTCACCTTCGGACATTACAAATTCTCCAGGTTCTCGCTTGGAAAGGTGATTCCTGCAGCCAAATGGAAGGCGATGACCATTTGCACCATGCCGATTCTAGGCTTCACCATGGTCTTCTATTCCATCATGAATCTCTTCCATCTCGACTTCCTTCCCAAGCAGATGATGGATATTAGCTATCTCGGCTTCCTGCCTTTTAATATCAACGGATCGTTTATATCTGCCTACATATTCTTCGGCGCCATTCAGGAGGAACTGATCCGCTGCGGCAAGAAGAGTTGGGTGCAGCTGCTCACGCTCTCGATCATGATGCTGCCAGCCAGCATGATGTCGGTAACACCCAGTGGTGATATCAATGTAGATCTGACCGTGCTCGGTTTTATCACCCTCTGCTATTGCAGCTGGATATACGGCAAGACACGCAGCACCATCATTCTCTTCGTGCTTTATTTCGTATCCAATCTGGTTCCCTTCCATTTTGAATCGAAAGTGCTCGGCATATTGCTCCTGATAGCCGGTACGGCATTAACCATAGGCGGATTCGCTGCCCTGAGCAGGAAACTGCCTGAAATGCTTGTGAAAGATGAAAACGAATAGAACCAAAATACTCAGCACCACGGCGCTGATAGCCGTGCTCTGCATGCAGCTGTTCTGGATGTGGAACTCCTTCGAGATGACCGTTCACCAGATGGGGTTTGAAACACCCTGGAACCTGGCACCGGATATCAGGGCACAGGCCCTGCTCGCAGCCTTTTACGAAAGCAAGTTCACCGTTCTCACCTCTCTCCTCACCACGGTGGTCATCATCCTGAGCCTCATCGACAGATTAATTATATTGATGAGCAGGAAAGGGTGCGACTGCTGCGCGAGGACTTCTCCTATGCGATGGTTCACGATATGAAATCGCCCCTTACCTCCATCATCATGGGAACCAAGTATCTGCACAGCGGCGTACTGGAAAAGAAACCGGAAATGAAGGAGAAATACTTCTGCATCGTAGAAGACGAGGCACAGCATCTGCTTGCTCTCATCAACCGCCTGCTCACCATCTCGAAACTGGAGCACGGCAAGCTGCATATTCAAAAGGCGGAAGTAAATTTGGAAACGATGATAGAGGATGTGGTGGATAAATACAAGGCGAAATCGGCGAAACCGATTCATATCACCACCCACATAGGAGCCACCACCGCCCTGGCCGACGAGGAATATCTGAAGGAAGCCATCAGCAACCTGGTGGATAACGCCACCAAATACTCTAAGGAAGAAATCAATATCCAGATTTCCACCCTAGAAAATGATAAGAACGTATATATCAAAGTATTCGATGAAGGTATCGGCATTGCCAAAAGCGAGCTGAAAACCATCTTCAACCGCTTTGAGCGTGCTGCAGAGCACGAAAAGGATGCCAGGAAAACCCGTGGCGGCTTCGGTATCGGCCTGAACTACGTGCTGCAGGTAATCAACACCCATGGCGGCAGGATAAGCGTAAAAAGCGAGAAAGGCAAATGGTCGGAGTTCACCATATCGCTGCCGAAATAATCTGCTTGCACAGCCATATTAATAACAAAGCTCCCGATGCATCATGCACCGAGAGCTTTGTTTTATCTTATTTCACGATTGAAGAAACCGGATTTCTCACACCCTTCATTCCTACGAGGAATGCCTTGGCAGCACCAAACTTGAGGAACATATCCAAACGGATAGGAATATGATTCTCATCATCGGTTACATAGAAATCTACGATTCTCTTATACTTGCGATTCTCATACTCCATATAGGCAAGGCGCAGGCAACGGTATTTCACACCATTATCTGCCTTGATGGTAACCTTACCATCAAACTTTATCTGAGCTGGAGTGCGGTTCTTTCCATCAGCAATAGGGAATTTTACGGTATAACCCTTCTTCCAGTTGGCAGGATTGAAACTGCGGGCACGCAGGAAGATGTTCATCATGTCAAAAACACAATCATCGTAGGTGGCATTCTTCCATACATGCTTGCCATCATGCTGCTGACGGTGCTGCTTGAGATGACACCTACCGCCAGAATAGCTGTAGAATACCTCATCTACCGTATAGCGCTTGCCCTCGTGAGCTCCCTTACGGAAATACATAGGCGCCAGATCGGTGCCGCTGTAGCAGAGCAGAGTGTCGCGAAGCACAAAGATATCATCTACACGCTTATTGCCTCTTGTAACAAGAGAACCGCGATAAGCAGGCTTACCATGACGGGTGGTTTGGACGATAGACATACTGGCATTACCAGCTTTTACCCAAACAAACTTCCAATTGTAATACAGATTGTAAGTAAGGAACTCACCCGACTTGAAGGCTGTATTACGGAAGGTACACTGGGCAGACACCGTAGTGCTGACCAGAAGTAGCAATAATGCAATCCCGAATGATTTGATCGTTTTCATAACTCTTTATAATTTAGGAATGTACTCGATGCCAAGTTTCTTGGCACGTTGCGCATTCTGGTTCTTAACTTTCTTTTCTTTATCAGGCTTCTGCTTGGTAATGGCACCAGGCTTCTGACGGGAAAGTTCACGGGCCGTAGGATCCCAACTCTCGGTTAAATCCCATTTAGCCTTGCATTCTATCACGTCTGGATAGTAATACACCTCTTCTGCCTGTTCATCCTTATCATAGCAGCCTGCATCCCACTTGCCGTTGCCGTTGCGGTCTACTATCAGACGCATGTAATACTTCTCCGTCTTGAGATAATAGAATTCGGCTACTCCGTTCACTGCCTTCACTTCTTTCACCACCTGATCCTGCGCATTGAGTAGCTGAACGAGGAGCGGATGATTGTCGAAATCGTGCGTTACATTAATAAGCAACGTGCCGTAAGTATCCAGGGAATTGACCTTGAAACCCTGTTTCACAGGTTTAGATACAAGTCCGTAGATGTCCTGGAATGCGGCAGAATCAACCTCCAGACTATATTCTATGTCCGGACGCCACTCGCCTCTCAGAATATACTTGCGGTTGCCCAGCGGCTTAAACTCCATCGGCGCCCTATACCATAGCGTATCATGCTTGGCATAGAGATGAATGCCTGCTGTATCGGCTTTGGCAAGCGGCGTATTGAAGGTGAAGATAACATTCTTGTCAGGATCGAGCTGAGAAGAGACACTCATCTGAACATCAAGCGGTTTTACAGCCATCACGCTATCATAAGGTTCACCCTTCTTCTTCAGTTTTTCCTGCTTCTTGGTCCATTTCTCCAGTTCCTTAGCCTGCGCCTTCATACGCTTTTCGTAAGGTTCCTTCGAAAGAATTTCGAGCGTATCAGTCTGGTTGCGGAGCACGCCCGTACTGTCTGTTATACGGTAAGTAAGCTCAATATTCAGCGTATCCTGGTTGACCAGCGCCGTATCCTTGAGCCAATAGGTAAGCGTATCGTTCTTCTCCGATTTTTCCAGAATAAAGGCATCTTTCTCATTAAAATTCAAGCCCTTGATCTGTGGCAGGATAGAATCACCATAACTGTAATAGAGCGAGAAGCAGTTGGCCTTCTGACGCTCTGCCTTGAGGAAGAAGCGGTCGGAAACCTGTTCGGTAAAGGCACGGAGCACTACATTATCCGGTAGAAAATGAGTATAATTAACCTGATCTATCGACTTGATATGCAAGGAATCAATCCATGTAGTATCCTGTCGCACATCCGGCTTGCTTGACGGCACGATAATATCATGAGAAAAAGCGAGTTTTTCGCTTTTCTGGCTGAATATATAGTTGCCATCCATATCCTGCAGGGCATAGATGCGGTAAGAGCCCGGAGCCACACCTTTTATGACGAAGCGACCACGGCTGTCGGTACGGCTTACACGCAGCATAGGCTTGGTCTTGAAGGCTGAATCGGCATGATCAGCGTAAAGACCTACCAGAATACCCTTGATAGGCTCCAGATTCTCTGATTCGAGCACATATCCCGACACCTCCATCGTATCGATGACCTCGCCGGTAGAGAAACTGTAGGTATAGTTTCCCATCGGATTGCCCTCGTTATTATCGCTGATGGCATCGGAAAAGTCGATGGTATAGGTAGTATTCGGCTTAAGCGAATCTACCAGAGAAATCTGAATATGCTTGCCCGAAGCCTTGATTTCAGGCACTTCGAGCTGCGGAGGCGAAACAACCACTTTCTCGGTAGGATTATCTACCTTGATATATTCGTCGAAATAGATATTCACCTTCTTCTGCTTCACATTTACGCCCTTATCGGCTGGCGAAGCTCCAATCACCTTAGGAGGAGTTTCGTCGAACCAACCACCATCCGGCTGTCCCATCTTGGCACAGGATACCAACATGAGGAAAGCTAAGACGTAGAAAGGCAGAAACAGTGAATTTGCCTTCAACTTGCTCTTTATGTCGTTCAATTGAATCATTCTTTATATCTTCTTAATATCGCAGCATTACTTCAACTTCAGGCGGAAGAAGCATACAGCTTGTTTTATTTGTTCATCATGAGCATCTCATCAATGTTCTTGCGGCTGTTGCTCAAGCGTGGAATCTTATGCTGTCCACCTAACTTGCCCTTGCTCTTCAGCCATTCATTGAAGAGTCCCGGCTTGGCCTTCACTATCTCCAGATGCTGGAGGGTAACGTCGTGAAAGCGCTTGGCCTCATAATCGCTGTTGATTTCCTGCAGCTTCTGGTCTAACAGACTGGCAAATTCATCGAGGCTGGCTGGCTCCTGAGAGAACTCTATGAGCCACTGGTGACGGCACTTGGCATTACTGTCCATATAAACCGGCGCAGCGGTATAATCAGAAACCTGAGCACCCGTCTTCTCGCAGGCATAAGCCAATCCCTTCTCAGCATTATCCATAATCAGTTCCTCGCCAAATGCATTAATAAAGTACTTGGTACGGCCGGTAATGACAAACTTATAAGGATTCTTGCTGGTAAACTGAACCGTATCGCCGATGAGATAGCGCCACAAGCCACAGGAGGTGGTGATGATCATAGCGTAGTTCTTGCCTACCTCAACACCCCAGAGAGGCACAACGGTAGGATTCTCGCTGCCGAATTCGTCCATAGGGATAAACTCGTAGAATACATCATAATCTATCATAAGCGACATGGCTGGGTCTGCCGGATCATCCTGCAGTCCGAAGAATCCCTCGCTGGCATTATAAGTCTCCATATAATGCATGTTCGGCGAAGTGATGAGCTGTTCATACTGCTTGCGGTAAGGAGTAAAGGCAATACCGCCATGGAAGAATACCTCCAGATTAGGCCATACCTCTTCCAGATGCTTCTTGCCGGAAAGTTCCATGACACGCACCAGCACACTAAGCATCCAGCTAGGAACACCCGAAATATTGGTTACGTTCTTATTCATCGTTTCGCAGGCAATAAGGTCGCGTTTCACTTCGAAATCGCTCAGGAGAGCAGTTGACTTCTTAGGAACACGCACCAGATTGGCAAGCGGATTGATATTTTCGATGAGGATAGCGCTCAGGTCACCCACCAGACTATCCGACACATTATAGTTAGGCGAATGGCTTCCACCTAAGATAAGGCTCTTGCCATCAAAGAGTCTGCTCTTCGGATTATTGCGCAGATAATAGGCTACGGCATCAAAACCTCCGGCATAATGAATGCCATGCAAGCCATCATGAGAAACCGGGATAAACTTACTCTTATCGTTGGTGGTGCCAGATGACTTGGCATACCATTTTACCAGTCCCGGCCATAGAATATCCTTTTCGCCATGACGCATACGGTCGATATCCCCCTTCAACTCCTCGTAGGTATTGACAGGAATATTCTGTGCAAATTTATCATAACTGTTGGTGGTATTTAATAAATGCTTGACACCATATTCAGTATTTTTTCCTTTATTTATAAGGTGCATAAGCACTTTATGCTGCAAATGTTCTGCATCATAGACATACTTCTCCAACTCCTTCTGCCGAGGTTTGAAGACGTTACTTACTATCGTTGTTAAACTCATATCTAGATATATATCATTTAAGTAGATGCAAAAGTAAATCAAACTTTTGATATAGAGAAAGTTTTTACTATTTTTTAATACAAAAGGGTAAGATAAAGTATACAAAAAGGAAATATACAACACAAAAGACTCTCATAAGTGGCGATATTTACCATCTTATGGGAGTCTTCTGTTAAATCGTATTTTCTATCCGGAAAGAGATACAGTTTACTCATCGTTACCGAAAGCTGCCGCTTCGGCAGCGGCAATAATCTCTTCTCTTGATAATTCCTTAGGCTGAGCCGTGATGTCGCTCAAATCGAACTCATCACTCTCCTTCTTTTCATCCTTCATCTCGACCTGCACTTCAGTTTCCTGGGCAGTTTCGGCAGATTTCTCTGTGAAAACCTCCTCTTTGAAAACATTGATGTGCTTCTCCTCTACCGGTGCGTTTTGTGCATCAGCATCCTGCGAGATGATGAAATCGTCTTTCACTTCTGTGTTAGGCACGTTTTCAACAGGTTCCTCTTCCATCTTGGTGCGGTTAGCCTTAGCTGTGAACACAGCATCAATATACTGTGGTTCTTTGCGCAGTTTTTCCAAGCTAGTCTTAGAAGCCACCTGCTGGCTTTCCTTCTTGGAATAGCCCTTTCCTACTCCACCTTCAACACCTTCGAGTACAACCTGATAGGTGAAAATCGGGCTACCATTCTTGTCTTTTTGCTGGTCTAGCATAACAAAATCCAGCTTCACGCGGTTTTTCTGGCTCCATTCGATGAGTTTGCTCTTGAAGTTAACCTCCTTATAAGCCACCTTATCGATGTTTATCATTTGTGCCAGAATACGTTTCTGCATAAAATACATGCAGGCATCGTAACCACGGTCCAGATAAATGGCACCTACCAAAGCTTCGAACGCATTTCCTCCCATATAACTGTTATGAGAAGAACTGTGTCCATTAGAAAGAATCAGCTGGTTGATGCCCATTTCCTGTGCCAGTTTATTCAGCGTATCACGCTGCACTAACTTGCTTCGGGTATTGGTAAGGAATCCCTCACGCTTGCCAGGAAAATGCTGGTACACGATATCTCCTACTACAGCATCCAAAACCGCATCACCCAAGAACTCCAACCGCTCATTGTTCACTGGTTTTCCCTTAGAATTGCGGTGCATGATGCTCTTGTGCAACAGCGCCATCTTGTAGTAGCTGATGTCGTGAGGATAAAAACCGAGGATTTCATATAAAGACAAATAAAGCTCTTTATCCTTGCGGAAAGAGAGCTTTATCCTATCTATAAAATTATTCAGCATACTTCTTGAATACTACACAGCAGTTGTGACCGCCGAATCCGAAAGTATTACTCAATGCAGCACGAACCTCACGCTTCTGAGCTTTGTTGAAGGTAAAGTTCAAGTTGTAATCGAGCTCTGGATCATCATCACCCTCTTCGTGGTTGATAGTAGGAGGAACGATATCGTTCTTCACACTAAGAACACAAGCCATAGCCTCTACTGCACCAGCAGCACCAAGGAGGTGACCAGTCATTGACTTGGTAGAACTGATGTTGAGCTTGTAAGCTGCATCACCGAAGACAGCCTTGATAGCCTTAGCCTCTGAGATATCACCTACGTGGGTAGATGTACCGTGAACATTGATATAGTCAATGTCCTCTGGCTTCAGATTGGCATCAGCAAGTGCACGCTCCATAACGAGCTTAGCACCAAGACCCTCAGGATGAGATGCTGTGATGTGATAAGCATCGGCACTCTCGCCCTCACCTACCATCTCAGCATAAATCTTCGCACCACGAGCCTTAGCGTGCTCAAGTTCCTCGAGAATCAAGCAACCTGCACCCTCGCCCATAATAAATCCATCACGGCTTGCGCTGAACGGACGTGAAGCATGCTCTGGGTCATCATTACGTGTTGACAACGCATGCATAGCATTGAAACCACCTACGCCACAAGCGCAGATAGCAGCCTCTGCACCACCGCTAACGATGATGTTTGCCTTACCCAAACGAATCAGGTTGAAGGCATCAGCCAATGCATTGCTTGAAGAAGCACATGCAGATGTAGTAGTATAGTTTGGTCCGTGGAATCCAAAGTGGATGGAAATCTGACCAGAAGCGATATCTGCAATCATCTTAGGGATGAAGAATGGGTTAAACTTAGGACCATTCTCCTCGTGAGTACCATAGTACTTCACCTCATCCTCGAAAGTCTTGATACCACCGATACCTACACCGAATACAACGCCAACGTTGTTCAAGTCTTCCTTCTCAAGATCGATATTAGCATCCTTTACACCCTGCATGGCAGCAATCATAGCCAACTGGGTATAACGGTCAAGCTTGCGAGCTTCCTTACGATCAATCCAATCATTGATGTTCAGGCCTTTAACCTCGCAAGCGAACTTGGTCTTGAAAAGGGTTGTATCGAAATGAGTAATAGGCGCAGCACCGCTCTTACCAGCAAGGAGGCTCTCCCAAGTTTCCTCAGGAGTATTACCAACTGGAGTCACAGCACCGAGACCTGTTACAACAACTCTCTTTAATTCCATTTAGTATAATTTAGCTGCTAAATTACTTAGCGTTCTCCTCAATGTAAGAGATAGCGTCACCTACAGTAGCAATCTTCTCAGCCTTATCGTCTGGGATAGAGATAGAGAACTCCTTCTCAAACTCCATGATCAACTCTACAGTATCCAAAGAATCTGCACCAAGATCATTTGTGAAGCTTGCCTCTGGCTTAACTTCAGCCTCATCAACACCGAGTTTATCAACGATAATTGCCTTTACTTTGCTTTCAATTTCTGACATAATTGTAACTTTTAAAATGTTTATAAATCAATTTCTAATTAAAAATCTGAGTGCAAAGGAACACTTTTTTTTTGAGATAAACAAATATTTTGGCGAAAAAGTGCATTATTGTGCACAAACACCCCCTAATTGTGCATATTTTTGGCATTTTTTTCCTTTTTTGTTGGTCGTTTCAGATTATTTTGTTACTTTTGTACGGTATTAATTAAACATTTAAATCCATTATGACATTTACAGAAAAAGCCAATAAGATATTTAATCAGGCGATAGCCGATTATCATATCAAAGACAACATTGATACACCAATCAATAATCCATACCAGGAAGGTAGCATCGAGAACTGCCTTTATCTGAAGTGTTGGATTGACACTGTACAGTGGCATTTCGAGGATATTATCCGTGATCCTCAGATAGACCCGGCTGAAGCACTCGTATTGAAGCGCAGAATCGACAAGAGCAACCAGGACAGAACTGACCTCGTTGAGCAAATCGATACTTACTTCCGCGAAACATACAAAGACGTGAAGGTTCAGGATGATGCACGCATCAATACTGAGAGTCCTGCATGGGCTGTTGACCGCTTGAGTATTCTTGCCCTCAAGATTTATCACATGAAGGAGCAGGTGGAACGCCCGGAAGCTTCGGCTGAGCACAAAGCGAAATGCCAAGCCAAACTGGATGTACTCCTGGAACAGCAGGTAGACCTTTCTACAGCTATCGACCAACTCTTGGAAGATATCGAGGCTGGACGCAAATACATGAAGGTTTACCGACAGATGAAGATGTACAACGATCCTTCAACCAATCCTGTACTCTACAAGAAATAAAAAAACAGAATAGGAGAGCGCATATACCTTATTATATAATAAGAGGTATGGCTCTCTTTTTTCACCTTATATTATATATAGAAGAAAAACGATGAAAACTGAGCATATCCTGGTAATTAGATTTTCAGCCATGGGCGATGTAGCCATGACCGTACCTGTAATTCAATCTTTGGCCAAACAATACCCGAAAGTAAGAATTACTGTGCTCAGTCGTCCCTTTGCCCGTCCTTTCTTTGAAGACTTGGCTCCTAACGTTGGCTTTATGGAAGCTGATATCAAGGAGGAGTACAAAGGGGTTAAAGGACTCAACGCACTCTATCGCCGATTGATAGCCAAACAGTTTACAGCTATTGCCGATTTACATAGCGTGCTGCGTTCCGATTATCTGCGTATGCGCTTCAACCTGGATAACTTCAAGGTTGCACATATTGACAAACATCGCAAGGGAAAACGCAAGCTGGTAGCTTCTAATGGTAAAAAACTTGTGCAGCAACCTACATCGTTCCAAAACTATGCTGATGTTTTTGCACAACTTGGATATCCTATCCACATGGATTTCACATCTATCTATGGGGATGGAAAACAAGGAGATTTAAGTATCTTACCACAGGAGGTATTCGGAGTAGGAGAGAATGCTATCTCACTAGAAGACAAGCACATAACAGAGCCGTGGATTGGTATTGCTCCCTTCGCTGCACACGAGGGAAAAATATATCCGATACAACTGATGGAAAAAGTTATCCAGCGACTTATCCACAATCATCCACACGCTCATATCTTCCTTTTCGGTGGAGGCAAAGACGAAACACCAGTGATGAACGACTGGGCTGAGAAGTATCCACAGCTCATTAACGCTTCTTCTCATCTTAACGGATTGAAACAGGAACTCATCCTGATTAGTCATCTGCACGTTATGGTGAGCATGGATAGTGCCAATATGCACTTGGCATCGCTTGTTAACACTCCTGTAGTAAGCATCTGGGGAGCTACTCATCCATACGCAGGTTTCATGGGCTGGCATCAGGATCCTGCCAATGCCGTACAGCTTGACTTACCTTGCCGCCCTTGCAGTATCTATGGTAACAAGCCTTGCGCTAGGGGAGACTTCGCATGTATGAAGAATATCTCTCCTGAACTGGTAACTGAAAAAATTGATTCTGTTTTGAACAAAAGATAGGGAATCAGAACTTCTATATAAATATATCAGAAACCTATATATAAATAGGTATTGAATAGAAAGAAACAGATGAAAATCCTATAACCAAAACCAACCATATAAATAACTCAATCGAGTAGGAGGAAAACGAAGTAGTTTTTCTCCTACTTTCATTTTCCGACCTCTCACACCACCGTACATGCGGTTCCGCATACGGCGGTTCCTATTTTGGGTGCCATTCGATGTATGAACCCATCAATGTAGCATAGCCTGCCATGCTCAACTTTTCGTTGGTTATCGCACGACATAGTATGTAACTGCCAGCTATGCGCCAATCCCCCAAACGACTATTGCCCCACATGTAAGCTTGGTACTTATCTATACCACACTTTATCAAGTTGGCAATTCTCGTTTTCACCCTCTTCCACGACTTCCATATACACATACGTAGCCGTCGCCTTAGCCACTCGTCCGTTTTCATGAGGAAACGTTTCATGTTGGCGAGGTGATAGTAACCTACCCACCCCCTTATGTACTCTTCAAGTTTTTGCTTCCTCTTGGCATATCCCCAACCATTGCTTCGGGAAGTCAACTCCTTGAGTTTGGCTTTCATCTTGGATTTGGCTCTTGGGTGTACCGTGAGTTGGCATTTGCCTTTCATTACATAAAAAGAGTAACCAAGGTATTTCACACCTTGCACATAGGACACAACTGTCTTGTCCCTGTTCACCTTCAGATGAAGTTTTCCTTCGATGAATCGGGTTACAGATTCCTTCACGCGTTTGGCTGCACGCTTGGACTTACAAAATATCATCGAGTCATCGGCATAGCGGACAAAAGGGAGACCTCGGCTTGTGAGTTCCTTGTCCAACTCGTTGAGCATGATGTTGCTCAAAAGCGGACTTAACGGTCCTCCTTGGGGAGTGCCTTCCTCACTTGCCTCGAACATACCTTTGTTCATCACACCACTGCGGAGATATTTGTGGATAAGGCTTATCACCCTACCGTCCTTTATCGTGCGGCTGAGGATTTCTATGAGTTTACTATGGCTCACTGTGTCGAAGAAACGCTCCAAGTCGAGGTCAACCACATAAATGTAGCCATCATCGATTATTTTCTGAGCACCTCTTAGGGCATCATGGCAGCCTCTTCTCGGACGGAAGCCGTAGCTTCTTGGAGAGAATTGACGCTCATAGATGGGAGTTAGGGTCTGGTTGATGGCTTGTTGAACCAGACGGTCTATAACCGTGGGGATGCCCAACAGGCGCATCTTGCCATTGTCTTTGGGTATCTCTACCCTTTTTACTAGGTTCGGACGGTATGAACCGTCAAGCAAGGAACGGATTAGGGCATCCTTATTAGCCAAGAGCCAAGGGAGCATTTGCTCACATGACATCTTGTCGATACCGCTACAGCCCCTGTTACGCTGCACAGCCTTGTAGGCTTTGAGTAGGTTATCAGGACTGATGATGCGCTCCAATAAGTATTCCTTGTCGAATGGTACTTCCACGATGTTGTCTTCACATATCCACATGAAGGTCTGCGCTCCCACATATCCTTCGGATTCCGTCCTATCTTTCTGTGGGCAGCCCTTGACTTCTGCCAATGTTTTCTGCATTCTTTCCTTCATAAGGTACGTTTCAATTACTATCGTTTAATTTATAGGTTCTGCCCTTCATGGAGCGTTATCGAGAACTCCACTACTATGGCATCTGCTGACTTCTCACAGCAAGCTTTACTCCATGACTTTCGTAAAGGCAACTAATCGCCATGTCCGTGAGACCTCCTCGGATAAGGGCTTATTCTTTCCATCTTATACCCACTTCATTTACACCAACCATTCCGAATAGCTATAGGACTTTGATTTGTGTGGCAATCTCATCCATGGTCAAATGCCTTATATGAAGTTTCTCTACGTTAGGTCAGATGTTTGCCGCCAGCTTCTTTCAGATTCCACCTCGCAGTAGACACCCTTGCTATTGGCTATACAATTCCCGCTATTAGGGCTTGTTAGGGACTTGCACCCATTAGAATAAGCTCATGCCGAGCATACGACCAGAGAGCAGAATATCCTGATGGATTTCTGCTCTTTTTTGTTTTCCACAAAAGCGTGGATAAGTGTACGGAAAACCCCAATAATAACTTTTTAATAAGTTTGTAAATATCCACACATACCTATCTCAAACCAACAAAAAGAGGATATCCACATAGATATTATTAAGTTTTTAGAAACTTTTTCGCAGTTTTTGACCAAAAAAGATATAAACTTATTAACTTTGCACCGAATTGGGGAAATGTTGATAAACCGGTTAATGCATTAAGAGACAAGAGATTTCAAAGGCCTCTGCGGATAAACTGGAATAAGACTTGGATAACGAAATACGCAAGTTTTTATGCAGAATGTTATCCACTTATCCACGGCATATCATCATCTCTATATTCTCTTTTTAAAAAATAAAAAATAAGAAATATAATATGAATGTTATGGTGAAAAAAGAATGGATTGAGAAAGGATACGTTGACGAACCCGTTGACGAAGCCTTGGACTTGAAAGCTGAAATCAGAAAGCTTTGCAAGGAGAAAGATGCTATTATCCTCGCCCACTACTATACGGTAGGTGAGATTCAGGACATCGCCGACTTTGTTGGCGACTCTCTGGCTTTGGCTCGTAAAGCTGCAGAAACCGATGCCCAGGTAATGGTTATGTGTGGCGTGCACTTCATGGCTGAGACATGCAAACTCTTGAGTCCTGACAAAACCGTGATCTGTCCTGACTTGAATGCTGGTTGCTCGCTTGCTGACAGCTGTAAGGCTGAGGATTTGAAAAAGTACAAGGAAGAGCATCCAGGATATAAGGTTGTAAGTTATGTAAACACCACGGCTGCTGTGAAGGCGCTGACTGATTGTGTAGTGACAAGCGGTAATGCTAAGAAGGTGATTGACAGTTTCCCACAGGACGAAAAAATCATCTTTGGTCCAGACTATAATCTCGGTAACTATATAAACAGCATTACAGGCCGCAATATGTTGCTTTGGAACGGTGGCTGCCATGTACATGAGAAATTCTCTGTAGAGGCTATAGGTAAACTGAAGCAGAAGCATCCTGAGGCTGTTGTGATGGCTCACCTGGAGTGTAAGGCACCAGTACTTGCTGTAGCCGATGTAAAGGGCTCTACAGCCACCATGTTGCATTATGCCCAAGAGCATCCTGAAATCAAGGAGTATATTATCGCTACAGAGGCTGGTATCCTGCATGAGTTGGAGCGTAATTGTCCAAACGTAATTTTCTATCCCGTACCTCCAGAGGTAAGCGAGGGTGGAGTAGGTTGCAGCTGCAACGAGTGTGAGTATATGAAGATGAATACGCTCAAGAAGATATACAATGCATTGAAATTTGGTTGGCCAACAGTTGAAGTGGCTCCTGAAATAGCGAAAAAAGCGGTCAAACCAATAGAAAAGATGTTATCACTATCGTAGAATGATGTGGTGAAAATTATAAGATTAGTGGTAAAATTTGTTTTTTATGGGTGAAAAAATCATATTTCGCTACCATAAAATGTATAATTTACGACTTTATAGACAAAAATCGTCGTATCTTTGCATCAGTTAAAACAAACGGACGTTGTGAAACGTCATTTCATCATCTTTTACTTATACAAATAATATTAGAAAATTTAATCTAATTATAAAGATAGAGCGTTCAAGTGATTTGAATGCTCTATTTTTGTTTATATAGGATTTTCTCTTATTCCTCTGTATGCTTATCCGGATGGGAGAAATCTTTATGCCTTCATTCATTTATTTCTTGATAAGAAAGAGAAGTGCAATTCGTCCTACGTATGTACTTATCATCTTTCTGAACATCATATATTTCTTGGTATATTCTTTGTTCGGAAGAGGATATAATCCGTGTTTCCTTAATTCTCTGATCGCATGATTCAAGGATATCAATGAATGCTTCAAACGGATATTGTTAACTAGATAATCCATCGAGAGCTGGGCTATACGGCGGTTGAGTGCCTGGCGCTCTGCTACAGGAACCGTATCGAGCAACTTCTGAAGATGTAGAATCACCTCCAGTTTATTGTCCATGTGGATATCTATCTTATCCTTATTTTCTAATTCGCCAGGCGCGTATTTATCCACTCTATTATAATAAGGTGAGGTCTGAGTCTTGAATATTCGTTCTGCCCGTAAGAAGAGTTGTGGTGTAAATTCCTCGTCCTCGCCAAAACTGATGTTTGGTGAGAACAGCAGGCTCCCCACAATGGCGCGGCGGAATATATAGGAACAGGCTGAGCCTAAAAGGGTATTGTTGTTGAGGTATTCTGTGCCGCTGATTGGGGTAGGGAGTTCGTAAGACGGTTCTCCTGTATCATCCTTGCTGAAACAGAATGTAACGATATCTGGATTATGGAATCTCACGATGTCAAGGCAATGTTCATAGGTTGGCTGAAGAAGATAATCATCTCCTTCTATAAACTGTATGTATTTTCCTTTGGCTAAGTATATGCCATAGTTGCGTGCCATACTGCTGCCTAAGCCTGGTAATCTTAAATAGAGCAGGTTATCCAGCAAATCTTTTATCTGGCTGGCTACCAGTTCATCGCTACCATCATCAACGAGAATTATTTCCCTCTCTTTGGCATTGAGCGAAAGCTGAAGGATACTATTGATGCATTCTACAAGATATTCCTTCTTGATGGTTGCTTGTAGTAATGATGAAACTCACCAATGGTGAAGATATCTCTGATATTAATTCTTTCTGCATAAGTTATTCTTTTTTATGACTGCAAAGATAATAAAAAGATTTAATTTACGTATTAATAGTAGTACAAAAAACATAAAAATGGAAATAGTTTGTTCTACTGATAGTAAATATATCATGCCGACCGGTATCATGTTGCTCTCTTTGTTTGAGAGCAACAGAGGAGAAGTTGTCAATGTACATCTCCTGCATGATCATGATTCTGCTGCATTATTGGATCCTATCAGAGCCATAGCTGCCAGTTATCAGCAAAATATCCATTTCTATCTAATTAATGATGATATCTTCGAACATTTTCCTATAGGTTTGGATTTCCAACTAGATCATGTAGGAACTTCGTTTGCTACTTATTATCGTTTGTATCTTGCGGAAATTTTGCCTGCTGATATTGATAAGTTATCTATCTAGATGGCGATATTCTGGTTGTGGATAAACTTGTTAAATTGTGGAATACTTCTGTAGAAAACTATGCAATTGCCGCTGTTCCAGATAGTTATAATAATAATATTGAACACTATAATCGCCTGCGTTATCCCCAATTTATGGGTTATTTCAATGCTGGTATGTTAATTGTCAATCTGAGATATTGGCGTGAAAAGCAGGTCCTTCTCAAATTCTTTGATTATGTGAAATCTAATACGGAAAGGTTGAGATGTCATGATCAGGATGTACTTAACTATCTGTTTAAGGATTCTAAGTTGGTATTACCTATCAGATATAATGTACTGAATGAGTATTGGTTTGATTTGTGTTATTCTCTTGTCTCCTGGGAATTTGATGAACAGATATTGGAAGCTCAGGCTCATCCGGCCATCATCCATTTTACGGGTATTCCTAAACCATGGTATAAGAACTGCAAGCATCCATGGAAAAAAGAAATTCGATAAGTATAAAGCGATGAGTCCTTGGCGTGATGAAAAAGAAAAGCGCTGGATGCCATTGAAGTTCTGTCTGGAGAAAATGGCCATAAAACTGGTGGTAAGTATGGGACTGCGCAAATCTGATTATATTGTAGAAAATAGGTATATTGAATTGTCTTAAGATTTCTGATATTCAAGTATCTTTTAAATAAGTATCATATAAAGTTATGAAGATTCTGTTGGTAGGTGAGTCTAGTTTGCTACATAATACTCTCAAAAAGGGATTAGTAGAACTTGGACATCAGGTAACGCTGATGTCCGACGGCAATGATTGGCACAACTCTCCTCGTGACATCGACTTGCGCCGTAATATGGAGCGTTATGGAAGATGGAGCGGGCTTATGGTGTTGTGGAAAATTGTCTGCAATCTTCATAAGATATGTGGAAATGATATTGTTCAGGTACATAACTATCAATTTGTGCCTTTGATGGGTTGGTGGAACATGCTGATATTCTGGTTTCTCAAGTTTACCAATAAGCGAATCATTAAAGGCTGTTTTGCCGATGACCCACATCTGTTCAGACAACAGGCCAAGGGTATTCCAGCTTATTCTGATACTTTTTGGAATGGTAAATTACAGAATATCGAGGAGAATAAAGAGCGTATGGCTTTTCATTTCATGCCTCAGTTTGATAAGTGCTGGCATACTGTATCTTATCATTCTGATGCTTTGATAGCCTGTCTTTATGAATATTACCTCTGTTACGATGTTTCTGAATTTCATAAAAAACTCTACTATATTCCTCTCCCGATGATAATTCCTGCTATAGATGAAAACAGGCAGAAAGGGAATGGTGAGGTTATCAAAGTGCTTGTAGGTTTACAACCCAAGCGCGAGTATCTGAAAGGTGCTTTAAAGATAGCTCATTTTGTGGAAATTCTGGCAAAGAAATATCCTGGTAAGATAGAACTCAAATATGTAGAAGGAGTAGCTTATGATGAATATTGCCGGATGCTGGA
>VOFI01000819.1_pt1 | contig 116001 bp, 151 predicted proteins | sample 5384131 | NCBI WGS metagenome assembly VOFI01 (sample SAMN12384728, study PRJNA508395) | human gut metagenome | isolation source: healthy gut H | host: Homo sapiens | reverse complement strand
GTCGCAGACCAGATAGAACTCGTCGAACTCCTGCACATAGGCAGTCGCCATGACCACACGGGATTCCGGAATGCGTTCCTCTTCGTCGTCGGTCTGACAGATCTGGATGCGCAGCACCTTGCCGTCATTGCAGGCGGTGAACTGCTCGAACTCCAGCTCCCGGACGGCGTCCAGCACCATCCGCTTTTGTTTCCGTGGATTATACCACAGCACGAACATTCCTGCCAGGCAGATCATCATGAGAAAGTACGCCGTCTTATTGCTGGGGTTTGCCACAGCCGATGCCACAAAAGGACACAAACAAAATGAAAAACAGCACCAGCATGATCCAGTTGCGCTTTAAGATAAACTTCTTCTGAAAGCACTCGAATCCGGTCTTGTAATATTCCCGTTTGATATTGTACGGGGCAGTGGTGTCGAATACCGGCAGCGCCGTTGTCTTTTTCCATAGCGTTTCCTCTTTACACGTCCAGATTCTGGACATAGCGTGCGTTCTTCTCGATAAATTCCTTACGGGGCGCAACCTTGTCGCCCATGAGGATGGTGAAGATCTCGTCTGCCTTTTCTGCATCTTCCATGTCCACACGGATCATAGAACGAGTCTCCGGGTTCATGGTGGTCTCCCACAGCTGTTCGGAACTCATCTCACCCAGACCTTTATACCGCTGTACGCCCACCTTGGCGGTGCTGCCGTCTGCGTCGGCGAACTCTGCGATATACTTGTCCCCGTTCTGCCTCATCGAAGGCGTACTTATACTTCTTGCCCTTGGAGACCTTGAACAGCGGCGGCTGCGCCAGAAAGACGTTGCCGTTGGTGATAAGCGGCCGCATAAAGCGGAAGAAAAAGGTCAGCAGCAGTGTACGGATATGCGAACCGTCCACATCGGCATCCGCCATGATAATGACTTTGCCGTAGCGCAGCTTGTTGATGTCGAAGTCCTCGCCGATGGACGTTCCCAGAGCGGTGACTACCGGCATCAGCTTTCATTGCCGTATACCCGGTCGATGCGTGCCTTTTTCCACGTTCAGCATCTTGCCCCAGAGCGGCAGGATCGCCTGATAGCGGCGGTCTCTGCCTTCCTTGGGGGATGCGCTTTCCATGGCGGACTTCCGGCGTGCGGTGTCTCTCGCCTTTTTCGCCGCCTCACGGGCAGCCTGTGCGGAAATGCTCTTGTCGAAGATGGCACGTGCTACGGTGGGGTTCTCCTCGAAGTAGCTCATCAGCTTGTCAAAGACCATCTTTTCCACAAAGGGCTTGACTGCCGGATTACCCAGGCGACCCTTGGTCTGACCCTCGAACTCGCACTCCGTCAGCTTGACGGAAACGATCGCCGTCAGACCCTCCCGTACATCGTCGCCCAGCAGTTTCTGTCCGTCCTTGAGCAGTCCGAACTTCTTGCCGTATTCGTTGATGACCTTGGTCAGAGCGTTCTTGAAACCGGTCTCGTGGGTACCGCCGTCTGCGGTATGGATATTATTGGCAAACGACAGGATCAGATCGTTATAGCTGTCGTTGTACTGCAAAGCGACTTCGGCGAAAGAATCGCCTTCCATGCCGGAAACATAGATCACATCCTCGGACAGTGCCTCCAGCCCACGCTTGTTCTGCAAATACTCCACGAACTGGCGGATACCGCCCTCATAGTGGAGAATCTCAGTGCGTGGCTCGGTCTCGCTGCGCTTGTCGGAAAAGACAATGCGGATGCCGGCATTCAGAAACGCCTGTTCCCGGAGCCGTTTCAGCAGGACTTCATAGTCATATTCCGTGGTCTCCTCGAAGATCAGCGGATCTGCCTTGAACTCAACGGTCGTACCGGTCTCAGTGGTGTCGCCGATGATGCGGATGGGTTCGCTGTAGTCGCCCCGGTGGAATTCCTGGAAGTGGATGTGGCTGCCGTCCTTGACGGTGAGTTTCAGCCATTCCGACAGGGCGTTTACAACAGAAGCACCAACGCCGTGCAGACCGCCGGATACCTTATAGCCGCCGCCGCCGAACTTACCGCCGGCGTGGAGGATGGTGTACACGACGGTTGCCGCCGAGATGCCCTCTTTTGGGTGGATGCCCACCGGGATGCCTCTGCCGTTATCCGAAACACAGATCACGTTTTCCGGGAGAATGTCCACGGTGATCTCGGTGCAGAATCCTGCCAGCGCCTCATCAATGGCGTTATCTACGATCTCATAGACCAGATGATGCAGTCCCTTCGGGCCGGTAGAACCGATGTACATACCCGGCCGCTTTCGGACTGCCTCCAGTCCTTCCAGCACCTGAATCTGACTTTCGTCATAACTCTGTGCGTCTTGTTTCATTTCATCTGTCATATTCTATTACCTCAATTTTTCCGCTTGGGAAAGATCTGTTTGGTTTCCTTTGCTTTTCGTGATTTCCGGGATTGTTTCACGTGAAACAGCCGGCACTGCGCACACGGAATCGGACAAATTTCCGCAGAAACCGTCCGGATCCCTGCTTTTGCACAGCTTCAAACAAAGTTTCCACACAGTTTTCAACAGTCTGTGGAAAACTAAATTTCACGCAGTTTCCGGCTGTTAGGACGGCTCGTCCATGAGTCTGCCGTCTTTCAACAGAAAACGCCGTCCCGTTTTTGGGGAAAGCACGGACTCCGGGTGACAGGTGGTCACAAACACCTGCATCTCCCGGACGATGGTAGACACCACCGCCTGGCGAGCCTCGTCCAGTTCGCCCATGACATCATCCAGCAGCACCACCGGCGATTCCTTCCGGCGCTTGCTGTAGATCTCCGCCTGCGCCAGTTTCAGTGACAGCGCCAGGCTTTTTTTCTGTCCCTGTGAGCCGAACTCCTTTGCCGGCTTGCCGTCTATGGCGAGGAACAGGTCGTCCCGGTGCGCACCGCTGCCGGTGTGTCCCAGCTGGAGATCCGAGGCACGGCTCTGGCGCATTTTTTCGCCGTACTGCCGCACCAGTTCGGGTGTCGCCTGCTCCGGAAGTGTTTCCTGGGCATCTCTGCCGAACACGCTGGACTGATAGTGGAGCGAGATGGTCTCTCTGCCCCGTGCGATCCGGGCATACAGCGGCACGCAGACCTCTGCCAGCCGCCGCACGTAGATGCTGCGCTGGACGGCGATCTCCGTTCCCAGCTGTTCCAGCTGTTTGTCCCAGACCAGCAGCAAGCCCTCTGCCTGGGATTCGGGCAGGTGCTGTTTCAACACGGCGTTGCGCTGCTGGAGTGCCAGCTGATAGCGCCGCACCAGTCCCAGCATCGGCGCATGGAGCTGGGCGCTGCACATATCCAGAAAGGTGCGCCGCCGCTCCGGGCCGCCGTCCACCAGGGAAAGGTCATCCGGCGTAAACGCCACGCAGTGGAACACGGAAAAGAGGGCGCTGCTCTTCTGGGGAATGTCATTGCACCAGAACTTTTTTCGGGAACGCTGCCGGGAACCATGCAGAGCCGCACGGACTGTTCCCGGCGTGCGTCCTGGAATTTCGCCTCTACCTGAAGGTTGCCGCCGGAAAACGGGAGATAGTCCCGTTCCCGTGTGCCACGAAAGCTGCGGCAGCCGGTGAGCGCCCAGATTGCCTCCAGAAGGTTGGTCTTTCCCTGTGCATTTTCGCCCAGGATCAGATTATAGGACGGGTCGGGGATCAGCGAGACCGATTCCAGGTTTTTGAAACCGTCCGCAGACAGTGCCGTCAGTCTCATGCCTCAGCGGTCACCCGAACCGTATACTTATCCACCGTCACCGCATCGCCGGGACGGATCTTTTGCCACGCATGGTGCAGACTTCGCCGTTGACCCGGACAGCGCCCTGCTGCACCAGTTCCTTGGCGAATCCGCCGGTGTCACAAAGCCCTGCGAATTTCAGCAGGGAATCCAGTTTGATAAATTCCGTGTGGATCGACACGGTTATTGTCTCATTTTTTTCAGCCATGATATCCTCCGGCGGCAGATTAGCCGCTGTTTTTTTAGGGTGTGTTGACACTCCCTGGTGTCCGCAGGCGTTTTTTTCGTTTTGCCGTACAGACATCCGCATGGATGGTTTCGTTTGGGTTTCGGAAAGCCCGGCGCATCTGTGTTTTTGCCGGCAGTGTGCGTGCAAATTTACACAAATGACACGGCGCAAGCTTTGATGTTTCACGTGAAACATTTTGAAATGGATGGGCAGAGGAGTCTTTTGCCTCCCTTGGAAAAACGCCCGTAGGCTTGACCGAGGGTTTAATCCCCCTGTCAGCTTACGCTGACATTCCAGCACAAGGCACACCCTACGGGCGCCTTTTCAAGGGGGACTATCTTAAAAAATGGTTTGTTTTCTTAAAAAGGCACACCGTAGGGGCGAACATTGTTCGCCCGTGACTCCTCTGACTCCGACCGCACTGCGTGCCACCTCCTCTGTAGAGGAGGCTTTGCGAAATTGTCTCCTCTTTTAGAGGAGATGCCCGATAGGGCAGGGGGATATATTATCCTAGGTCTCACTCCCGAAACCCGTTCGGCGGAATCGCTCGTTTCTCTCGCTGTCCGCCTTGGGCTTGCAAACGCTTTTTTTGCCTTTTCTTGTATGTGCTGTGTTGATATTCTGGGTGTTTGTTTTGAGGATGGTTTTTGCTTTTTTACAGCGTTTGCTGCGCTTGTTTCTTTTTTTGCTTTCTTGCGCAAAGTTTACACGAAGAGTTTACTCTTCTTTTTTTTCTTTGCTGAAAAGAAAAAAAAAAGAAGCAAAAAAAAGAAAAGATCTCGCCTACCCTTGTTTGGAACGGCAGTGTATGCCACGACTGGCAGTGTTTTCACAGCTTACCAGAAACATAAATCCCCGGAGGTAACAGGCGGCTGCCGCCGCCGTAACACTGCCTTTCTTGAACGCTAAATTGGGGGAAGGGTCAGCGGCAACCTGCCGCTAGTTGCGCAGCTGGATCGGCATTAACAGGAAGGTAAAGCTTTCGCCCTGCGGCGGCACCAGCTTTGCCACACGGTTTCCGCCGCTGAGCTGGATCTTTACCTTGTCACAGTCTGCCGCACGCACTGCGTCCAGCAGAAAACGGTTGTCAAATCCAATGGTCACATCCGGACCGGTAATGTCTGCCGGAATCTTGTCGTTGATCTCGCCGATGCCCGTCTTGCACCATACGCCCAGGCTGCCGCCGGAGAAGGTGCAGCGCACCGGCGCATTGTACTTGCCGCTAATGAGCAGAGAGCAGCGCTCCAGGCAGCGTGTCAGTTCGCTGGTGTCCAGCAGGATCTCCGTCTCAAAAGAGGACGGGATGCTGCTCCGGTAGTTGTGGAATTCGCCCTCCAAAAGCCGGGAAAATACGGTGTAGCCGTTGAATTCGAATACCACGTGCCGGCGGTCTGCGGAAATGGTGCAGAGTTCTTCGGCATCGTCGTGGAGCATATTTGCCACCTCCAGCAGGGTCCGTTTCGGTACCACAAAGCGGTAGTTTTCCGCACTGGAAATGGGTTCCTGGCGCACTGCCAGGCGATAGCCGTCAATGGCTGCCACGTGCAGGGTGTCGCCCTCCACCTCGAACAGCTCACCCGTCAGCACCGGTTTTGCCTCGCTGACAGAAGTGGCGTAGCTGGTCTGCCGGATCATGGAGTTCAGCACCGGCTGTTCGATCTGCATACCTGCCGCCAGATCCAGACTGGGCAGCGCCGGATATTCCTCAGAGGACATGGCGGAGATCTGGAACTCTGTGGCATCGCAGAACAGCTTTACCACATAGTTGTCGTCCACCTCCATGGTGACCACGTCGCCGGAAAAGCGGCGTACCGCCTCGCTCAGCAGCCGGGGCAGAATGACAAATTCGCCGGAGCAGTCGGATTCAACCTCGATACTCCGCTGAATGCCGAATTCCAGGTCATAGCCCGTCAGTTCCAGATTGTCGTGATCCAGGCGGAGCTTCAGCCGCTCCAGCGCCGGGATCGTGGATTTTTGAGAGACGCCCTTTGCCACGTGTGTAATGGCGGTGTAAAACGTCTGTCTGTCACAAGTAAATTTTAACATGAATCTCTTCCTTTTATGATAAGCCGCACGGGACGGGCTTTCCACAGCCTTGCCGCATCGGCTGAAAATTACAATTTTTCTGCCGCGTGATTTTTCCGGCAGTTCTGAAAAGCAGAACTTGATTCTGCCCGATTCTTTCTGATCGGAATGCCGCTGCCGTCTTGTCCTGCCTGGGAAGACAGGAAATCTGACGCAGTTTCTGTGCTTTTTGCAGATATGTCCGCTCTGGAGAAACAATTTCGAATTGTACGTCTCCAGGAGACACCGCCTTATTCGAGAAAAGAGGCAGCGAAGCTGCAGAAAGAAAGAATAGAAAGATAAAAAAGATATAGTAGTACTAGTAGAGACCCCGGAAAAGTGGAAACCCAGCTTTTTGCCGGAAATTCCGGGGACTTTTTCCCCACAGGACATTCGTGGAAAGAATCCGGAAAAGTGGAGAAGTTTTTTCTGCGTGGAAAAGGGGAAAAATTGTGGAGTGGAAAGGGAAAGTTTGTGGAGAATTTCGTGGAAAACCCTGCCGCATGGTGTCGTACTTTTGCACAGGTTGTGGAAATCTCATTCCACAATCCTCCACAGCAGATTCCACACCGCAGATTTTCCGGCGATGCAAATGAACTGCTGAGATGGGATTTTTTCTCTCTTTGAGTTTTCCACACACTGTTGAAACTGATGTGGAAAACCGGAGCAATCCTGTTGATTCTCTGTTAGAAAGGGCATCCGGCGCATGGAAACGCACCGGAAAACCGGATGCGGTCCTGTCCGCCGGAAACGCCGCCGGCACTGCATTGAAAACGGAAATCTGTAGGGGCGAACATGGTTCGCCCGTGACTCCTTTGTCAAGTCTCCTTGAAAAGGCACCCATAGGATGTGCCTTGCGTTGAGCTGGAAAGCCGTAGGCTTGACTGAGGGTGAATCCCCTGTCAGCTTACGCTGACATCCCCCTCTTTCAAGGGGGACTTTTCTAAAACAATTACCGTAGGTGCGAACATTGTTCGCCCGTCAATCTTTTCTTATTCCGGTAAACGATATCCCAGGTCTCACTTCCGAAACCCGTCCGGCGGAATCGCTCGTTTCTCTCGCTGTCCGCCTTGGGCTTGCAAACGCTTTTGTTTGCCTTTTTCTTGTATGTGCTGTGTTGATATTCCGGGTGTTTGTTTTGGGGATGGTTTTTGCTTTGATACAGCGTTTGCTGCGCTTGTTTCTCTTTTGCTTTCCTGTGCGAAATTGACACAAGGAGATGTTCTTCTTTTTTTCTTTACTAAAAAAAAAAGAAAAAGATCTCGCCTACCCTTGTTCGGAACGGCAGTGTATGCCACGACTGGCAGTGTGTGTGACTCCTCCGTCAAGCCTGTGGACAAGTCCAACCTCATTTCACACCCTTTTTACCATAAGAGGTGGCATATTTAATAGGTTTTTCAGACATAAATCCCCGGAGGGGTCATAGGCAGCTTGTCTGCCGTAACACTGCCCTTCTTGAACGTTAAATTGGGGGAAAGGCTCAGCAGCAAGCATGCTGCCTTTGCTGAAAAGAAAAAAAGAAGCAAAAAAAGAAAAGATCTCGCCTACCCTTGTTCGGAACGGCAGTGTATGCCACGACTGGCAGTGTTTTCACAGCTTACCAGAAACATAAATCCCCCGGAGGGGGCAAACAGGCGGCTTCTGCCGCCGTAACACTGCCTTTCTTGACCGCTAAATTGGGGGAAGGGTCAGCGGCGGCTTGCTATCCTTGGGCAAGTCTGCCGTCGCCATTTCCGCTGGGCGACGGGCTGACCCGCCGCTTAGCTGTGGCTTTTGCTGCGGATGTTTTTGATGATGTCCTCTACCAGCTGTTTCAGATGATCGTCGTGCTTCATGGCAGTCTCGATGTTGCTGATGGAATATACAATGGTAGAATGATCTCTGCCGCCGAACTCTGTGCCAATCGCCTGGAGCGGCATCTGCGTGATCTCACGCACTACATAGATCGCAACCTTTCTCGCTGTGGAGATCTGGCTGGAACGCTTGCTGCTGCGGATGTCCTCCGGAGAAACCCCGTAAACGTCTGCAACCTCTACGATGATCTTCTCTACCGTGATCGGCGCCGGCTGGTCGTCGCTCAGAATGTCCTTGATGACGCTCTGCGCCATGGAAATGGAAGGCGGCGAACCTGCCAGGTGCTTGAGGGCTTTCAGCTTTTTTCACTGCACCCTCCAGCTGACGGATGTTGGTCTTAAGACGGTTTGCGATAAACTCTGCCACATCATCCGGAATGTACAGATCCAAAAGCTCTGCCTTCCGGCGGATGATGGCGATGCGTGTCTCGAAATCCGGCGTGCTGATGTCGGTGATGAGTCCCCACTCGAACCGGCTGCGGATACGATCCTCCAGGGTTTTCAGCTCCTTGGGCGGCTTGTCCGATGTGATGACGATCTGCTTGCCCTCGGCGTGGAGCTTGTTGAAGGTGTGGAAGAACTCTTCCTGCATTCGCTCCTTGTTGCTGAAGAACTGGATATCGTCAATGAGCAGCACGTCGGCGTTCCGGTATTTGTCGTGGAACAGCGCCGTGTTGTTGTCGTTGATGCTGGAGATCAGGTCGTTGCCGAACTCTTCGCTGGTCACATAAATGATCTTGTAGTCCGGGTGATTTTCGTGTACCTGGTTGGCGATGGCGTGCATTAGGTGGGTCTTTCCCAGTCCGGACGGACCATAGATGAACAGGGGGTTGTAGTTCTTGCCCGGTTCTTTCGCCACAGCGGTGCAGGCAGCGTAGGCAAATTCGTTGGAACCGCCTACGATAAAGGTATCGAATGTGTATTCATAGTTTGCACCCTCAAAGGTATGCTCCAGCTCCTCGTGGCGGCGTGCGATCTCGTCATAGTCGTTGGTCTTGAACTTCTCCTGGACCTCCTGGTCCTCTTCATCGACCACCTGGATCTGAATGTCAACGGCGAGTCCCAGGGTATTGAGAAACGCCTCTTTCAGCAGGTCGCCGTAGTTTCCCAGGATCACGTCCCGCTGGAATGAGGACTGTACTGTAAACAGCGCCACATTCCCGTCCAGACGGACCGGGTGCAGGGCGTTGATCCACAGCTTGACAGCCACATCCGGGATCGCACCTTTCTCCCGGCAGTATTGCTTCACGCTGGAAAAAACTTCGTCAAATGAAATCATGTGCGTGGAATCCTCCTCGTATCTATCGGTTTCTCGCCTGCGCTGTGGAAAACCAGACGCAGGCGCAGTATTATGCAGGGGTAACTAATATAATAGTATACCACATACTTTGTGGAAAATCAACCCCTAATTGTTGAAAACTTATTGATTTCCCCAAAAATCCATGTGGAAAACCGGGAAAACTTTCTGTGGAAAGCGGTGCAGAACGAAAATGTGAAACGGTTTTCCACATGGGGCATCCTGCCTTGCACACTGCCGTTTTGGGGAAACACATCGTAGGGGCGAACAATGTTCGCCCGGAACTCCTCCGTCAAGCCGTAGGCTTGACGGAGGGGTTAATCCCCCTGTCAGCTTACGCTGACATCCCCCTTTCAAGGGGGACAAAGACTCCTCTGCCCTGTCGGGCATCTCCGCTATGAGAGGAGGCTTTTCTTTGGCTCCTCTAACAGGGGAGCTGGCAAGCCGTAGGCTTGACGGAGGGGTTAATCCCCCTGTCAGCTTACGCTGACATCCCCCTTTCAAGGGGGACAAAAGACTCCTCTGCCCTGTCGGGCATCTCCTCTATGAGAGGAGACTTTTCTTTGGCTCCCCTAACAGGGGGAGCTGGCAAGCTGTAGGCTTGACGGAGGGGTTAATCCCCCTGTCAGCTTACGCTGACATCCCCCTTTTCAAGGGGACAAAGACTCCTCTGCCCTGTCGGGCATCTCCTCTATGAGAGGAGACTTTTCTTTGGCTCCTCTACAGAGGAGCTGGCAGCCGTGAGGCTGACTGAGGAGTCACGGGCGAACCATGTTCGCCCCTACGGTGCGCCTTTCTAAGAACCACGGGTGACGGGCTGACCCGCCGCAAAAGTGACAAATTTTGCAGGAAAAACCGTGCAGCCTGCCCAAATGCGCTGTGGATAAGCTGTGGAAAACGAAAAAAAAAAAGCCGTAAAAATCAGAAAAAAGTTCGCCTTAGGGCTTGACAAACACGGTGGAATCCGCTATAATATATGGTAAATGGATTCGTGCGGACGGGGATTCCCGGTCTGTGCGGAGTTCCAAGGAATCTGTGGGACGGCGTTTTTGCCGTCTGAGCGAGAAAGGAGGTACTGTTTTGAAGAGAACATATCAGCCGAAGAAGATTCATCGGAAAAAGGTGCATGGCTTCCGCAAGAGAATGGCCACTGCGAACGGTAGAAAGGTTTTAGCTCGCAGAAGAGCAAGAGGCAGAGCAAGACTGAGCCACTGATCGAAGTCGGACCACAACGCCATTGGTTTGTGGTCTTTTGTTTTTCGAGGAGCGTATCCTGGATTCGCCGTTGTGCCGATTGCGGAAAACTGACCGATACCGCCAAGGTGCAGGTCAGAGGATCCGCAGCCGGTGCGGCGTGATGCCGGGGTACGCTTTTGCTTTTCCCGAAAAGACAGCCGGGCAGACGGTTTTGTCCGGCTGAAAACCGAAAAAAAAGTTGGAGTATAAGCCATGGAAAAACGGTGATTCTCAATCAAAACCGGGACTTCTTGCAGCTGTACCAGCGTGGGAAAAAGATCGCATCGCCGTATGTTATCATCTACCTGCGCAAGACCAGACGCAAGCATAACCGGCTGGGGATTACAGTGGGAAAAAAAGTGGGTTGTGCCGTAAAGCGCAGCCGGGCTCGCCGTATCATCCGCCAGGCATATCGTGAGACTGAGCATCTCATGCCGGTGGGCGTGGATATGGTGATCGTGGCGCTGCCGTCCATTACGGGCATACGCTCTACACAACTGCGTGACTATCTGGCAGGGGAGCGGCGTGCGCCGCATCCGAAAGCTGGTGGAACCGCCGTCGGAAGGAGGAAAACCGAAATGAGGTACCTCGTGGCGGCGCTGATCCGCCTGTACCAGAAGGTTTCCCGACTGACTCCGGCTGTGTGCCGGTTTTATCCGACCTGTTCCTGTTATGCACAGACTGCAGTTCTGCGGTTTGGTGTGGTGCGGGGCGGCTTTCTCGCCCTGCGCCGTCTGCTGCGCTGTCACCCAGGGCACCAGCCTGCGGCGTGAGCTGACCATCCTGACTGCGCACCACCCGATGCCAGTGCATTCCAGAGCGTGCTGGGAGACAACCTCTCGGCAAAGATCTCGGAATTCTACGACAAGTTCAGTCTGTTCGGCATCAACCTGGGCGAGATCCCGACCTGGCATCCGGACACCTGGAACGCCGCAGCCATCGGTCTGTTCATGATCCCGGTGCTGTCCGGCGCACTTCAGCTGGCGCTGACCATTTATATGCAGATCTCCCAGAAAAAGCGCAACCCCGGCGCACCGAAATGGGCTGTATGAACGTAATGCTCTACGCAATGCCCATCTTCTCCGTCTGGTTTGCTTTCCAGGTACCTGCCGGCGTTGGCTTCTACTGGGTATGCTCGTCCTTCTTCTCTCTGATCCAGAGCATCGGTCTGAACTGCTACTTCACACCGGCACGCATCGAAAAGATCTGCGAGCAGGAGACCAAGAAACAACGCCAAGAAGTATGCCAACGGCAAAAAGAGCTTTATGCAGCGCATGATGGATGCGCAGCAGGGCATGGATGTCCAGAACCAGCGTGAAAAATACGCCGAAGAGACCAAGGATATGTCCCGTTCAGAGCTGAACAAGTATAACCAGCAGGTGCTGAAAGAGGCACGCAAGCGGCTGGCAGAAAAGTACGGCGACACTTATGACGAAAAACGAGAGCGACAAGGATTAAAGGGCTGCTGTGATGACGCCGGTGAAAGCGCCGTCCGCCCGAAAAAACCATTTCACAGGGAAACACCCTGTGATATCCCATGATTACGAAAGGGATGAATGAGAATGAAAGAGATTTTCACTGCAAAAAGCATCGAAGAGGCAAAGCATCTGGCGGCCGAAAAGTTCGGCGTTTCTGAGGACCAGATCGTTTACCGCATTCTGGAAGAGCCGAAAAAGGGACTCTTCGGCAAGATAAAGCGGGAGGCACAGGTAGAGGCAGTGTATGAAGAACCGGCAGCGGCTGCTGCGCCGGAGACCCCGGCAGAAACGCCGGCAGCACCAGTTTCCCAGCCCGTACTGGAGGCAGTTTCTTCTGTAGAGGAGATCGTCATTGACAAGGATGACAATTCTCCCACACGTGGCATGGAGTCCGAGGCGATCGAGGATATCCTGACAGAGGAGAACATGACCCCCGGCCTGCTCCGTGCAAGACAGTATATTGCAGACATTTACGCAGCAATGGGCATTACTGTGACCATTACTACCATGCGCACCGCAAACGGCATCCGCATGGAACTGCGCAGCGACAATAAGAGCGGCACCATCATCGGCAGACGAGGCGAGACCCTGGATTCCATCCAGTATCTGGCATCGATCCTGGTGAACAAGGACAGCGAGGACTACTGCCGTCTGCTCCTGGACAGCAACGGCTATCGGGAAAAGCGTCGCAAGACCCTGGAACAGCTGGCAGAAAAGATCGCCCGGAGCGTACTGCGCAGCGGACGTTCCACCACGCTGGAGCCGATGAACCCCTATGAGCGCCGGATCATCCACAGCAAGATCTCCGAGATCGAGGGTGTGACCTCCAAGAGCGTGGGCGAAGATCCCTACCGGAAGGTAGTCGTATCCTCCACCACCGGCAGACGCAGCGGCGGAAACCGTGGCGGCAGAGGCGGTCAGAACCGTGGCGGCAAGCGCCCGTACCGGGAGAGAAAGCCGGAGGATTTCCAGCGCAAGAACCTGGATTCCATGAAGACCAGCTTTGAACGGGATTACAAAAAGCCGAAGCCGGAGGACGAACTGAACGCCGGACTCTACGGCAAGATCGAATTCTGAACAAGGTAAATCAGACAGATAAAACGGATTGTAGCAATGCAGTCCGTTTTGTTGTATGCGGCAGTGTGCGCCGGGATGGGTATTTCATGTGAAACATGAGGATGCCGCATCTGTAGGGGCGAACATTGTTCGCCCGGGACTCCTCAGTCAAGCCTACGGCTTGCCAGCTCCTCTATGAGAGGAGCTGCCCGACAGGGCAGAGGAGTCTTTTTGCCTCCCTTGAAAAAGGTGATTCCCCACGGGGTGGGGGAAATGTCACCATAGGTGACAAAGGGGACCGCTCAGTACGAGGTGGATGCTCCGTAAGGAGCAGACGGAGGATAATCCCCCTGTCAGCTAACGCTGACATCCCAGCACAAGGCACACCCTGCGGGCGCCTTTTCAAGGGGGACTATATTAAAAATTGGTTTGTGTGATTGAAAAAGATACACCGTAGGGGCGAACATTGTTCGCCCGGGACTCCTCTGACTCCTCCGGCACTGCGTGCCACCTCCTCTCTTAGAGGTGATGCCCGACAGGGCAGAGGAGTTGTCTGCCCTTTTTGAAAAGAAAACCACACCCCAAAAAATCCGCCGCAAGGAGAAATCACTATGTATACAATTGCAGCAATTGCAACCCCTCACGCTGCCGGCGGCATTTCTGTGATCCGGATCTCCGGCGACAGTGCCGTTTCCGTGGCACAGACCTGCTTTCGCAGCGTGACCGGAAAATCCTTATCCGAAATGCCCGGCTACACCTGCGCCTACGGCAAATTCTGCGACCCGTCCGGTGCGGAGCTGGATGACGGGATCGCCACCGTGTTCCGTGCGCCCCACAGCTATACCGGCGAGGACACCGTGGAGTTTTCCTGCCACGGAGGCATTTTTGTCACCCAGCAGCTGCTGGAATCGGTCTACGCCGCCGGCGCTGTCCCGGCAGAACCGGGCGAATTCACCAAACGGGCGTTTCTCGCCGGAAAAATGACACTCACCCAGGCGGAGGCGGTCATGGATGTGATCGGCGCAGCCGGAAAACGGGAGCTTTCCTTTGCCCATGCCCAGCAGAACGGCGCACTCTTTCATCGGGTGCAGCAGATCTCACAGGGCATCGTCAGCAGCCTGGGCGACCTGGCAGCCTGGGCAGACTACCCGGAGGACGAAGTCCCGGCAGTCACCCCGGAGGGACTCCATGCCGCACTGCAGCCTGTCTTGGAACAGCTGGACAGCACCCTTGCCACCTATGACTACGGGCGCATTCTCCAGTCGGGCGTGTCGGCAGTCATCGTGGGCAAACCCAACGTGGGAAAGTCCACCCTGTTCAACCTGCTGTCCGGCAGTCAGCGCAGTATTGTCACTGAAATTGCCGGCACGACACGTGACGTGGTGGAGGAACAGATCCGCCTGGGCAACGTGACCCTGCGGCTGTCCGACACTGCCGGACTGCGTGAGACCGAGGACGTGATCGAACAGATGGGCGTGAAAATCGCCGAGGAACGCCTGGCGCAGGCGGATCTGATTCTGGCGGTGTTTGACACCACCCGTCCGCTGGATGCAGACGACCGTCGAATGCTGGAACAGCTGCCGGACAAGCCGGTAATCGCCATTCTGAACAAGTCCGACCAGACCGCCTGTCTACATCCGGAAAGCCTGGAACAGCAGTTCTCCCGTGTCATCACCATGGCGGCAAGGGACGGCAGCGGTCTGGAACAGTTGCGCCAGGCGGTGGAAGAGCTGTTCTACCAGGCGGAAGTGACTCCGGAACTGGGCATCGTGGCAAACGCCCGGCAGAAACAGTGCCTGGAACGGGCGAGAGAGCAGGTAAAGCTTGCCCTGGATGCCCTGGATGCCGGCGAACTGCTGGACGCCGTGACCGTACTCCTGGAAGAGGCAGCCGATGCCCTGCTCACCCTCACCGGCGAGCGTGTCTCCGATGCCGTGGTGAACGAAGTGTTCTCCCGGTTCTGCGTGGGAAAATAAAAGCGGTTGTTTCACGTGAAACATTTTGGATGGGGGATGTGCAACGAGAAGGCATACCCTTTGCTGTCCTTGAAAAGGCATACCGTAGGGGCGAATATTGTTCGCCCGTGACTCTTTTTGACTTCGACCGCACTGTGTGCCTTGTGCTGAGGTGGGGATTTTGCAAGTGTTAATATAGGCTCCCCCTAACAGGGGAGCCAAATGAAAGTCTCCTCTCATAGAGGAGATGTCCGACAGGGCAGAGGAGTATTCAGTCTCCCTTGAAAAGGCGCCCGCAGGGTGTGCCTTGTGCTGAGATGTCAGCGTAGCTGACAGGGGGATTTACAAAAGAGTTACTCTTCTTTTTTTCTTTACTGAAAAGAAAAAAAGAAGCAAAAAAAAAAAGCTTATCGCCTACCCTTGCTTTGAACGGCAGTGTATCACACGACTGGCAGTGTGACTTCTGAGTCATGCCTGCAACTTTTCAATTAAAAGCCTTGAATTGGATTTTTCGAACAAAAATCCCCCGGAGGGGTAACAGGCAGCTTGTCTGCCGTAGCATTGCCTTTTTTGAACGTTGAATTGGGGCGAAAGGTCAGCGGCGACCCGCCGCTCGCCTACCCTTTGTCCTGTGCGGCAATGTATCACACGACTGGCAGTGTGATTATGATAGATTTACATTTATACGCATTTACGCATTATATAAAACTGAGGTGATACCTATGGAATATTATCACATGGGAACTTATGATGTCGCCGTGGTCGGCGCAGGCCATGCCGGCGTGGAGGCTGCCCTTGCCTCTGCCCGTCTGGGCTGCCGCACGGTGCTGTTTACCATTTCTCTCGACCAGATCGCCAATATGCCCTGCAATCCGTCCATCGGCGGCACGGCAAAAGGCCATCTCGTCCGGGAGATCGACGCATTGGGCGGCGAAATGGGAAAGGCGGCAGACGCCTGCTTTCTCCAGAGCCGGATGCTGAACCGGGGCAAAGGTCCGGCTGTCCACAGCCTTCGGGTGCAGGCAGACCGTGTCCGCTATCACAACTACATGAAACAGGTCTGCGAAAAAACGCCACTCCTGGAGATCAAACAGGCGGAGATCGCTCAGATCCAGACCGAAAACGACAGAGTCACCGGTGTGGTCACATCCCTGGGCGCACAGTATGCCGTCTCGGCAGTGGTCATCGCCACCGGAACGTATCTGAACGGCAGAATTCACGTGGGACAGGTCTCCTATGAGAGCGGTCCCGATGCGGCACTGCCCAGCCGTCCCCTGGGAAAAAATCTCCAGGAGCTGGGACTGCGGATGCGCCGGTTCAAGACGGGAACGCCCTGCCGTGTGCATCGCCGCAGCATCGACTTTGACGCTATGGAGCGCCAGGACGGCGACGACCATATCGTGCCGTTTTCCTTCGGCTCTGACCCTGCCAAGATGCACAACCAGGTGTCCTGCTACATCACCTATACCAACGAGGAGACCCACCGCATCATCCGGGAAAATCTCCACCGTTCGCCCCTGTTTTCCGGACAGATCGAGGGCATCGGACCTCGCTACTGCCCGTCCATCGAGACGAAGATCGTCCGCTTTGCCGACAAATCCCGGCACCAGCTCTTCGTGGAACCCATGGGGCTGGAAACGGAAGAGTACTACCTCCAGGGAATGTCCTCGTCCCTGCCGGAGGATGTCCAGCTGGCATTTCTCCGTACCATCCGTGGGCTGGAACACGTGGAGATCATGCGCCCGGCTTATGCCATCGAATACGACTGCGTAGACCCCACGGAACTCCGGGCATCCCTGGAGAGCAAGAAGATCGCCGGGCTGTTCAGCGCCGGTCAGTTCAATGGCAGTTCAGGCTATGAGGAGGCAGCGGCCCAGGGGCTGGTTGCCGGCATCAATGCGGCGCTGGCTGTTCAGGGTAAGCCGGCGTTCGTCATGGACAGAGCCACTTCCTATATCGGCACACTGGTAGACGATCTGGTGACCAAGGGCTGCGAAGACCCGTACCGCATGATGACATCCCGGAGCGAATACCGGCTCATTCTGCGCCAGGACAACGCCGACCAGCGTTTGATGCCCCTGGGGCATGAGCTGGGGCTGGTTCCGGAGGAGCGCTATCAGCATATGCTGGAGAAATACCAGCTGGTGGCGCAGGAGAAAAAGCGGGTGCAGAAAACCAATCTTGCCCCGTCTCCGGAACTGAACGCTTTTCTGGAACAGCACGGCACATCCGGCATCACCACCGGCTGTAAGGTGGCAGATCTGATCCGCCGGCCGCAGCTGGGCTATGACTGCATTGCCCCGTTCGACACCGCACGCCCGGCACTGGATCCGGTCATCGGGGAGCAGGTGGAAATTCAGATCAAGTATGACGGCTATATCCCGAAACAGCTGGAACAGATCGAGCGGATGCGCAAGCTGGAAAACAAGCAGCTGCCGGAAGATCTGGACTATACCACCATTCGTGGACTGCGGCTGGAGGCAGCCGAAAAACTCAACGCCCACCGTCCCCAGAATCTGGGACAGGCGAGTCGTATCTCCGGCGTATCTCCGGCAGATATTTCCGTGCTGGTCGTGTGGGAAGCATCCAGGGAGGGTAACGCATGATGACATATGAGACGGCAAAGGCGCTGTTTTCCGGCGCAGGACTGACGCTGAGCGAAAGCCATTTCGCCCAGTTCCAGTGCTATCTGACAGAGCTGGTGGAAGTCAACCGGCACATGAATCTGACGGCGATCACCGAACCCGGCGAGGTCTGGGAAAAAAGCACTTTCTGGACAGCGCAATTCTGCTGCAAAAGGTGACACTGCCCCTGGGCGCATCCTGTATTGACGTAGGAACGGGCGCAGGCTTTCCCGGCATGGTGCTGGCAATTCTGAGACCGGACTTACAAATTACATTGCTGGACAGCCTGCAAAAAGCGCATCGGCTTTCTGGAACAGACGGCGGCAAGGCTGGGACTGGCGAATGTGCGCTGCATTCACGCCAGAGCCGAGGACGGCGCACAGGACTCGGAACTCCGAGAGCAGTTCGATATGGCAACTGCCAGAGCCGTGGCAGCCATGCCGGTGCTGACAGAATACTGTCTGCCCTTCGTAAAGAACGGCGGTATTTTTGCCGCCATGAAAGGACCGTCCGAGACGGCGGCGCAGGCGGAAAATGCGGCAAAGCTGCTGGGCGGAGCGGTCGTCGGCGAAGAACAGTACACCCTGCCCACCGCCGGAGACCGCCGCATCATCCGCATCGAAAAGGTATCCGCCACCCCGAAAAAAGACCCTCGCCGCAGCGATAAGATCAAGAAACAGCCGCTGGTGTGAGTTGACATAACGGAAATGGGTAACGCATCGTAGGGGCGAACATTGTTCGCCCGAGACTCCTCCGGCACTGCGTGCCACCTCTTCTGTAAAGGAGGCTTTGCAAAATGTCTCCTCTTTTAGAGGAGATGCCCGACAGGGCAGAGGAGTTGTCCTGTTCAAAGAAACAATCGGTTCGATTTTCAGCCCGCCGCAATGTTTAAGCTTGCATTAAGCTTTCCCCGTTACAATAAATACTGGAAACCTACGCTTTCGAAAGGGTGATTACAATGAACATACTCGTGGTCGAGGATGAAGTCCAGCTGGCGGATACCCTGGCAGAGATCCTCAAACGCAACAAGTACAACGTGGATACCGTCTTTGACGGCGACGACGGTCTCGAATACGCCCGTACCGGTATCTATGACTGCATCCTTCTGGATATCATGCTCCCGGTTCGCAGCGGCACCGAGATTGTCCGTATCCTGCGGCAGGAAAAAACGCCACGCCCATTATGCTGCTGACCGCAAAGTCCGAGGTGGAAGACAAGATCCACGGGCTGGATTGCGGCGCAGACGATTATCTCACAAAGCCCTTTTCCACCGGCGAACTCCTTGCCCGTATCCGGGCGCTGACCCGGCGGAAAGGCGAGGTGGAAGTGGACTGCCTGCATTTCGGGGAACTCCAGCTGAACCGCCAGACCTATGACCTCATCCAGGGCGACAGCCGGATGAAACTCAGTCTGAAGGAATATCAGATCATGGAAATGCTCCTCTCCAATCCGGGACAGATTCTGCCCAAAGAACGCTTTATCGAAAAGATCTGGGGCTATGAAAGCGACGTGGAATACAACAATATCGAGGTGTATATCTCCTTCCTGCGGAAAAAAGCTGACCGCCATCCACTCCACCGTGCAGATCCGCACCGCCCGTGGCATCGGCTATTTCCTGGAGAAAAAAAGCATGATCCGCCGGGTGCGCCGGCAGTTTATCTGTATCACGATGGCGATGCTTACCGCAGTGCTGCTGGTGCCGCTGATCGCCCTCAATGTGGTGACCGAGGCGATGAGCTATAACCAGACCCGAAACCTGCGGGAACAGATTGCCATTAGTGAGACCACCGTTCCCGAACTGCCGGATGATATGCCGCCGGACGGAAAACAGCCCCGGCAGTCCACGGATACTGCCACGGAGACCGGCACTTCCGCTGCGGAAACGACTGCAGAGACTACCACGGAAACCACAGCCACGGAGACCGCTGCCGCAGAGACAACGGCAAAAGCTGCGCCTGCGGAACAGCCCAAAAATCCGGTGCAGACCCAGGCGCCGGCGGTGCAGTCTCCGGTACAGACTACCGCAGCGCCACGAACCACTGCCGCACCGCAGACACGGGCAACCACTACGGCAAGAACCACCAGCCCACGGGCGACAAAGCCTGCGGTGACCACTGCGCCGCCGCAGACAAAAACCACCCCAGCAGACGACGCAGCCGGATCCCGATCCGCCGCCCTGGTGGGGATCGGACGAACCGGATCACCGCTGGGAAAACGAAGAGAACTATGCTGCCGCAAAGCAGGGGATGTTCTATGCCGCACCGCTGGCGCAGCTGACCCAGTCTATGCCCATGCGCCAGGACGACCACGGCGAACCGCCGTTTCCGGATAAAAAGAGCGGCGTAGTCACCATCGACCATTTTCTGTGCTTTGCGAATTCCGACGGCACGCTGACCCGGCTGGACGGCACGGACAGCTATACAGAAGAGGACGCACAGACCCTGCTGGACTATGTGCTGCAAAAAGGACAAGGCAGACGGCTGGTATGGGAATTTGCAGTATTTTCGCCGGGATTACGCCATGGGAACGCTGGTGGTGTTCTCCGACCGGAGCGCCGAACGGCTGCTGCTGCACAAGGTGCTGCTGGTGAGCATTCTGGTGTTCCTGCTGATGGAAGGCGTGGTGTTTGCGCTGACTATGATTCTGACGAAACGGGCGATGCGCCCCATGCAGGAGACCTTTGAGCGCCAGCGCCAGTTCATTTCCGATGCCGGACACGAGCTGAAAACGCCGCTTACCATCATCTCCGCCAACGTGGACATTCTCCATGACGAGATCGGGGAAAACAAGTGGCTCAGCTACATCCAGTCCCAGGCGGAGCGGATGCGTGTGCTGGTGGGGGAGATGATGAATCTGACCAAGCTGGAGATGGGAGACAAGCAGAAAGACTTCGTGGACTTTTCTCTCAGCGAGGCGGTTTCGGCGCAGCGCTGCCCTTTGAGGGACAGGCGTTCGAGCAGGAAAAGCAGCTGGAGCTGGACATCCAGGACGGCATCCGCTATCACGGCAACCCCGACCAGATCAAGCAGCTGGTGGGCATTTTCATAGACAATGCGCTGAAATACAGCGAGGAACACGGGCAGATCCGTGTGACCTTGCAGCAGACGCAGAACAAGAAGGTACTCAAGGTGTACAACACGGGAAAGGGCATTCCGGAGTCGGAAAAGGAAAAAGATCTTCCAGCGGTTCTACCGGAGCGATGCGTCACGTTCCAGAGCGACCGGCGGCTATGGTCTGGGACTGTCCATCGCCCAGAGCATCGCCGACGCTCATAAAATACGGATACAGGTGGAATCGGAATACGAACACTGGATCTGTTTTGTGCTGACGTTTTAGAAAAAATGGTATTGCAATAGAAAATCCCTCTGTAAACGCAGAGGGATTTTTTCTGTCTGTTGGTGGGCAGATGAGAAAGAAGATGATGGATGCTCCGTGTAATATAGGCACACCCTTCGGGCGCCTTTTCAAGGGGGACTATCTTAAAAATTGGTTTGCTTGAAAGAACTTTACCGTAGGGGCGAACATTGTTCGCCCGAGACTCCTCCGTCAAGCCTGCGGCTTGCCACCTCCTCTACAGAGGAGGCTTTGCCGAATAGTCTCCTCTCACAGAGGAGATGCCCGACAGGGCAGAGGGAGTATTCAGTCTCCCCTTGAAAAGGGAGATGTCAGCGTAGCTGACAGAGGGATTCCCAAAGAATCTCCCTTCTTTTTTTTTTCTTTACTGAAAAGAAAAAAGAAGCAAAAAAGAAAAGCTTACCGCCTACCCTTGTCCTGGGCGGCAATGTATCACACGACTGGCAGTGTATAGCATTAGATTACCTACAACATAAATCCCCCGGAGGGGTTATAGGCAGCTTGTCTGCCGTGACACTGCCCTTTTTTGAACGCTAAATTGGGGGAAGGGTCAGCGGCGACCCGCCGCAATAGGGATGCGAACCCGGTACTCAATATAATCCTCACGCTGTATTTTCTGCGAATCCGCTGCGATTCCTGCCGCCTGCATGGTCTCCACCGCCTTCGTGATCGTATTCACGAAAATGCGCACGTTCTGGAACACCTTACTCCGCTTTTTATAGCTGTTCTGCACCTTTTTTTCTGCCCGATCACCTCTTCTACCGCCGCCTCTGTCCGCTCCACGTTTAGATTCTGCTTGACCACCTTTTCCAGCACCGCCAACCGCTCCGCCGGCGCCGCCAGCCGCAGCAGCGCCCGTGCATGGCGCTCCGTCAGATTGTACTTCATAATGACCTCACGCTCGTCCGCCGTCAGCCGCAAAAAGCCGCAGCTTGTTCGCAATGGTACTCTGCGCCTTTCCCAGCTTTGCCGCAGCGTCCTCCTGTGTCATCCCGTAGTATGTAATCAGCTTTTCGATGGCGCTCGCCTCGTCGAAAAAAGGACAAGTCCTGCCGCTGGATGTTCTCTACCAGCGCCATAATCGCCGAGTTCCGGGAGCTGATGTCCAGGATGATGCAGGGGACGGCTCGCAGCCCTGCCAGCTTTGCCGCACGCAGCCGTCGTTCGCCGGCGATGAGTTCATACCGGTCCTCGCCCCGCCGCACCGTCAGCGGCTGTAAAATGCCGTTCTGGAGAATGCTGTCTGCCAGGGACTGGATGTCCGCAATGTCGAACTCGCTCCGGGGCTGGTGGGGATTGGGACGGATCTCGCCGATGTCCACTTCCACCACCCGGTTGATGGGCTTTTCCTTGGTAAATGTCAAAAAATCCTGCCATAGCTGTACTTCCTTTCTTTTGCCGTTTCTCCGGCTTGTCTGATTCCATTGTAACAGATACGGGAAATCATTTCCACTAAAAAATCCGCCTGTTTCGGGCATTTTCAGCGCCGCTTTGGGGAAATAACGCTTTCAGCCGACACCATTTCCCAAAAACCCGACTGCATTCGCTGGGGATCGTGTCATGCTTTGCGATAATTTTGCCGGCGTTTCCATGGAAAATGTTTCACGTGAAACAAAATCCGACAGACATTCCGCAAAAATTCCGGAAAATGCTTTACAAGGGCGGAAAATCGTGTTATAATGAAAGAGTATTTGTGTGCGTCATGCACACTTTCAACCAAATTCGGTGCGCTCCGGGAAAAACGGGGAGAAATCCCACGTCCGGCACACCGCAGGAAAGGAGAAAACAGCGTGAGTATGGTGTATGCAGTAGCGAACCAGAAAGGCGGCGTGGGAAAATCCACCACCGTGGTCAATCTGGGCGCTTATCTCGGCTCTCGTGGCAAGCGTGTGCTTTGCGTGGACATCGATCCCCAGGGCAACACCACGACCGGTCTCGGCATCAAGAAAAAACTGCTCCACGCCTCATCCTATGAGGTGCTGGTGGGAAAGTGCAGCATCCAGGAAGCCATCGTCCGCACGGCGTTTGAAAACGTCAGCCTGCTGCCGGCAAAGAACACCCTCGCCGGGGCAGAGCTGGAGCTGTCCAATATGGACAACCGGATGAACCGGCTGAAAATGCAGCTGCTGACATGTAAGCTGGATTACGACTATATCTTCATCGACTGTCCGCCGGCGCTGGGGCTGCTTACCGTCAACGGACTGGTGGCGGCTGACCAGCTGATTATCCCGATGCTGGCAGAGTTTTATGCGCTGGAGGGTCTGTCACAGCTGACCAATACCATTAAGGTGGTGCGCAGCAACTATAACCCCAATCTGGACATCGGCGGCATTCTGTTCGTCATGTTCGACCAGCGGCTCAATGTGTCCCGGCAGGTGGAAGAGGAAGTCAAGAAGTATTTTCCGGGAAAGGTCTTTCAGACCAAGATTCCCCGGAACGTGCGCCTTTCCGAGGCACCCAGCCACGGAAAGCCCGTCATGTACTACGACCGGCTCTCCCGTGGTGCCGAGGCATATATGCTCCTGGGGCTGGAACTGCTGGGAGAAAAGCCGCCGGAGAAAAAGCGGCGGATGCTTGCATTCGGCAGAAAAAAGGGAGCGTGATGACCTATGACGATCGGCGGACTGGGGAGCGGTCTGGACTTTCTCTACGATGAAAACGCAGCGGATGTCCAGGTGAAAAAGACCCTGCGTGTGTCAGAACTGGAACCCAACCGGGATCAGCCCCGGAAACAGTTCAGCGATGAGGCAATTCAGACGCTGGCGGATTCCATTCAGCAGTACGGCATGATACAGCCCATTCTGGTGCGTCCGCTGGGACTGAACTATCAGATCGTTGCCGGCGAGCGCCGGTGGCGTGCTGCCAGAATGCTGGGCATGGACGAAGTGCCGGTGGTGATCCGGGAGCTGACCGACGAGGAGACTATGGCGATCGCCCTGATCGAGAATCTCCAGCGGGAGGATCTGAACCCGGTGGAAGAGGCGAACGCCTATGCACAGCTGATGGATATGTTCCAGCTGACCCAGGAGGAAGTGGCAAAGCGTGTGGGAAAATCCCGGAGCGCTGTGGCAAACTCCTGCGGCTGCTGAAACTGCCCCAGAAGGTGAAAAAGCTGGTGGAGGACGGCGGCCTGAGCGCCGGACACGCACGGGCGCTGCTGGGCATCTCCGACGAGAAACTGTTCTCGGAAACGGCGGCAAAGGCGGCAGAGGGCAAGCTGACGGTGCGTGCGGTGGAGAAGATCGCCGCAGACGGGGAAAAGCCCGGAAAAATGCCGCAGTTTTCCCATAAGGACAGCTTTTACAAGGAAATCGAGATCAGCCTGGAAAGCCGCCTGGGACGGCGTGTCACCGTGACCGCCGGCAAGAACAAAGGCACGCTGAACCTGGAGTTCTACGACAAGGACGATCTGTCTGCACTGGCGCAGAAACTGACAAGAGAGTAAGGCGGCGAGGTTGTTTCACGTGAAACATTGTTCGCCCTACATACTGTAATCTTGTGGGCATCCCACATAAGATAAAGGAAGGAAAAAATCATGATCGATATGAAATGGATCCGGAACGATCCGGAAAAAAGTCAAAGAAAACATTCGCAAGAAGTTTCAGGACGAAAAGCTGCCGCTGGTAGACGAAGTTGTGGAACTGGATAAGAAATTCCGTGAGGCAAAGGTGCAGGGCGACGAACTGCGCAGCCAGCGGAAGTCCATCAGCAAGAAGATCGGCGCTCTCATGGGACAGGGCAAAAAGGGAAGAGGCTGAGGCAGTCAAGGCAGAAGTCGGCGCCATCGGCACCAAGCTGGAAGAGCTGGAAAAGGCAGAGACCGAGCTGTCCGCACGCATCCGTGAGATCATGCTGGTGATCCCGAACTTCATTGACGACTCTGTGCCGATCGGCAAGGACGATTCTGAGAACGTGGAAGTAGAGCGTTTCGGCGAGCCGGTCGTTCCGGATTTCGAAGTGCCGTATCACGTGGACATCATGGAAAAAGCTGAACGGCATTGACATCGACGCAGCCCGTGACACCAGCGGCAACGGTTTCTATTATCTGTGCGGCGATATCGCACGGCTGCACTCCTCCATCCTGGCATATGCTCGTGACTTTATGATCAACAAGGGGCTTTACCTACTACATTCCGCCGTTTATGATCCGCAGCAACGTGGTGACCGGCGTTATGTCATTTGCCGAAATGGAAGGCATGATGTACAAGATCGAGGGCGAGGATCTCTACCTCATCGGCACCAGCGAACACTCCATGATCGGTAAGTTCATCGACACCATCCTGCCGGAAGAAAAGCTGCCTCAGACACTGACCAGCTATTCTCCGTGCTTCCGGAAGGAAGTCGGCGCACACGGCATCGAAGAGCGTGGCGTGTATCGTATCCACCAGTTCGAAAAGCAGGAAATGATCGTTGTCTGCAAGCCGGAGGACAGCATGGATTGGTTCCACAAGATGTATGGCTATACCGTCGAGTTCTTCCGCAGCATGGACATTCCGGTGCGCACCCTGGAATGCTGCTCCGGTGACCTGGCAGATCTGAAGGTGAAGAGCCTGGACGTTGAGGCATGGTCGCCCCGTCAGAAGAAGTACTTCGAAGTGGGCAGCTGTTCCAACCTGGGCGACGCACAGGCAAGACGGCTGGGCATCCGCATCAAGGGCAAGGACGGCAACAAGTACTTTGCACACACGCTGAACAACACCGTTGTGGCACCGCCCCGTATGCTCATCGCATTCCTGGAAAACAATCTGAATGAGGACGGCTCTGTCCGCATTCCGGAACCGCTCCAGCGCTATATGTTCACCGACTGCATCCGTCCGAACGGCGACGCAAAATAAACGAGTTTTCCACAGCGAAAAAAATTCGGTTGTGGAAAAATAAAATTGTCGAAAAAAGAAGAAAACCTGTCGAAACTGCGATGCTTTCGGCAGGTTTTTTTTTGCAGAAAATCCGGCTGTTGAAAACGGTGGAAAACCCATCGGCGGTTTTTGTGGAAAAAGAAAAGCAAAGAAAGAATCATCGGAACAGGACTTTTCCACAGGCGCTGACAGATAAGGCAGCCGCTGCCGCAGCTCCGGCGTGTGCTGACTGCATGAAAATGTTGTGAAAATTGCGGAAAAATACTTGCATGATATCGGAAAATATAGTATAATGTATCATAGGCATTTCTATACTGTGGGATTTTTTCCCGGAAATGCAGACTTTATGTGTGGAATGCGGCAGCCGGAGACGGCACAGCCGCCCGTAATGTGCATGGAAATCCATTTTAAGTCCCCCTTGAAAAGGCGCCCGCAGGGTGTGCCTTGTGCTGGGATGTCAGCGTAAGCTGACAATGATTTTCGTGCGGAAAGTGAGGAATCGTTATGTCTTTTTTCGATAAACTGGGTAAAACCATCAGTGACACCACCCATTCCGTTGTGGAAAAAACAAAGTCCTCGACGGACACCATCCGTTTGAACGGTCTCATTTCAGATGAAGAGCGCCTCATCAATGCGGCGTATCTGAACATGGGCAAGAAGTACGCAGAGCTGCACAGCGGCGACGCAGAGCCGGAGTTCCAGGAATTCCTCAGCGCCATCGCCGCCAGCCAGGAAAAGATCAGCGGCTATCGGGAACAGATCCGGAAGAACAAGCACCTGCTGGTCTGCCAGTCCTGCGGCGCAGAGATCCCGGAGACAGTGCTGTTCTGTACCAAGTGCGGCGCAGAAAATCCGGTGGGCAAGCGCCTGGCGGAAGAGCGTGCTGCAAAAGAGGCGGCAGAGCGTGCGCAGCGTGAGGCAGAGGCGGCCGCCCGCCAGGCTGCTGCACAGCAGAATGCACAGCCCCAGTATACCTACACCCAGCCGCCGGTCTCCGGTGAGGTCTGCCCCAGCTGCGGCAAACCCAGAACTGCCGGTGCAATGTTCTGCACCTTCTGCGGCAGCCGCTTTGTCTCCGCAGAACCCACAGCCCCGGCTGCCCCGGAAATGCCTGCTGCTCAGCCCACAGAGCCGGAAGTGACCTATGCGCCGGAAGAGACGCCGGCAGCTCCGGAGACTGCGGCAAGCATTCCCACACCGGTGGCAGAACCCATTCCGGCTGCTGTTCCGGCAGCACCCGGCAGAACCTGTCCGACCTGCGGCAAGCCCGTTCCGGACGGCAACCGTTTCTGTACCTGCTGCGGCGCAAAGGTAGACGAAGAGACCCCGGCAGCGCCTGCTGCACCGTCTCCGGTTCTGGAAAATGCAGCACCGGCTGCTTCGGCGGCAGAGCGCATCTGCCCGACCTGCGGCAACCCGGTTCCGCCGCAGAATAAGTTCTGCACCAGCTGCGGTACGCCGGTAGGAGAGTGACGACCACTACACAAGTCTTTTTTCTGAGATGCACTGCGTCTCATGAAATATACGGCGACACCGCACAAGCTTTGTGTGGTGTTGCCGGAAATTAGAAATAAGGAGAATACCAGATGAATTGTAAGAATTGTGGAACTGCCGTAGAAGACGGCAAGAAGTTTTGCCCGAACTGCGGTACACCGCTGACAGAAGACACCCCGACCCCGATGCCGGAGGCTGTCCCCGATGCAGTTCCGGATATGCCGGAAACATCCCATCCCGGATGCGCCGGAACAGATGCCGGACGCAGCACCGGAAGCACCGCAGCCTGCGCCGGAGACCAGCGCTCCCCAGAGCCAGGCTGCACCCCAGGCTCAGCCCCAGCAGCCTGTCGGCGGAGAAAATCCCTATGCGATGCCGGGCAACACCATTCCGGGCGGCGCAGGCGTACCGCCGGTGAACGGAACACCCTATGACCCCACCACCAATCCCATTCCGCCTATGGGTCAGCAGCCCAAGAAGAAAAAAGAAGACCGGTCTCATTGTGGCGATCATTCTGATCCCGATTCTGATTATTCTGATTATCATTGGCGTGATCGTGGGCATCGGCGTAAACATGGGTACCAAGGGCGCAAAGACCGTAGACAAATACTGGGATGCCCACGTGAACTGCGACGCAGAGGCGCTGGCGGATCTCTGCCCGGACGATTTCTGGAACTATATTTCCGACACCTATGATCTGACCGAGGAAGAGGCAGTGGATGCCATGGGCAGATACATGAACGACTATGCCGACAGCCTGGGCGGTGACCTGTCCTACGAGTGGAAGCAGTCCGGCGTGGTTGTGGGCTTCGGCAGCAGCTCCCAGCTGGACACTGTCCGGGAAGATACCGACAAGTTTGGTCTGAAGGTCTCCTCCGGCATCTGTGTGGATGTAAACTGCACCGTTACCGGCGCAGACGATTCCGAGCAGGATGACTATTCCATCTGGACCGTCAAGGTGAACGGTCAGTGGTGCAGCCTGTCCGCAATGGATGACTTCAACGAGATCTGCGACTCCGACTATGCCGCAACCGCAAAGTACGGCGCAGAGTTCGGCGATATGCTCCAGACCTACTGGACCGCTGTTGCCAATGCAGACGCAGAGACACTGTCCACCCTGGTTCCCGACGGCTGGTGGGATCTGGTAGACCAGGAATACGGCGTACAGCAGAGCGATGCCGAGAGCTATCTGAACAGCCTGCTGGAAGAGATGGTGGCATCTCAGTTCAACGGCGAATCGGTGGACGATATCCAGGTAGAGATCACCGATGCAAGCTCTTATGACGACGATGAACTGGCAGACATCAACGAGGGTCTGGACACCTATGGCATTGACGGCGAAGAGGCAATGGACGTAGACGTTACGGTAACTACCGGTGACGACAGCAACGACACTTATGTAACATTAACCAAGATAGACGGTCAGTGGTATGTCTATGATGCGATGTACTATTTCGCAACTGCCTGCTACGGCACAAGCCAGGGCGGAATGTAAGGACTTTTCCGCACTTTCTGCCGTCACAGCAAAGGAGTAAACAAAGAACATGAAATGTGAACACTGTGGATATGACGCACCGGAGCGTGCGGTGATCTGCCCGGAATGCGGCGAGATCCTGCCACGCCCCAAAAAAGCGGAGGAAGAGGAGACCGAAAAGGCGGCTGTCCAGAAAAAGACAGCCCCGGACGCCGATTCTTTCTCCATGCCCTTTCTCTCTGCGCCGGCTGACCTGGAAAAGGCGGACGGCATCGCCGCCGAGGACCCGGAAGTGCTGCGGCGGCAAAAGCAGGAAAAAGACCACCCGTCTGACACGCCGCATCGTGGCGGCAGCCGTGGCAGCGGCGGTGGTCCTGGCGGCGGTGCTGTACTACGTCTTTTCGGCGGCTATAAGCTGGCGGTATACCGCTATGTCAAGGGCGTGGACCGGGAGAGCGGCAGTATGTACGTGGCGCTGGTGCCGGATGCCTATATGGACTATCTGGAGACCACCTATTCCACCACACGCCGGGAAGTCAAATCCATGATGCAGGATTATTTTAAGTACTGGAACAAAAACTACGGGACAGACGGCAGAATGTCCTATGATATCGGAAAGACCGAGGAGATCACAGACGCAGACGAGATCAGCGCTCTGGAATCGGAACTCAAGACAGACTATAACATCACCGGGGAGATCAAAAAGGCAGTGACCGTCAGCGTCAATATTGACGACGGCGGCACAAAGGCATCCGAGCAGGCGACCTTCGTCAAGATCGGAAACCGCTGGTGCTGTATGAAGGCGATGGAGGACATCGACTTTGTGTGCCAGAATGACGGCTATAACGTCTGGTAATTTCGGAGAGGACAGAGGAGCAAAACCAAGCATGGCGAAAAAAAAGTGACAAAAAATCGGAAACAGGCAGAGCAGGCGGCGGCAAAGCGCCGGCATCTGCGCATCGTGGCAGGCATCATCATGGTGGCAGCGGCGGCTGGGCTTGCCTGCGGCGGACTGGTCTGGTATCAGCACGACCAGAAAGCACAGCAGCAGGCACCGGATTCCGCAGATTATGCCGATGTGCTGCAATCCTATTATACCGCAGTCTTTGCGGCGGACGGTCAGACGCTGACCCAGCTGATGGCGCCGCCGGAATACTGGACGTATTACATGGAGACCTATAACAAGACGGAGGAAGACGTGATCGACAGCTTCGCAGAGGGCTGCAGCAACACCGTTTCGGAGTGGAAAGAAACCTACGGGGACGATGTGAAGGTGACCTATCAGATTGAGGGCTTGTCGGAGCAGGGCGATTCCGGCGTTTCGGGAGTGGAACTCCAACATGGAAGAGATGCTGGGGAACGACGGCGCTGACATCTCCCAGGCGGTAACGCTGGAGGTACAGCGGAAGTTCCAGGGCAGCAACGATTCCGGCACAGACGTGGTCTATCCCACCCTGGGCAAGATCGGCGAAAAGTGGTACATCATCTCTGAGGATGACGATACCCTGAAAAGCGGCGCTGTACAGACGACAGTGCAGTAACAGCGATTACAGCAACACCATACAAACAAAAAAACAGCTATCCCACACCAGGATAGCTGTTTTTTTTGTTTGCAGTGCTGTGATTTTCTCTTACTTTCTGTGGAACAGACCCTTTTTCTCATAGGGTTCGCTCTCGTGGGAAAGCATTGTGTAGCCGATGCCCTTGATCTCCTTGTCCAGCATCGAAATATCCAGCGGCTCTTCGCTGATGACTACGGTCTCACCATTTTTCGCAGAAGAAGTCACCTTTTTACCTTGCAGTTCTGGCGAACCAGGTCATTCATATGCGCCTCGCACATACTGCACATCATACCGTCGATCTTTAATGTTGTCTTTACCATTGCTCGTTACCGCCTTTCATGTGATAGACTGCTTTGCAGTACGTCTCTATTATATACCCTATAGGGGTATTTGTCAAGGGGTATTTTTCGAATTTCATGCGAATCGTGGGGAAATACCGCAGGAGATGTCAGCAACACTGTAGGGGCGAACATTGTTCGCCCGTGAGACTCCTCCGTCAAGCCTTACGGCTTGCCACCTCGTACTGAGCGGTCCCCTTTGTCACCTACGGTGACATTTCCCACCCCGTGGGGAATCACCTCTATAAGAGGAGGCTTTTGCCATTGTCTCCTCTTATAGAGGAGATGCCCGACAGGGCAGAGGAGTTGTCTTGTCCCCCCTTTGAAAAGGGGGGATGTCAGCGTTAGCTGACAGGGATTAACCCGACCTCTGCTCCTTACGGAGTATCCACTCCGTGGGAAGAGAAGAGACTTTTTCTTTTGGCTCCTCTTATAGAGGAGCTGGCAAGCCGTAGGCTTGACTGAGGAGTTGTCAGCTAACAAGTTATAGATGTGATGGAAAGTTTAATCCCCCTGTCCCTTCGGGACATCCCCCTTTCAAGGGGCGACAGCAATAAGTCTTTCTTGAAAAGGCGTGCCTGCAAAATCCCACCGCCTCACCACCCCACACATCGTGCATCTCACGGGAGTATCCTGCGAAAATATGATTTTGATAATGCGGATATTGCCTTACACAATATTTGATGCGCAACATTCTGCTTGTTTGCACGATATGTGCATAAAATGAGCAAAATTTGTGGTTGCATTGGATGGAAAATCATGCTATAATAGAGGCAATGCAATTGTACTTGAAATGGATCTGTCTCGGATTTTCCTACTGTTCTCCGGAAAAAGACGGGGCGATCCGACGAACGCAAAGGAGAACATCATGAAAATTGGAGTTATCGGACACAACTATACCCACGGTGCAGATTTTGTGATGGATTATCCGGACGGACCGGGCTGTTATCTGTTCCTTTTGGTGAAAACACCTGCACGATTGTTATTGAACGGGAAAAAAGTTGCATCTGGAAAAGAATACAATTCTGTTTTTTACGCCCCACGCTACCTGCCGCTATGAGGCGGAGAGCGGTGTCTATACGGACGACTGGTTTTACTGCAATATGACGCCGGAAGAAGAGATCGCCCTGCGCAATGAGGGAATGCCCTTTGATACGCCGGTGCAGACCCAGAACGCTGCGGAGCTGTCGGAACTGATCCGCAAGATGGCGTATGAGCATTACTCGGCAGAGCTGATGCACAGCGAGATTGAACACCAGTACGCCAACATCCTGCTGATGAAGATCCGCCGGGAATACAGCGCCGGCGACCACCACAGCACCCTCCAGCTCAAGGACAACAACGAGCAGCTGACTTATCTGCGGATGCGGATCTATCAGACGCCGGAACAGTTCGGTACGGTAGATTCCATGCTGAACTTTGTCCGCATGAGCCGCTCGGGACTCCAGCACCTTTATAAAAAGACCTTCGGGGTCACGGTGATGACGGATGTCACCTGTGCGAAGATGCAGCGTGCCAAAGAGCTGCTTTCTTCCACGGACTGACGGTGGTGAGATCGCAGAGCAGTGCGGCTATGGCTGTACCTACAGCTTCCTGCGCCAGTTCAAGAAGAACTGCGGCAGTACGCCTACGGACTTCCGCAAGCAGGGACGTGTGTCCGTGCCGGCATAAAAATAGAGTGACACAGCGGCGCTTTGCCGCAGGGAAAAGGACCATGAATCTGAAAAAAATACTTGCCGGCGCAGTGGCTGCCGGTATGCTCTGGTGCAACTGTGCCGTTTCTGCTGCGGCGCTGCCCCAGAAACAGTCCCCGATGCGGGACATTACGACTGCCGAGCTGGTAAAGGATATGGGCATCGGCATCAACCTGGGCAATACCTATGAATCCTGCGGCGACTGGATCGCCCAGTGGGGCGACGGCACGCCGGAATCCTATGAGACCGCCTGGGGCAGTCCGGTGATTACCCAGCAGATGATCCAGGGCTACGCTGACGCCGGATTCGACACTCTTCGTGTTCCGGTGGCGTGGACCAATCTGATGGGGGATAACTACACCATCAGTGACAGCTATCTTTCTGCGGTGCAGGAAGTGGTGGACTGGGCGAGAGACTGCGGTCTGTATGTCATCCTCAATCTGCACTATGACGGCGGCTGGCTGGCGAACTTCCCCACGGACAAGGAAAACTGTATGGAGAAGTACAAGCGGATCTGGACACAGGTCAGCGATGCCTTTGCCGATTATGACGACTATCTGATATTCGAGTCCCAGAACGAAGAACTGGGCTGGGAGAGCCTGTGGAACCGCTGGTGCGGAACAGAGGGCAAGGCGGAATCCTATGCCCTGGTCAATGAGATCAACCAGACCTTTGTGGACATCATCCGCTCCTCCGGCGGCAACAATCCCCAGCGCCACCTGCTCATCTCCGGTTATAACACCGACGTGGAACTGACCTGTGACAGTCTGTTCCAGATGCCGGACGACCCGGCGCACCGCTGCGCTGTCTCGGTGCATTACTATACGCCCTCCGGCTTTGCCATCCTGGAAGAGGATGCAGACTGGGGCAAGATGCGTTCCACCTGGGGAACAGATGCAGACTTCGAGGAACTGAACCGGAACATGGATCTTCTGAAAACCACCTATGTGGACAAGGGAATCCCGGTCATCATCGGAGAGTACGGCTGCCCGAAAAAGAACAAGGAAGAGGAGTCCGTCCGGAAGTTCCTGTCCTCTGTCTGCGGCGCAGCATATGAGCGGGATATGTGTCCGGTGCTGTGGGATATCACAGACCTGCACTACGACCGGAACAACTGCAAGATGTATGATGACACGCTGATGCAGCAGCTCCTGGCGGTAAAGGGTGATTCTGACAAGCCGCTTTTGGGGACTGCAACGGAGACGGCAGCGTTTCCGCCGCAGACCTGGTGCTTCTCCAGAAGTATCTTCTGGGCGTAGAAAGCCTGCCCAAGGACGCTGCGGCGTTGGCAGACTGCAACGGGGACGGCACGGTAAACGGGCTGGATCTGGCAGTTCTGCGGCAGACGCTTGCGCAAGTGTAATGACATTTTCGAAACAACTTTTATAAAGACATTTTGTGACGATCCTCATGAAATGTCACACATTCTGCGAAAAGCGGACGTCTCCCCACACGGGAAAACGTCCGCTTTTTGTTTGCAGATATTCTACAGCAGAAAAGAGAAACAGCTGCCTAACTCCTACATAAGGCGGCTGTTTCTTATAACAGTCTAAACTTAACGGGAGTGACCGCCATTCGGCGCACTCTCTTTGGTTTTGTGATACCCGGAATCGCTTAATCAGAACACTCGCTCAAGCTGTCAAATTCTTGACAAAGCGGTCTGATTTTGCTATAATAAACAGCATGAGCGTACCGAAAAACATACAGTTGTATGTAACGGCGGTCTAATCCTGCTCCCACGCCTGCTTTTTTACAGGAAGGGGGTGATGTCATGAGCTTATTGGAAGTTTTGGAACTTTTGAATTTTATCTGCAAGGTCATTCAGATCATGCAGCATGACGATAGAAAAGGAAAATAGCCGCCCAGTCCTTCCCCGACTTTTTGGCAGCTATTTAAGTGCTAAATTTGGGAGCAGACCGTTTTCGGTACGCTCTCTTTGTCTTTATTATACCCGAATCCGTCCGGTTTGTCAAGGGGCAGACCGGATAATTTGTTCTGTCGAAATCTTGACAAAACGGTCCGGTTTTGCTATAATTAACAGCATGAGCGTACCGAAAGGTCTACGGCGGTCAATCCAACTCCCGGAAGGGAGTGAATGCGAATGAATCTGGACATTCTTGTCAAGTGCATTAACATTGTTTGTGAAGTGTTCCGAGCATATCTTGCGTATCTGAGCTTCAATAAACGGAAATAGCCGTCTCGAGCGACCAAACTAAGACGGCTATTTCCATATTCTCATGTGGGAGCAGACCGTTTTCGGTACGCTCTCTTTGTCTTTATTATACCCCGAATCCATCCGGTTTGTCAAGGGGCAGATCGGATAATTTTTATGCAAAAATTGTATAATATGCACGCCTTTTCCCGAACACTGCGGAACTTTCCACAAAACTGTTTGTTTTCATCTGTTAAAATGTTGAAAGAATTGTGGAAAGTACTTGTGCAACAGAGACAGAATCACGATTCGACCTGTCCCTCTGTCAGTTCCGCCGCCGGATAATAATGCGCCAGGATCTCCTGCCAGCCTGCGCCGTCCTTTGCCATGGCGTTTGCGCCGAACTGACTCATGCCTACGCCGTGACCGTAGCCTTTGGTGGTGAAAACCAGCCTGCCGTCCAGCACCTCCACGGAAAATACCGCCGACCGCAGCCCCAGCGCCTCACGCAGCTGCTGCCCGGTGCAGGAAACGCCGCCCACCGTCACTTCCAGCACAGTCCCGGACGGGGAACTTGCTCCGATCTGCACCCATTTCGCCATGTCCTCTTCCCCCAGACTGCACCGGGCAGCATGGACTGCACCGCCGCCTGGAACTCGTCTCCGGTGAACTGCGCCGTTTCCAGATAGCGCGGGGCAGAGGTGTCCGCCTGGCTCTCCACCGGAACCAGATATTCCACCTTGCTGCCCCAGATGTTTTCTGCACTTTCTGTGACGCCGGCGGACATGGAGCAGAACGCCGCAATAATGGGTGCGCCGTCGTATTCCAGCACATAGGGCAGTACATCGTCCACCGCCTGGGTGACCTTGGCATAGGCGGTCTCAAAGTTGTCCCCGTAGTACTGCCGTGCCTGGTTTTCCGTGAAATATGCCTGGTACTGGCTGCTGTCGTTGGAAAAATCTGCGCCGCAGAGCGCTGCGGTGGGACTGGCGCTTTCCAGGAGATGCTGCCGCTCGGCGTAGGTGTGCGCCGCCACTGCCTGCGCCTTCAGCGCATCCGGCTCAAAGGTTGCCGGCATCTCTGCACAAACTGCGCCGATCACATAGTCCCGGACGGAGATCTCTTCCACCTTGCCGCTGGTGATGTCCAGCATCCGGTAGGTCTCGCACAGCGCCGCCTTGTCCGGTTCGCTTTCCGGTGCGGCGGCGCTCTCTTCGGCGGAAAGGGTCGTGACAGGGGTGGCGGCGGAATATTCTGCAGCGTGATCCGGCTGCGCCGAAAACCGGGCAGGGATCACGGTGAACAGGAACAAGATCCCCGTAAAACCGCCCAGGATCATCAGATATTTTTTCATGTTTCTCGATTTCCTTTCTGTTTGCAGGACTTGTTTTGCAAGAAATACAGGTGGATTTTTAAGCGTGATTTTGCCGGGAACAAGCGAATTTGACCGGTGCTGTGTGCCAGCTTTTCAAGAGGGGATGCGGGCGAACATTGTTCGCCCGTCACGCCTCTGCGGTCTGCCCTTTCATAAAGGGGCGAATCGACTCCGCTGCCCTGTCGGGCATCTCGTACTGAGCGGTCCCTTTTGTCACCTACGGTGACATTTCCCCACCCCGTGGGGGAATCACCTCTATAAGAGGAGACAATATTAAGCCTCCTCTCTTAGAGGAGGTGGCACGAAGTGCCGGAGGAGTTAAAGAGTTTTGGGCGAACTATGTTCGCCCCTACAATATTTTCCCTTTCACCTGCACTGCCATTTTCACACCCGGCATTCCCCTTTTCCAAAGACATTTTCCGGAAAAATGGATTTGCGTGAAAAACGTTTGAAAAAGATTGACAGGCGGCGGCTTTTCGTGTATAATATAAGGTAACGATTAAAAAGGAGGCAATTCCAATGACACCGCAACTGATTTACAACCACAGCATCGAGGATTCTGACATTCATAACCTATGCGAGGACTTGGTACAGTATTCCGATATTGCTCCCAAATACTATGAACGCTTCGATGTGAAACGAGGTCAATGCAGATGGTTCGGGCGTCATTGCTGGGATTACCCGGATCTGTATGGTACACGGCTATGTAATGAGCGAGGGTGAGCGCCAACCCATCCCCGGTCAGCTGATCTACCGTGGCTATGATATCAATGATCTGATCGAAAACGCAGAGCGGGAAGACCGCTATGTCTTTGAAGAAGTTGCTTACCTGCTGCTGTTCGGCAGACTCCCGAACGGGGCAGATCTGGAGCGCATGACACGTTCTCTCGGCGTTCGCCGTGAGCTGCCGCCGGGATTCCTGGTGGACTCCATCATGCAGTCTCCGTCCAATAATATTATGAATAAGCTGGCGAGAAGCATCCTGTCCCTCTATTCCTATTCCGATGTGACAGAGAATACCACCATTGAGGACGAGATGTCCATCGCCCTGGATCTGATCGCAAAGATGCCCATTCTCATGGACGGCGCATACCAGGCAAAGCGGCATAAGTACGACAATGCCAGCCTTATCATGCACCCGCCCGCCCGGAGGAAAACACCGCAGAATCCATCCTGTCTCTGATTCGGAACGACCGTTCCTACACCAAGGCAGAGGCACAGCTGCTGGATACCCTGCTGGCGCTCCACGCGGACCACGGCGGCGGAAACAACTCCACCTTTGCCTGCCGTGTGGCGACCTCTTCCGGCACAGATCCCTTTGCGGCATATACTTCCGCCATCAACTCCCTCAAGGGACCCCGTCACGGCGGCGCAAACATCAAGGTCATCCAGATGCTGGACGACATCAAGGCGCACGTGGCACACTGGGAAAACGAGGGTGAGGTAGCCGACTATCTCACCAAGATCCTGCGGAAGGAGGCAAACGACGGCTCCGGTCTGATCTACGGTATGGGACACGCCGTCTATACCCTGTCCGATCCCCGTGCGGTCATCCTGAAGCGCAAGGCAATGGCGCTGGCTGCCGGCAAGGAAATCGAACGGGAGTTCAAGCTCCTGGATACCATCGAAAAGCTGACGCCGGAACTGATGAAGTCCGTCCGGGGCAGCGACAAGGTGGTATGCGCCAACGTGGATATGTACTCCGGTCTGGTATACCGGATGCTGGGCATCCCGGACGAGCTGTTCACACCCCTGTTCGCCACCGCCAGAATGGTCGGCTGGGCGGCACACCGGATGGAAGAGATACTCACCGGAAAGCGGATCATCCGCCCGGCATACAAGGCGATCGCAAAATCGAAGGAGTATGTTCCTCTATGCGACCGATAACACAATCGAGGATGCGGCGGCGGCGGTGGCTGCCAGCCGCATTTTGCCTACTCTGCTGCCTGCTGTTCTCCGGATGTACGCCGGGCGCAACGGTGGATTCCCTGCTGAAACCGCCCAGTCTGAGCGAAGAACAGCAGCAGATCTACCTGGCGCTCCAGGATGCAGTGGGCAGCGGCATTACGCTGCAGTATCCCAGAGCCGGTGCGAATCTGTCGGCGTTCACGGTAGTTGACCTGGACGGCGACGGCGAGGACGAGGCGCTGGTGTTTTATAAAAGACGAACCTTGCCGCCGTGGAAAACGGACTGCGGCTCAGCGTCCTGGACCAGGTGAAAGGAAAGTGGATGTCAGTCTGCGACCGTCCGGCGGACGGCACGGAAGTGGAACGCATCGTGGTCTCCGCCATGGGCGACGAGACCCAGAACCAGATCTTCGTGGGCTACAGCGGCGTAGACCAGTCGGATAAATCGCTGACGGTCTACCGCTACGGCGACAGCCAGGTGGAACAGCTGTTCACCGCCGCCTATACCATGTTCGACGTGGCAGATTTGGACGGCGACCAGGCGCAGGAACTGCTGGTGCTGGGAAAGCTTACCGAAAATGCGTCCTCCTCTGCGGCAATGTACCGCCTGCAGGACGGCAGCATCAAGGACAACGGCAAGCTGGATCTGCGCACCGGCTTCACGGATTTCAGCCAGGTGCTGTACGGCACGCTGTCTGACGGCACCACCGGTATCTATATCGACGGCGCCACCGGACCTTCGTCCTTGCAGACGGAGATCCTTCACGTCCAGAGCGATACGCTGGCGTATGTGCTGGCGGACGGCGACACCGTGGCAAAGACCAACCGTTCGGTGGGCTATCTGTCCATGGATCTGGACGGGGACGGCGTGGTGGAGATTCCGGTGCAGGAACCGTTTCCCGGCTGTGCAGCCGATGCCTCAGAGCAGGTGCGGCTCACCCGGTGGCTCAGCGTCTCCGGGGAACAGCTGACCGAAAAGGAACGGGGCTATTTCAGTCTGAATGACGGCTGTGTGTTCCTGCTGCCCCTGTCCTGGTACGACACGGTGACGGCAGTGAACGACACCCTCACCGGGGACATCGTGTTCTGCCGCTATGACGGCGAGATCAACGACCATATGACAGAGCTGCTGCGCTACAGCGTGGCACAGGATACCGAATCCCAGGAAGAACGGGAGACCGAAGGGTATCGTCTGCTCCACACCCGTGGCAAGGCATCGTATTATATGAAACCGGCAGAGACAGACGACAGCCTGGCACAGCCCTGGCAGGAACTAATGGTGCGGTTTTCCTTTGTGCAGTGAGGATTTTTCCGTGCGGTGATGATCCCCCTGTCCCGAAGTGCCGGAGGGATAAAACGTATACGTCATCCTCTCAACCGTAGGGGCGAACATTGTTCGCCCGAAACTCTTTTAACTCCTCCGGCACTTCGTGCCACCTCCTCTAAGAGAGGAGGCTTAATATTGTCTCCTCTTATAGAGGTGATTCCCCACGGGGTGGGGGGAAATGTCACCGTAGGTGACAAAAGGGACCGCTCAGTACGAGATGCCCGACAGGGCAGAGGAGTCGATTCGCCCTGTATGAAAGGAAATACCGCAGGAGGCGTGACGGGAGAACGATGTTCGCCCCTACAGAAGAAACCTTATCCCCTGTTCTTTTTATAGTAGAAGGGATAAGCCTTCCATAAGTTAATATGTCCCCCCTTGAAAAGGGGGATGTCCCGAAGGGACAGGGGGATAATCTGCCCCTTCAAAAACCAACTCTATCCGTCTTTCAGAATGTGAATTAAGATAACAAACAGTCTCTCAAACAGAGGTGTAAGAATGAAACGTATTTTAGTGTGTGAAGATGAAGATGTCATCCGGGACTTTGTCGTCATTAACCTCAAGCGTGCCGGCTATGACGTGTGCGATGTGGGATGCGGCGAGGACGCACTCCGTGTGTTTGAAGAGGAACACGGAAATTTCGACATCGTGCTGCTGGATATCATGATGCCCGGCATCGACGGCTTTACCGTCTGCAAAAAGCTCCGGGAAAAAAGCTCTACCATCGGCATTATCATGCTGACGGCGAGGACCCAGGAAATGGACAAGGTCAGCGGACTGATGTTCGGCGCAGACGACTATATCACAAAGCCCTTTTCGCCCTCTGAGCTGACCGCCAGAGTGGACGCCATCTATCGCCGTGTCTGCATGAGTTTTATCAAGGATGAACAGTCGCCCGTTATCGAAAGCGGCCCGTTCACCCTCAATCTCAAGAGCCGGACCGTGACGAAAAACGGCAAGCTCATTGATCTGACCCAGGTGGAATATCAGATCATGGAGTATTTCCTCAACAACCAGAACACAGCGCTGGATCGTGCCAGCATTCTGAACCATATCTGGGGCGACGGCTATTTCGGCGACGACAAGATCGTGGACGTGAATATCCGCCGCATCCGCATGAAGATCGAAGAAGAACCCAGCAAGCCGCATTACATTACGACCATCTGGGGCTATGGATATAAGTGGAATGACAAATAAACGCAGACATGGCACAAAAAAACGTGCCGGAGGCTCGATCACCCGCCGCTGGGTCATCAACAATCTGGGAATCATTGCACTGGTGCTGACAGTGCTGGATTTCGCGTTTATCTACATCATGCAGAATTATTATTATAGTGCTTCTCAGCAGTATCTGAACACGAAGATCAGTTCCGTGACCGGTGTCCTCAGCCGCTATTCCCAGGACGCCGACATCAACTTTTCCTCGGAAATGCGCAGCACCATCGAGAACTTCTCCGACAAGGACAAGATGGAACTTATGGCGATCAGTTCCCGTGGCAGAGTGGCGCTCACGTCCTCCGGGTTCACCCGGAAGAGGGCGCAGCCATGCCCGACTATGAATCTGCCATGGACGGCGGCGACGGCTATTGGGTGGGCAAGCAGGGCGGCGAGACCATCATGGCGCTCTCCGTGGATATCTCCGACATGAACACGGAGTATAACGCCATCCGGGTGGTGGCATCTCTGGATCAGATCCAGGAGACCGTAAACGCCTATATCTTCGGCGTTTCGGCAGTCTGTGCCGGAGTGCTGCTGCTGCTGGTGGTGACGGGACTCTATTTTATCCGCTCCATCGTCCGACCCATCAAGCAGATCAACGCCACCACAAAGCAATACGCCAAAGGGGACTTTTCTGTCCGCATCAGCGAGAACAGCAGCGACGAGATCGGCGATCTTTGCGTGTCCATCAACCAGATGGCGGACGAACTCTCCAATACGGAGAACATGAAAAACGAGTTTATCTCTTCCGTTTCCCACGAACTGCGCACGCCGCTCACCGCCATCAAGGGCTGGGCGGAGACCATGTGCATGGAGGCAGACCCGGACACCGTACAGCGTGGCGTCCACGTCATCGTGAACGAGACCGAGCGCCTGTCGGAAATGGTGGAGGAGCTGCTGGACTTTTCCCGGATGCAGAGCGGACGGTTCTCGCTCCAGTGCGCCACTATGGATGTGCTGGCGGAGCTGGGCGATGCGGTGCTGATCTATACGGAAAAGGCAAAGCGGGAGAATATCCATATCATCTACCAGGAGCCGGAAATGCTGCCCTTCGTCTACGGCGACAAGAACCGCATCCGGCAGGTGTTCATCAACGTCATTGACAACGCCATCAAGTATTCCAACCCTGGCAGCACCATCACGGTGAGCGCCGAGGAAGTGGGAAACATGATTCAGGTGACTATCACCGATAACGGCGTGGGCATCAGCGCCGCTGACCTGCCTCGTGTCAAGACCAAGTTTTTCAAGGCGAACCATACCCGGCGTGGATCGGGCATCGGGCTTGCTGTGGCAGATGAGATCATCACCATGCACGGCGGCAGACTGGATATCACCAGCGAACTGAACGTGGGAACAAATGTGACCATCACCCTCCCGGTAGAGGCGCAGCGCCGCAGCAGTGCCGCAACATAATCTCTCTGTTAGGGGCGATAATTCAGCGACCAAAAGCCTCCCTTGAAAAGGGAGGGGGACCAGCGAAGCTGGTGGAGGGATTTCAGTGAAATCTTTTCCCGAAAGTTTTGACCTCAAACAATAACCCCTCAGTCATCATCATGTCCATCGGCATGGTGGTGGGCATTGCAGTTGCCATCGGTCTGTTTGTGTTCCTGCCGAAGTTCCTCATCGGACAGCTCATCGCCCACACCGCCATCCCGGACAACAGCCGCTTTGTGCGGTCGCTGCTGGAGGGCATCATCAAGATCGCTATTTTCCTGGGGTATATGGCGTGTACCGGCATGATGAAAGCATATCCGCCGTACCTATGAATAAGAAACCACGGCGCGGCACCAGCTTTATCTTTATCACGCTGATCGTCAGCATCCTGGTGGAAACGGTGCTGGAACTGCCCTATGGCGACCATGAACCTCTCCAGTATCTATGCGGCACATGGGAATTTTTCGGGCTGGAATTTCGGGTGGGCGAGGGCGTCCTCATCCCACGGCAGGATACGGAGACCCTGGTGGAAACGGTGCTGGAACTGCGAAAGGGTGCGCCGTCTACCTGTCTGCTGGATCTTTGCAGCGGTTCGGGCTGTATCCCGGCGGCGGTATCGGCGCATCTGCCGGATGTCACCGGGGCAGTGCTGGAACTGTCGCCGGATGCCCTGCCGTATCTGCGGCAGAACCTGCACCGCCACGCACCCCAGCTGCAATGCTGTGCCGGCGATGTGCTGTGTCCGCCGGCGGCGCTGCTGGAACAGCAGTATCACATCATCACCTGTAATCCGCCTTACCTCACCGCAGCTGATATGGAACAGCTTCAGCCGGAAGTCGCCCACGAACCGGAGACCGCCTTGTTCGGCGGCACGGACGGGCTGGACTTCTACCGAAAGCTGACCATGCTCTGAAACCGGCGCTCCTGCCGGGCGGCTGGCTGGTGTATGAGGTAGGCGCAGGACAGGCGGCAGATGTGGAACAGATCTTTCGGAAAAACGGCTATGCCCAGGTACACACCGTCCCCGACCTCACAGGCATTGGACGAGTGGTGCTGGGGCAGAAAGCTGAAATATAGCCTTCTCTTACAGAGGAAGGCGGCACACAGTGCGGTCGGAGTCCCAGACGAATATGGCTCGCCCGCAAATGCCCGGTAAGTTGATACATCCATACCAGATAAAGGACGATATTTTATGGCAAAAGCAGATCTGAAAAAGAAAGTGGTGCTGGACATCCCCACCACCGAGGAAGAAAAGAAAAAAGGCACTCCAGAGTGCCATTGCACATATTACAAAGGTATACGGCACAGGTGCGATCATGCGTCTGGGCGAGAATAAGGCGAACCTCAATGTAGAGGCGATCCCTACCGGCTCGATGATGCTGGACATGGCGCTGGGCATCGGCGGCGTGCCACGGGGACGTATCGTGGAGCTGTACGGTCCGGAAAGCTCCGGTAAGACCACCGTTGCCCTGCACATCATTGCCGAGGCGCAGAAGATGGGCGGCGAAGTGGCATTCATCGACGTGGAACACGCCCTCGACCCCACCTATGCCGAGGCGCTGGGCGTCAACATCGACAGCCTGCTGGTTTCTCAGCCGGACAGCGGCGAGCAGGCGCTTGAAATTGCAGAGGCGCTGGTGCGTTCTGGTGCGATTGACGTGCTGGTTGTGGACTCTGTGGCAGCCCTCACCACCAAAGCGGAGATCGACGGCGAAATGGGTGACAGCCACGTGGGACAGCTGGCGAGACTGATGTCCCAGGCAATGCGAAAGCTGACTGCCGTCATCTCCAAGTCCAAGTGCGTGGCAATCTTCATCAACCAGGTCCGGGAAAAGATCGGCGTTATGTACGGCAACCCGGAGACAACGCCCGGCGGCCGTGCGCTGAAGTTCTACGCCTCTGTCCGCATGGAAGTGCGCCGTGGCGAACCCATCAAGGACGGCAGCAGCCAGATCGGTAACCGCACTAAGGTGAAGATCAACAAGAATAAGGTGGCGCCGCCGTTCCGTGAGGCAGAATTTGACATCCTCTATGGACAGGGCATCTCCCGCACCGGCGAGGTCATTGACGTGGCGGTGGAACTGGGCATCGTGAAAAAAGGCGGCGCATGGTTCAGCTATGAGGATCAGAAGCTGGGACAGGGCAGAGAAAATGCCAAGAAGACTCTGGAAGAGAACCCCGATCTGATGAAGGAGATCGAGGACAAGATCATGGAACATAAGGACGAGCTGATGGCAACGTCCAAGAAGAAAAAAAGAAGAAGTCCAAGCTGGAAGAGGCTGCGGCAAAGGCAGCCGGCGGAGAGGATGCTGAACCCGGCGATATCGTTGAGGTAGAGGGCGACGGCGAGTTCAACTCTCTGGAAGAGGGCGAGAGCCTGGACATCAGCGCCGAGGACGACTTCGAGGAATTCGATCCGGCATAAGGTGACGGCAGATGACCATTACCACACTCAGCGCCCATAAGGGCAATACCTGGAAGATCGAACTGGACGATTCGGGAGAGCTGTTCTTTCTCCATGTTTCCGTGGTGCAGCGGTGCGGCCTCCGAAAGGGCATGACGCTGACACCGCAGCAGTGGGAACAGGTGCAGACCGCAGAGCTTTCCCGGAAGGCATACCAGTACGCCTGCTTTCTGCTGGACAACCGGGGCTACAGCTATCAGGAAATGTTCCGCAAGCTGGAGCCGAAGTATCCCCAGGCGGTGTGTTTCGCCACGGTGGATCGCCTGGCGAAATACGGGCAGATCAACGACCGTGCCTATGCGGAACAGCTGGCGCATCATTACGTTGCCGTAAAGCGGTTCGGGATGCGCCGGGCGTTTCAGGAGATGCGCCGCCGGGGACTGCTGGAAGAGCATATCACCGAGGCGCTGGAACCGTATGAGGACGAAGTCACCGGCGAGATCCTGATGGAACTGGTGGAGGGAAAATACCGGAAGTATTTTCTCGACCCGGACGACCGCCGCACCATTGAAAAGGGCAAGGCGGCACTGGTGCGCCAGGGCTATCGGTTCGGTGAGATCAACGCAGCTGTCCGGGCATTCCTGGAGGAACAGCTGGAAGAGGAATAGGGGAAAAAGAAATACCTATGGCAACACCGTGCAAAACCGTCAGACGGATTTTGCGCAGTGCTGTCCGATACGGAGGTGTAAAAAATGCGTCAGAGACAGCGTATGCTGAAATGTGCTGTGCTGGCTGCCCTGTTTGTTCTGGGCGGCGCCTGCACCAAGATCAATGCGCCGGCAGCCAATGCCAGACAGACCCATGAGGCGGTCATGGCGGCGGCGTCTGCGGCAGACAACACAACAATATCCACCACAGAGACCACGGCGAATACCACTGCTGCGGTCACGACAACCACAACCGTAACTACCACCATAACAACAACGACCACAACCACAACTACGACTGCGCCGGGACTCTGCGCTCCGTTTATTGACGAAAGCGCCAATATCGACCCAAACAAGCCCATGGTGGCGCTGACCTTTGACGATGGTCCGGGACAGTATACCAACAGCATCCTGGACACCCTTTCCGCATACAATGCTCACGCTACCTTTTTTGTGGTGGGGCAGAACATCGACGAGGAGACAGGCGCTGTGATGCAGCGTGCCGTGGGGATGGGCTGCGAGATCGGCAGCCATACCCAGAATCACGCTGACCTGGTGAAAGCGGATGCGGACACATTCCGGCAGCAGATACAACAGGCGGACGAGAACATTCTGAAAGCCATCGGGCGCTATCCCTATTTTCTGAGACCGCCTTACGGGGACTTCAACGATGACGTGCGCCGCCATGTGGGAAAGCCGCTGGCGTTCTGGTCGGTGGACACCAAGGACTGGAAGACCCGGAACACCGCCACCGTTAGTGCAGCGCTGAATAACATCGAGGACGGAGACGTGGTGCTGATGCACGACATCTACGGCGAAACGGCAGATGCCGTGGCGCAGATCGTGCCGTCTCTGGTGCAGCAGGGCTACCAGCTGGTGACACTCAGCGAACTGACCTATTACCGGGGCGTGGAGATGGAAAACGGCATGATCGTGTTCAATATCCACCCGGCTAAGCCCAACTATAAGCTGCCGCCCGACCCGGATGTTCCCGAGCCGGAGACCACGGCACCTGCCGCAGAGACTACGACGGAACCAGCGGCAGCACAGTAAAAATCAGCCTCCCCTGAAAGGGGTGACTCCCCCACGGGGTGGGGAGATGCCCGCAGGGCAGAGGGACCGCTCAGTACGAGGGGGACCGCCGTTAGGCGGTGGAGAGGTTTTTCGTAAAATCTTTTTATAGCGTTTTCGGCATAAGTGGAGACCCCTCAGTCAGTGCTGCGCACTGCCAGCTCAGCACAAGGCACGCCCTTCGGGTGCCCTTTCAGGGGAGCCTCACTTGTCAAACTTCATTTTTGAAAATTGATTTATGTGGCGAAAACTGCTATACATATTATAAAAAACAATCGCATGGAGGAAAATAACTATGCCAATTCGTGTGGGCATGGTCTCTCTGGGATGTTCCAAGAATCTGGTAGATTCCGAGCGTATGCTGGCAAAGCTGCGTGCGCACGGCTATCAGCTTGTGACAGAGCCCGGCGAGGCGGAAATTGCCATTGTCAACACCTGCGGATTCATTCAGTCCGCCAAAGAAGAAGCCATTGAGACCATCCTGGAACTGGGTGCGCTGAAAAAAGACGGCACGCTGAAAAAGATCATCCTCACCGGATGTCTCACCGAGCGCTATAAAGAAGAGGCGGCGGAGCTGTTCACAGAGGCAGATGCTGTTATCGGCATCGGCGACAACCGGGACATTGTGGATATTCTCGACCACGTTCTCGCCGGCGAGCGTGTGGTGCGTTTCGGCAAGAAGAGCGATGCCGAAATGAAGGGTGACCGCATTATCACCACCCTGCCGTTTTTCGCCTATCTGAAAATCGCCGAGGGCTGTTCCAACAACTGTACCTACTGCGCCATCCCTGCCATCCGTGGCCCGTACCGCAGCGTCCCCATGGAGGATGTGCTGGAAGAGGCACACTGGCTGGCAGAGCATCACGTGACAGAACTGGTGGTCATTGAACAGGATACCACCCGGTACGGCTGCGACCTGTACGGCAAGTCCAGACTGCCGGAACTGCTCCGGGAGCTGTGTCACATCGACGGCATCCGCTGGGTGCGTGTGCTGTACTGTTATCCGGAACGCATCACCGATGAGCTGCTGGATGTGCTGGCGGAAGAGCCGCACATGGTGCCGTATCTGGATCTGCCCATCCAGCACTGTGACGGAGAGATCCTCCGCCGGATGCACCGTCCGGGCAATGAGGAGACCCTGCGGAAAACCATCGCCCACATCCGGGAGCGTGTGCCGGATATCACCCTGCGCACCACCCTTATCACCGGATTCCCCGGCGAGACCAAGGAACAGTTCAACCGGCTGGGCGATTTCGTTCAGGATATGCAGTTCGATCACCTGGGCTGTTTCGCCTATTCCGAAGAGGAAGGCACAAAGGCTGCCGAGTTTGAAGATCAGATCGACGAGGATGTCCGGGCGCACCGTGCGGATATCATCATGGAACAGCAGGCAGAAGTCAGCGCCGCCAAGAATGCGGCAAAGCTGGGCAAGCGCATGACCGCCGTAGTCGAGGGCTATGACAAGTACGCCGGATGCTACTTCGGCAGAACCGCAGCCGATGCGCCGGATATTGACGGCAAGGTGTTCATCAAGAGCGACAGCCGCCTGCGTCTGGGACAGTATATTACCGTTGAAGTTTTCGACACCATGGACTACGACCTGCTGGCAGAGGAGGTAACCGATGAACCTGCCGAATAAACTGACGCTGATGCGTGTGATACTCATACCTTTTTTCTGGTGATGATCTATGTGGACGCCATTCCGCTCCACTTTTTGTGGGCGCTGGTGATCTTTGCGGCGGCATCTCTCACGGATATGCTGGACGGTAAGATCGCCCGTGCCAGAGGGCTGGTGACCAACTTCGGAAAATTCCTGGATCCCCTGGCGGATAAGGTGCTGGTCATCACGGCGCTGACCGTTTTGTGGAACTGAAAGAGTTCCGGATGTCTGCCATTCCGCTGGTCATCATCATTGCCAGAGAGTTTATGGTCTCCGGTCTGCGGCTGCTGGCTGCGGAAGAGGGCGTTGTCATCGCCGCCGGCATCTGGGGCAAGCTGAAAACCGCTTTCACCATGGTGACCATCGTGGGCGTTGTGGCATATCTGTCTCTGGCGTATGACTTCGGTCTGGCTGTGCCGGATTTCGTGAGAACGTGGATCCTGGGCGGACTGATCTGGATTTCCACCATCCTGACCATCATTTCCGGTCTGGTCTATCTCAAGGGCTGCTGGATATTGACGGGGATAAGTAAAGGCAATATCGCACAAATCGACAGTAAGCGGAAAAACAAAAAAGAACCGCATTGCTTTCGGGAATAATCCCGGCGGCAGTGCGGTTTTTCGTGTGCTTGTGTGATTTGACAAATATCGGTGTGTGTGGTATACTGAGAGTCTGAGGGCTTATCGTAACGGTAGGCGGTTTGTTTCTGCTCCCACTGTGCATTTGCAGCAGATGGGAGGTGATCGGTATGATGGATCAATATGTCACCTTTGGTGATTTGCTAAAGATCTGTAGTGTTCTGCTGAGTCTGGCAAATTTGATCGCTTACATTTACTATAATCATAAACATAGTAACCAGCATCACCATGAAAAGAAAAAAATAACCGCCCACAGCTCGCTACTTTGTGGCGGTTATTTCCTTAACCAAAACAGTGGGAGCATACCGCTTGCTTGGTAGGCTCTCTTTCTATTTTATTATAATACACCGCAGCAGGTTTGTCAAGGGGGGTGCCCGAAAATCTCAATATTTTTCTCTGTTTCTATAGACAAACCACGAAAAGTATGCTATAATAACAAAGAGATGCGCATTCTCAGCGGCACAGTTCGTCAGAATGCCGAAAAATGAATACATTTCTCCACATCTGTGGAAAATCATAGGAAAGGATCAAACCATTATGAAGAATACCGCAACCAAGATCAACTGGAAAGGCATGGAGTGCATTCAGCTCTGCGCCGGAGGCTATACCGCACTGATCGCTCCGGGCATCGGCTCCAACGTGCTGCGTCTCCACGATGACGCACACGGCGTGGAATTTTTCCGCTGGGACGAGAACAACACCCCGGAGGACATCAAGCAGTCTGCCGAAGTCTGGGGACTGCCCACCCTGTATCTGCCGAACCGTTTTGCAGACGGTGTGCTGAAAACCTCTGATGCGACTTACCAGCTACCGGTCAACGAGGCTGCGCCGTTCCACAACCACATTCACGGATTCCTGCACAAGCGGGAACACCGTAGTGGCATACTCTGCCAACGAAGAGGGCGCATGGCTGCGGACTGCTTATATGTACAACGAAAGCGACCCGTTTTTTCAGTATATGCCCCTGCCGTTCACCGCAGAGTTTTTTTTTGTGCTGAGTGAATACGGTCTGGAATACAAGTTCTCCATCATCAACCAGTCCCAGAAACAGCTGCCCATTTCCGTGGCGACCCACACCACCATTTCCGCACCGTTCGTAGACGGCGCAAAGGAAGAGGATATCCGCATCCAGGCTCCGGTTGTGGAGAAGTGGACGCTGAACGAACGCTGTCTGCCCACCGGCGAGATCCTGCCGCTGAGCGACTATGATAAGGCTTATCTGAACGGCACGACCTGCCCGGTAAAGCGCATTGTGGATAACGATATGTACACCGCCGGCAAGCTGAGTTACCGTGGAAAGCCGTTCCGTGGCGTACTGATGACTGACACCGCCAGCAAAAAGGGTATCGGCTATGAGGTATCGGACGGCTACCACTTCTGGATTCTGTGGAATGACCGTGGCGAAAAGCACTACTTCTGCCCGGAGCCGATGACCGCAATGATCGATGCGCCGAATCTGGATATGCCGGCAGAAAAGACCGGCTACACCGAACTGCCCAGCGGTGCGATCTACCACCTGGCACAGCATTTCTTCACCATCCTGCCGGAAGAGGCATAAACGCCGGCTGACACTGCTTTTTCGATATTGTAACATTACATATACCGTAGGGGCGAACATCGTTCGCCCGGGATGTCCGAGACTCCTCCGTCAAGCCTGCGGCTTGCAAAAAGTCTCCTCTCATAGAGGAGATGCCCGACAGGGCAGAGGAGTATTTAGTTTCCCTTGAAAAGGGGGATTTCAAAAAGCTACTCTTCTTTTTTTTTTCTTTCCTGAAAAGAAAAAAAGAAGCAAAAAAGAAAAGCTTACCGCCTACCCTTTTATGAAAAGGCAATGTATCGCACGACTGGCAGTGTGACTCCTCCGTCAAGCCTGCGGCCCACCTCCTCTAGGAGAGGAGGCTTATATTGGATTTTCCAAACAAAAATACCCAACCTCAAGTGAACACTGGACACCCTGCCCTCTGTTCACTTTGTTCTATCCGAAGAAAGGAGACCGCCCATGCAAATACAGGAAACCCTTTCCCGTCTGGACACCCTGCTGCACCAGTGCAAACTGGACGAGGCAGAGGTCTGCCTTTACCCAAGCCATCGCCCAGGCGCAGGCAGAGCAGGACATGGAAAGCGAAAAGCTCCTGCGCAACGAGCAGATCGGGTTTTACCGGGACTGCGGCAAGTTTCCCCAGGCGCTGGGCACCGCCGCCAAAGCCCGTGCCCTGTTCGAAAACGCCGGGGACACCCACAGCATTTCCTACGCCACCACCCTGCTGAACTGCGCCAACGCCTATCGTGCTGCCGGGAAGTACCAGGATGCCTTTGCCGCCTTTGAGAGACTGTGCAGCAGCTTTACGACGCTTTGCTGCCGCCCACAGACGGCAGAGTTGCCAGCCTCTGGAACAACCTGGCGCTGCTCTGCCAGGAGACGGAACAATGGGAACGGGCGTGCAGCTGTCTGCGCCGGGCGCTGGAACTGGTGCAGAATGACCCCGATCCCACCCGAACCGGCATCTCTGCGGCGAATCTGGCGGTGTCCCTGCTCCGGCTGCACCGGACCGAAGAGGCGCTCTCTTACCTGGAGCAGGCGGACCGCATCCTTGCCGGAAAAACGCCCTCGGATTTTCACTACAGCGCCGTCCTCGCCGGGTTCGGCGATGCGTATTACCAGCAGGGAAAGTTTGAACTGGCGGCGGATGCCTACGAAAAAGCCCTGCCGGAAATCGAACTGCACATGGGGCGCAACAACTTTTATGATATCGTCTCCGACAATCTGACCCAGACCTATGCCAGACTGAGCGGCAGCCGTCCGGCGTTTTCTGGGCTGGAACTCTGCCGGAAGTACTATGACGCTTTCGGCGCACCCATGCTGGAACGAAATTTCGGGGACATTCTGCCCCGGCTGGCGGTGGGACTCGCCGGCGAAGGCTCGGAGTGCCTGGGCTATGACGATGCCCTGTCCCGTGACCACGACTTCGGCGCAGGGTTCTGTATCTGGGTGCCGGACGATCTCCCGGAAGAGACAGTTCAGCGGCTGCAAAGTGCCTATGCCGCCCTGCCTAAAAGCTATTACGGTATCACCCGGACGGAAATGCCCGAGGCAGACGGCAGAGTGGGCGTGTGCCGGCAGAGTGCCTTTTTCCGGCGGCTGCTGGGAACGCCCGGCGTGCCGTGGACGGAACAGGAATGGCTTGCCGTCGGGGACGGAATGCTGGCGGCGGCGTGCAGCGGCGCTGTGTTCCGGGACGATGCCGGAGCATTTTCCGGCGTGCGCCGCAGGCTGGCGCTGGGCTATCCGGAAGAGGTGCGGCTGCGGCGGCTGGCACAGGCGCTGGGACGCATGGCGCAGTGCGGACAGTATAACTATTCCCGGATGCGCAGCCGGGGCGATATTCCCACGGCACAGCTGTATCTGGCAGAGTTCTGCAAAGCCGCCATGCAGGCAAAACACCTGCTCTGCGGCAGATATGCGCCCTATGAAAAATGGCTGCTGCGCAGTACCGGAGAACTGCCCGGCAGCGAGAAACTGGCACAGGAGATTCGGCAGCTGCTGTGCCTGTCTCCGGCAGAGGACGGCAGCCAGTACATCGAATCCATTTGCAGCTGCATCAGAAAGGAGACCGCAGACATGGAGACAAGACCCCAAGAGAATACCGGCGCATTCCTGGCGGAAAACGCCAAAGCGCTGGCGGCGCAGGCACAGGCGCTGGAAAAGCACAAAGCCACAGTAGAGCGTCTGACGGAATTGGAATTCCGCACATTTGACAAGGTGCAGGGCATCGGCGGACGGGCTGACTGCCAGGACGACTGGGAGACCTTTTCCATCATGCGCCGCAGCCAGTATCTGCCCTGGGAAGAGGAACTGCTGGAGCAGTGGCTTGCGGCATTCCAGGCGGCGGCAGATGCCGGACGCAATCTCATTATGGGAAAAGATGCCCGGATGATGGAAAGCACAGACCCGGCAGAATATGCCGCCTTTGCAGACCAGCTTCCGGCGCTTTCGCCGGAATTTGTCCAGCTCCGGGAGGCGGTCATCGCCATTCAGATCCCGTGGATGGAGGAATTTGCGGCGCAGTATCCCAATCTGGCATCCCGTGCCAGAGTCATTCACACGGCAGAAGATTCCCCGGCGCAGACCTCCTATGAGACCTATCTCCGGGGTGAGCTTTCCGTGTATCCCTTTGAGATCCTGTACGGTTACGGCAGATGGGTGGTATCCCTGTACCAGTCCGGTGAAAATCTCACGTGCCTGACTATGGCGGAGACCGTCCGTGCGTATGGATACGGCTCACTGGAGGACGCAGAAAAAGCATGCGGAGAAACACCGCTCAGCGGCATTCCACTGCATCTCTGAGCCACGACAGAAAAGGAGAACCGACATGAAAAAAAGACAGCGTTTCGCCGCTTTGCTCCTTGCGGCAGGGATGACCGTTTCCGTTGCCGCACCCCTGGCGCAGCGGCGGAGACTACGGACAAGACAGCCGACATGACCGCATTCTACCAGGAATGGAAGTCGAAATATGTGCGGCAGAATCCCTATGTGACAGACGAGACCCAGTACTATGTGTACTACAGCGAGGATACCTACAGCGGCGGCGAGCCTGTGCCGGTGACAGTTTCCGAGGCGCACGGCTACGGGATGCTGATCGCCGTTTCCATGGCGGACTATGACCCGGATGCCAGAGCAATTTTTGACGGCATGGTGCGGTATTACCAGGCGCACCCCAGCGAGATCGGATTGCATCTGATGGCGTGGCAGCAGAGCGACAACGGAAAGTCTCTGACGGAGACGGACGGCGCAGACTCTGCTACGGACGGAGACATGGACATCGCCTATGCCCTGCTCCTGGCGGACAAGGTCTGGGGCAGCGGCGGCAGCTACGACTACGCCGCCATGGGAAAGGCTGTGATCGGGGACATCATGACCTATGAAGTGAACCAGGAGACCTGGACGCTGAGCCTGGGCGACTGGACTTATGGGGAGAGCTCCGACAGCAAATACTACGGTGCGACCCGGGCATCCGACTTTATCCTGCAGTATCTGCCGGTGTTTGCGGCGGTCTCCGGGGACGACCGCTGGACAAAGGTCTATGACAGCACCAACGCCATCATTGACAGCATGGTGGACAAATACGGCACGGGACTGCTCCCGGACTTTCTCATTCCCGACGGCAAAGGCGGTTACCAGCCGGCGCCGGAAAACTATCTGGAGGATGTGACCGACGGACAGTACGGCTATAACAGCTGCCGTATCCCGTGGCGCATCGGCATGGATGCGGAGAACAATCCGGCGGCGAGAAAGTGCGTGGATGCGCTGAACCGGTTCATTCAGAAACAGACCGGCGGCGACCCGTGGGAGATCATGGCAGGCTATACGCTGGAGGGAAAGCCCACCGCAGACTATAACGACCTCTGTTTCACCGCACCGTTCCTGGTGGCGGCGAAGTACAGCGAGGATGCAGACTGGAACGAACAGCTCCGGGACTGCGTGGTGAATTACGGGGGACGACGTCTACTTCGGAGACACCATCAAAATGCTGTGTCTGATCGTGGATGCCGATGCCTGGATGGTGCCGGAGACCGGGGAGACTGAGACAAAGGGCGATGTGAACCTGGACGGCAGCGTCACCATGGGCGACATGGTGCTGCTGCTTCGGCATCTGCTCGGCAGCGAGACGCTGACCCAGGCGCAGGCGGCACAGGCTGACCTGCATCCGGACGGCGTGGTCAACGGACTGGATCTCTGCCGGATGAGACAGGTGCTGAATGGGTAAAACAGGATAAAGAAAAAAACCGTCTTCCACACACAATTATGTGGAAGACGGTTTTATTTGTATGAGTACTAAGTGAAAATCAAACTGTTTGTGCAGTTAAAGTCAAGCCAAGCGGCTTCATAATCTTTACCAGAGTTTCAAGGTTGGGAACGGTTTTGCAGGACTCAATTCTTGCAATAGAGGACTGCGGCATATGACACATATCAGCAAGTTCCCTCTGAGCATATCCTAAAGCGTTGCGCTGTTCAATCACAGCAGAGATAATAGCTGCCACGGTTTCCATTTCTTCCACATCTGCTTTTCCCTGCGGACTGGTTGTTTTAACGTGTCCTTTATAGTCATTCCATGTCCTCATAGATCATTTCCCCTTTCTGAATAAATAATCATCTCGCTCAGACTTTGCTTTTTCAATCTCACGCTTTGGCGTTTTTTGCGTTTTCTTTCTGAAATGATGCAGCAGTACAAAAGTGTCATTACAGCAGTAAAAATAAAAAACTCTGTTATTTCCTGGTCTCAGCTCCCAGATATCTTCTTCAATGTGTTTTGTAATATTATTTGGAAGTCGTGTACCATTATTCTGAAGCAGCTGAATATGAAGCATCAGCTGTTTATGCTGTATTCTGGAATCTTTGCTGCTGTTCGATTTTTCCCGTAATTCCTCAAGGAAATTCCAGACATCCGACTCGCCGTTTTCCTTTTCATAAAATTCAATTTCATACATGGTATTATCTCCGCAGGCTTTACTTCTATTCTTATGATAGCACAAATGCTATCATAAGTCAATAGGGAAAACGGTAATTTGTGCGGTATTGCTTACCCCTTCGACGGCATCACCTTTGCCAGAGCGCCTGCCAGACCGGACAGCGGCAGGGTCTGGAGCCAGATACGTCCCGGACCGGTGACCTTGGTGTTGAACAGCCCTTCGCCGCCCAGCAGCACATTGCCCACGCCCTTGACCATTTCCACATCCAGGGTGCAGGTCGCCTCCATGGCTGCCAGATTGCCGGTGTCCACCATCATGGTCTGTCCCGGTGCCAGGTCATATGCCACCACGCTGCCGTCGATCTCCAGGAACAGCATACCGCTGCCGGAGAATTTCTGCATGATAAAGCCCTCGCCGCCGAAAAAGCCGCCGGCAATTCTCTTCTGGAAGAACAGCTCAAAATTGACGGTGGATTCCGACGCCAGAAACGCCGACTTCTGCGCAATGATGGAGCGCTGCGGCGTGATCTGGATGGGCATGATCTCACCCGGCACAGCGGGTGCAAAGGCGATCATGCCCTGACCGCCTTTGGCGGTGTAGTGGTTCTGGAACATCGCCTCGCCGGTAAACGCACGGCTGAACATCTTGCCCAGTCCGCCGCCTTTGGTCTGCATCTCCATGTTGGGCGTCATCCATGCCATTGCCCCTTTCTGGCACAGAATGGTCTCTTCCGGGTCGGCGGTCACAACGACCACCGGATAGGGCTGTCCCTGAATCTGATACTGCATAATAACATCCTCCTGGTTTTGGCGTATTCCCGTTTGCGGGAACACGGTTTTGTGTGTTTAGGCGGTGTCGCCTTTATCCCTGCAATCCCTTTGCGCCGATGTGTACCTCTCCGGCGTGGAGCGTTTCCACATTGCCGAAGCTGTCCCGTACCACTAAGCCGCAGTCATCGGCAATTTCCAGCACGGCGACCTTTTTTGACCGTGCCGTCATCCTTTGCCAGCTCCACGGTCTGCCCGATGAGACAGGAACGGCTGCGGTATTCCGTCAGAAAACGCCGCTCCGGAAGTCCCTGGAGCGCCTGCTCCATCTCGTACAGCACCGCCGCCAGCAGCTGCGCCCGACAGACGTGGGTGTCCGGCATGGATTCTTCCAGTGAAGTCACCGTGTGCCGCAGTTCCTCCGGCAGGGCGATGCTGGTGTTCCGGATGTTGATGCCAATGCCGATGATGGCGTGTTCCAGCTTGCCGGATTCCAGGCTCACGCCGCCTTCGGTGAGAATGCCGCAGAACTTTTTCCCGTGCAGATACAGGTCGTTTACCCACTTGATCTGCACCTGTGTGCTGTAAAGGGCATCAATGGCTCTGGCGGCAGCGACGGCGGCGCAGGCAGTCAGCAGCGGCGCATCCTGCAGAGAGACCGCCTTGGACAGGATCATAGAGAAGTACAGTCCCGATCCGGCAGGGGGACACAAAAGTGCGGCCCTGTCTGCCTTTTCCGGCAGTCTGGCAGTTGGCGGCAACCACTGTGCCGTGCTTTGCCCCGTCCCGCACCAGCGCCTTGCAGGTGTTGTTGGTGGAGGGAAGTTCCGGGTAGACATACAGGGGATGTCCCAGGATGCGGCTGTGGAGATAGGGACGGACGGTCTCTTCCGTCAGCAGGTCTATGCCCTGTGCCAGCCGATAGCCGGTCTTTTTCTTTGCCTCGATGGGAAAGCCCTCTTCCTGTAACAGGCGGACAGCTTTCCACACAGCGTTTCGGCTCACGCCCAGCTTTTTGCGCCAGGGTCTCGCCGGAGAGATACTGTCCGGCGGCCTCCGTCAGACAAGTAGCAACGGCATCTTTTACACGCATGGTCTGTCATGCTCCTTTTCAAATTTTGTGGATTTTTGGAATTTTTTATTATATAGGATTTTCATGATGTTGTCAAAAAATTGTTTGCGGCAGAAGGCGTTTTCCTATAACCGTAGGGGCGAACATCGTTCGCCCGGGACTCCTCTGACTCCACCGGCACTGCGTGCCACCTCCTCTAGAAGAGGAGGCTTTGCGAAAAATGTCTCCTCTTTTTAGAGGAGATGCCCGATAGGGCAGAGGAGTCTTTGCCTCCCTTGAAAAGGGAGGTGGATGCTCCGTAAGGAGCAGACGGAGGATAATCCCCTGTCAGCTAACGCTGACATCCCAGCACAAGGCACACCCTACGGGCGCCTTTTCAAGAGGAACTTTCTTGAAGATTGGTTTGTTTGAAAAAAGACCACCGTAGGGGCGAACATCGTTCGCCCGAGACTCCTCCATCAAGCCTGCGGTTTGCCACCTCGTACTGAGCGGTCCCCTTTGTCACCTACGGTGACATTTCCCCACCCCGTGGGGAATCACCTCTAAAAGAGGAGGCTTTGCGAAATAGTCTCCTCTCATAGAGGAGATGCCCGGCAGGGCAGAGGAGTCAGATGTTGAACAGCCTCTCCCCATTCCGGCAAGTCTGCTCCAGAATCGTCTGCGTATCCGTCCCACGAACCAATGCCGCCGCCTCGGCAGTATAAGGGATCATACGGCTGTCACAGCGCTTTCCCCGGAACGGCACCGGCGCCATATACGGGCAGTCCGTCTCCAGCACCAGCTTGTCCTCCGGCACTTCCGCCAAGGCTTTCAGCGCCTTTTGGCATTCTTAAAGGTCAGCACGCCGGTGAAACCGATGTACATTCCCAGTTTCAGTACCTCTCTGGCGGTCTCGGCACTGCCGGAAAAGCAGTGTACCACGCCACGGGGACGCATCTCCCGTAAGATGTTCACATAGTCCTCGGTGCAGTCCCGGGCGTGGATGATGACCGGCAGATCCAGCTGTTTCGCCAGATCCAGCTGCTCCCGGAACAACCGGATCTGTACATCCCGGTCATAGCCCTCATAGTGATAGTCCAGCCCGATCTCGCCCACGGCAACCACTCTGGGGTCTGCCGCCATGCGCTCCAGCTGCGCCAGATAATCTGCCGGCTGCTGCCCGGCGGTCTCCGGGTGGATGCCTACGGCGGCATAGAGGTAGTCGTAGCGCCTGGTCAGTGCGATGCCGGCGGCACTGTCCTCCAGCGTCGTTCCGGCGAGAACGGCGTGGACGATGCCCTCTTTTCGGGAGCGCATCCAGCACCTGGTCACGGTCCTCGTCAAAGGCGCTGTCGGTGTAGTGGCTGTGGGTGTCAAAAATCTGCGTAAACATAGGGACTTCCTTTTCTCCGGAATGCCTGTGCGGTTGTGGGGTTTACTGAAAAAATCCCTGCCGGACAAGCGAAATCTATTCATATCTAAGACTTGCAATTTTTCCAGTTTCGTGCTATACTAAAGGGTATGCCGGCGAATGCAGCCGAATTTTCGGCGCTGCTCCCGGTCATAAAAAACGCAGTTTCATCATACCATATTTGATAGAAAAATGCAAGTGAGCGTGTTCAGACGCTGGGCAGGTCATTTTTTCAGAAAGTTACCCGGTGTGCCTTGTGCTGAACCGGATATCGTAAGTTAATGTAGGCTCCCCTAACAGGGCACCCGAAGGGCGTGCCTTGTGCTGAGCTGGCAAGCCGTAGGCTTGACTGAGGGGTCAATCCTCCTGTCAGTTTGCGCTGACAGTTCAACACAAGACACACCCCTCAGACATCCTGTCAAGGGGAACCCATAAAACACATACCGCCGTTTCAGCGGCGAAAACCGTATCCAAAAAGGAACGTGATAGATCATGGAACAAGAACAGCAAAAACGCTATCGTGCATGGGCGGAGATCGACCTGAACGCCCTGACCCATAATGTACAGACCGTGCAGAAACTTCTGCCGGCGCAGACCCAGTATATGGCAGTGGTAAAAAGCCAACGCCTATGGCCACGGAGATGAGGCGATCTGCCGGAAACTCTGGGAACTGGGTGTGCGCTGGTTCGCCGTCTCCAATCTGGAAGAGGCGCTTTCCGTGCGCCAGTTCTGCCCTTACGGCGAGATTTTCATTCTGGGCTATACGCCGCCGGAATTTGCGCCGGAGCTGGCACGGAACAACATCATCCAGGGCGTGCTGTCCATGGAATATGCCCGTCAGCTCCAGCACTTCGCCCACCAGCCGGTGCGCTGTCATATCAAGCTGGATACCGGCATGGGACGCATCGGGTTCCGGGGCGATTCTCCGGCGGAATGCGCCAAGGCGCTGCTGCCCCTGTTTGACCTGGAAAAGCTGTCTATCGAGGGCATTTACACCCATTTCGCTGTGGCAGATTCTCCCGAGGCAGACGATGTGGCATATACCCAGGCGCAGGAGGACAGCATCGTTGCCGTTTATGACGAACTGGCAAAGCTGGGGCATCCGCTGAAGCATCTCCACTTCATGAACAGCGCCGCCACCGTGACACGCCCCAACCCCAGGGCAACGCTGGCACGGGTGGGCATTATTATGTACGGCTTAGAGCCGAACTATCCCATTCACGTTCCCATGGAGCTGCATCCGGTGATGTCGCTCCGAGCGTGGTCTCCCACGTCAAGACCGTGGAGGCTGGTGCGTGCATCAGCTACGGCAGAACATATACCGCTCCGGGAACACGCACCATCGCCACAGTCACCATCGGCTATGCAGACGGCTATGCCCGGCTGCTGTCCAATAAGGCAGAGGCACTGCTCCACGGCAGACGCTGCCCCATTGTGGGACGTGTCTGCATGGATCAGCTCATGCTGGATGTGACCGATGTGCCGGAAGAAGTCAAGCCCGGCGATGTGGTCACCATGTTCGGCACAGACGGCGGCGAGACCATCACCGCCGATGAGCTGGCAGCACTGTACGGGACGATCGGCTATGAGATCATCTGCGGCATTTCAAAACGTGTGCCGAGAGATGTGATCGGGGCGTAAGGAACGGCGTCGGAAAAGAGCAAAGACTCCTCAGTCAAGCCTGCGGCTTGCCAGCTCCTCTATGAGAGGAGCCAAAAGAAAAGTCTCCTCTTATAGAGGAGATGCCCGACAGGGCAGAGGAGTCGGTTTACCCACTTCGAAAAGGTAAACCTGTAGGGGCGAACATCGTTCGCCCGAGACTCCTCAGTCAAGCCTATGGCTTGCCAGCTCCTCTGTAGAGGAGCCAAATAAAAAAGTCTCCTCTCATAGAGGAGATGCCCGATAGGGCAGAGGAGTCTTTTGCCTCCCTTGAAAGGGAGGTGGCACGTAGTGCCGGAGGGATAATCCCCTGTCCCTTCGGGACATCCCCCTCTTTCAAGGGGGACTAAGTTGTCACCGTAGGGGCGAACATGGTTCGCCCGAAACTACTCAGTCAAGCCTGCACAGGATTTTCCATTGCAATTCCCGAAAAAATCAGGTACAATCATTCCTGTATAAAAAACTAAAATTTATAGTAGCTAAAATCTATAGAAGTTAAAATCTCTGTCTCGTGGGAATGCCTGCCGGACAAATTGTGAAAAGCCGACGCAGATGCGTCACAGGAAAGGAGCAGCTATCCATGCTTGAAACACAGAAGATCCCCTATGCACTGGGAATTGACGTGGGTTCGACCACTGTCAAGACGGTTTTGCTGACAGAAGAAGGCGAAGTGCTTTCTTCCAGCTATGAACGCCATTTTTCCAAGGTCCGTGAGACCGTGTGTGCAAAAAAGCTGGCACAGCTGGCGCAGGAATATCCGGATAGAAAGCTCCGGGTCAGCATCACCGGCTCTGCCGGACTGGGACTGGCGCAGGCGGCAGAGCTGCCCTTTGTCCAGGAAGTACACGCTGCGTTCCTGGCGGTCAAGCAGCGCTATCCCCAGGCAGATGTGGTCATCGAGCTGGGCGGCGAGGATGCGAAGATCATCTTTCTCACCGGCGGCGTAGAACAGCGCATGAACGGCAGCTGTGCCGGCGGTACGGGCGCATTCATTGACCAGATGGCGACTCTGCTGGACGTGAGCGTGGATCAGCTGGATAAAATGGCGCTGGCGGCAGAAAAGGTCTATCCCATTGCCTCCCGGTGCGGCGTGTTCGCCAAGTCGGACATCCAGCCCCTGCTGAACCAGGGCGCACGCCGGGAGGACATCGCCGCAAGCATTTTCCAGGCGGTGGTGGACCAGACGGTCTCCGGTCTGGCACAGGGCAGACGCATTTCCGGAAACGTCCTGTTCCTGGGCGGTCCGCTGTCCTTTTTGCAGGGACTGCGCAACGCCTTTTACCAAGACGCTGGAACTGGACGAAGAACACGCCCTGTTCCCGGAGGACGGCAGAACCTTTGTGGCATACGGCAGCGCCGTTTCCGCATCGTCTCTGACGGATACCTATACCTTAAATGAACTGGAAGAGATGCTCCGGAACGCCAAGACCCAGACGGCACTGGTGGCAGACAAGCCGCTGTTCAGCTATCCAGAGGAATACCAGCGCTTCCGGGAGCGCCACGCCGCACACGATGTGGCACGGGGTGACTACCGCACCTATGCCGGAAAGGCGTACCTGGGCATTGACGCCGGCTCTACCACCACCAAGATCGTGCTGCTGTCGGAAAACCACGAACTGCTGTACGAGTTCTACGCCTCAATAAGGGACAGCCGCTGGACTGCATCCAGCGGGAACTCTCTGCCCTGTATGAGGGGCTGAGTCCGGACTGCACCATCTGCGGCAGTGCCGTCACCGGCTACGGCGAAGATCTCATCCGTGCCGGGCTGGGCGTGGACTTCGGCATCGTGGAGACTGTGGCGCACTTCAAGGCAGCGTCGTTCTTCTGTCCGGAGGTAGATTTTATCATCGACATCGGCGGACAGGATATCAAGTGCTTTCAGATCAAGAACCACAGCATCGACAGCATCATGCTGAATGAGGCTTGTTCCTCCGGCTGCGGCTCGTTCATCCAGGCGTTCGCCGTGGCGCTGGGCTATGACATCGCCGATTTCTCCAGGCTGGGTCTCTTCGCCGAGCATCCGGTAGATCTGGGTTCCCGCTGTACCGTGTTTATGAACAGCAGCGTTAAGCAGGCGCAGAAGGACGGTGCAACGGTAGAGGATATCTCCGCCGGTCTGTCCGGTTCTATCGTCAAGAATGCCATCTATAAGGTTATCCGTGCGCATAACCCGGAGGAACTGGGACAGCACATCGTGGTACAGGGCGGTACGTTCCTCAACGACGCCGTGCTGCGCTGTTTCGAACGGGAGATCGGTCACGACGTCATCCGTCCGGCGATCTCCGGACTCATGGGCGCATTCGGTGCGGCGCTGTATGCCCAGGAGAAGAGCAGCGGTACCAGCACCCTGCTGAATACCCAGGAACTGAAAGACTTCTCCTATACGGCAAAGGCAGCCACCTGCAAAGGGATGTACGGCGCACTGTGCGCTGAGCATCATCCGGTTCAATAACGGCGGCCGGTTCATTTCCGGAAACCGCTGTGAAAAGGGCGCAGGCAAGAAGGAGTCGGAGCAGATGCCCAATCTGTTCGAGTGGAAATACCGGCACATCCTGGCGCTGGAACAGCAGAACCAGCCGGAAGAGCCGAAAGCCACCGTGGGACTGCCGCTGGCGCTCCACTACTACGACCAGATGCCCCTGTGGCACACGTTCTTCACGGAGCTGGGCTTTGCGGTGAAGTTCTCCGAGGAAAGCACCCGGCAGACCTATTACAAGGGACAGAGTACCATCCCGTCAGATACGGTGTGCTATCCGGCGAAGCTGACACACGGTCATATCGAGAGCCTGCTGGAACAGGGCGTGGACTTCATCTTCTACCCCTGCATGAGCTATAACATCGACGAGGGCGATTCGGACAATCACTATAACTGTCCGGTGGTGGCGTATTATCCGGAACTGCTTATGGCGAACTGCGAAAAGCTGAACCACAACAATTTCCTGTACCCGTTCCTCGACCTGAACCGCCGCAGCCACGTAGTAAAGACCCTGTCCACCATGTTCAGCCGCTATGCCACCAAAAAGCAGGTGGAGACGGCGCTGGAACACGGCTTTGCGGCGCTGGAGCAGTACCGGAAAGACATTGTGGCAGAGGGCGAAGAGATCGTCCGGCAGGCGAGAGATGCCGGAAAGCAGATCATCGTCCTTGCCGGCAGACCCTACCACATCGACCCGGAGATCAACCACGGCATCCATAAGCTGATCGGCAGCCTGGGGCTGGCAGTCATCACTGAGGACAGCGTGGCGCACCTGGCGCAGACGCCGGAACTCCAGGCGCTGAACCAGTGGACCTACCATTCCCGGATGTACCGTGCCGCCAAGTATGTCACCACCCAGCCGGATATGCAGCTGGTACAACTGGTGTCCTTCGGCTGTGGGATCGACGCGATCACCACCGACGAGGTGCGGCGCATCCTGGAGACCGGCGGCAAGCTGTATACCCAGCTGAAGATTGACGAGATCAGCAACCTGGGTGCCATCAAGATCCGCCTGCGCAGTCTCATCGCCGCTATGGAGCAGACACAGAACCAGACAGCACCGGAGACGGTGTGAAATCTTTGTCAGTGAAAATTGTAGTATACTGTAATTTTCAAAATTCTATAGATTAGGCTCCCTTGAAAAGGCAAAAAACTCTTCTGTCCTGTCGGACACCTTTTCAAAGCGGGCAAACCGACTCCTCTGCCCTGCCGGGCATCTCCTCTAAAAGAGGAGACAATATGAAGCCTCCTCTTTTAGAGGAGGTGGCACGAAGTGCCGGAGGAGTCGCCCGCAGAGTTTCTCAGCATGATACAGCAGCGCAAAACTGCTTCCCACCCAAAACCCAGAGCATTCCAAGGAGGTAACCATACCTATGGCATACGCAAAGTTTACACCGGAAATGAAAAAAAGACATATACCATTCTTGCACCCAATATGCTCCCCCATTCACTTCCATCTGCTGATCCGCATCCTGGAACAGTTCGGGTATCATGTGGTGCTGCTGGAGTCTACTTCCCGCACGGTCGTGGAAGAGGGACTGAAAAACGTACATAACGACACCTGCTATCCGGCGCTGCTGGTAGTGGGACAGTTTATGGAGGCGCTGAAAAGCGGCAAGTATGACGTAGACCATACGGCGCTGCTCATCACCCAGACCGGCGGCGGATGCCGTGCGTCCAACTATATCCACCTGCTCCGAAAGTGCGTGGCGGAACAGTTCCCCAACGTGCCGGTGATCTCGCTGAACTTCGCCGGACTGGAAAAGGACAGCAGCCTGGAGCTGACGCCGGCGCTGTGCATCAAGATGGTGTACGCCGTGCTGTATGCCGATATGCTCATGACCCTGTTCAACCAGTGCCGTCCCTATGAGCTGAACGAGGGCGAGTCCCAGCAGGTGCTGGATGCCTGGCAGGAAAAGCTGCCAAAACTGTTCGAGAGCAGCAAGTATCTTTCCGCAGAGAAGATCTATGCCCAGATTCTGAAGGACTTCGCCGCCATCCCACGGAGCAAAAAGCCCAAGATCAAGGTGGGCATCATCGGCGAGATCTACGTAAAATATTCGCCGCTGGCGAACAACCATCTGGAGGACTTCCTCATCTCCGAGGGCTGCGAGCCTGTCGTGCCGACTCTGCTGGAATTTGTCCTGTACTGTGCGGCGAATACGGAGACCAACAGCCACCTGTATGACTACAAGAACTTCAAGACCCTGGCGTTCGGGCTGGGCTATAAGTTCCTGCACAGCAAGCAGGTGCAGATGATCAAGGCGATCCAGAAACACGGCGAGTTCACGCCGCCGCACGATTTCGAGGATCTGCGCCGTGCTGCGGATAAGTATATCAGCCAGGGCGTTTCCATGGGTGAGGGCTGGATGATTACCGCCGAAATGGCAGTGCTGGCGGAGACCGGCACGGAGAACATCATCTGCACCCAGCCGTTCGGCTGTCTGCCCAACCACATCGTGGCAAAGGGCATGGCGAGAACCATCAAGAACGCCTATCCCGACGCCAACATTGTGGCGATCGACTACGACCCCGGCGACACGGGTCAACCAGCAGAACCGCATCAAGCTGATGCTCGCGAACGCCCGGATGGAGCAGGAGAACAAGGTCTGATGGTGAAGTCCATTTGTTTTACCGGACACCGGCACATCGCCAAAGAAAAGCTGCCGGCGGCGCTGGCGGAGCTGCGGCGTGTGCTGGAAACGGCGATCCCTCAGGGGTTCGTGGATTTTTACGCCGGCGGTGCGCTGGGATGGGATACCTACTGCGCACAGACCGTGCTGGATCTCCGGGAAGAGTATCCCTGCATCGCCCTGCATCTGGTGCTGCCCTGTTCCCGTGCGGAGCAGACGGCACGCTGGACAGAGGCACAGAAAGCCGCCTATGACTGCATCTACCGGGAGGCGGATTCCTGTGAGTTCGTCTCCGTGGACTATACCAAGGATTGTATGCGCCTGCGGAACAAGCGCCTGGTGGAACTGGCGGACTGCTGCGTCTGTTTCTGCGGCGAGCCGGAGGGCAGGAGCGGCACGGCGCAGACCGTCCGCATGGCACGGCAAAAGGGCATCCCGGTTATCAATCTGGCATCGTGAAATACAAAAGCCACGTCGGCGTGACGTGGCTTTTTTTGCGTATGGAAAGGGATGCTCAGTTCCGGGCAGCAGCCTTTTCATTTCGCCGGAACAGCAGACGGAACAGCCAGCGCACCAGCGGCCCGATGTAGAACACCTGTAAAATCAGCGCCGCCGGGAAACACTGTCCGGCAAGCTGGATCCAGCGTGGGGAAAAAGCCCGGGTTTACGCCGCCGTGGAGCAGGGACGCAAACAGCGTCACCGCCGGGACGACCATGGAGACCGTCAGCCCCTGCACCACCAGGGTGAACAGGATCTGGGGCAGTTCCCGTGGGTGCAGCAGTTTCAGTGCGATGCGTGGCGCAATGCGGCTGACACCGAAAAAAGACCAGCAGGAACACAAAGGCGAATTCGATCCACATCTCCCGGATGGACTGGGCGAACAGACCATAGGTCACGCCGCCTGCCCGGAGCGCCCCGGTATAGCAGGACATGGAAAAGACCATGCAGAATACCATCATGGCAGAAAAGACTACGCTTTCCAGTTTTGTTTTTGGCATATGCAGTTATCCTCCTTTTCCGCAAAAAAAAACGACACGAAATATTCCGAGACCATCAGACATGGGTCTCAGAGATATTTAATGTCGTTTCTTTTATGCGGTTATTCTGTAATTATAATACCACGTTTTTTCAAATTTGTCAAGGGTGAATCAAACTAAAATCACGCAAATCATTTTTGCAACTGATGCACTTTGTGTTGAATTAGCAAGTCATAGGTTTGGCTGAAGAACGAATCCCCCTGTCAGCTTACGCTGACATCCCCCTTTTCAAGGGGGATTCCCCACAGAGTGGGGAAATGTCACCGTAGGTGACAAAGGGACCGCTCAGTACGAGGTGGCACGGAGTGCCGGAGGGATTATCCCTTTTATTTGTTTGTTCTAATATCTCAGCACAAGGTGTACCTTACGTTATCGTTTCAAAGGCAGTTTTCTAAAAAAATTGATCCATGGCTTTTTCAAGAAATCCCTTGCATTTCCGGCGGAAATATGCTATACTGAAAACAGACTGACGGCACAGGCGGCGATGCCTGCGCCGGAAACAACCACAGGAGGATACTATGGCAAAGAAAAATCAGAAAATGGTGGAAGAGATCACGGCAATGGACGTGGATTTCGCACAGTGGTACACCGATATCTGCAAAAAGGCAGAGCTTGTCTCTTATACCAGTGTAAAGGGCTGTATGGTCATTCGTCCCTACGGCTATGCCATCTGGGAAAATATACAGCGCATCCTGGACGCAAAGTTCAAGGAAACCGGTCACGTGAACGTCAATATGCCGATGTTCATCCCGGAGAGCCTCCTTCAGAAGGAGAAGGATCACGTAGAGGGCTTTGCGCCGGAAGTGGCATGGGTCACCTACGGCGGCAGTGAAAAGCTGGAAGAGCGCCTGTGCGTTCGTCCGACTTCAGAGACTCTGTTCTGCGATCACTACAAGGACATCGTACACAGCTATCGTGACCTGCCGAAGCTGTACAACCAGTGGGTCAGCGTAGTGCGCTGGGAAAAAGACCACCCGTCCGTTCCTGCGCTCCCGGGAATTCCTGTGGCAGGAAGGACACACCATCCACGCTACCGCAGAAGAGGCGATCCAGGAGACCGAGCGTATGCTGAACGTATACGCTGACTTTTGCGAAAAGTGCCTGGCAATGCCGGTGGTCAAGGGCAGAAAGACCGAGAGCGACAAGTTCGCCGGCGCTGTCTCCACCTATGCCATCGAGGCACTGATGCACGACGGCAAGGCGCTCCAGGCTGGTACATCCCACTACTTTGGGGACGGCTTTGCCAAGGCGTTCGGCATCCAGTTTGCCGGCAAGGACAACAAGCTGGCATATCCGCACCAGACCAGCTGGGGCATGACCACCCGTCTGATCGGCGCTATCATCATGACACACGGCGATGACAGCGGTCTGGTTCTGCCGCCGGCAGTGGCTCCCGTACAGGCTGTGATCGTCCCCATCGCACAGCACAAGGAAGGCGTTCTGGACAAGGCGAACGAGCTGTACCAGGCACTGGCTGCCAAGGGCATCCGGGTCAAGCTGGACGACTCCGACAACTCTCCGGGATGGAAGTTTGCGCAGTACGAGATGAAGGGCATTCCGGTTCGTATCGAGATCGGCCCGAAGGATATCGAGTCCGGACAGTGCGTGGTTGCTGCTCGCTTTAACGGCGAAAAAGCAGACCGTTGCCCTGGACGAGAACTATGCGGCGCTGTGTGACACCGTGACCGACCTGCTGGAGAACGTGATCCCGCAGGGAATGTTCCAGAAGGCGCTGGAAAACCGGAAGAACAAGACCTATGTCTGCCAGACCATGGACGAGATCACCCAGGCGCTGGAAGAAAAGGGCGACGGCTTTATCGAGGCAATGTGGTGCGGCGACGAGGCGTGCGAGGACAAGGTGAAGGAAGTCACCGGCGTTGGCTCCCGCTGCATTCCGCTGAACCAGCAGCACATTTCCGACAAGTGCGTCTGCTGCGGCAAGCCGGCAAAGCACATGGTGGTGTGGGGCAAAGCATATTGATCTTACCGCAAACAGAAGAATAACAGCAGCCGTCCGGTTCGCCGGGCGGTTGTTTTTGTTGTTGGATAAAATTGTTCCAGAATCACCGTAGGGGCGAACATCGTTCGCCCGAGACTCCTCTGACTCCTCCGGCACTGCGTGCCACCTCCTCTAAAAGAGGAGACTTTGCGAAATTGTCTCCTCTTATAGAGGAGATGCCCGGCAGGGCAGAGGAGTTGATTTGCCTCCCTTGAAAAGGGAGGTGGATGCCCAGAGGAGCATTCGGAGGATAATCCCCCCTGTCAGCTAACGCTGACATCCCCCTTTCAAGGGGGACATTCTTAGAAATTAGTTTGTGTGCTTGAAAAATATTACCGTAGGGGCGAACATCGTTCGCCTGAGACTCCTCAGTCAAGCCTGCGGCTTGCCAGCTCGTACTGAGCGGTCCCCTTTGTCATCTACGATGACATTTCCCCACCCCGTGGGGAATCACCTCTGTAGAGGAGCCTTATATCGAGTTCTCGAAACAAAAATCCCCGGAGGGGTCATAGGCAGCTTGTCTGCCGTGACGTTCCCCTTTCTTGAACGCTAAATTGGGGCGAAAGGTCAGCGGTGGCTTGCTATCCTTGGGCAAGTCTGCTGTCGCCATTTCCGCTGGGCGACGGACTGACCCGCCGTCCGTTGTAAATTTACTATTGCAATTTTTGTTGTTTTCTTGTATAATAAGAGATACAGCATACCGGGAAAGCATAGGCTTTCGGGGGAACGGGTGCTGTTTTCGCATTCGTTTTGTTCCGGCAGAAAACCGCCCGGAACACTCGGGAAAGGAATCTCTATGAAACATATGACCAAAAAGATCGCCGGACTGAGCCTCGGTTTGGCGCTGGTGCTGGGCTGCGGCGTGGGTACGCTGTCGGCTGCGGCAACCTCGGTGGGCGATGTGATCGCTCATGCCTACGCTGTGGGTCTGCCGGAGGCGCAGATCCAGCAGTGCATCGCTCAGTACAGCGGCGGCAATTATACCTCGAACAGTGCGATAGGGCAATCGCTGCCCTGGATAACTGGGCAAGCCAGCGTGACCAGAAGATCGAGGACGAACTGAACAAAGGCACTACTGCCCCGGCAGATAACGCCGACTCCTCCGCCGGCGAGACGACCACCACCGCCGCAAAGGCAAACGGCAGCAGCGCAGCACAGACGACCACACCCTCTGCCAAGGATTTTATGGATATGACCCTGGATGAAAAGGTCAGCTATATCAATAGCCTGCCGGCAGATAAACGGGACAGCTTCGTGCAGAACATGAGCAACGACGAGCGCAACAGCTTTCTGAAACAGCTGGACACCAGCGACCAGCTGGATATCATCGCCAGCATGGCAGACGTGGGCGAGGCGTTCGGCGTGAACTTCTCGGTGGATGAGATCTCCGACGGCGCAATTTCCATCAGCGCCCATGACGCAGATGGCAACCTGGTGGGCGTGTCCACCTTTGGCAATACGGTAGAGGCGACCGGTATCCCGTATACCGTTCCGGTGCTGATCGGCGGTGGCGCAGTTGTCGTGGCGGCAGCCGGACTGGGCATCGTCCTCTGCCGCAGCAAGAAATCGTGAGGCGGCGTGTATGAAAAAAGAAAACTACATCCAGACTGCCGCTGCCCCTGTTGGCGCAGATCCTGCTGCCGCTGCTGGTGGCTGTGCTTTGCGCCGGCATCCTGCTGCTGGGCAGCATTCGCCCGTATGAGATGGCGAAAACTTATCTGAAAGTTGCCTTTATGGACGGCAGCGGCGTTGTTTCTGACCACGGCACAAACGGGCTGAACATCGTCCAGACGGACATCGACACCGACTATACCGGCGAGACCGCAGAAGAGGGTACGCCGGTGGTCTCGGACTATGGCAGCCAGTGTGCTGTGCTGGAGGCGAAATCCATCGGACTGTATGCGCCGGTCTACTGGGGCGGCGGTGCGGAACTGCTGGAAGAGGGCGCCTGCCAGACACCGGCATCTGCACTGCTGGGCGCATCGGGAAACTCTGTCATCAGCGCCCATGTCAACACCTTTTTCCATGATCTGAACCAGCTGAAGGTGGGGGATACGGTGACGGCGTATACCACCTACGGCAAATTCACCTATGAGGTCACGGAGCAGATCACCTTTGACGCATCAGACAAGTCCTATCTGAAAAAGACGGACGACGAGCGTCTGACCCTGTACACCTGCGAGATGCAGCTCCTCGGCTCATCCTCGAAACGGGTGGGCGTGGTCTGCAAGCTGACGGATAAGGCGTTCTATACCGATGCCGGCACAAGTGCGGAAGGAGGCAACCAATGAGCAAAGCAACAACTTCCGGAATGGGAAAAGGCGGACTGCTGCTCCGGCTGATCCTGTCGATTCTGCTGGTGTTTTCCCTGCTGGGAACAGTGGGCAGCGCCGTGGGCGTTTCCGTCCTGTGCGGTCCGTCCCAGCTGATCTCCCAGATGCACCGACACGATGCTGGTCAGAAGGTCTACGACAGCCTGAACACCAAGTTCCAGAACGACTATAACACCACCGCTGTCCCGGCAGAGGTATACATGGACACCATCTCCGTGGACTGGCTGGAACAGTGCATGGAGAACAAGGTGACGGCGCTCTATGGAAAAGACAGCGGAGACATTGATTTTTCGGCACTGGAGAGCAGCATCACAGACTACTTTGAAAAGTACGCAGAGGAGAACAACTGCGCAAAGGATGATACCTACAACGAAAAGCTCCGGGAGACCATCGACAACGGAGAAAAGATCATCTCCGATGCCACAGATCTCCTGCGGACAGAGACCCTACAGAAATCGGGCTATCTGTCCAAGCTGCATAAGCTGCGGACACTGACCTTTGCAGGCGTGGGTGTCTGCGGCGTGCTGACGGTACTGCTGCTGTTGCTGCTGCGGAACCGCTACTGGATCGGCACCGGCTGTTTCGGCGCAGGCGCATTGCTGACTGCCGGGGCAGGGGTGATCTTCGGCACAGGCGTGATCCATCGGTTCGTACTGAAAGAGGCGGCTGTTTACGCCGTCGTCACCGGCACGATGATGGCACTCACCACGGCGGTGCTGGTCTCCGGCATCGTCCTGCTGGCACTGGGCGTGGTGCTGCTGGCACTGCATCTGAAAGGACAGCGCTCGGAGAAAGCGGAATAAAGGCAAATCCAGACAAATCCAGACAAATCCAGACAGAAACAGCCGCACGGCAGGAGATGCTGTGCGGCTATACTATTTATATAGGGATTTCGGCGTGCAGGAGACCGGTAAAAGCGTGAATTTTGCGGCTTTACAAAAAAGTTTACAAAATAATCGAAAGAAAAATCGGCAAAGGCTTGCATTCCTTCCGGAAAGATGCTATAATATACAAGCGTAATTGCAATAGATATGCGATGAAGCGAAAGGTTGCTGGCGGTATGTCAGGTAATTTTCGTGGAGTATGTCCGATTTAAAACCGGGCGAATCAGGATAACCACACAGTCTGTGTACATTTCACCAGCATGGCTCTAGCTATGCCGGTTTGTACTGCTGTTTGCACTGGCTCGGAAACATTTGCGTTTTCGAGCTTTTTTGTACGCCGGCGCTGGAAACACCCGGCGGCGTGGAAAACTTCCTGACGGAGAGCAGAAATTCTCCGGCCCCCCAACAATACGAAGGAGGCGAAAAAAATGGCAGTCAACGAAAAATCAGAATCAAGATCAAGGGCTATGAGCACGCTACAGTAGATGCAGCAGCAGCCAAGATCGTAGAGGCAGCAAAGAGAAGCGGTTCTCAGGTTTCGGGTCCGATCCCGCTCCCGACCGATAAGGAGATCATCACCATCCTGCGTGCAACTCACAAGTACAAGGATAGCCGTGAGCAGTTCGAGCGCCGTACTCACAAGCGCCTGATCGACGTTGTACGTCCGACGCAGAAGACCACTGAGGCTCTGCAGAAGCTGGAGATCCCGGCAGGCGTAGACATCGTAATGGAACTCAAGTAAGAATCTTTGATTCTGAAAGCGGCAGAAATTGCCGCAGGGCGGTAGGCATACCGCCGGTCATGTTGACGGATCTGAATCGTCAACCAATAACCAACAGGAGGAAATCAAAATGCAGAAAGCAATTATCGGCAAGAAGGTCGGCATGACCCAGATCTTCGATGAAGCCGGAAAAGTGATCCCTGTTACTGTTGTAGAAGCAGGCCCTTGCGTTGTCATCCAGAAGAAGACAACCGAAAACGACGGCTATGATGCAGTTCAGCTGGGCTATGGCGATGTGACCACAAAGCACGTTACCAAGCCGATGCAGGGACACTTCGCAAAGGCAGATGTCGCAGCCAAGAAGACACTGAAGGAATTCCGTCTGGCTGACTGCGCAGCTCTGAACGTAGGCGATGTCGTAAAGGCAGACACTTTCGCAGTAGGCGACAGCGTCGATGTCTGCGGCACCAGCAAAGGTAAGGGGCTATGCCGGCGCAATCAAGCGTCACAATCAGCGCACACTGAGAGAAACTCACGGTACTGGTCCGGTAGGCCGCCAGCCTGGTTCTATGGGTGCCTGCTCCTCCCCGTCCCGTATCTACAAGGGCAAGGGGTATGGCAGGTCACATGGGCGCTGAAAAGGTTACCGTACAGAATCTGGAAATCGTAAAGGTTGACAGTGAAAATAACCTGATCGCCATCAAGGGTGCTGTCCCGGGCGCAAAGGGTGGAATTGTTGTCATCACTGACAGCGTGAAAGCGTAAGGAAGGAGGAAACATCAATGGCAAAGATTGCAGTATTTGATATGGCTGGCCAGCAGGTGTCTGAGAGAGAACTTTCGGATGCAGTTTTCGCAGTGACTCCTAACGAGGCAGTGATGCACGCAATGGTCGTAAATTATCTGGCAAATCAGCGTCAGGGCACACAGTCTACACTGACCCGCACTGAGGTTGCCGGCGGCGGCAGAAAGCCGTGGAGACAGAAGGGAACAGGTCACGCAAGACAGGGTTCTATCCGTGCTCCGCAGTGGGTACACGGCGGCGTTGCACTGGGCCCGAAGCCCCGTGACTATCGTTACGCTCTGACCAAGAAGACAAGAAGAGTTGCTATGAAGTCTGCACTCTCCACAAAGGTTCTGGATCAGAACATGATCGTTCTGAACTCCCTGAAGGTGGAAGAATTCAAGACAAAGACCATCGTTGCAATGCTGAAGGCACTGAACGTAGAGGGCAAGGCTCTGCTGGTTACCGCTGAGGCTGACCAGAAGGTCGTTAAGAGTGCAGCAAATATCGCAGGCGTGAAGACAGCAGCTGTCAACACCCTGAATGTATATGACATCCTCAACTATGACAAGTTCATCGTTGCAGAGGATGCTGTCGCAAAGATCGAGGAGGTGTACGCAAAATGAAAGCAGCACAGGATATCATTCTGACTCCGGTCATCACCGAGCGCAGCGTCGACGATATGGCTGAGAGCAAGTACACTTTCAAAGTAGCAAAGGATGCCAACAAGGTTGAAATTGCAAAGGCAGCAGAAGAACTGTTTCAGGTACAGGTTCTGAAGGTTAACACCGTAAACTGCACCGGTCACACCAAGCGCATGGGCAGAAGCGTAGGCAAGCGCCCGGATTTCAAGAAGGCTGTTATCACCATCAATCCGGAGCCGACCGCAGACAAGGACGGCAAGAAGCGCAAGGGTACCATCGAATTCTTCGACGGTATGTTCTAAGTTACAGATAATTAACAGGCTCTAACAAGTATGGGAGTGATGCTCCCGCAAATCTGGCATTTTATGAGGAGTGAAAAGAATGGCCATTAAGACCTATAAACCGACGACCCCGTCTCGCAGAAATATGACTGTGACCGATTATTCGGGTCTGTCGAAGGTAAAGCCGGAGAAGAGCCTGCTCGAGCCGCTGAAGAAGAACTCGGGCCGCAACAGCTACGGCAGAATCACCGTTCGTCACAGAGGCGGCGGTAACCGCAGAAAATATCGTGTCATCGACTTCAAGCGCAGCAAGGACGGCGTGAACGCAACTGTTCTGACTCTGGAATACGATCCGAACAGAAGCGCATTCATCGCACTGGTTCAGTATGAGGATGGCGAAAAGCGCTACATCCTGGCAGCTGAAGGCCTGAAGGTCGGCGACGTAGTTCGCTCTGGCTCTGATGCAGACATCAAGCCGGGTAACGCACTGAAACTGATCGACATCCCGGTTGGTACCTTTATCCACGCAATTGAGCTGTATCCGGGCAAGGGCGCACAGCTGGTACGCAGCGCCGGCAACATGGCTCAGCTGATGGGCAAGGAAGGTGCTTTCGCACTGGTTCGTCTGCCTTCCGGCGAAATGAGAAAAGTTCCGATCGAGTGCCGTGCTTCTATCGGCCAGGTTTCTAACATCGACCACGAAAACGTACATTACGGTAAGGCTGGCCGCATGAGAAACAAGGGCTGGAGACCGACAGTCAGAGGTTCTGTTATGAACCCGAACGATCACCCGCACGGTGGTGGTGAAGGTAAGTCACCGATCGGTCGTCCGGGACCTGTTACTCCTTGGGGTAAGCCGGCTCTGGGTTATAAGACTCGTGCAAAGCACAAGGCATCCGATAAGTATATTGTAAAGCGCCGCAACGGTAGATAAGGGAAAGGAGGAACACACTCATGAGCAGAAGTATCAAAAAGGGACCTTACGTCCAGGAAGTCCTCCTCAAGCGTGTACAGGCAATGAACGAAGCCGGCGAGAAGAAAGTGCTCAAGACATGGAGCCGTTCTTCTACCATTTTCCCGGATTTCGTAGGCCACACTATCGCTGTGCATGACGGTCGCAAGCACGTTCCGGTATTTGTAACCGATGAAATGGTCGGTCACAAACTGGGTGAATTCGCACCGACAAGAACCTTTAAGGGTCACGCTGGTTCTAAGACATCCAATAACGGAAAGTAAGCGGAAGGAGGAGATCACATGGAAGCAAGAGCATATCTGAGAAATGCCCGCATTTCACCCCGCAAGGTGCAGATCGTTCTGGATCTGATTCGTAATAAGCCTGTTGATATCGCACTGGCAACTCTGGACCTCACTCCGAAGGCTGCCAGCCCGCTGCTGGAAAAGCTTTTTGAAGTCCGCAATTGCAAATGCAGAAAACAATCACAGCATGAACAAGGATAATCTTTATGTTGCAGAGTGCTTCGTAACACCGGGTCCGACCATGAAGCGGATCATGCCGAGAGCACAGGGCAGAGCCTATCGCATTTTGAAGAGAACTTCACATATCACGATTGTTCTGAAAGAAGAAGAGTAAAATCCAGTAGGAGGTTGAGTTATGGGCCAGAAGGTTAATCCGCACGGTCTCCGTGTCGGCGTCATTAAAGATTGGGATTCCCGCTGGTTTGCGAATAAGTCTGACTTCGGCGATACGCTGGTAGAAGATTATAACGTTCGTAAGTTCATCAAGAAGAACCTGTATGCAGCAGGTGTTCCGAAGATCGAGATCGAGCGTTTCGCAGATAAGGTTAGAATCCACATCCACTGCGCAAAGCCGGGCGTTGTTATCGGCCGTGGCGGCGCAGAGATCGAAAAAAACTGCGTGCGCAGCTGGAAAAAATGCTGAACAAGCAGGTTTATGTCAACATCGTAGAAGTAAAGCATCCGGATATGGATGCACAGCTGGTAGCTGAAAAGATCGCACTGGATCTGGAGAATCGTATCTCCTTCCGCCGTGCAATGAAGCAGTCCATCGGCAGAACCATGCGCCTGGGCGCAAAGGGTATCAAGACAAAGGTTTCCGGCAGACTGGGCGGTGAAGAAATCGCTCGTTCCGAAAGCTATCACGAAGGTACCATTCCGCTTCAGACCATCCGTGCTGATATCGACTATGGTTTCGCAGAAGCCCACACCACCTATGGCCGCATCGGCGTAAAGGTTTGGATCTATAAGGGCGAAGTTCTCAAGGGTGACGCTGCTAAGGCTGCCGCTCAGAGAGAAAAAAGGTAGAGAGAAAGTCCCGGGACAACAACCGTGGCGGCAGAGATGACCGCCGCCGTCGTGACAACCGGAACGGTGACCGCAGAAATGGCGGCAATTTCCGCCGTGACGCTAGAAGAGAAGGAGGTAACCAGTAATGCTGCTTCCTAAGAGAGTAAAAATACCGTCGTGTTCACAGAGGACGTATGACGGGTAAGGCAACCAGAGGTAATTTCGTAAGCAACGGTGAGTACGGCATCCAGGCACTGGAGCCGGCATGGATCACCTCAAACCAGATCGAAGCAGCCCGTATCGCTATGACTCGTTATATCAAGCGTGGCGGTCAGGTTTGGATCAAGATTTTCCCGGATAAGCCGGTAACAAAGAAGCCGCGCGGCACTCGAATGGGTTCCGGTAAGGGCGCTCCGGAGTACTGGGTAGCAGTCGTTAAGCCGGGCAGAGTTATGTTCGAGATCGCAGGCGTTCCGGAAGAGACCGCACGTGAGGCAATGCGTCTGGCTATGCACAAGCTGCCGATCAAGTGTAAGTTTGTAAAGGCTGAAAAAGGAGGCGAGCAGTAATGAAAGCAACCGAGATCAAAAATATGCCGGTAGATGAGCTGAACGCAAAGCTGGACAGCTTGAAGGAAGAGCTCTTTGCCCTTCGTTTCCAGCTCGCAGCAAATCAGCTTGAAAATACAGCTCGCATTAAGGCTGTTAAAAAGGACATTGCGCGTGTAAAGACAGCACTGCGTCTGTCTGCACAGCAGTAAGTAGGAGGGTTTTACTGTGGCTGAGAGAAATTTGAGAAAACCAGAGTCGGCTTGGTTGTCAGCGATAAGATGGATAAGACTGTCGTTGTAGCTATCGTCGATAATGTAAAACACCCGCTGTATAAGAAGATTGTCAAGAGAACCGTTCGCCTGAAGGCACATGACGAAAAGAACGAGTGCAGAGTCGGCGACCGTGTTGAGGTTATGGAGACCCGTCCGCTGTCCAAGGACAAGAGATGGCGTGTCATCGAAATCCTCGAAAAGGCAAAGTAATTCGAAAACATCAATAGAGTACAAACAGAACGGTTTCCGATAAGGTCGGAAGCGATTCTGAAAGGAGGAACTCGCTGTGATTCAGATGCAGTCTTATATGAAGGTTGCGGATAACACCGGTGCGAAAGAACTGATGTGCATCAGAGTTCTCGGCGGCACTCGCAGAAGATATGCCAATATCGGCGATGTCGTAGTCGCATCTGTTAAGAAAGCAACACCCGGCGGCGTGGTTAAGAAGGGCGATGTGGTCAAGGCCGTAATCGTTCGTTCTAAGAAGGGCCTTCGCAGAGAAGACGGAACCTATATCCGTTTCGATGAGAACGCTGCTGTTATTATTCGTGATGACAAAAACCCGAAGGGCACTCGTATCTTTGGGCCGGTAGCAAGAGAGCTCCGTGATAAGGATTACATGAAGATCCTGAGCCTCGCACCGGAAGTACTGTAAGGCGGAGGTGTCAAGATGAGTAAGGTACACGTAAAAACAGGTGACACCGTTGTCCTGCTGACTGGTAAGGATGAATATCTGTACAATGACCCGAAGGATAAGTCCAAGGGCAGAAAGACCGGCAAGGTCGTAGCAGTCAGCCCGAAGGAAGGCAAGGTTATCGTTGAAGGTTTCAACGTGGTAACCAAGCACGTAAAGCCCACTCGTATGGGTCAGGTCGGCGGCATCGTCGAGACCGAAGGTGCACTGTACGCATCTAAGGTACAGCTGGTTTGCCCGAAGTGCGGCAAGCCCACCAGAATCGGTCACGTGATCGAGGACGGCAAAAAGCTGCGCACCTGCAAAAAGTGCGGCAAATCTTTTGAGTAAAGGAGAAACGATATGTCTACGCTGAAAGATTATTACAATAGCACCGTTGCTCCTGCAATGATGAAGAAATTCAACTATGAAAATGTCATGCAGATCCCGAAGCTCGACAAGGTTGTTGTTAACGTAGCAGCCGGCGAAGCAAAGGAAAATGCAAAGGTGATCGATGCGATCATGACAGACTTGGCAGCAATCACCGGTCAGAAGCCGGTCGTTTGCCGTGCAAAGAAGTCGGTCGCTAACTTCAAACTGCGTGAGGGTATGCCGATCGGCGTAAAAGTTACCCTGCGTGGCGAAAAAAAGATGTATGAGTTCGTATACAAGCTGTTTAATGTCAGCTTCCCCGTGTACGTGACTTCCGTGGAATCAACGGCAATTCCTTCGCCGGTAAGGGCAACTACTCTACCGGTATCAAGGAACAGCTGATCTTCCCGGAAATCGAGTACGATAAGATCGACAAGGTAAGAGGTATGGATATCAACTTCATCACAACGGCACAGACCGATGAGGAAGCAAAAGAACTGCTGTCTCTCCTCGGCGCACCGTTTGCGAAGTAATCAGGGAGGAAACAGTCATGGCAAAAAAGGCAATGAAATTAAAGCAGCAGAGAACTCCCAAGTTTTCCACACGTGCTTACACCCGTTGTAAGATTTGCGGAAGACCCCATTCTTATCTGAGAAAGTACGGCATCTGCCGTGTTTGCTTCCGTGAACTGGCTCATGAGGGCAAGATTCCGGGCGTAAAGAAGGCAAGCTGGTAAAAAGGAGTTCTACGAAAAGGAGGTCATTGGCATGCAGATTACAGCTACAATAGCAGACATTCTGACAAGAATTCGTAATGCGAGTTCCGCACGGCACGCCACAGTTGACGTTCCCGCTTCCAATGTAAAGAAGGCAATTACCCAGATCCTGTTGGACGAAGGCTACATCAAGGGCTTTCAGGTAATTGAGGACGGCAAGCAGGGCGTGATCCGCATCACACTGAAGTATACAGACAACCGCTCTCCGGTCATCACCGGTCTGCGCCGGGTTTCCAAGCCGGGTCTGCGTATTTATTCCAGCTGTGAAGATATGCCGAAGGTACGCAAGGGATTGGGTATTGCAATCGTTTCTACCTCTAAGGGCATTATGACAGACAAGAAGGCTCGTGAGCTGAACGTCGGCGGCGAAGTCTTAGCATTCGTTTGGTAAGGAGGACACGGGATTATGTCAAGAATAGGAAAAAAAACCGGTTAGTGTTCCTTCTGGCGTTGAAGTAAAGTGCGAAGACAACCTGGTAACCGTAAAAAGGGCGCAAAGGGCACACTGTCCAGACAGTTCTCGAAGGAACTGGGCATCGCAGTTGAAAACGGCGAAGTGATCGTAACTCGTCCGACTGACGACAAAGAGCATCGCTCTCTGCACGGTCTGACCAGAACACTGATCGCAAATATGATCGAAGGCGTAACCAACGGTTACTCCAAGACCCTCATCATCGAGGGTGTCGGCTATCGTGCCGCAAAAAGAAGGGCAAGGACGTCGTTATGAACCTGGGCTATTCTCACCAGGTTATCGTCACCGAAAATGACGACATCAAGCTGGAAGTTCCGCAGCCGAATACCATCGTCGTAAGTGGTATCGACAAGCAGAAGGTCGGCCAGTTTGCCGCAGAAGTACGTGAAAAGCGTCCGCCGGAGCCTTATAAGGGCAAGGGCATCCACTATGTCGACGAGCGTATCATCCGCAAGGAAGGTAAAGCCGGCAAGGGCAAGAAGTAAGCAGAAAGGAGTAAACCGCTATGATTAAAAAGATGGATAGCAAGAAAGCCAGAGCAAAAAGACACGCAAGAGTTCGGTCGAAGATCTCCGGTACTCCTGAGCGTCCCCGTCTGTGCGTTTACCGTTCTACAAAGCATATCTATGCACAGCTGATCGACGATGTCAACGGTGTGACCCCTGGCATCCGCATCCAGCATGGATAAGGCATTTGAAGGCGAAGGCGGCAATGTTGAAGGCGCACGCAAGGTCGGCGAAATGATCGCAAAGCGTGCAGCAGAAAAGAACATCACTGATGTTGTATTCGACAGAGGCGGCTATCTGTACCACGGCAGAGTCAAGGAACTGGCTGAGGGTGCAAGAGAAAACGGACTGAAGTTCTAAAACAGGGGAGGTATTACTTTGGCTAAAATTGATCCGCAGGGACTGGAACTGGCTGAAAAGGTCGTTTCCATTAACCGAGTATCCAAGACCGTAAAGGGCGGCCGTATCATGAAGTTTGCTGCACTGGTAGTAGTAGGCGACGGAAACGGTATCGTGGGCTTCGGTCTCGGCAAGTCCGGCGAAGTTCCGGACGCAATCCGCAAGGGCATTGAAGATGCCAAGAAGAATCTCATCCAGATCCCGCTGAAGGGCACCAGCATTCCGCACGAGATCGTCGGAAAGTTCGGCGCAGGCGAGGTCCTGATGAAGCCGGCTGCTCCCGGTACCGGTGTTATCGCCGGCGGTCCGGTTCGTGCAGTCATCGAAGTTGCTGGTATCAAGGATATCCGTACCAAGTCGCTGCGCTCTAACAATCCGTGCAACGTGGTACGTGCAACCATCAACGGTCTGGCTTCTTGCACTACAGCAGCTGAAGTTGCTGAAAAGAGAGGCAAGACTGTAAAAGAGATCTATAAATAAGGAGGGTGCGAAATGGCAAAGAATATCAAGCTCGTAAAAAGCCTGATCGGTCGCAAGAAGGATCAGATTGCTACAGCAAATTCGCTGGGTCTGAAGAAGGTCGGCGATGTCAGCGTACAGCCTGAAAATGAGGCAACCCTCGGCAAGATTCAGAAAATTTCTCACCTCGTAGAGGTAACAGAGGCATAAGTTAATATCTAAGGAGGTGCAATAGCATGAAGCTTCACGAATTGTCCCCGGCTCCGGGCTCGACAAAGGAAGTAAAGCGTATCGGCCGTGGCCACGGCTCTGGTAACGGTAAGACCGCAGGTAAGGGTCACAAGGGGTCAGAACGCCCGCAGCGGCGGCGGCGTACGCATCGGTTTTGAAGGCGGTCAGATGCCGCTGACCAGACGTATCCCGAAGAGAGGTTTTAACAACATCTTTGCAAAGGAATACGCTATCGTAAACGTTTCAGATCTGAACAAGTTCACAGAGGGTACTGTCGTTGACGCAGAGCTGCTGAAGGCAGCCGGCCTGATCAAAAAGGCTTGCGACGGCGTTAAGGTACTCGGTGACGGTGAGCTGACAACCAAGCTGACTGTTAAGGCTGCAAAGTTCACAAAGAGCGCAGTCGAAAAAAAATCGAAAAGGCTGGCGGAAAAGCAGAGGTGATGTAACGTGTTCAAGACGTTGAGAGATGCTTGGAGTATTCCGGAGATCCGGAAAAAGCTCCTGTACACATTACTGATGCTCCTGATTTTCCGTCTCGGAAGCGCCGTAGTCGTTCCGTTCCTGGACACCTCTACGGTAAGCACCTGGATGGCATCCAACGCAACCGGCGGTAACTTCCTGGAATACCTGGATATCATCACCGGTGGTGCGCTGTCTCAGGCAACCGTATTTTCTCTGTCCATCACCCCGTACATCAACGCTTCTATCATCATGCAGCTGCTGACTTATGCACTGCCTCCGCTGGAGCGTATGCGTGATGAGGGCGAAGAGGGACAGAAAAAGCTCAACAAAATCACAGCTGCTGTTTCCTTGGCACTGTCCGTGTTCATGTCCTTTGCTTATTATCTGACGCTGAAAAATCAGATGAACGCAGTCGTGGATGGCGGTTCTAAGGCAGCCAACGTCTTTATCGCATTTGTTATCATCCTGTCCTTTATTGCTGGTACTTCCATCGTCGTTTGGATGGGCAACCAGATCAACGATAAGGGTATCGGAAACGGTATCTCCATGCTCCTGTTCGCCGGCATTCTTGCAAGATTCCCGGTTATGGCAGGTACTCTGGGAGAACTCACCAAAAACGAACCCCAGCGCTACTTCTTCGAGAGCCTGGGCATCCTGGTACTGTTCATCGCAATGATCGCTTTCATTGTATTCATGAACGCATCAGAACGCCGGATCCCGATCCAGTATGCAAAGCGTGTTGTCGGCAGAAAACAGTATGGCGGCCAGTCTACCCACATTCCGGTAAAGGTCTGCATGAGCGGCGTTATGCCGATCATCTTCGCCATGTCCTTTATGTCTCTGCCCAGCACCATCAGCCTGTTCAAGCCGGTATACACAGACCCCACCGGCTTCTGGCAGAAGTTCTATAACGGATTTATCAACTTCTTTAATACAAGAACTTGGACCTATGCACTGATTTACTTCATTCTGATCATTGCGTTCAACTACTTCTATGTATCCATGCAGTATAATCCGATCGAAATCGCCAACAACCTTCGTCAGAGCAACGGCGGCATCCCGGGCATCCGTCCCGGCAAGCCGACTTCGGACTATATCCAGCGTGTTCTCTCCAAGATCACTCTGGTGGGTGCGTTCTTCCTGGGCATCATTGCGATCTTCCCGATCGCTCTGAACTGGATGGACCCGAACCTCAGTTCTCTGGCAATGGGTGGTACTACCATCCTGATCGTTGTCAGCGTAGCACTGGAAACCGTCCGCACGCTGGAGTCTGAAATGATGATGCGTCATCATAAGGGCTTCCTCGAATAAGCAAGGAGGCATATTCCCATGAATCTGATTCTCTTAGGCGCACCGGGTGCAGGCAAAGGCACTCAGGCAGAAGTGATCTCACAGGCACTGTCGATCCCCCAGATTTCCACCGGCAATATGCTGCGTGAGGCAGTCCGCACCGGCACCGAATACGGTGTCAAGGCAAAGGCTGCAATGGACAGCGGTGCCCTGGTCTCCGATGATATCGTCATCGGCATCCTGAAGGAACGCATTGCACAGGACGACTGCAAGAATGGTTTCATTCTGGACGGTTTTCCCCGCAGCGTGCCTCAGGCAGAAGCGCTGGACGAAATGGGCGTGAAGATCGACAAGGTTCTGGAGATCTTCGTTCCCGACGAGACCATCAAGCAGCGTGTCTCTGGCAGAAGAGTCTGCGAGGGCTGCGGTGCAACCTATCACATTCAGTTCAAGCCGTCAAAGGTTGAGGGCGTCTGCGACAAGTGCGGCGCAAAGACCATCATCCGCAAGGATGACCAGCCGGAAACCGTGCTGGACCGTCTTGCCGTTTATCACAAGACGACTGAACCGCTGAAGGCATATTACGAAAAGCAGGGCAAGCTCGAGACCGTCATCGGTCAGGAGGAAGTGGCTGATACCACTGCTCTGGTATTGAAGGCTGTGGGCGTAAAATGAGTGTGACGATCAAATCTAAGTCTGATATACAGAAATTGCGGGAGGCAGGCAGAATCGCTGCAAACGCACTGGTCCATGCCGGAAAGGTGATGCACCCCGGTATGACCACCAAGCAGCTGGATAAGTCCATTCACGATTTTATCGTGGGCTGCGGCGCAGTTCCTACCTTTTGGGCTACGGCGGTTTTCCGGCAAGTGCCTGCATTTCGATCAACGACGAAATCATTCACGGTATCCCCAGTCACAAGCGTGTCATCCACGAGGGCGACATCGTCAGCGTGGACGTGGGCGCAACCTTTAACGGATTTGTCGGCGACACAGCGTATACCTTCGCTGTGGGCGATATCTCTGAGGAGGCAGCAGATCTGCTGCGTGTGACAGAAGCCAGCCTGTACGCTGCCATTGATGCGGCACAGGTGGGCGCACGTCTCGGTGATGTGTCTCATACCGTGGAAGAATATTGCGGTTCCCGTGGGTACGGTATTGTACGGGAATACTGCGGACACGGAATCGGCCGTGAAATGCACGAGGATCCGGAAGTGCCGAACTACGGCAAGCCCGGTCACGGACTGCGGCTGATGCCCGGCATGACGTTCTGCATTGAACCGATGATCAACGGAAAAGGCGATGCCGTCCGTGTTCTCGGTGACGGCTGGACGGTCGTGACCCGCAGCGGCTCTCTTGCGGCGCATTTTGAACACGAAATTGCAGTGACGCAGGATGGACCGGTGATTCTAACCAGACCGTAACGGAGGTTTCCGGATGGAAATAACGAGAGGTCTGGTGGTCCGTGCGCTCGCCGGACGGGATATGGGAGGATTTTTCGTGGTACTGTCTGTGGACGGCGGCTATGCCGAGATCGCAGACGGAAAGCGGCGCCGGCTGGCGTCGCCCAAGCGGAAGAATCTCCGCCATCTCCAGCGGACGAACCAGTGCATCGCACTGGACGGCGTGACGGACAAAAAGCTCAGAAATTTGTTGAAACAATATCAGGCGTGTGAGCAGTGACTCATATGCCCCGAAGATACCCATTGGGGAGGTTATCAATTTGTCAAAGCAGGATGTCATTGAGGTAGAAGGCGTCGTTCTCGAATCTTTGCCGAATGCAATGTTTAAGGTGGAGCTGCAAAACAAGCACACCATTCTGGCACACGTTTCCGGTAAGCTGCGGATGAACTACATTCGCATCGTGCCGGGAGACAAGGTGACCGTCGAGATGTCGCCCTATGATCTGACCAAGGGCAGAATCACTTGGAGAGCCAAGTAATTGTGCAGATAACGCACAGGGAAACCGGTTCCGGGATCCTCCGGAATGTCGTTTTCCATCGTAAATAGCGCAGGCGGCATCGTCCGGCTGCACAGTTGTTCCGAGAAGGAGGACAGTTGCAATGAAAGTAAGACCTTCCGTAAAGCCGATTTGCGAAAAATGCAAGGTGATTAAGCGTAAAGGCAAAGTAATGGTAATCTGCGAAAATCCGAAGCATAAGCAGCGTCAGGGCTAAGCTCGGGATTTTTAACATGGAGGTGCAAGAAGAATGGCAAGAATCGCAGGCGTAGACCTTCCGAAGAACAATCGGATCGAGATCGGTCTGACTTATATCTACGGAATTGGCCGCAGCACAGCAGATGAGATCCTGGCAGGTACCGGCGTTAACCCGGATATCCGTGTCAAGGATCTGTCCGAAGAGGACGTAGCAAAGCTGCGTGACTATATTGACAAGCACATCGTGGTTGAGGGTGACCTCCGCCGTGAAGTTGCTCTGAACATCAAGAGACTCGTAGAGATCGGTTGCTATCGTGGCGTTCGTCACCGCAAGGGTCTGCCGGTAAGAGGCCAGCGGACTAAGACAAGCAAGAACCCGTAAGGGTCCGGTAAAGACCATCGCAAACAAGAAGAAGTAAGGGAGGGTATTTCGTTTTGGCACAGCAGAAAGGCAAGAAGGTTGTTGTTCGTCGCCGCAGAGAACGTAAGAACATTGAAAACGGCGCTGTACACATTCAGTCTACATTCAACAACACCATCGTAACGATCACCGATACACAGGGCAATGCCATTTCATGGGCAAGCTCCGGCGGACTGGGCTTCCGTGGTTCCAGAAAGTCGACTCCGTTTGCAGCACAGACCGCAGCAGAGACTGCAGCTAAGGCAGCAATGGAACACGGCCTGAAGTCGGTAGAAGTATACGTAAAGGGACCGGGATCTGGTCGTGAGGCTGCGATCCGTGCACTGCAGACTGTAGGTCTGGAAGTCAAGATGATCAAGGATGTTACCCGATCCCTCACAATGGATGCCGTCCGCCCAAGAGACGTCGTGTCTAATCACACTTGCAGGAGGTGTAATATATCATGGCAGTAAGCAGAGAACCGATTCTCAAGAGATGCCGCTATCTGGGTATCAGCCCGATGGTTATGGGTGTCTCCAAGCAGTCTAACCGCAATCCGGGTGCAGGAAACCGCAGAAAGGTTTCTGAATACGGAATGCAGCTGAAAGAAAAGCAGAAGCTGAAGTTTATCTACGGCGTAGGCGAAAAGCAGTTCTATCACCTGTTCGAAATCGCATCTAAGATGGAGGGCAAGGCTGGTGACAACTTGATCGCTTGCCTGGAATCCCGTCTGGACAGTGTGGTATTCCGCATGGGTCTCGCTCTGACCCGCAGAGAAGCAAGACAGCTGGTAACTCATGGTCACTTTACCGTAAACGGCCAGCGTGTGGATATCCCGTCTTATCGTGTCAAGGAAGGCGACGTTGTCGCTCTGTCTGAAGGCAGCCGTGACAGCGGTAAGTTCAAGGACGTTGTTGAACAGACCGCAGACCGTACCGTTCCGGTATGGCTGGAACCGGATAAGGAAAACTTCTCCGCTAAGATCGTTCGTATGGCTAAGCCGGAAGATCTGGACTATGAAGTTGCAGCACACTTGATCGTCGAGTTGTACTCAAGTAATCATCTGCAATTTACGGAACATGAGAAGGATCTCTTTGGAAATCACCGCTGTCCCATTCCGGACGGCTCTGGTTTCCTGAGGGATCTTACGCAAGGTCCTGACGTACCAAGGAGCATCTGCGGCCGTGGTATGCCAGGAACAACCACAGACAAAGCTACCAAGCATAGGAGGGTGTTTTTTTATGCTGGAGAAGATTGAAAAGCCGGAACTCGACACAGTGGATCTGCGAAGCGACGGAAAATACGGTAAGTTTGTATTGGCACCGCTGGAACGTGGCTATGGTATCACCCTTGGCAACAGTCTGCGGCGTGTGCTGCTCTCCTCATTGCCCGGTGTGGCTGTGAATTCCGTGAAGATTGATGGCGTACACCATGAATTGAGTACGATTCCCGGTGTGAAAGAGGATGTGACCGAGATCATCCTCAGCCTGAAGGGACTCACCGCAAAGCTCTACGGCGACGGACCGAAAACGGTTTATATCGAAGCCGAGGGCGAGTGCGAAGTTACCGCCGGCGACATCAAGACCGACTCTGAAGTGAATATCCTCGACCCGGGTATGCACATCGCAACCCTGGGAAAAGGCGCAAAGCTGTATATGGAAATCGTCATTGATCGTGGCAGAGGCTATGTCTCTGCGGAGCGCAACAAGCAGATGATGAATACTCCAATTGATGTCATCGCCGTAGATAGTATCTATACCCCAGTCCTGAAAGTAAACTACCACGTAGAGGACACCCGTCTGGGTCAGGTCACCGACTATGACAAGCTCACACTGGAAGTGTGGACAGACGGCACCATCTCTGCAAAGGAAGCGATCTCTCAGGCAGCAAACCTCCTCAACGAGCATCTCAAGCTGTTTATTGACCTCTCAGATGAGGCAAGCATCGCCGAGGTCCTCGTCGAAAAGGATGACAAGGGTAAGGAAAAGATTCTGGAAATGACCATCGAAGAACTGGATCTGTCCGTTCGGTCATTCAACTGCTTAAAGCGTGCCGGAATCAATACCGTGGACGATTTGATCAACAAGTCGGAGGAAGAAATGCTCAAGGTGCGCAACCTGGGCAAGAAGTCCTTCGATGAAGTGCGGGGAAAAGCTCCAGTCTCTGGGCTTTGATCTCGCCAGTGAGGAAGACTAATCGTCTGGTTCACGTAAAACACCAGACGTTCAACAAGACCGAGCCTTGTGGGTTCTCCCCGCCGGAGCGCCTACAGCTAGAAAAAAGGAGTGAATAACAATGCCGGGTACCAGAAAACTGGGCAGACCGACCGATCACAGAAAGGCTATGCTGCGTGGAATGGTAACATTCCTGCTGGAAAATGGTCAGATCGAAACAACTGTCACTCGTGCAAAGGAAGTACGTGCAGTTGCTGAAAAGATGATCACCATCGCTAAGTCGGATGATCTGCATTCGAAAGCGCCAGGTTTTGGCATATGTAACCAAGGAGAGCGTCGCTAAGAAGCTCTTCGACGAAATTGCACCGAAGTATGCTGACCGCAAGGGCGGCTATACCCAGATTGTAAAGATTGGCCCTCGTCGTGGCGATGCCGCTGAAATGGCTATCATCAAGCTGGTTTAAGATGTAATGTGATTCGGCACATCGCTGATGTGCTGCAATAAGAACAGGCGGAGTTATCCCTCACCCGGATGCTCCGCCTGTTTTTCTGTCTGGAACGCATTCACCGCCGTAGCGGAAGACTCCGCAAAGTGGAAAACCAACCGCACAGCTTTGTGGAAATCCGCACCGAACCGGGCGGCAATGCACTTTCCACACTGTGGAAAACGGTGCACCGGTTTCGCCGGAAGTGTTTTCCACAATTGGCTGTGCAAAAGGGAAAAGATTGTGGAAAAGGGGTCTCCGCCCCGGCAGATGTCAGCTCCGGTGCAGAACGGGCGGCAGCTTTTGCGGAATTTCGACGATGATTTTTGTGGGAAATCATAAAAATGAAGTATAGTTTTTGTGTGAATGTACTAAAAAATGCGTATGTCTCTTTACATTTTGCGAGTTTTAGAGTATAATTTGAATGAAGGTTTCTGCCTGTCACGCAGCGCAGAGATCCGGCAGAAAAAGAAATGCCGCCCGATACCGGGGAATTTCTGTACGCAGCACGCTCCGGCAGCATGGCGTCGGCGGCTGTCTGAGTCGGTTTTTGCCCTTGTTTTTGCGATGCTGCACCGCCTTTTTTTCAAAATCCGGTGCAGCGTTTCCGGCGTATCGGGATATTATACAATTATAGCTTTCCCGATTCAGCCAGTTTACACAAAAACTTTGCGTATCTATTGACTTTTCTGTTGGGATATTCTATAATAAGAATAATTGGAACAGCATGAATCAGAGAAGCGATTCCTGCGGAGATTTTGACCAAATTTTATCATTTGCAGAGCGCCGGCCCGGAACACCGGCGGGGCTGCAAACAATTCAGAGGAGGATAACACATGAAGGCAACAAAAACACTTGCCGGCGCTTTGGCACTTACAATGCTTGCTTCTACTGCTGTTTCTTTTCAGGTTTCGGCTGCGGACGCATCTGTAACCCTGAAGGGTGCCAAGGTAGAGGCTGAGGCTGGCGGCGCATTTTCTGTAGATGTATCTCTGGCAGACATCCCGTCCACCAAGATCAATGTAATGGACTTCGCCGTAACCTATGACAACACTGTCCTGAATGTAGACAGCGTCAAGATCGGCAAGTCTGCGGACGTTGACGTTTCCGGCGACAGCACAGCCGCAGATGCGCCGGTGTTCAACACCAACATCAAGGACAGCGAGATCACTGTCAGCTGGTCTACTGCGCTGGGTTCTGCATCTTGGATCGCTGAGGACGGCGTGATCCTGACCATCAGCGGTACGGTCAAGGACGACGTAAAGGACGGCACAGTTACGCCGATCGACTTCGCTCCGGTCACCCGTGAGACCTATCAGGGTTCCGGCGAGAACAATAAGAGCATGGTCATCGGCTATGTAAACGGCAAGGATGCTGCATCCTACACCATTAAAACAGAGGCTGGTTCTGTGACCGTCGGCAAGTCCGGTCAGACGACCACCGAGACCACAGTCACCACTTCCGGCGAGGATACTACTGAGACCACTTCTAAGACAACTTCTAAGACCACTGCCAAGACCACTGCATCTGAGGCTCCGGCAACCAGCGACAGCAAGGGCAGCGAGACCAGCGGCGGTACAGTTGAAGGCAGCGTCCTGTACGGCGACGTCAACAGTGACGGCCGTGTGGATATCACAGATGCTGTTATGCTGAACAAGGTTGTAGCAGGCGCAGTTACACTGGACAATGCGGTTCAGAGAAAGAACGCTGACTGCAACGGCGACGGCGAAGTGACCGGTTCTGACAGCACAGTGCTGCTCCAGTTCCTGGTATCCATCATCAACACACTGCCGTATACAGAATAAGCTGTATCACGGGCAGCGCCTCTAAATTTTGTATATTTGGGAGACGCTCTCCGAGGGGAAAGGGTCTCCTGATTATAGGCAATATTTCATTTACGTATTTGTCGGCAAACCGCCGGCAAGGAAAGGAAAGGAAAACATGAAGAAACGAACAAAGAAGGTATTATCCTTCGGCGTTGCAGCTCTGATGGCAGTCTCTGCACTGCCGTTCAGTGCGTTGTCGGTTACGGCTTCGGTTTATAAGGACCAGACCGCAAACGGCGGCACACCGTATGACTTTGTCCTGAAAGAACAGGGAACTGGCGTACAGGAGATCCAGGTAAGCAAGGACGACGTTGACGCTGGCAATGTCACCAAGACTCTGGATGTTTTCATTGACTCTGATGAATGGGCTGATGACAACTATCTGAACCAGGTAACCCTGAACTGGATAACCACCAAGGGCAGCACTTTCGCTGACGGCGGTGCAGTTGACAACAAGATCTATTATGAGAATGTTTTCAATGCACAGGATAAGGGTGCAAAGCACGAAGTTGCTATGCCGGACGGTTCTACCGTAAACACCGTTTATAATGGTGTATTCTGCCTGGCTCCGATGTTCAAGAGCAAGAAGGGCTGGAGCTATACCGATGCACAGAGCAACGGTGTCGTAAGAACCATCGCCTGCGATAAGATCTTCGGCGCTGACCTGGTAGCCAACGGCGACAACAAGGTTAAGTTTACATATGAGTACTATGCAAATGTAGACGATTATCTGGCTGACAAGGGCGCAGACAAGGCTACGCACAAGACCAAGAAGACACAGGAATGCGAAGTTCTGACGAACGAAGACGGCGTTCCGTACATCACTTACAGCTACATCAACCAGGGTGCTGAAGTTGCTGCAAACTATGTAGAAAAGACAGTTGTTGAAGAACTGCCGTGCTACACCACCACTCGTTTCGTAAAGAACACAGACGGTGATGACTGCGTACCGGATATCAACAACTACTATTCCTGGGGCTTTATCGCTGCTGACAGTTCTGACCGTACAAAGTTTGTAACCGGCGATTCTATGGCACTTCGCTTCACATCCTTCGATGTGGTTATCCCGAAGGGTACAGAAGAGGGTACATACTATGTACAGATCTGCAGCCGTGATGCTGACAAGAACCTGGTTCCGCTGCGTACCGCTGCTGATTTCGCATCGGTAAAGGCTGAACAGGATGCAAAGCGTGCAAGCGGCACACTGGAAGATATGTCCACTGCGATCCACGGCAAGAAGGCAACTTCTACCTATTCTCTGCCGCAGGATGCGTCTAAGGCAATCGTAAAGATCGTTGTCGGCGACGGCGTTGGCCCGGCAGAATCTTCTACTACCACAAGCGCAACCACAACCACTGAGAGCCAGACCACAACCACCACTTCTGAGACTCCGACAGAAGGCGGTCCGGTTTGGGAAATCGGTACAGTTGACTGCAAGCCGGCTGATGAAGAAGTTGAGCTGGATGTAGCACTGAAGAACGGTATCAAGACCGACGGTGTCGTTGGTGCGATCCAGGTTCCGGATGTTACTCGTAAGATCCTGGAGATGCCGGAAGGCTACAAGATGGCAAACTGCTTCGTAGCAGGTGATGCTTATTCTGACCTGTCCAAGTCTGTTATGAACACCAAGGAATATGCTGAGAACGGTCGTCTGGGCTTCGCTTACTCCAGCGAAACCGGTAAGTTCGATCCGGCTGGCGACCTGCTGGCTACTCTGACCATGAACATTGCGGATGCAGATACTGTTAAGGCAGCAGCTGCTGAGGCTGGTCTGGAAGCAAAGAGCGACGAAAAGGGTACTTATTACCTGTTCCCGGTTAACTGGATGGAAGACGGCGTAGACATCGGCTACAGCGTAACTCCGGAAGGCACAAAGGAAGTTGAAGTTAAGCGTTTCGACTATCGTGACGAAAACAACAACGATATCCACACTTCTGTTAAGTATGTAACCGGCGGCTTCAAGGTTTACACCGATGCACAGGTTGTTGAAAAGGACATCACTTGGGAGATCGGTACAGTTGACTGCAAGCCGAGCGATGAAGAAGTTGAGCTGAACGTAACTCTGAAGAACGGTATCAAGACCGACGGTGTCGTTGGTGCAATGATGGTTCCGGATGTTACTCGTAAGATCCTGGAAATGCCGGAAGGCTACAAGATGGCAAACTGCTTCGTAGCAGGCGATGCTTATTCTGACCTGTCCAAGGCTGTTATGAACACCAAGGAATACGCTGAGAACGGCCGTCTGGGCTTTGCTTACTCTAGTGAATCCGGTAAGTTCGATCCGTCCGGCGATCTGCTGGCTACTCTGACCATGAACATTGCTGACGAGGCTACTGTTAAGGCAGCAGCTGCTGAGGCTGGTCTGGAACTGAAGTCTGACGACAAGGGCTCTTACTATGAGTTCCCGGTTAACTGGATGGAAGACGGCGTAGACATCGGCTACAGCGTAACTCCGGAAGGCACAAAGGAAGTTGAAGTTAAGTTTCGACTATCGTGACGAAAACAACAACGATATCCACGCAACTCGCGTAAACTATGTAACTGGTGCATACAAGGTATATGTAGATGCAGAGACTACAACCACTACTTCTGCTGAAACTACCACAAGCACCACAAGCGCAACCACAACCACAACTACCACAAGCGCAACCACAACCACAACAGCACAGCAGACCACAACATCTGCTACTACAACAAGTGCTGCTCAGACCACAACATCTGCAACGACTACTACAATCACTGTAGAGCCGATCAAGGATAAGATCGTTTGGTCTCTGGATAAGATCACCGTTGAACCGGGCGCAGGCTATGACAGCGACGTAATGTACGGCGCAGCAATCAAGAATGCGATCAAGACCAGCGGTCTCCAGGGTACTATCGAACTGCCGGATGCTACCAAGAAGCTCCTGGGCTGGCCGTATGGTGAGGACACCATGAAGGTTTACGGCGCAGACGGCAGCGTATACGAGACTATGCCGACCTTCATCACAGACTTCGCTAAGTTCTGGAACGATGAAGCAAACAAGACTCTCCACTTCGCATTCACCGACAAGGATTCCTACACTGCTCCGACTGCAGCAGACGGCGCACTGTTCCAGCTGCCGATCGGCATCGCTGATGAAGCAACTGTACAGGCTCTGGCAGCAGAGTACAACCTGGAATATGATGAAGCTCAGGGCGGCTATCTGTTCCCGGTTAACTGGGCAGAATACGGCACAGACACTGGCTACTCCAAGGATGGTCAGGGCAATGTCGTAGAAGTTGCTGTTGACCGCTTCGCTTACACTGACGCAGCAGGCAACAAGATCGACTTCAACCAGAATGTAACTCTGGAAAATGGTTACATCTGCGTAAAGGTTGCTAAGGTTACTACTACCACTACAACTGCTGGTACAACTACCACAACAACCGCTGCAACTACCACAACAACCGCTGCAACTACAACCACTGCAGCTAAGACAACAACTACTACAGCTGAAACATCCGCAACAACCACTGAGTCCACTACTGTTTCTTCTGACACAACAGCAAGCACTGAGTCTTCTGTAGGTGCAACATCCACTAAGGTTTCTTCTGACACCACACCTGCTGGCAAGCCGGATGTTAAGGTAAAGGAAGATGCAAACTTCTACCTGTCTGAGGATGCTCGTGACTTCGCTAAGACCGATCTGATCGCAAGCGCTACTCTGGACGGCAAGGATGTAACTGCTGACCTGACCTTCGCTTATGCAACTCCGAAGGAAATGTACGAGAAGCTGCACGGTGCAAAGGCTTATGTAGCAAACGACCTGGATATCCTGTACAAGGGCACAAAGGTTGCAACTGCTAAGGTTTACATCGGCATCAAGGGCGATACAGACCTGAACGGTAAGGTTGACTCCACTGATATGCTCTACAATATGTACTATCAGGCAAGACTGGGTGCCGGCATCAAGGATGGCGTAACTCTGCTGGAGAACAACAAGGATGCAAACCTGGAGAAGCTGTCTTACTTCCTGACCGATATCGATACCGAGAGCAAGGAAGGCAAGAACACTGCTGACAAGTCCATCACTCCGACCGACCTGTTCTATCAGATGTACTACATCGCTCTGCAGGGTGCTGGTTACAAGGATACTACTTGGACCGACGTTTGCCCTGAGCTGAAGGAACTGAAGGGTTCCTGCTGGTACACCGGCAAGTAAGTTCTGCTTACAAAGAACGTGAAAACGTTTTTGACAACTCGGATATGACATCATAAGAAAAACCTGATGCGGGAGCGATCCCGTGTCGGGTTTTTTGCGTTCTGCCGCAGGAAACGGCTTGAAAAAGGTTTGTCTTGACAAACCGCCGGTCAGTGTGCTATACTGAGTGGCAATCGCATAAAATGCAACATACAAGAGAGCGGTTCCGTGACCGGTGGCGAATGCCGGCAGTGCGGCGACGGAAAGGAAGACGGATTATGGGATGGATAGAACTGCTGCTGACGGCGGTCGGGCTTTCGATGGATGCTTTTGCGGTGTCCGTCTGTAAGGGGCTTGGAATGCGCAAAATGCGGTACGACCAGGCGTTTGTGATCGGGTTGTACTTCGGCGTGTTCCAGGCGATCATGCCCCCTGCTGGGCTGGTTGCTGGGGACCTCGTTTTCCCGGTACATCCAGGCGTTCGACCACTGGATCGCATTTATCCTGCTGGCGTTTATCGGCGGAAAGATGCTGTGGGATGTGTTCCACGAAAAAGAGGAGGAAACCACGGAAAAGGTGGATGCCCGGCTGGATCACAAGGAATTGTTCATGCTGGCGATCGCTACCTCCATTGACGCCCTTGCGGTGGGCATCGCTTTTGCCTGTCTGGATGTGCAGATCTGGAGTTCCATTTCCATCATCGGCTGCGTGACGCTGGTGCTTTCTTTCTGCGGCGTATGGATCGGCAATCGTTTCGGCAATCGCTTTGAGAAAAAGGCAGAGATTGCCGGCGGTCTGGTGCTGATCCTCATTGGCGTCAAGATCCTGGTGGAGCATCTGGTGCAGCACCAATAATATGCCAAAATTCCCCTTATTCTTTTCAAATTCATGTTTATATTTTTGTACGAATTTGTTACAATATATGTATGATTTTGTGCAAGGAATGAGGACTTTACATGGCACAGGAAAAACCAGAACATCATAGAAAGCGCAGACAGCTTGTCTGGATGATCGTCAGCCTGCTTTTGGCGGCGGCGGTGATCGTTTCGGCGATATGGCTGCGTTCCAACCGATATTTTTATTCCAGCGAGTCGCACTCCCTGGAGGCTTTTCGTGGGTTAGAAGGAAAGGGCGAGGTGCAGTCGCCGGAGGATTCAGCGAACCTGGCACGGCGGCAGGAACTGCTGCTGAACGGTCAGGCGGAGAACGATGCCATGATCGGCTGGCTGGTGCTGTCGGGAACGATGATCGATTATCCGGTCATGGGCGGCAAGGACAGCAGCCGCTATGCAGAACAGAACTATGACGGAAAGTATGATAAATATATTTTTCCGTGATCTATGGGCATGATATGAACAACAGCACCATGTTCGGCAGTCTGGAACGGTTTCAGAATGCAGATGTGTTTGCGGATGCCCAGGACGGCGTGCTGATTCTGGAGGACGGGCAGCATCGGCTGACGCTGACGGCGAGCATTTCGGCGACGGCGACGGTGCAGGCTCTGGTGGAAGATCTGACGGATACCGAACAGGCGCAACCCGAACAGCTGTCCCAGCTGCTGCAGCTGGCGGCGGTGCAGACCCCGGATGTTTCCGTGACAGAGGACGACCGCTGGGTGCTACTCTCCACGCTGGACTATGCAGATGAAAAAAGCGAAAACGGCACGCCGTCTATGCTGCTGCTGAAATTACAACCGGCGTGAGCATATTGCAATGCGACAGGGCAGGGAAACTTGCCCTGTTTTTTGTCCCTTTCAGGGGAATTTTTTCTCCCAATCTGCCGGGTTGACTTTGTTCCGGCAAATGTGCTATAATAAAAGTGTTGAGAAATTGGATAGATGGTTTCACGGGCTGAATTTGCCTGTGATATTGGAAACGTACATTCTCCGGAATGATTCACGAACAACACGCTATGCCAGAACGGCGGCACTGCACGGTTTCGGTGCAGGACTGCCGAAACCTGTCTGCATCGGTACGCAGACCGGAATGGCTGGGTGCAGGTGCGAAATTCATTCTAGGAGGATTTTTTTTATGCCCAAAAACAAAGTGCAGGAAGTTATTTTTTACCATTCTCATGGTGTTCGTGATGGTCTACGCCATGATCTGCTACAACATTGCCGTAGAGACCGGCGGCATGACGAATCTGGTCTTTCTCCATGCGTTCCGGGAACTGCTGATTATGGGCCCCATCGCATTTCTGCTGGACTTTTTCCTGGTGGGCGGTCTGGCGAAGAAGGCGGCGTTCCGCATCGTCAACCCGGAAAAGGACAACCCCTTTCACCTGGTTCTGGCGATTTCAGCGGTGTCGGTGCTGCTGATGTGTCCGTTGATGAGCCTGGCGGCAACCCTGCTGTTCAAGCACGCCGGCGTGCAGATTGTCGCTGTCTGGTTTGAGACAACGGCAAAGAATTTTCCCATGGCACTGCTCTGGCAGCTGTTCTTTGCCGGTCCGCTGGTGCGGTTCGTGTTCCGGCATCTGATGGCACTGGTGCAGCCCCGGGAAAAGGCGGCTGTCACAGAAGAGGCTTGATGTAGAACGCAAAAATCCCGTTCCATTCTGCTGCACATACAGTAGTGTGGGACGGGATTTTGTTTGACATTTTTCGCAGAGTATGTTATACTAAAACTCTGAGGGCATACCTAAAACGGTAGGCGGTTTGTTTCTGCTCCCACTGCTCATTTGAACAGATGGGAGGTGATCGGTATGATGGATCATTTTATCACCCTGGGTGACTTGTTGAAACTCGGCAGTTTCCTGCTGGATCTAACAAGTGTGATCTTGTACATTTACTACAATCAAAAAATAGTAAAAAGCATCACCATAAAAAAGAAAAAAGAAATAACCGCCCACGCATCCAAACTGTGGCGGTTATTCTTTGACTTTCTGCAGTGGGAGCAGACCGTCTACTGGTGTGCTCTCTTTCTACTTTTATCATACATCATTTTCGCCGAAATGTCAAGTGGTTTTTTCCACGTTCTTTCAAAATGCGGATGCCGCAGGGAAACGCTCAAAAAATCTGTGTAAAATTGTAAAAAAGTACTTGTATTTTGCTTGTTCCTATGCTATAATAAAAATACTAGCCAGGGATACGAGCCTGGCAAATCTTACTATTTTACGAAAAGGAGTTTCCCCATGAAATTTGGCTATTTTGATGACGCAAACAAGGAATACGTCATTCAGAATCCGAAGACCCCGTACCCGTGGATCAACTACCTCGGCACACAGGAGTTCTTCTCTCTGATTTCCAACACTGCCGGCGGCTATCACTTCTATAAGGATGCCCGTCTCCGCAGAATCACCCGTTATCGCTACAACAATGTACCGGTAGATATGGGCGGCCGTTACTTCTACATCAAGGACGGCGAGACCGTATGGTCTCCGGGCTGGTCTCCGGTAAAGACTGATCTGGATGCTTACACCTGCCGTCACGGCATGGGCTATACCGTAATCTCCGGCAAGAAGAACGACATCTCTGCTGAAGTGACTTTCTTCGTACCGCAGAACTACAACGGCGAGATCCAGAGCCTGGTTCTGAAGAACGAGGGCAGCGAGGCAAAGACCATCAAGCTGTTCTCCTTCATCGAGTGGTGTCTGTGGAATGCACAGGATGACTCCACCAACTTCCAGAGAAACTTCAACACCGGCGAAGTAGAGATCGAAGGCTCTACCATCTTCCACAAGACCGAGTATAAGGAACGCCGCAATCACTTCGCATTCTACACCGTAAATGATTCCATTGACGGTTATGACACCGATCGTGAAAGCTTCCTGGGTCTGTACAACGGCGAGAATCCGCAGGTCGTTGCAGCCGGCAAGGCATCCAACTCCGTAGCAGACGGCTGGTCTCCGGTAGCATCACACTATAAAGGAAATCACACTGGCTCCGGGCGAATCCAAGCAGCTGATCTTCATTCTGGGCTATGTAGAAAACCCGAAGGATCAGAAGTGGAACGCTGACGGCAGCATGAACAAGGCCCGTGCATACGAGATGATCGAACAGTACAACACACCGGAAAAGGTTGCTGCTGCACTGGCTGAACTGAAGGCAATGTGGGATGCACTGCTGTCCAAGTACAGCGTCAAGACTCCGGATGACAAGATGAACCGCATGGTCAACATCTGGAATCAGTATCAGTGCATGGTCACCTTTAATATGTCCCGTTCTGCATCTTACTTCGAGAGCGGCATCGGTCGAGGCATGGGCTTCCGCGATTCCAACCAGGACCTGCTGGGCTTTGTACACCAGATTCCGGACAGAGCAAGAGAGCGTCTGATCGACCTGGCATCTACACAGCTGGAAGACGGCGGATGCTATCACCAGTATCAGCCTCTGACCAAGAAGGGCAACAACGAGATCGGCGGCGACTTCTCCGACGATCCGCTGTGGATGATCCTGTCTGTGGCTGCATACATCAAGGAATCCGGCGACTACACCATCCTGGACGCTATGGTACCGTATGACAACGACGAGTCCAAGGCAAAGACCATGATGGATCACCTGGAGAAGAGCTTCTTCCACGTGGTAGAAAACGTTGGCCCGCACGGACTGCCGCTGGCAATGCGTGCAGACTGGAACGACTGCATCAACCTGTCCTGTTTCTCTGACGAGCCGGGCGAATCCTTCCAGACCTCTACTTCTCCGAAGTACGGCGAGGATAAGTATTCCAAGGTTGCAGAGTCTGTGATGGTTGCTGCGCTGTTCACTTACGCTGGTCCGGAATATGTGGCTATGTGCAAGAAGAAGGGCGACGAGGCTGGTGCTGCAAAGGCACAGGCTGCCAGATGAAGAAGAACATCATGGATTACGGCTGGGACGGCGAATGGTTCCTGCGTGCGTATGATGACTTCGGCAAGAAGATGGGCTCTCACGAGTGCGAAGAGGGCAAGATCTTCATCGAACCGCAGGGCTTTGCTGTTATGGGCGGCTGCGGCAAGGAGACCGGCGCAGACTTGAAGGCTCTGGAGAGCGTAGACAAGTATCTGAATTCTACACACGGTCTGGTTCTGAACCAGCCGGCATTCACCAAGTACTACATCGAGTACGGTGAAATTTCTACTTATCCGGGCGGCTATAAGGAAAATGCTGGTATCTTCTGCCACAACAACGCATGGATCATCTGTGCAGAGGCATTTGTTGGTCACGGCGACAAGGCATTCGAATACTACAGCAAGATCGCTCCGGCATATCGTGAAGAGAAGTACTCCGACCTGCACCGCACCGAGCCGTATGTATATGCGCAGATGATTGCAGGTAAGGATGCAAAGCGTCACGGCGAGGCAAAGAACAGCTGGCTGACCGGTACTGCTGCATGGAACTTCGTAGCTGTTTCCCAGTACATCTTGGGTGTAATCCCGGATTGGGATGGTCTGAAGATCGATCCGTCCATTCCGCACGAATGGGATGGCTTCACCATTTCCAGACAGTTCCGTGGTGCAACCTATGATGTCACCGTCAAGAACCCGAACCACGTTTGCAAGGGTGTTGTATCTGTTACAGTTGACGGCAAGGCAATCGAAGGCAACGTACTGCCGGTATTCAGCGATGGCAAGAACCACGCTGTAGAAGTTGTAATGGGCTAAGCTGAAACAGTTTTGAACAATAGAACGATTTGAGTAAATCGGAAAAATTTCCTTTCAAATCAGAAAGGGACTGCCATACAAACGGCAGTCCCTTTTCGTTTTTTGTGCGTATTTGCGGCGTGAATTGCATCTTCTCCTAGAGAAAATGCCCTGCCGAAAAAATCGTAGGGGCGAACATCGTTCGCCCGGAACTCCTCGGCAAGCCTGCGGCTTGCCATCTCCTCTAAAAAGAGGAGCCAAAAGTAGTAGTCTCCTCTCATAGAGGAGATGCCCGACAGGGCAGAGGAGTCTTTGCTCCCTTGAAAAGGTAAATCTGTAGGGGCGAACATTGTTCGCCCGGGACTCCTCCGGCACTGCGTGCCACCTCCTCTATGAGAGGAGGCTTTCCTAAATAGTCTCCTCTCATAGAGGAGATGTCCGACAGGGCAGAGGAGTATTCAGTCTCCCTTGAAAAGGCGCCCCTACCCTTGCAACGGCAGTGTGCCTTGTGCTGAGATGTCAGCAGAGGGATTTTTTGAACGTTAAATACAGACCAGCGCCAGATAGGTTTTCCGGGTGCTGCCCTGGAGCTGCTTTGCGGCGTAGGCAGACTTGGCAGCCAGACAAATGCCGCTGGTGTCCCGGTCCAGCCGGTACACCGGGCGAAACGGCAGCTCCGGGAACTGTGCGGCAAACACATTCCCCAGGGTGTCGCTGTGATGCCCCTGCGAGGGATGCACCGGCATATGCGCCGGCTTGTTGTAAATGATGTAGCTGCCCGTCTCGTCCAGCACCGGTACAGAAACCGCCGCCGGCTGAAGTGCCGAGGCGTTTTCCCGGTCGGTGAGAACGATCTCGTCTCCGTATCGTACCGGGTCAATGGTGCGGATGGGCGCTCCGTTGCAGCAGATGCCGCCGGGGATTCGCTTGAGCCGTACCAGCATCCGGTGCGAAACGCCCTTGTGCCGCCGGAGAAATTGTTCCAGGGTCATAGGGTCGGGACAGTCCATTCGAAAATGCAGTTCTGCCAGAAAAACACGTCCTTTCGTATAAAATCATGCAGCGCAGGGAAAGATAGGAGCAGAAGAGATCGGAGGGGAATGCCATGCAGATACGTCAGAACCAGCAATTTTGCGCACAAATGCTCCACGCCCACCGCCGGCTTGGACTGGCTTGCTGGGGATGGTTGCTGCTGGGCAGTTTGCTCTGGCTGCTGGAACTGCTTGCGGCGGCGCTGGTGCTGCGCATCCGGAACACACTGCCTGTTTCCCTTTTGACAGAGCAGGCGCTGCTGTGGCGGCTGGTGCAGCTTTTCTGGCTGGTTCCGGCGTGGCTCGTCTGGAACTGGTGCAGCTGGTCGCTGTGGCGGCGTTGTACCGCCGTGGTATCCATGCTGCCGCACCGCCGTCCTGCCGGGCGGAAAAAACAGCTGTGGCTGGCGCTGCAAAACACCCTGCTGCGTACCCTGCTGCTCCAGACCGTGACGCTCTGTCTGTTCGGCGCATACCAGCTGGGAAAGGCCGGGGCAGCCCATACGGAAAGCGCACCGTATCTGTTCGCCGCCGTGCAGCTGCTGGTGCTGGGGACACTTTGCCTTCTGGGGTGGTGCTATGTCTGCCTGGGGCTGTGGTGCGTGCCGTTCGTCTGCTTTGCCCGTCCGGAACTGCCGGCGTGGAAAGTACCCCTTGCGGCAATGCGTGCCATGCACGGCGGCAGAAAGGAACTGCTGGCACTGCTGGGCTGGTATGGCCTGCAGATGCTGCCCGTGGTGACCATCCCTGGGTGTTGCCTCAGGCGGTGCTGTCGGTGACGGTGTTCTGTAATCTCCGGGTGCAGATGACGGCGGAGCGGACAGCAGACGGCGCATACCGGTCGTTGCCCCGATATGCGCCGTCTGACAATTGAAAGGTGGAGAAGTTGTCACATCAGTCTATGAAGATCAATTTTTATAATATTGCCTTCTTTGAAAAGGAATATTTCTTATGAGATAACGAAGTAACTTGGTATAGGCTCCCCCTAACAGGGGAGCTGGCAAGCCGTAGGCTTGACTGAGGGGTTACCTCCCAGCACAAGGAGACGCCTTTTCAAGGGGAACTCTATTAGAAATTGATTTCAGTCCCTGTTGTGCAGGTTCGCCTGTTCCAAAAGGGTGTTCAGCTTTTCCACAAGTGCCTTGCATTCCGCAATGGAGACCGTTCCGCCGCCAAAGGAGAGCAGGCCACGGACCGGCATATATCGCATCATGGCTTCCATCATATCTGCGGTGCTTTCGCCCATGGAGTCCGATTCGGAGGAATCGTTCATGCCAAATGCCCCGGCATATTTCATGATCTCCTGGTCTGCGCCGGGGATGCGCAGGATGTCGCCGATGGTGGTATTCAAAGTGATCTCCGCAGGCAGCGCCCGTTCTCCGTGGATGAGGACGGTCTTTTCTGCGGTGAGGTTGTCCGAAGAGTTGCCGGCAGCCAGCTGATATGCGCCGGTCTCTACGACCCAGCGCTTTTTCTGGGTGCAGTAGTACGCAAAGGCGCTGGAACCGTGCAGGGTAAAGGTGACGGTTTTGGTCTCGCCCGGCTGGAGTTCCACCTTTTCAAAGCCACGCAGTTCCTGCACCGGACGCTGTACCGAGTCGGTTTTGGTCTTTGGCAGCACATACAGCTGGACCACTTCCTTGCCTGCCCGGTCGCCGGTGTTGGTCACGTCTACCGAAACCGTCATCACGTCGTGAGACTGATACTCGTCCTGTTCGGTGCGCAGCTTGGCGATTGCAAAGGTGGTATAGCTCAGCCCATAGCCGAAAGGGAACAGCACCGGCATCTTTTTTGGTGGCGTAATAGCGGTAGCCCACGAACACGCCTTCCCGGTATTCCGTCACATCGCCCTCGCCCTGGTATGCCACATAGGACGGGTTGTCCTCCAGCTTGACCGGGAACGTCTCTGCCAGGTGACCGCTGGGGTTCACGTCGCCGTACAGGATCTGCACCGTTGCGCCGCCCACAGCCTGACCGCAGAGGTATGCCTCCAGCACGCCCTTGACCTTTCCCAGCCAGGGCATCTCCACCGGAGAACCGCCGTGGAGAACAACGACTGTGTTGGGATTCGCTGCGGCAACTGCCTCGATCAACGCATTCTGACAGTCCGGCAGACGCATATGCTCCCGGTCATAGCCCTCGGATTCAAAGATGTCCGGCAGCCCGGCAAATACCACAGCCACCTTCGCCGCCTTTGCCGCTGCCACAGCCTCTGCGATCAGATCGTCCCGGATCACATCGTCCGAGGTCTCATAGCCCTGGGCATAGGTGACCGGATAATCCTTTGCCATTTCCAGCGCAGATTCCACCTTGTGGCAGTTGATGTGAGCTGCCGCCGCCCTGGAACCGGGGCGACTGCGCAAATTTTTCCGATAAACGCTGCCGGAACCGTCTTGTCCAGCGGCAGGATGTGATCTTCATTTTTCAGCAGCACCATGCACTGGGATGCGATCTCCCGTGCCAGTTCGTGGTCTGCGTCCCGGTCGAACACAGCGCCCGGCCGTCTGCCGTCCAGATAGCGCTGGACGATGCGCAGGATGCGTGTGACGGCTCTGTCCAGGACAGATTCCGGCAGTCTGCCGCAGCGCACTGCCTTGACGATCTCTGCATCACGCATACCGCAGGAAGAGGGCATTTCCAGATCCATGCCTGCCTCCAGGTCTGCCACACGGTCGTTGACTGCGCCCCAGTCGCTGACCACATAGCCGTGGAAATTCCACTCGCCCCGGAGAATATCCGTGAGCGCCTCTTTGTTCTCAGCGGCATAGACGCCGTTGATCCGGTTATAGGCGCACATCACCGTCCAGGGCTTTGCCTTGCGGATGGGACGCTCAAACGCCGCCAGATAGATCTCCCGTGCGGTGCGCTCGCTCATCTCCGAAGAACTGCTCATGCGGCGGTGTTCCTGGTTGTTGGCATAAAAGTGTTTGATGCTGGTTCCCACATCCTGGCTCTGTACGCCACGGATGAAATAGGTCGCCATTTCGCCGGCAACATAAGGGTCTTCGGAGTAGTACTCGAAGTTTCTGCCGCAGAGCGGAGAACGCTTGATGTTGACCGCCGGTCCCAGCAGCACGCCCACATTTTCCGCCTGGCACTCGTTGCCCAGCGCCTTGCCCATGCGTTCCACCAGTTCCCGGTCAAAGGAAGAGGCTGTGGCGCAGCCGGCAGGAAAAGCATACAGCTTTGATGCTGTCGTTTACGCCCATGTGGTCGCCCTGTTCATCCTGCTTGCGCAGTCCGTGAGGGCCGTCGCTCATCATCATGGCAGGGATGCCCAGGCGCTCCACCGCCTTGGTGTGCCAGAAGTCGCCGCCGGAACAGAGACCGGCTTTTTCTTCCAGCGTCAGCTGCTGCAGTAATTCTGGGAATGTTCATTTCTGTGCTTACCTCCTATAAATCAAAAATCTATATCTGCTTTGCCAATACCGCAAAGCCGTATTTTTCTATATTCAGACTGCCGGAGACAGTCTCTCCGGTGAGGACGTTTTCATAGGGCTGATCCAGCTGCACTGCGGCTGCGCTGTCTCCGAAGTTCTGCACGAAGATCAGCTTTTCCGTGTCGCTTTGCCGCCAGGTCAGACTGACGCCGTCCGGCACAGCGGTGCGGATGGCATAGGTGAGATCACACGCCGCCGCCAGCTTTGCATACAGCGCATGGAAAAAGTCCGTGTCGGCGGAGGCGCTGACGTGATACGCCACGCCCTTTCCGAACTGGTTTTTCGTCAGCACCGGCTTTCCGGCGTAGAAGTCCGTTTCATACACGGCGAGCGTTTCGCAGGTGGTGGGATGGCAGATCTCGCACAGCTCTTTCAGCAAATACGACTTGCCGTTCCAGGTGGTGCGGTTGGATTCGCAGTCATACAGACTGTCCACTTCCTCCACCCACAGCCCCAGCACATCGGAAAGCTTGTCCTCGGTCGCCTCGCCCAGAAAGCTCAGGTCGGTGTCGTTGACCACGCCGGTGAAACAGGTGGTTACCAGCGTGCCGCCGTTCCGGACGAACCGGCGCAGCTTTTCCTGGATGCCGTCCCGGAACAGGTACAGCATGGGTGCGATCACCAGCTTGTAGCCGCTGAGGTCAAAGGTGCTGTCGATGATATCCACATTGATGCCGTTTTTCCAGAAATAGCTGTAGTTCCGGCGGATATTCCCGAAATAGTCCAGCCCGATGTTTCTCGGCCCCTGGCATTTGTCCAGCGCCCATTTGTTTTCCGTGTCGAACAGGATCGCCGTTTCCGCCGGCGTGCCGCTGCCGTATACCCGGTCGGACAGCTGTTCCAGCACAGCGCCGATGTCGGTGACTTCCCGGAATGTCCGGGTGTTTTCCGTGCCGGTGTTGGAGATGACCGCCGAGTGGAACTTCTCACAGCTGCCCCGGCTCTGGCGCAGCTGGAAGTACTGCCCGGAATCTGCCCCGTGCGCCACCGCCTCGATGACGGAAAGCTGGTGCATCCCCGGCTTTTTTCAGCTTGCTGACGCCCTGCCAGTTGGTGGCGTTCGGGGTGCATTCCATGAGCAGGAACGGCTTTTTTGCAGCGACCGCATCATATCGTGTGTCATGGCGCAGTCCTTCGCCACTTCCTCGTTGCCCATATAGGGGTTGTGCCATTCCGGATAGTTGTCCCAGGAGATCACGTCCAGCGCATCCCGGAAGGCGAAATAGTTCAGTTCATAGGTGTACATGGTCATCATGTTGGTGGTGACCGGAATGTCCGGGTTCACCGCCTTTACCGCAGCGATCTCCGTTTTCATAAAGTCCACGGTCTGGTGGGTGACGAACCGCCGCCAGTCCAGATCCAGCCCGTGAACGGAAGTCTCACCCACCGGGCTGGGGCTGTGTACCTGTGACCAGTCCGTATAGGTGTGCGACCAGAAGTTTGCCCACCAGGCGTGGTTCAGCTTGTCCAGCGTGCCGTATTTTTTCTGTACCCATTCCCGGAACGCCGCCTGGCACAGCTCGCAGTGGCATTCGCCGCCGAACTCGTTAGAAATGTGCCACAGGATCACCGCCGGGTGGTTGGCGTAGTGTTCTGCCAGCCGGGTGTCGATCTGGGTGACCTTTTCCCGGTACAGCGGCGAGGTGTAGCAGTGGTTCTGGCGGTGACCGTAGAAGTTCCGCAGCCCGTCTGGACGGACACGCAGCACCTCCGGATATTTCTGCGCCAGCCACTGGGGTCTTGCGCCGGAGGGCGTGGCGAGGACGGTGTAGATGCCGTTGGCATAGAGCCGGTCGATGATCTCATCCAGCCAGCCGAAGTCGTAAACGCCCTCTTCCGGCTCCAGCTTTGCCCAGGAGAAAATGCCCAGGCTCACACAGTTGATGTGGGCTTTCCGGAACAGCCGGATGTCCTCTTCCAGAACCTCCGGCTGATCCAGCCACTGTTCCGGGTTATAGTCGCCGCCGTGCAGCATATGGGGAAATTTCGGGGTCGCCGGTGCAAATCTCTGTGCCATGGTTTTGAACTCCTTTTTTCGTCTGAATGTACAAAAAGTGCATTCGAATCGTTTCGTTTTTTGATAGTTTTATTGTAACACATTTCAAAACAAATAGCAAGGGCAAATGCAAAATTCTTTTGGGAATCCCGGCGGAGCAGGCGATTTCAGCAGTTCGACGAAGTTTCGGCGCAAATTTTGGCGATTGTTCACAAATACGGCGAATCTGCGCCGCAGAACGTCCCATTTCGCCGGAAAGCGGGAGATTCCGGGGAAAAGCGGCAAAATGTGAAAACGATTCCCTTGCGGTTTTCAGCCGCTTTTCAGCGTGATTTCACGAAATGAACACATTGACCCTGTATACTAAAACCATGCTCAAAGAGAGCATGTAACATCCTCTAAACCGTTTCGCATACACCCCGATGCGGAACGGAAAATCCCCAATAATCCCTATATCATAGCAAAAACGTCCCTCACCCCGGGGCGTTTTTTGTTTTATCTAAAAAGTCACTCTAACAGTTCCCCTTGAAAAGGCAACCGTAGGGCGTGCCTTGTACTGAACTGGTAAATATAGGCTCCGGGGAGCTGGCAAGCCGTAGGCTTGACTGAGGGTGAATCCCCCTTTCAAGGGGGACTTTGTTTCCCTTGACTGAGGGACTCATTTTCTTGTCAACCGTGCCTATGGACTTTTCGTATCACATATGTTATAATAGATACATTCTACAGAAATACAGGGATGTCCTGTGTGTGAAAGGACTTATTTCATGAAACGTGTCGTTTTTCTCGGTGCAGCGGCGGCAACGCTGGTGCAGTTTACCAAATATGACTTGACCGCACTCCAGACGCTGGGCTGCGAGATCCACATGGTCTGCAATATGCAGAACGGCAATCTCTCAGAGGCTGCGCTCCACGAATACAACCAGACTTTTCCCCAGCTGCACTGGCACGACCTGCCGTTTGCGGACAGCGCCGCCGCACTGCGCCGCAACCACCAGGCATACCAAAAACTTTTGCCGCTGCTGAAAGAACTGAAACCCGATCTGCTCCACTGTCACGGCACGATCGCCGGACAGTACGGCCGCCGTGCGGCGCAGGAGCTGGGCATTCCCGTGTTTTACACTGCCCATGATTTCCGGGTGTTTCACGGCTGCCTGCTGGCAGAACGGGTGTAGTTCTCGGCGGTGGAACGCAAATACCGGAAAGCGACAGAGGTGTTCTTTGCCGTATGTCCCGAAGATGCCGCTTATGCGAAAAAGCATCTGAACCAGGCGGAGGTAGTCTCTCTGCCGGATGTGGGGCTGGACTGCGACAAATACGCCATGCCGGAGCGCAGCCGGGAAGTGGTGCGAAACGAACTGGACATTCCCCAGGATGCGGTGGTGCTGCTCTCGGTGGGAACGCTCCGGATGCAGAAACGTCTCCGGGTGATCCTCCAGGCAATGGCACGCCTGCGGAACCGGGAACAGCTGCACTATGTGATCTGCGGCGAAGGACCGGATATGCCGTTTTTGCAGAAACTGACCCGTCAGCTGCATCTGGAAGAGCGTGTCCACCTGCTGGGCTACCGGACGGATATTCCGGATATGCTGGGCGCTGCGGACATTTTCTGTATGCCGTCCCGGCGTGAGGGCTGCGGTATGGCGGCGCTGGAGGCAATGGCTGCAGGGCTGCCGCTGATTACCGTGCGCAGTCACGGCACAAAAACATATGCGGAAAAGGGCGAAAGCGGCTTTTTGCCTCAAGGGTGACCTGGTCACCAGCTGCGCCGACGCCATCGAACAGCTGGCGGATAACAAGCTGCTCCGCCGGCAGATGGGCGCACGCAACCGTGCCGCCGCCACCGCCTTTTCCGATGCAGACCGCATGATGCTGCTGCGTGGGTACTATCAAAAGGCGCTGGGGGATTAAAGGCAACACCGCACAAAGCCCGCCTGACGGCTTTGCACGCAATCTGCTTGCTGATTTTCCGTCATACCGCACAGAAATTTCTTGACATACGACAGTATGCCTGCGAAATTTCTGTGCAATCTGCCGAAAAAAATCCGACTGCGCATCTTACGCACAAACTCTGTGCGGTGTCATGACCTCCGGCCAGTGCACCATGGGGGCAAACACAAAGGTGAGGGTGTGGGCACCAAGGCTCAGGCTCTCGCCGTCCTTCACTACCACGCGGCGCTCCGGGGCAATGGCATCTGCGCCAAAGAACTGCTCCATATACAGGAAAGTCTTGGCGTTGCCCACCACCTGCATCTCAGGATAGAGTGCCGCCAGCTTTGCCACGTTGGCACCGTGATCCGGCTCCATGTGGGAGACCACCAGATAGGCGGGCTTGCAATCGCCCAGTGCCTCGGCAAGGTTTGATGACGGCGCAGAGACGGACCTGGATCTGGGTCACTATGAGCGCTTTATTGACGAAAGCCTTTCCATCAACAACAATGTCACCACCGGTAAGGTTTACTGGACCGTTCTGAACAAGGAGCGCCGGGGCGACTATCTGGGCGGTACAGTACAGGTAATTCCGCACATCACCAACGCGATCAAGGACCGTATTTACCGTGTCGGCAAGGAGTCCAATGCGGATGTGGTCATCACAGAGATCGGCGGTACAGTAGGCGATATCGAAAGCACACCGTTCCTGGAGGCGATCCGTCAGTTCGTGACCGAGGTGGGCAGAGGAAACGCCATGTACATCCATGTTACCCTGGTGCCGTACATTGCCGGCTCCAACGAGCTGAAATCCAAGCCGACGCAGCACTCCGTCAAGGAACTGCGCTCCATCGGCATCCAGCCTCACGTGGTCGTTTGCCGTACCGAGCTGGAAATTCCGGAGGATATGAAGCGGAAGATCAGTATGTTCTGCAACGTCCGGGAAGAAGATATTATTCAGAATATGACTGCGCCGTCTCTGTATGAAGTTCCCATGATGCTGGAGAACGAGGGACTGACCGACAGCGTCTGCCACCACCTGGGTCTGGAAAACCGTGAGCCGGATCTGACCGAGTGGACTGCAATGACCCAGCGTCAGCACAATGCGGACAAGGATGTGACCATCGGTCTGGTGGGCAAGTATGTGGCACTCCAGGATGCGTATCTGTCCGTGGCAGAGGCACTGCATCACGGCGGCATCGTCAATGATGCCAGAGTCAAGATCCTGTGGATCGACTCCGAGAAGATCACACGGGAGACTGCACCGGAAATGCTGAAGGAATGCGACGGCATCATCGTTCCCGGCGGTTTCGGCGACCGTGGCATCGAGGGCATGATCGAGGCGATCCGCTATGCACGTCTGAACAAGGTGCCGATGTTCGGCATCTGCCTGGGTATGCAGATGGCAGTGGTAGAATTCGCACGCAACGTGGTGGATTCCCGGATGCCAACTCCTCTGAGTTCGAGCCGGACGGCGCACACAGCGTCATCCACATCATGGAAGATCAGAAGGACATCGAGAACATGGGCGGCACCATGCGTCTGGGGCTGTATCCCTGCAAGCTGACACCGGGCAGCCTGGTACAGCAGATCTACGGCGAAGAGCTGATCTACGAGCGCCACCGCCACCGTTTCGAATTCAACAACAATTTCCGCAAGCAGCTCACCGAAAAGGGCTTGCAGATCGCAGGACTGTCTCCGGACGAGCGCCTGGTAGAGATCGTTTCCCTGCCGGATCACCCGTGGTTCATCGGCGTGCAGTTCCATCCGGAATTCAAGTCCCGTCCGAATAAGCCGCAGAAGCTGTTCGCATCCTTTATCGGCGCATCGCTGAAAAACCGGAACAAGAAGTAAAAAATACAGTATTGCCTTGACATCTCAGGGAGGTGTGATTCATGAGCAAAATGCTGATCGTAGACGACGAAGAGAAGATCCGTGCCGTGGTGCGGGAATACGCAGAGTTTGAGGACTTTGAGGTGACCGAGGCACGGGACGGCATGGAGGCGGTTGCACTCTGCCGGGAAAACGACTATGATATCATTATCATGGACGTGATGATGCCCCGGCTGGACGGCTATTCCGCCTGCAAGGAGATCTGGAAACAGAAGAGCATTCCGATCATTATGCTTTCTGCCCGTGGAGAAGAATACGACAAGCTGTTCGGCTTTGAGACCGGCATCGACGACTATGTGGTGAAGCCCTTTTCGCCGAGGGAACTGATGGCACGGGTGCGTGCTGTTCTGGCACGGAGCCATGCGGCACAGAAGAACGGCGCCGATGCGCCCCAGCAGCGTCTGAAATTCGGCGGTCTGGAGATCGACCTTGCCGGACGGGAAGTCTATGTGGACGGCGTGCGTGCCTCCATGACACCGAAAGAGTATGATCTGCTGTTTTATCTGGTGAAAAATAAGGGACTGGCACTCTCCAGAGACAAGCTTCTGGAAGAGGTCTGGGGATATGATTTCTTCGGGGACGACCGTACTGTGGATACCCACATCAAGATGCTGCGCGGCAGCCTTGGACCGTATCGCACAGATATTGTGACCTTGAGAGGAATGGGATATAAGTTTGATCCGGAAAATGACGCATCATCCGCATCACCGGCTCGGTGAGCGAAATCTTCGCATCGGCGTAAAAATCTGGCTGTTTTTCATGCTGTTCGTGTGCGTGGTCTTTCTGCTCATGTGGCTGTTCCAGGTCATCTTTCTGGAATGGTTCTATGAGTCCATGAAAATCCGGGACACCGCAAAGCTGGCACAGCAGCTGGTCTCTGACTATGGCAGCGATGACTTTTCGCAGGATGCCCAGGAAATTTCTCTGCAAAACGAAATGTGCATTGAACTGCTCAACACAAACGGCAGAGAAGTCTATTATAATTGTGTATACAACGGCAAGTGCCTGCTGCACGGCGAGGGAAAACGGGACATTTTTCTATCTCATCGACCTCCAGAACAGCAGCACCGGCACGATCTGCCGCAAGGTCTCCAACCCGAATCTGCAAAATCAGATGCTGGTCTACGGCTGCACCATGTACAGCAAGGATGACGGCAGCGTGCTGGGCTATCTGCTGCTGAATTCGCCGCTGGTGCCGGTGGAGTCTACTGTTTCCATTCTGAAACGCCAGACCATGATGATTACCATTATGCTGGTATTCTTCGGCTTTCTCATTTCGTTCTATGCGGCGAACCACATCGCCACGCCCATCACACGCATCACCAAATCGGCAAAGCGTCTGGCGCACGGCGATTACGCGGTGAAGTTCGAAGGCGGCGGCTATGCGGAGGTAGACGATCTGGCGGAGACGCTGACCTATGCGGCGCACGAGCTGTCCAAGACGGAGCAGATGCAGCGTGATCTGATCGCCAATGTTTCCCGACCTGCGGACACCGCTGACCATGATGAAAGCGTATGCGGAGATGATCCGTGACCTTTCCAATCCGGTGAAACGGGAGCAGCATCTGAATATTATCATCGAGGAGACCGACCGGCTGACCCAGCTGGTCAACGATATGCTGGATCTGTCAAAGCTGGAGAGCGGCGCACAAAAGCTGGACTACAGCACCTTCGACATTGCCCAGTGCATGGAAGAGATCGTCCACCGGTATGAGGGCGTGTCGGAGCGGATGGGATATCACATCCATCTGACGCTGGACAAGTCCTGCATGGTGCGCTGTGACGAGAGCAAGATCGACCGTGTCATCGGCAATCTCATCAACAACGCCATCAACTACACGTCCAAAGAGGACAAGCAGGTGTTTGTGACCCAGCGGAATCTGCCGCAGTGCGTGCGCATTGAGGTGCGTGACACCGGCGACGGCATCGAAGAGGACAAGATCAAGCTGATTTTCGACAAGTATTACCGTTCAGAGAACCACAAGCGTGAAGTGGTGGGAACGGGACTGGGGCTGTCCATCGTCAAAGAGATTTTGAAGATGCACAACTACAACTACGGCGTAAACAGCAAGCTGGGCGAAGGCTCGACCTTCTGGTTCGAAATCCGGGACATTGTGCCGCCGGATACAGCGGAACAGCCGGAATCGGAAATCCAGTGACTTTTTGAAGAGAAAGCGGACAGCGCAGAACTGTCCGCTTTTTTTTTTGTTGGTGTGATTGCATTTGTATCGGCTTAAAAAGGCACACCGTAGGGGCGAACATGGTTCGCCCGGGACTCTTCTGACTCCGACCGCACTGCGTGCCACCTCCTCTAAAAGAGGAGGCTTTGCGAAATTGTCTCCTCTCATAGAGGAGATGCCCGACAGGGCAGAGGAGTCTTTGCCTCCCTTGAAAAGGGAGATGCCCGATAGGGCAGGGGGGATATATTATCTTTGGGTCTCACGCCCCAAACCCGTTCGGCGGAATCGCTCGTACCTCGCTGTCCGCCTTTGGCTTGCAAACGCTTTTGTTTGCCTTTTCCTGTACGTGCAGTGTAGGCTTTCTGGGTTTCTCTTGTGCAGGTGGTTTTTGTTGTTTTCATAGCGTTTGCCACGCAAATTGTCTTTGTATCGTTTTGAAAGATTCACCGTAGGGGCGAACATTGTTCGCCCGAGACTCCTCAGTCAAGCCTACGGCTTGCCAGCTCCTCTGTAGAGGAGCCAAAAGAAAAAGTCTCCTCTCATAGAGGTGATTCCCCACGGGGTGGGGAAATGTCACCGTAGGTGACAAAAGGGACCGCTCAGTACGAGATGCCCGACAGGGCAGAGGAGTCTTTGCCTTCTTCGAAAGGAGCAGGGCTTGCGATAATCCCCCTGTCAGCTTACGTTGACATTCCCCTTTTCAAGGGGGACTTTCTTAAAAATGTTTGCAGGGTGTGCCTTGTTCTGGGATAACTGACAGGGCAGAGGAGTCTTTTGCCTCCCTTGAAAAGGTGCCCGTAGGGTGTGCCTTGTGCTGAGGTGGCACGAAGTGCCGGAGGGATTCAAAAAATCGCCAACCTTATTCTGAAAGGCAATGTATTACACGACTGGCAATGGAATGCGCAGCGTGAACTTATTTTTCAGAACAAAAAATTCCCCAAAAAGTGAAACCATTTCCGCAAAAGTGGTGTCTATCTAAGTGAACGAGAAAAACACAGACCCACAGAAAGGAGGTCACATCATGCCGAATGCAACCACATTGGACAGCTGTCCGGCGGAATTCATCCTGTCGGCAGCTGCCCCGGAGAGTCCCGGAAAGGACGCACGTCTGCTGGAACAGCTGAAACACCAGAACCGCCGGGCGCTGGAACGTGTCATGCGGCGCTATACCGCTTATGTGGGAACGATCCTGCGGAACATTACCCGTGGGCAGGCGTCCTCGGAGGACATCGAAGAACTGACCGCAGATGTGTTCCTTGCCCTGTGGCACCACGCACCGGAAATGCGCACGGAACACCTTACCGGCTACCTTGCCAGCATCGCCCGTTCCAAGGGCTGCAACTGGCTGCGGAAACGCCAGCTGGACACCCAGCCCATTGACGATGTGGTCGTTGCCGCAGATACGGATATTTCCGCACAGGCAGAACAGGCGGAGATCGTCCGGGAAGTCATGGGACTGCTCCCGGAACAGGATCGGGAGATTCTGATGCGCTATTATTTTTACCGTCAGACTGTCTCGGAAATCGCCGGGGAACTGCATATGAAAGAATCCACCGTCAAAACCAGAATGTACCGGAGCAGAAAAAAACTGCGCCAGCTGTTTACAGAAAGGGGATATGGCTATGAGCAAATGGAACTTGTTTGAGATTTTTTTCTCACTTGAATGTCACCGGAGAGGATATGCCGAAGATTCGCCGGACGGCGAAAATTCAGACGTGCTGTCCGCAGCCGTGTCCTGGCGTCTCTGGACGAGGAAACCGCTGAAACAGCACCGGCACACCGCCGTGCAGCGCACTGGAAGATGGGACGGATTCCGGCGGTATTGATCGCAGCGGCAGTTCTGGTCAGCGGCAGTGCCGTCACCGCAGCAGCGGCAGCCGGCGGCTTTGACCAGCTGATGCAGCTGATGTTCGGGAAGGATGTTTCGTATCCGTCCACGCTGGAAGATCTGTACACCGTCCCCGAAGTGGAGATGACCGACACCTGTGACGGCATCGACTGCCAGGTGCTGGGTGTGTTCGGCGATGCGTGCAGCGTCAATGTGGTGCTGGAATTTTCCGGGGTAAATGGGTTCACTCTGCCGGAAAATGTACAGCTTTTCGGGGAATCCCCCTGGATCTCAGGAGACGGTGTCGGCGGCTGGAAAGGCAGCATCGATTATACCTATGATGCCTCCGGCAGCGGACACCTGTATGTGACCAATCACTATGAGGTCAAGAGGACGGGTCCCGATGCAGAGATGCAGTTCACCATGGAAGTGCAGAAGTTTCTGAAGGCTCCAGAGGAAACCAATGATTATCTGGACTGGGCATGGTCGAATACGTATGATATGTGGGACATTCGGAACTGGCTGGGTTATTCCGTTGCCGATGTCAACATGAGAAAGCCGCTGTCCCAGCAGGATCAGCAGAAGGTTTCGGAGAACTTTGAACTGCTGGACAATATATATGCTACGCAGCATGGTTCGATCGGCACCGGACACTGGGAAAAGGAAGATGAACAGGTCTATCTGCGGAAATCGGACATTCTGACAGAGGGCAGTATCCGCATGACGTTCACGCTGGATTCGCTCAAGACCAAGACCGTGACAGACAAATTCACTTTCACAGACCCCCCAGACCGGCGAAGACACGCCCATGACCATGGAGCTTTCTCCGTGGGGCGTGTCCTTTACCTGAAACCGTCTGACCCGATGCCACGGGTGTTCGGCTATGTGGTGCCGGTGAGCGATAAGGATATTCTGAACGGCTCTTGCTCCGGCTACGTCCGCACGCCGGACGGTCTGACCAGGCAGGTGGAAAAGAATCAGGAAAACCTGGACAATTTGTTCTATCGCACCGGACACGTGCCGTATGCCTATGTGGACCAGGCTTATGATGAGGGACGTGTGACCCTGTACATGAGTTTTCTGGAACCGGTTGACCCCAGCCAGGTGCAGGAAGTCTACGCAGAAGACGGCACTTTGATGTGGAAAAAATAATACTTGACCTCCTCGATACTTTCTAATATACTCTATCCCAGAGAAAACGCATCTCATTTTTGAGATGCGTTTTTTCATGGCTTGCCACGCAAATTGTCTCCGTATCATCTGAAAAGGCACATCGTAGGGGCGAACATGGTTCGCCCGGGACTCCTCTGACTCCGACCGCACTGCGTGCCACCTCCTCTAAAAAGAGGAGGCTTTATCAAATCGTCTCCTCTGTAGAGGTGATTCCCCACGGGGTGGGGAAATGTCACCGTAGGTGACAAAAGGGACCGCTCAGTACGAGATGCCCGACAGGGCAGAGGGGTCTTTTTGCCTTCTTCAAAAAGGTGAATCTGTAGGGGGCGATGCTCTCATCGCCCCGTTCCCTTTCTAAAGTTTACCGTAGGGGCGAACATGGTTCGCCCGGGACTCCTCAGTCAAGCCTACGGCTTGCCAGCTCCTCTGTAGAGGAGCCAAAAGAAAAGTCTCCTCTCATAGAGGAGATGCCCGACAGGGCAGAGGAGTTGTTTTTGCCTTCTTCGAAAGGAGCAGGGCTTGCGATAATCCCCTGTCAGCTAAAGCTGACATCCCCCTTTCAAGGGGGACTTTCTTAAAAATATTCGTAGAGTGTGCCTTGTTCTGGGATAACTGACAGGGCAGAGGAGTTTTTTGCCTCCCTTGAAAAAGGAGGTGGATGCTCCGTAAGGAGCAGACGGAGGAATTTATAAAAGAGTTCCTCTTCTTTTTTCTTTACTGAAAAGAAAAAAAAGCAAAAAAAAAAAGCTCCTCTCCAACCCCTATTTTGAGCGGCAATGTATTACACGACTGGCAGTGCAATCCGATTATACACAACAAAAATCCCCGGAGGGGTTGTAGGCAGCTTGTCTGCCGTAACGCTGCCCGTTTTGAACGTTAAATTGGGGCGAAAGGTCAGCGGTGACCCACCGCAATTACCTACTGAATTTGTCGCATTTGACAAAAAAGAAATCTTGTTGTATAATAAAACAATCACATTTTTTTCTGCAACCGCGGAGACAACAAAGGAGAACTGTTATGAGTACATCAACCAAAAACCGAGCCACGTTCCATTCACGGCTGGGCTTTATCCTGGTATCTGCCGGGTGCGCCGTTGGTCTGGGCAATGTCTGAAATTTCCCTATATCTGCGGCGAAAACGGCGGCGGCGCTTTTCTTATCATTTACCTGCTGTGCCTGCTTTTGCTGGGACTGCCCATCGTCATCTGTGAATTCGCCATCGGCCGTGGCAGCCGCCGGAGTATCTCCCAGGCGCTGAATATCCTGGAACAGCCGGGCAGCCGCTGGCATATCACCAAATACGCCGGCATCGCCGGAAACTATCTGCTCATGATGTTCTACACCATGGTCGCCGGGGATGCTCTACTATGCGTTCCTGTACGGGTCGGGAAAGATCACGGCGGTTTCTGCCGAAGAGACCTCCGGCTTTTTCTCCCGGATGCTGGATAATCCGGGGCTGATGATCCTCTTTGCGGCAATTGTCATTGCCCTCTGCATCGGCATCTGCGCCCTGGGTCTCCAAAACGGCATCGAAAAGATCACCAAAGTCATGATGATGCTCCTTATCGTGCTGATGCTGGTGCTTGTGGTGAACTCGCTCCGGCTGAAAGGCGCAGGCGAAGGTCTGAAATATTTCCTCGTCCCCAGCTTTTCCCGTCTGAAAGAAAACGGCTACGGCTCTGTGGCATTCGCCGCTATGACCCACGCTTTCTTTACCCTGAGCGTGGGCATCGGCGC